>Ga0207708_10001166_pt1 | contig 19795 bp, 24 predicted proteins | sample KBSK5101metaG_FD_184340 | JGI IMG/M metagenome (GOLD analysis project Ga0207708, IMG submission 184340) | Corn, switchgrass and miscanthus rhizosphere microbial communities from Kellogg Biological Station, Michigan, USA - KBS K5-10-1 metaG... | ecosystem: Host-associated > Plants > Roots >...
CCGTGCCGGTCGTGCCCTACGACCCCGGCACCTGGGGCCCCGAGGAAGCGAACAAGATCCCCCCGCGCGGGGACATCTGGCACGACCCCGATCCACCCGCCGAATAGCCCGTGGCCACCCGCTAGCCTCCGGCGCGAATGGCCGCCCAACCGGAGACGCTTCGGCGCACGCCGCTGTTCGACCGTCACAAGGCGCTCGGGGCCAAGCTCGTGCCGTTCGCGGGCTGGGAGATGCCGGTCCAGTACACGGGCATCCGCGAAGAGCACCAGGCGGTCCGCACCGGCGTGGGCGTGTTCGACGTCTCCCACATGGGTGAGATCGAGACCCGCGGCCGCAACGCCGCGGGGCTGCTGCAGCGGCTGGTCTCCAACGACGTGCGCCGCATCCCCGAGGGCGGCGCGCAGTACTCGGTGCTCTGCCGCGACGACGGCGGCATCCTCGACGACCTCTTCACCTACCGGCTGGCCGACGAGCACTTCCTCACCGTCACCAACGCCGCCAACCACGAGCCCGATTTCCGCTGGTTCGAGCAGCACGCGTCCGAGTTCGACGCCGACGTGCGCGACTGCGCCAGCTACTACGCCATGCTCGCGGTCCAGGGGCCGGAGGCGCCCGCGCTCGTGCGCGCGCTCTCCGACGGCCGCCTGCCGGCCCGCTTCCACTGCTGCCAGCGCGACATCGCCGGCGTGCCCATGCTCGTGGCCAGCACCGGCTACACGGGCGAGGAGGGCGTCGAGCTGCTCATGGACGGCGACCGCGCGCCGCAGGTGTGGGACGCCATCGTGGCGGCGGGCGCGACCCCGGCGGGCCTGGGCGCCCGCGACACCCTGCGGCTCGAGGTCTGCTACCCGCTCTACGGCAACGACCTGTCGGTCGACCGCGGCCCGATCGAGGCCGGGCTGGGCTGGGCGGCCAAGGAGGCCACCGGCTTCATCGGCGCAGAAGCAGTCGCGCGCACGCGCGCGGAGGGGCCGCGCGAGAAGCTCGCCCCGTTCGTCATCGACGGCCAGGGCATCCCGCGCCCGGGCAACCCGGTGGTCGGCGGCGGCGAGGTCACGAGCGGGACCATGTCGCCGAGCCTGGGGGTCGGCATCGGCATGGCCTACGTTCCCACCGATCGGGCCGCGCCCGCCACGCGCCTCGAGATCGACGTGCGGGGCAAGACGCGACCGGCAGTCGTCAAGCGCAAGCCGCTCTACACGAGGGAGGACTCCTAGCTCCATGGCCGAGGCCAGCTACCCCGAGGACCTGCTCTACCACGCCGAGCACGACTGGGCGCGGATCGAGGGCGAGGAGGCCACGTTCGGGATCACCTGGTATGCGCAGGACCAGCTCGGCGAGGTCGTGTTCTTCGACCCGCCGGAGGTCGGCACCACCGTGACCAAGGACGAGCCCTACGCCGAGGTCGAGTCGGTCAAGGCCGTCTCCGACGTCTTCGCGCCGCTCTCCGGCGAGATCGTCGGGGTCAACGAGGCCCTGGGCGACAAGCCCGAGGCGATCAACGACGACCCCTACGGCTCCGGCTGGATGGTGCGCATCAAGCTCAGCAACCCCTCCGAGGCCGACGCGCTGATGGACCAACCGGCGTACACCCAGAGCCTGACGTGAGCCGGTACACCTCCGCCACCGACGCCGACCGCGCGGCGATGCTCGAGGCCATCGGGGTGGCCTCGGTCGACGACCTGTTCGCCGACATCCCCGAGAAGCTGCGGCTCACGCGTGCGCTCGACCTCCCGGCCGGGCTGGCCGAGCAGGAGGTCTATGCCCACCTGCGCGCGCTGGCAGCCCGCAACGTCTCGGCGGCCGACGAGATCAGCTTCGTCGGCGCGGGCATGTACGACCACTACGTGCCGGCGCTGGTGGACGCGATCGCGCTGCGCTCGGAGTTCCTGACCCCCTACACGCCCTACCAGCCCGAGATCTCGCAGGGCGGCCTGCAGGTGATGTTCGAGTACCAGACCGCGATCTCCGAGCTCACCGGCCTGCCGGTCTCCAACGCCAGCGTCTACGAGGGCCCCAGCGCCGTCGGCGCCGCCGGCTACGTGGCCCGCACGGCGAACAAGCGTCCGAAGTTCGTGGCCTCGGCCGGCCTGCACCCGCACTCGCTGGAGACGCTGCGGACGATGTCGCACGGCTACGGCACCGAGGTGGTCGAGCTGCCGCTGCGCGACGGCGCCACCGACCCCGATGCGCTGGCGGCCGCCGTCGACGACGACACCGGCGCCGTGTTCCTGCAGCAGCCGAACTTCCTCGGCGCCATCGAGGACCTGGACGCGCTCGCTCCGGCGGCCAAGGCCACCGGCGCGCTGCTCGTCGTCGCCGCCGACCCGATTCCGCTGGCCCTGCTCAAGCCGCCGGGGGAATCCGGCGCCGACCTCGTCGTGGGGGAGGGGCAGCCGCTGGGCAACCGCCTGGACTTCGGCGGCCCGTCCTTCGGGTTCTTCGCCGCCACCGAGGCGCTGCTGCGGCGCATGCCCGGGCGGATCGCGGGCGAGACCACCGATGTCGACGGCCGGCGCGGGTTCGTGCTCACGTTGCAGACCCGCGAGCAGCACATCCGGCGCGAGAAGGCGACCTCGAACATCTGCACCGCGCAGGCGCTCAACGCGCTGTGCGGGATGGTCTACCTGGCCTGGCTGGGGCGGCGCGGGATGGTCGAGCTGGCCGAGCTGCTGGTGCAGCGGACGGCCTATGCGCGCGCCACCCTGGGCGCGCTCGACGGCGTGGCCCTGCTGCACGAGCAGCCGGTGGTGCGCGAGTTCGCGCTGCGCCTCGACGCGCCCGCCGAGCGGGTGCGCGAGCGCTGCTTCGAGCACGGCATCGACCCCGGCCTGCCGCTCGAGGGCGACGGCCTGCTCGTCGCCATCACCGAGCAGCGCTCGCGGGCGGACATCGACCGGCTGGCCGAGGTGCTCGGCGCGGCCGTGCGGGAGGAGCGCCGTGAACGAGCCGCTGTCTGACAACCGCCTGCACACCGACCCCGAGATCGAGGGCTTCCGCCCCATCGCCCGGCGCGACCCCGCGGTCCAGACCGCGCAGCAGCGCGACCGGGCCACGACGATCTACGAGCGCTCGGTCGAGGGCCGCCGCGCGTTCGTGCCGCCCGCGCTCGATGTGCCCGAGCAGCCCCTGGACGAGCTCATCCCCGCGCGCCTGCGCCGCAGCGAGGGCCCGAAGCTGCCCGAGATCTCCGAGCCGGAGATCGTGCGCCACTACGTGCGCCTGTCGACCCGGAACTTCCACCTCGACGAGGGCTTCTACCCGCTCGGATCGTGCACGATGAAGCACAACCCCAAGCTGCACGAACGCGTGGCGGCGCTGGACGGCTTTGCCCGCCTGCATCCGCTGCAGCACCCGAGCAAGGCGCAGGGCGCGCTCGAGCTGATGTGGCGGCTGCAGGGCGCGCTGGGCGAGATCGCCGGGCTGCCGCACGTCTCGCTGCAGCCCAGCGCGGGCTCGCACGGCGAGCTGGCCGGCGTCCTGCTCACGCGCGCCTACCACGAGGACCGCGGGGAGCAGCGCACGAAGGTCCTCACGCCCGACACCGCCCACGGCACCAACCCGGCGACCGTCACCATGGCCGGCTACGAGGTGGTCAAGGTCGCCACCGCCGACGACGGCGGCGTCGACGTCGAGGACCTGCGGGCCAAGGCCGACGACCAGGTCGCGTGCCTGATGCTCACCAACCCGAACACGCTCGGGCTGTGGGACCGTCGCATCGAGGAGATCGCCGCGATCGTCCACGACGTCGGCGCGACGCTGTACTACGACGGCGCGAACCTGAACGCGGTGGTGGGGATCTCGCGGCCCGGCGACATCGGCTTCGACATCGTCCACTTCAACCTGCACAAGACGTTCACCCAGCCGCACGGTGGCGGCGGCCCGGGCGCGGGCCCGATCGCCGTCTCGGACCGCATCGAGCCGTATCTGCCGCGCCCGCAGGTGGTGCGCCGGGCGCCCGAAAACGGCGGCGAGCCGCGCTTCGACCTCGACTACGACCGGCCCAAGTCGATCGGCCGCCTGCGCGGGTTCCAGGGCAACTTCGGCACCTTCGTGCGCTCCTACGCCTACATCCGCTCGCTCGGGGCCGAGGGCCTGCGCGAGATGTCCGAGACGGCGGTGCTCAACGCCAACTACCTGCTGGCCAAGCTGCGGGAAAACGGCGTCGCCGAGCACCTGCCCGCGGCCTACGACCGCATCTGCATGCACGAGTTCGTGCTCTCGGGCGCGCCGGCCAAGCGCGACCTGAAGGTCAAGACCCTCGACGTGGCCAAGCGCCTGCTCGACCACAACGTCCACCCGCCCACGGTGTACTTCCCGCTGCTGGTCGACGAGGCGCTGCTGGTCGAGCCGACCGAGACCGAGACGCGCGAGACGCTGGACCACTTCGCCGCCGTGCTGCGCGACGTGCTCGACGAGGCGGCCGAGGACCCCGACGTGGCCCGCGACGCGCCCTACACGACGCCGGTGCGCCGCCTGGACGAGGCCGGCGCCGCCAAGCGGCCGGTCATCCGCCAGCCGCTCTGATCACCGCCGGCGGACGACGCGCAGGCGCGTGGAGCGCGTGCGCTGCAGGCCGGACGGGTCGGTGGCCTGCAGCTCGAGCGCGTAGGCACCCGGGCGCACGCCGCGCGTGGCCACGGCGAGGGCGTTCCTGCCCGTGCGTCCGTCGAGCCTGCCCACGAGCGTCGCCGTCCCGCGCCCGACCCTCCTCATCCGCACCGCGACCGTGGCGGCCTCGCTGAGCTTGAACTGCACCGTCGCCGGCACGCCCGCGCGCGCCACGCGCGGCGACACGGCGATCTCCGAGATCTGCGGCGGCACCTCGGTGCAGCCGTCGACGCCGACGGTCGCGCGCGAGTCCGCGGTCGCGCCGCCGGCGCTGGTGAAGTGGCCGACGAAGGCGTACTGGCCGCACTGTGCCGGTGTGGTCAGCAGCGCGCGCGGGGCGCCGGCGAAGCGCAGGGTGAGGCCGGTGAGCCCGACGCTGGGCACGTTGTCGAAGCTCAGCGCGGTGTCCACGCGGCCCTCGAGGGCGATGGGCTGCGGGACCAGGCCGCCGTTGTTGAGCAGCACGATGACTTTTCCGGGGCCGCCGTAGTAGATCCCGCCGCTGTAGGCGCCCTGGCTCGTGGCGGCCTGGGCCAGGCCGAGGCTGCTGGCGCTGGGGCAGGCGAAGGCTGCCTCCTGGCCGGGGTCGCAGGCGGTGCCGCCGAGCGTGAGCCCGAACCCGTTCGGGACCTCGATGGCGATGGCCCGGGTGGGATCGCCGCCGGCGGCCTGGCTGATCGTGGCGGTCAGCGCGCTCGACGTGCTCTGCGCCGACGGATCGATGGTCACGCTGAGCTGGGGCGCGTAGGCGGCACGGGCCGGCGTCGCGGCCAGCGCCCCCACCGTCGCGGCGAGCACGAGCGAGGCACGGATATCGTGCGCCGCCGTGCGCATCTTCTCTGGAATCCAGCCCACGGGCCGCAAGCATCTTGGCAACTACATCGGGGCCATAACGCAGTACGTGGCCGGCCAGGACCGCGGCGATCCGGCCATCTACTGCATCGTCGACCTGCACGCGATCACGGTGCCCTACGACCCGGCCGAGCTGCGCGAGCGCGTCCACGACACCACGGCGATCCTGCTCGCCGCCGGCCTCGATCCCGAGCGCTGCATCCTCTTTCGCCAGGGCGACGTCCGCGAGCACACCGAGCTGACCTGGCTGCTGACGTCGGTGACCGCGGTCGGCGAGCTGAACCGCATGCACCAGTTCCGCGACAAGTCGGCCGGGCAGCGCGACCTGGTCTCGGCCGGGATCCTCTTCTACCCGATCCTGATGGCCGCCGACGTACTCGCCTACCGCGCCGAGGAGGTGCCGGTGGGGGAGGACCAGCGCGAGCACGTCGAGCTCATGCGCGACGTGGCCGAGCGCTTCAACGCCCGCTTCGGCGAGGTGCTGGTGGTGCCGGCGGTGCGGCTACCGGAGGTGGGCGCGCGGGTGCGCGACCTGCAGGCGCCCGAGCGCAAGATGTCGACCACCGGCGGGACCGAGCAGGGCACCGTGCTCGTGCTCGACGAGCCCGACGTCGTGCGGCGCAAGTTCCGCCGCGCCGTCACCGACTCGGGCACCGAGATCGTGCGCCGCGAGGACAAGCCCGGGATCACGAACCTGATCGAGATCCTCGCCGTGGCCCGCGACACCACGCCGGAGGCGATCGAGCAGGAGTTCGCCGACAGCCGCTACGGCGACTTCAAGTCCGCGGTGGCCGAGGCCGTCGTCGAGTACCTGGCGCCGGTGCGCGAGCGCTACGACGCCATCCGCGCCGAGGAAGCCGAGCTCGAGCGCATCCTCGCGCTGGGGGCCGACAAGGCGCGGGCGATCACGTCCGGCGTGGTCGACGACGTGCGCCAGGCCATGGGCGTCGGACCCCCGCGCTAACGTCACCCCTTCATGCGGACCGCCGCCGAGCTCGAGCTCGACCTGGACGTCTTCTCGGGGCCCTTCGACCTCCTCCTGACGCTCGTGCTGCGCGAGGAGGTCGACCTGCTCGAGGTCGACCTCGCCGACGTCGTCCTGGCCTACCTCGACCACCTCGAGGCGCGCGGCGACCTCGACCTCGAGGTCGCGACCGAGTTCCTCGTCCTCATCGCCGCCCTGCTCGAGCTCAAGTCGCGGCTCATGCTGCCGCACGAGGAGGAGGCGGAGCTGGAGCTCGAGGCGGGCGAGGCGGCCGAGGAGCTGCTCGCGCGGATGCTCGAGAACCACCGCTACCGCGGCGCCGCGGCCTACCTGCACGAGCGGCTCGCCGCCGAGGAGGGCCACCGCTACCGCGCGGTGCCGCTGCCGCCCGAGCTGCGCCGCGCCTCGCTGGAGCACGCGCCCGACGGCGTCTACGCGCCCGAGGCGCTCGGCGCCGCGCTCGGCTCGCTGCTGCGGGTCCCGCCGCCGGTCGACACCAGCCACCTGGTGGCGCCGCGGGTGTCGGTGGCCGAGCGGCTCGCGCACCTGCGCGGCCTGCTGCGGCGGGGTCGGTTCACGTTCGACGAGGCCGTGGCCGACGCCGACCGCATCACGGTGGCGGTCACCCTGTTCGCGCTGCTCGAGCTCTACAAACAGGGCGAGGCGACCTGGGAGCAGCCCGAGCCGTTCGGAGAGATCACGATCGAAGGCCGGGCCAAGCCGGCCGGGGAGCGGGTGGCATGAACGCCCTGCAGCGCACCGTCGAGGCCCTGCTCTTCCTCGCGCCCGAGCCGGTCTCGCTCGAGGACCTGGCCTCCGCCGCCCGGGTCGAGGAGTACGAGGTCCACAAGGCGATGTCCGACCTGCGCGAGCACTATGACTACGAGGGCCGCGGCCTGGTCGTGCGCGAGGTCGCCGGCGGCTACACACTGGCCACCCATCCCGACGCCGAGCCCGCTGCCCGGCGCCTCCTGGCCCGGCCGCGCACGCCCCCGCTCACCCCGGCCCAGGCCGAGACCCTGGCCATCGTCGCCTACCTGCAGCCGGTCTCGCGGCCCGAGGTTGCCCGCATCCGCGGCGTGAACTCGGAGTCGGCGACCGCGACGCTGCTCGAGCGCGGGGTCATCGAGGAAGCGGGGCGGTCCCAATTCGGGGCCGTGCTCTACCGCACGACGCCCCTGTTCCTCAAGCTCTTCGGCCTGCAGGCGCTGTCCGAGCTGCCCGATGTCGCGCAGTGGGATCCTTCCCCCGAGGAGCAAGCCGGGCTGCGGGACCGCCTGCTGCGCGCCGGCGAGGCGCGCGCGGGCACGCCGACCAGCGGCTGAAACTCGTGGTCAACCTCCTGCGTCGTGCTTGCGTATAGCGTCGACACGCCATGCCGCCAACCGACCCCGAACTGCTCGAGCGCATAGAGGACGACCGCACCGGCGACAGCCTGCGCACCCTCTATCGCCGCTACTCCGACGAGCTCTACGGCTTCGCCTACCAGGCGCTCGGCGACCGCGGGGCGGCCGACGAGGTCGTCCAGGACGTCTTCACGTCGGTCTGGCGCAACGCGCACACCTACGACGAACGCCGCGGGAGCTTCCGCACCTGGGTCTACCGCATCGCGCGCAACGCCGTGATCGACAAGCGCCGGCGCCGGGCCGTCCGCCCGGCGCTCTCGGTCTATGAGGAGACGCCCGACAACGAGAAGGGCGCGCTCGACGAGTCGATCGAGCAGGCCGCGCTGCGGTGGCAGGTGGCCGCCGCGCTGGCCCGTCTGACCCCCGAGCACCGCGAGGTCGTGCGCCTCGCCCACTACGAGGGCATGACCATGCGCGAGATCGCAGAGGCCAAGGGCCTGCCGATCGGGACCATCAAGAGCCGTGCGTGGTACGCCATGCGCAGCCTGCGGCTGACCCTCGAGGAGATGGAGGGCACCGGATGAAGACCTGCGACGAGATCCGCCCGCAGCTCGGGGCCTACGTGCTCGGCGGGCTCGAGCCGGAGGAGGAGCGCGAGGTGCGCGAGCACCTGGCGCACTGCCCGGACTGCGCCCGCGAGTACGCCGAGCTCGCCGAGCTGCCGGCCAAGCTCGACCTCATCGAGGCGCCGGACGAGGCGCTGCAGCGCCCCGCGCCGACGCTGGAGGAGTCGATCCTCGACACCCACGCCCGCGAGCGGCGCGCGCGACGCGAGCATGCGGCGCGTCAGCGTCGCGCGACGCCCAAGCGCGGCCCGCTGGTACCGGCCGCGGCCGGGGGTGTCGGGGTCCGCACGCGCCGGTCGATCCTGCGCGGGCGCGGCCGCCTCGTCGGCGCGGTGGCCGCCCTGGCGGTCGCCGTGACGCTGGCCGTCGTCCTGCTCGCCGGCGGCGGCGCGAGCCCGGTCAACCCGCCGTCGGCGGTCGCCGCCGTCCTGAAGGGCGGCCCGGGCGCGCCGCGCGCGCACGGCACCGCCTGGCTGCACGCGGTGCCGGCGGGGACCTCCGTGCGCCTGGCCGCCGGCGGCCTGCCCGGCGACCGGTCCTACGAGCTCTGGTGCGTCCGCTGGGACGGGCGCTGGATCAGCGCGGGCACGTTCCAGACTGCGAGCAACGGCCACGCCGAGGTCTCCCTGACCGCAGCGGTGCGCCGCGGGGAGTACGGTCAGATTTTTGTGACACCGCGCATGTCCAAGAAGCCTGCGGCCCTGCGCGGAGCCGTGATGGGCTACTGAGAGGAGCGCAGTGATGCAGCAGAGAAGGTTGCTCGCAGTCGTCATCGGGCCGCTCGCGGCAGGGGTGCTGATGGCGGGCTGTGGTGGGTCCGACAACAGCAGCTCCTCGTCGGCGCCGGCCAAGGTCAAGTCGACCGCCACGCAGGCCAAGGCGAACAACGCGGCGGGGAACTCGTCGACGCTGTCGCTCTCGGCCGATCCGTCGGGGGCGCTCAAGTTCAACAAGAAGGTCCTCTCGACCAAGTCGGGCGCGGTCACGATCAACATGAGCAACCCGTCCAGCGTCCCGCACGGAATCGCCGTCGAGGGCAACGGCGTGGACAAGGACGGCCAGACCGTGACCAGCGGCGGCACCTCGACCGTGAGCGTCACGCTCAAGCCCGGCAAGTACACGTTCTACTGCCCGGTGGACTCGCACAAGCAGCAGGGCATGGAGGGGACGCTCACCGTCACGTAGCCTTCCGCTTCATGCGGATCGGAATCGTCGGGACCGGCCGGATCGGTAGCGGCTGCGCGCGCATGCTCGCCCGCGTCGGGCACGAGGTCATGCTGAGCGGGTCGCGCGACCCGTCCTCGTACGACCCGCTGGCCGAGGAGCTCGGCGGGGACGTCGGCACGCCGGCCGACGCGGTCGCGTTCGGCGAGGCCTTCGTCTTCGCGGTGCCGTGGCGGCTGATCGACGAGATCGTGCCGACGCTGGGCTCGCTCGAGGGCAAGATCGTCATCGACACGACGAACCAGTTCGGGCCCGGCGGCGTCGAGGACCTCGACGGACGCACGGCGGCGCAGGTGAACGCGCAGCGGCTGGCCGGCGCCCGCTACACGAAGTCGTTCAACACGCTGACCGCGGCGTTCCAGGCCGAGGCGTCACCGCGCACCGGCGCCGACCGCGTCGCGCTGTTCCTGTGCGGCGACGACGACGAGGCCAAGAAGGTGGTCTCGGGGCTGATCGCCGACGCGGGCTTCGTTCCCGTCGACCTCGGCGGCACGGCCGACGCCGCGCCGATGGAGGCGCCGCCGCGCGAGGGCGCGGTGTACGGCGAGGAGTACCGCGAGCCCGAGGCGCGCGAGGCGGCCGAGGCGCTCCGCGCCGGACGCCCGCTGCCGCCAACGCCGCAGTACTGAGTCTCGACCACCCTCAACGGGGTCTGACCCTTGACAGCCGGCCATAATTTAAGTTGTCTCTTTCATTAGCGTCTGCTTCACTTACTCCGTGGACGCCGCCCTCAAGGCCATCGCCGCGCCCCGCCGGCGCGACATCCTCGCCCTCGTCCATCGCGAGGAGCTCTGTGCCGGCGACATCGCGGCGCACTTCGACGTCACCTGGCCGGCGGTCTCGCAGCATCTGACCGTGCTCAAGGAGGCCGGACTGGTGGAGGAGCGGCGCAACGGCACCCAGCGGCTCTACCGCGCGCGGCCGGAGGGGCTCGCGGACGTCAAGGCGTTCGTCGAGGCGTTCTGGGACCCGCGCCTGGAGGCGCTCAAGCGCGAAGCGGAGCGAGAGGAGAAGCGCAAGCATGGAGACGACGGCTGAGACCACGCGCGTGGAGCGCGAGGTGGCGATCGCCGCCAGCCCGGAGACGGTGTGGGAGTTCCTCGTCGACCCGGAGAAGGCGGTGCGCTGGATGGGCATCGAGGCGACGCTCGACCCGCAGCCCGGCGGCCGGTACCGCGTCGTGGTTCTGCCCGGGCAGGTCGCGAGCGGCGAGTTCGTCGAGCTCGACCCGCCGCGGCGGGCGGTCTGGACCTGGGGCTGGGAGCCGGGCTCGAAGGGCACGGTGCCGGTCGGCGCGAGCACGGTGGCCATCGACCTCGAGCCCACCGACGCCGGGACGCTCGTGCGGCTGACCCACGCGCTTCCGGCCGACTCCGCGTCGGCGCACGGCGAGGGCTGGGAGCACTACCTGTCGCGCCTGGCCGTGGCCGCCACGGGCGCCGACCCGGGTGCTGATCCGTGGCTGTCGCGATGACCGTGTTCGAGGCGGCCAGCGCTGAACTGCTCAACGAAGATGAGCGGCTTGCCACCGGCAAGATGCTCCACAGCATCGGCCTGCGCAGCGGGAACGGGAAGTTCTTCTGCTTCGAGCGCGGCGACGACCTCGTGGTCAAGCTCCCGGAGGCGCGGGTGACGGAGCTGATCGACTCCGGCGTAGGCGGGGTCATGGACCGCGGCCAGCCCGAGCGGCCGCTGCGCGAGTGGGTGTCCCTGAGGCCGGGCGACGCCGACGCGTGCCTGGCCTACATGCGCGAGGCCTGGAGCTTCGTCGACCCCGACGCCGCCAGCTGACCGCAGGCGGCGTCGATGTCGCGGCCGCGGGTGAGCCGGACCGTCGCCCGCAGGCCGTGCTCCTCCAGCACGGCGCGGAAGGCGTCGACGGCGTGCCGGCTCGAGCCGGCGTAGGGCGCGTCGGTGGGGTTGTAGGGGATGAGGTTGACCTTGAACGCGCGCGGGTCCAGCCGCTCGGCCAGCGCGACGGCCTGCTCGTAGCGGTCGTTGACGCCGCCGAGCATGAGGTACTCCACGAAGACCGGCATGCGCTTGCGCTCGTGCCAGGCCAGGCAGGCGCCGAGCACGTCGTCGAGCGGGTAGCGGTCGTTGACGGGCATGAGCTGCGAGCGCAGGGCGTCCTCGGGGGCGTGCAGGCTGAGCGCGAGCCGCACGCGCGAGTCGCTCTCGGTCAGCCGCTCGATGCCCGGGATCCAGCCGACGGTGGAGATCGCGGTGCGGCGGCTGGTGATGCCGAGGTCGGGCAGCCGCTCGCACGCACCCAGCACCGCGTCCAGGTTCATCATCGGCTCGCCCATGCCCATGAACACCGCATGGTCGACCGGCTGGGAGCGGCGGAAGTGCAGGGCCTGGTCGAGGATCTCGGAGGTCGTGAGGTTGCGGCCGAACTTCATCGCCCCGGTGGCGCAGAAGGTGCAGGTCAGCGGACAGCCGGATTGCGAGCTCAGGCAGAGGCTGTTGCGGCCGTCGCGGTAGCGCATGAGGACGGCTTCGAGGGGTTTCTCGTCCGTGGTCGCGAACAGGGCCTTGACGGTCTTGTCCCGTGCGTGGGCCTCGCGCCGCAACTGCAGCGAGGAGAAGGGGACCTCTCGCGTGAGGGCGTCTCGCAGGGCGGCCGGAAGGTCGGTCATCTCCTCGTAGCCGTGTGCGCCGCGCGCGGTCCAGGCCCACACCTGCTTGGCGCGGTAGGCGGGCTCGCCGTGGTCGGCGAGCGTCTGTCGGAGGAGCTCGAGGTCCATCGCGGACCTATCGTGGCAGGAGCATGCGGATCGCCAAGTACCTCGCCCACGCGGGCGTCGCCTCGCGCCGGGCGGCGGAGGACTTGGTGCGGGCAGGGCGGGTCACGCTCGACGGCGAGGTGATCGGCGATCTGGGCCGCCAGGTCGCGCCCGGCGCGGACGTCCGCGTTGACGGCCGCGTCGTCGGCGGGCCGGAGGAGCGGGCGGTGTGGATGGTCAACAAGCCGGCGGGCGTCGTGTCCACGGCGCGCGACACCCACGGCCGCCCGACCGTGGTGGAGCTCGTCCCCGACGCGGGTGCGCGCCTGTACCCGGTCGGCCGCCTGGACGCCGACACGACGGGCCTGATCCTGCTCACCAACGACGGTGAGCTGGCCAACCGGCTGCTGCACCCGCGCTACGAGGTGCCGCGGACGTACGTGGCCCGAGTGGGGGGCGGGCCGGTCCGAGCGGCGGCGCTGCGCACGCTGCGGACGGGCGTGGAGCTGGAGGACGGAGTGACGGGGCCGGCGGAGGTGCGGCGGCGGGGGGACGATCGCCTCGAGCTCGTCCTGCACGAGGGCCGAAAGCGCCAGGTACGCCGCATGTGCGAGGCGGTCGGCCACCCGGTCGTCGAGCTGTCGCGGGTGGGGTTCGGGCCGCTGGTGCTGGGCTCGTTGGCCGTGGGCGCGGCGCGCCGCCTGACCGCCTCGGAGGTCGAAGCGCTCCGAACGGCAGCGGCGAAGGAGTGAAGCGCGGGGGGGACTTTCGAGCGAGTGGAGCTTTGGTGGTGCTATGGCACATACAAATCTCCACTCGCTCGCCTGGGAGCTGGCCGAGCGGCAGCACGGGGTCGTCGCGCGGCGGCAGTTGCTCGCGCTGGGGTTCACGACGGACGCAATCTTCCATCGGCTCCGCAAGGGCCGACTGCATCCGCTCTACCGCGGGGTCTACGCGGTGGGGCGCCCCGAGCTGACGCAGCACGGCCGCTGGATGGCCGCGATCCTCGCGAAGGGCCCCGCAGCCGTCCTGACCCACCGCTCGGCGGCGTCCCTGTACGGCATCGCGCTCCAAAAGGGCAACGCCATCCACGTGGCGGTCCCTGCCCACGCTCGTCGCCGCAGTTCACGCGGCATCACCGTCCACCGCCGCACCGAGCTGAGCGCGACGACACGCCAAGGCATCCCGGTCACCACCATCACCGACACGCTGATCGACCTCGCCACCCAAACGACACGGGACGCGCTGGAGCAGGCCATCAACGAGGCCGACAAGCGCGACCTCATCGACCCCGAGGCGCTGGGCGAAGCGGCCGAGCACACGAGGCGGCCCGGAGCGGCAAAGGTGAGGCGGGTGACAAGGCGCTTCTCACGAACCGACTCCCCCCTCGAACGCGAGTTCCTCCGCATCGTCAGACGCGCAGGCCTGCCCCCACCCCAGACCCAAGCCCACGTCAACGGCCACCGCGTCGACTTCCACTGGCCCGAGCTCCATCTCGTCGTCGAAACCGACGGCCTCCGCTACCACCGCACCGCGGCGGCGCAGGCCGCCGACCGCCAGCGCGACCAGGACCACTTCCTCGCCGGCCTGACCGCGCTGCGCTTCTCGCGCGTGCAGGTCAAAGACGACGCCGCGCACGTCGAGGCCGTGTTGCGCCGCGCCGCGGCTGCTTGAATGCCGCCGCCATGGCGCGCCTCTTCGCCCTTCGCGGAGCCATCACCGTCGAGCACAACGACGGCGAGGAGATCCTCGCCGCCACCGAGCGGCTCGTCCGCGCGCTCATGCAGCGCAACGACCTCGAGGCCGACGCGTTCGTCTCCTGCATCTTCACCTGCACGGAGGACCTCGACGCCGAGTTCCCCGCCGTCGCTGCCCGCCGCGTCGGCCTGACCCAGACGCCGCTGCTCTGCGCCCGCGAGCTGCCCGTCCCCGGCTCGCTCCCGCGGGTGATCCGCATGCTGGCCCACTACTACGCTGACGAGGGCCACCAGCCCGATCACGTGTACCTCGAGAAGGCCCGCACGCTGCGCGCCGACCTCGACCACGCCCAGTGACCATCGAGTTCGCCTCCCGGCTGCGCCAGATCCCGGTCTACCCGGCCGCCGACGGCTACGCGCTGCCCGAGGACATCGCGCTGCTGGCCTCCAACGAGTCGCCCGACCCGCCGCTGCCCGAGGTCCTCGCGGCGGCCCAGCGCGCGCTCGCCACCGCCAACCGCTACCCCGACCCGTCCAGCGGGCGGCTGCGCAGCCGCCTCGCCGACCGCTACGGCGTCCCGCGCCAGCGCATCGCCGTCGGCAACGGGTCCTGCGACATCCTCCTCGCCGCCGGCGAGGCGCTGCTCGAGCCCGGCGCCGAGGTCGTCTACGCCTGGCCGAGCTTCTCCGTCTATCCCCACCTGGCCGCAGCGTCCGGCGCCACCGCGATCCGCGTCCCGCTCGACGACCACGACCGCCACCAGCTCGACCGCATGGCCACGGAGGTGACGGCGGCGACGCGCCTCGTCATCGTCTGCAACCCGAACAACCCGACCTCGACCGCGCTCCCCCTGCGGGACATCGAGGCGTTCCTCGCGCGGATCCCGCGCCACGTCTGCGTGATCCTCGACGAGGCCTACTGCGAGTTCAACCTGCTCGACGACCCCGACGCCTCGGTCGGGCTCCTGGACCGCCACGCCAACCTCGTCCTGCTGCGCACCTTCTCGAAGGTCTACGGCATGGCCGCGTTCCGGGTCGGCTTCGCCCTGTGCGCCAGCGAGGAGTTCCCGACCGCCGTCGACCAGGTCCGCCAGCCCTTCTTCTGCAACGTCGCCGCCCAGGCCGCCGCGACCGAGGCGCTGCGCCACCAGGACGAGGTCGCCCGCCGCGTGGAACGCGCCGTCGCGGGGCGCATGCAGCTCATCGGGGGCCTCGAGTCCATCGGCCTGAAGGTCGCCGACTCCCAGGCCAACTTCGTCTGGGTCCACCTGCCCGAGGACGCCGACGAGGCCGAGGTCATGCGCGGCGTGACCGAGCGCGGCGTGCTCATCCGCGCCGGCGGCGCGCTCGGGCGCGAGAACGCCCTGCGCGTCACCGCCGGCACCGAGGACGAGAACGAGCGCTTCCTGCGCGCCTTGCGCCACCACCTCTGAACCTGCTACACATCGGCGACCAATGCAGTCCCGCCACGGCTACACCACCTTCTACGCCTACGCCGCCGACAGCGGCGCGGGCGCCCGTGGCGATCGCTGGTCCTGGCGATTTATCTAGGCGCTCGGCCGGCTCCGCGTGGAGCCGCCGCATCCTCTGTGGCCTCCGTGGCCGGGCGCCGTTTTCGTGGGCATAACGCCCAATCGCCGTTTCTCCCGTAGAACTTCAGGAGGCCCAGGGCCTCGAAAGGACCAGCTAGATGATGATCGTCATGAAAGCCACAGCCACGGAGGAGGACGTCCGCAGCGTGGCGGAACGCATCGAGAGCGTCGGCGCGCGGGCGGATGTCAGCGAGGGCGCCGAGATCACCGTGATCGGCGCCATCGGCGACCGGGACCACGACCTGCGCGTGGCCGACCTGGGTCTCGAGACCTACGACGGCGTCGACCATGTGATGCCCATCCTCAAGCCCTACCGGCTGGCCGCGGCCGAGCGCCGCCAGGGCGAGCCCACCGTGCTCGAGATCGGCGGTCGCAAGGTGGGCGGCGAGCACTTCGCCCTCATCGCCGGCCCCTGCACCGTGGAATCGCGCGGCCAGACCCTCGAGGCCGCCCACATCGTCAAGAACGGCGGGGCCTCGTTGTTCCGCGGCGGCGCCTACAAGCCGCGCACGAGCCCGTACTCGTTCCAGGGCCTGGGCCAGGAGGGCCTGAGCATGCTCGCCGAGGCCAAGGCGCAGACCGGCCTGCCCATCGTCACCGAGCTCATGGACGCCCGCGACCTCGAGCCCGTGCTCGAGGTGGCCGACGTCATCCAGCTCGGTGCCCGCAACATGCAGAACTACACGCTGCTCTCCGAGGTCGGCCGCGCCGGCCGCCCGGTGCTCATCAAGCGCGGGCTCTCCTCCACGTTGGAGGAGCTCCTGATGGCCGCCGAGTACGTGCTCAAGGAGGGCAACGAGGACGTGATGCTCTGCGAGCGCGGCATCCGCACCTTCGAGACCGCCTACCGCTTCACCCTCGACCTCATGGCCGTCCCGGTGCTCAAGGAGCTCACGCACCTGCCGGTGATCGTCGACCCTTCGCACGCCGCCGGCCGGCGCGACCTCGTCGAGCCCATGTCGCTGGCCGCGGCCGCCGCGGGCGCGGACGGGATCATCGTCGAGGTGCACCCCGAGCCCGAGGAGGCGATCTGCGACGGCCCCCAGGCGCTCGTCGGCGAGCACTTCCCGGCCTACGCCGAGCGCGTCCAGGCGGCGGCGGCGCTCGCCGGCAAGAAGCTGTCGGTTGGGGCGAGCACCTAGCTGCCCGGCCTTGCCGTCATCGGAGTCGGGCTGATCGGCGGCTCCGTCGGCTTGGCCGCGCGCGAGCGGCTGGGCGTCCGGGTCACCGGCTTCGATCCCACCGACGGCGTGCTGGGCGCCGCCCGCGACCGCGGCGCGGTCGACGTCGCCTGCGCCTCCGTGCGCGAGGCGGTCGCCGCGGCCGACACGGCCGTCGTCGCCGCCCCCGTGGGGGCGCTGCCCGCGGCCGTCGCCGAGGTCCTCGCCGCGGCGCCGCCCGATTGCGTCGTCACCGACGTCGGCTCGACCAAGCGCGCGGTGGTGGCCTCCACCCAGGACGAGCGCTTCGTCGGCGGCCATCCGCTCGCCGGCGCCGAGACCAAGGGCGTCGAGCACGCCCGCGCCGACCTCTTCGACGGCGCCACCTGGTACCTCACGCCGACCGAGGCGACGTCCGGCCTCCTCTACCACCGCCTGCACAGCACGATCGTCGGGCTCGGCGCCCAGCCCGCGGCCATCGACGCCAGCGACCACGACCGCGTCCTCGCCGCCGTCTCCCACCTCCCGCACGTGCTCGCCAACGTGCTCGTGGCCCAGGCCGGCGAGGCCCTGCCCACCGGCGCCGAGCGCCTCACCGCGACCGGCCCGTCCTTCCGCGACGCCACCCGCGTGGCCGGCGCCAACTCGGGCATCTGGTCCGACATCTACCTCTCGAACGCCGACGCCCTCACCGAGCGCATCGACGCCGCCATCGAGCGCCTGGCCGCCGTGCGCGACCTCCTGCGCGCCGGCGACCGCGACCGCGTCACCGCCTGGAACGACCGCGCCGCCGCCGAGCGCCGCACCCTGCTCGAGGCCGGCGTGGCCGGCGGCCCGGTGCGCGAGCTGCGCGTCTCCGTGCCCAACCGGCCCGGCGTGGTGGCCCAGGTGGCCCTGGAGCTCGGACGCGCCGGTGTCAACATCGTGGACATGGCGCTCTACCCCGCCGCCGACATGACCGAGGGCGTGGTCGCCCTCTGGGTGGCCGGCGACGGCGAGGCCGACCGCGCCGTCGCGCTCATCGGCGCCCTCGACCTGCCGGTGGTGCGGGCGTGACCAAGGTCCGCATCGACCCGGTGGAGGGGCTGCGCGGCACGCTGCGCCCGCCGCCGGACAAGTCGATCTCCCACCGCTGCGCGCTGGTGGCGACGATGACCATGGACCCGGTCCGCGTCCACAACTACCTCGACGCCGGCGACACCAACGCCACGCTGGACGCCATCCGCTCGGTCGGCGCGGTGGTCGAGAACCGGCCCGACGAGCTCGTGATCCGCGGCACCGGCCTGCGCGCCGCCGGCGAGGCCGACGCGCCCATCGACGTGCGCAACGCCGGCACGCTCATGCGCCTGCTCCCGGGCTGGCTGGCCGGGCAGCCCGGGGGCCTGCACTGGACCATCGACGGCGACGCGTCCATCCGCCGCCGTCCGGTGGACCGCATCGCCGCGCCGCTGCGGGCGATGGGCGGCCGCCTCGACGCCACCGAGGGCCGCTATCCGCCGTTCACGGTTCACGGCAGCGCGCTGCACGGCGTCCACTACGACCTGCCCGTGGCCTCGGCCCAGGTCAAGTCGTGCACGATGCTCGCGGCGCTCGTGGCCAACGGCGAGACCTCGATCCACGAGCCCCACCCGACCCGCGACCACACCGAGCGGCTGCTCCTGCGCGCCGGCGTGCCGGTGCGGCGCGAGGGCTCGCGCGTGATCGTGCCCTCGATCGACGAGCTCGAGTTCGACGAGGTCACCGTGCCCGGCGACCTGTCCTCGGCCGCGTTCTTCATCGCCGCCGGCCTGCTCGTGCCCGGATCGCGCCTGATCGTCGAGGGCGTGGGCGTCAACTGGACGCGGCTGGGCTTCGTGCGCGTGCTCGAGCGCATGGGGGCGATCATCGTCGGCGACCTCGAGCCCGAGGGCACGCCATCCGGTCCCGAGGAGCCGGTCTCCGACCTCGACATCGCCGCCGGCCCGCTCGAGGGCACGACGGTGGAGCCGCACGAAGTCCCGCTGGCCATCGATGAGCTGCCGCTGATCGCGCTCGTCGGCTGCTTCGCCGAGGGCGAGACCGTCGTGCGCGGCGCCAACGAGCTGCGCTTCAAGGAGTCGGATCGCATCGCCGGCGTGGTCGACGGGCTGCGCGGCCTGGGCGCCGACATCGAGGCCACCGAGGACGGCTTCGTCGTGCGCGGCACCGGCGGCCTGCGCGGGGGGACCATCGCGTCCCGCGGCGACCACCGGCTCGCCATGCTCGGAGCCGTCGCCGGCCTGGCCTCGCAGGAGGGGGTCGAGGTCGTGGGCATGGACGCCGCCGCCGTCTCCTACCCGGGGTTCCCCGACGACCTGGCGGCGCTGGTCTAGATGGTGGTGGCGATCGACGGTCCCGCTGGGGCCGGGAAGTCGACGGTCGCGCGCGCGCTGGCGCAGGCGCTCGGCTTCACCTATCTGGACTCCGGCGCGATGTACCGCAGCGTCGCCCTCGCCGGGCCCACGGTCGATCCGGCCTCGCTGGACATCGCCTTCGCCGGCGACCGCGTGGTGCTCAACGGCCGCGACGTCACCGACGCCATCCGCACCCCCGACGTCTCCGAGGGCGCGTCGCGCGTGGCGGCCAACCCCAGCGTGCGCGAGGCGATGGTCCAGAAGCAGCGCGAGCTGCTGGCCGACGGCGACTGGGTGGCCGAGGGCCGCGACATCGGCACCGTGGTCGCGCCCGACGCCACGCTGAAGGTGTTCCTGACCGCCTCGGCGGAGGAGCGCGCCCGCCGCCGGGCCGAGCAGATCGGCGCCGACCCCGCCACGGTGCTGGCCGAGCAGGCCATCCGCGACGAGCGCGACTCCACCCGCGAGGCCTCGCCGCTGCGTGCCGCGCCCGACGCCGTGCAGGTCGACACCACGGCCAAGGACGTCGCGGCGGTTGTGGACGAGATCGCCCGGCTCGTGGCTAGTCGCGCGAGCTGAGCGCCGCGCCCTCGTCGCGCAT
>Ga0207708_10001170_pt1 | contig 19739 bp, 13 predicted proteins | sample KBSK5101metaG_FD_184340 | JGI IMG/M metagenome (GOLD analysis project Ga0207708, IMG submission 184340) | Corn, switchgrass and miscanthus rhizosphere microbial communities from Kellogg Biological Station, Michigan, USA - KBS K5-10-1 metaG... | ecosystem: Host-associated > Plants > Roots >...
TACATGGCGTACGTTGTTGTCGGTGAGGAGGACACGAATGCAACACCGATAGCGCCGCCCGGTAGTCGTTTGTTAGTGAACAAACTCTTAGACAAGGTGTCTCCAGCTGAGAACGTAAGCTTCCACGAGCGCGAGTTGTTTTATGTTCTGACGCCGAACGGGCTTACGTGCGTCTACGCCGAAAATGCACCGGGCGACAAGATCGTCCTCATACCTCATCCCGCCTCAGGAAACGTGCGCGAGGAATTCAATCGTAACGAGGTGAGAATAATCGGGCAGGTTGTCGGTGTGGTTTATCCGAAGCGAAGTTAATTTTCCGCGATAGCGAACAAACTGTCGATAGTTATCCATGGCGTAAGCGTGCGCGAATCAATTGTTTGCAAGTAGCGCTTTAAACACCGGTGTCAGAATTCCTTTCATTTCAGTGCCCTTAGGCCCGCATCAGGTAAGAACCTTAAGGAACGCTTCTCAAAAGACTAAATAACCAAAACGAAACGTCTTAACGGATTGCAGATCCGGCTTTTCTTGCCACGATCCCGGACAAAAGATTTTCTTGTAGGCAGTGAGCATGTTTGTTCCTGTAGACTCCGCCGCGCCTGCATTTGGGAATTGGAGGCTTATTGTGCTGACTGGTCAGGAACTGAAAACGCTGCGTAATCGACGCAACATCACCGGGCGTGAAGTCGAACAAGCAAGCCGGCGGATTGCGGACGTTAAAGGAGACAAGAGATTCTGTATTTCCAATGGCTGGCTGGCCCAACTCGAAAACCGCATCTCCGAACCAAGCATCTGGAAACTGTTTAGTCTGAGCGTGATCTACCGGACCAACTTTCTGGATCTCCTTCGTCTTTACAACGTTGACGTCGAGGATCAGGAAAAGTACGAGTCTGTCGCCGACCCGTACGTGACGCAGTTGCTTTCGCACAATGGCGATGACCACGCCATCCCTGAGATTCTGACAGCGGAAACTCAGTTAGCGGCGATTGATGCGAATCACCGCGACGACAGCAATCCACACATTCTTTATGCGCAACTTGGTCTGTCGGATTTCAGTATGTATCCGATGATCCGGCCAGGTGCGCTTTTGAAAATTGCCACAAGCCAGAACAAAGTGCAGACAAATGGCTGGCATAACGAATATGAACGGCCCATTTACTTCATTGAGTTGCGACAGGCATATGCGTGTGGTTGGTGCGAGTTACAGAGCGATTCGCTGCTCATTATCCCGCATCACTCCTCGCCATGCTGTGTGCGGCGTTTTGCCTATCCGCGAGAGGCAGAGATTGTCGGTCGGGTGATCAGTTACAACACGCCGTGTGTGGATACCGAGTCTCCCGCTGAGTCGCAAAAGATAAAGGCGCTGCGGACAAAGAAATGATGGTGTGCTTGCTTACCATTCCAAGCAAGAAAGCCTTAATGAAAGCTTAAGAGTTCATCTCATTCTCAACCAAAACCTGGCCTGCTTCGAATCCCAAGCAGAAAACAGAAATTTTCCCGCTCTCGCGTGCGAAGCGTAGAGTGAGCCCACCGAACGACAACTTGACTCGCCCGCAAGAAGTCCGGCACCGGACTACCCCCAAACTTCTAGTTCAAGATCAAACACGATGCAGAGAGTTACGTCTTCAACTTCGGTTCGTGGTTCGTCATACACCGCGCGAGCTCAAAGACATAAAGATGGCAGCGTATTGCTATCGATCGCCGACGATCGGATTTGCAAGCTGAATGGTGTTGGTGCTCTGACGTGGATGATTCTCGAGGAGAACCCCGCGGGATTGAGCGTTGAGGATGTTGTGCAGCAATTGTCCGAACAGTTTGAAACGATAAATGCCGAAGGTGAATTGCGATATGACGTGTCGCGCAAGCAACTTCACAACGACACGGCGCAGTTTCTTAAGAAGACGTGTGAAATGAAGTTGCTTCGGACAGAAACCGATCGAAGAGGTCGACAGTTTTATCTCATCTGCGACGGCGTGAGCGGGACAACTTCAAGTCCCGGGGATGACGCGACACCAGACAGCCGTTCCGCTCCAACGCAGAGTGAACAAGGCCAGCTTCAAATATCGAAACGGGAAACGCTTACGGCGTTTGTCGCTTTACTCGGGTTCGATTTATTGCTGAAGTTTCGTGGCTTTCAATCTCTAATCGAGAGAGTTAGAAGCTGGCCCACGGCAAGTCCAGGCGCTACCGATCGCGAGTCATGTAAACGCGTGCGTGCGATGGTTGACCGCGCACAAATGTACTACCCCAAAAAAGCGATGTGTCTCCAACACTCGGCTGTGGTGACGTGTCTGCTTCGTCGTCGCGGCGTACCTGCGGAGATGGTGCTCGCCGCGAAGGACTTTCCACCGAGTGGTCATGCATGGGTGGAGGTTGAGGGACGCGTTGTGAACGACTCTCAAGTTGTAAAGCGGAACTATCGACTTTTGAAGCGAGTCTAGTCACATGAGCGCATTGGGTGGAATCTTGAACTTTGGAAACAACCCGCCACCGGTGGATCGGGAGATGCTCACTGCGCTGGGCAAGCGATTAGCAATACGTGGTCCTGATGGCGGGGGCGAGGCAAGCAATGCTCATGTGGGCATGACGTATCGTGCCTACCACACAACTCGCGAATCACAATTCGAAATTCAACCGGTCGTTTCATCTGATGGTCTCATGCTGACCTGGGACGGCAGGCTCGACAATCGAGATGAGCTTATCAATGAGCTTTTCACGAAAACACGAAGCGAAACAATTATTACTGATGTGGAAATCGTGCGGGCTGCCTATTTGCGGTGGGGCCAAAAATCTTTTGTTCGCCTCATCGGTGATTTTGGTCTCGCGCTGTGGGATTCACGGTTAAGAACGCTCCTGCTTGTCCGCGATGTGCTGGGAACTCGCCCCATTAATTGCTATCTGAACCGGGGACGAATCGTTTGGTCGACAGAACTCTTGCCTTTGCTCGATGTCGCAAATGTTCCTCGTGAGGTTAATGAGGAATATGTCGCTGGATTCCTGGCGCGATATCCACGGGTCGGGCTCACTCCTTACAGGAACGTTTTTGCAGTCAAACCCCATCACGTCGTGAGCGTGAATCAAGCTGGAGAAGTGAACGAAATCCGGTATTGGGTGTTAGATCCGAGCCGGGAAATTCGTTACCAGCGCGACGAAGATTACGAAGAGCAATTCATTCATAAATTCAGCGTTGGACTGAAGGCCCAGTTGCGTTCTCACCGGCCGGTCTTCTCTGAATTGAGCGGTGGTCTGGATAGTTCATCGATCGTTTGTGCGGCTAATCGATTCGTTAACAACAACGAAGTACAAACCCCACGACTTGAAACAATTTCCCACGTCTACGATGAGTCAACTACTGCTGACGAGAGTCGATTCATCGAGTGCGTCGAACAGCACATCGGTCACACGGGCCATCACTTGAAGGAATCATGTTATCCGCTTCTGTCGGGTCTCGATCGCAGTCCGACTTTCGTTCCGAACGGAGTTGATGGATTTACGGAGTACTATCGTGGCGCTCAGAAAATAATGGACCAGCACCATGCACGCGTGTTGTTAAGTGGTGAAGGCGGCGACCAGATGCTCGGTAGTAGTGACGATCCGTCACCTGAGTTATGCGATCTGCTGGTTGAGGGTAAGGTCCTGGCCTTACATAAGCGATTACACGTTTGGAGTGGAGCTCTCAAGCGTCCATACCTTTGGCTCCTCTGGCAGCGAACGATTTTGCCCACCCTTCCACAATCGATTCATCGATCGCAGAAGCAATTACCGCGATGGTTCAGCGCCGATTTCGTCGAGCGAAATCACATGCGAGAAATAATCAATGCCAATCTCGATATCTACGGGTTTCGATTGCCCAGTGGTCGCGATCAAAGCGCGGGATTTGTTTCAGTGGTCAACCACATCGCGGCGGGATATAGAAGGGCTCACTTCAACGTCGAGATCAGATATCCCTACCTGCATCGTCCGCTGGTGGAGTTTCTGCAGGCCATTCCGGCCGAACAGAGATTGCGTCCAGGCGAAACGCGTTCGCTGATGCGGCGCTCATTTAAGACTTTACTGCCCGACCGGATTGCCCGGCGTAGAACGAAAGGTGATCCGCATGAGTCGATCTGCCGTGCGGTGATTCGCGAAATACCGGGCCTGCGTGAACTCTTTAAAGACTCTCGCGCCACTGCGTATGGCTACGTCGAGCCGGTCGCGCTAACAGAAGCTCTGGAGTCAGCAGGTCACGGTTTAAGAGTTAACTTTATTGCATTGCTAAAAACCATTTCACTCGAGTTTTGGTTGCGAACTCTCGAGTGTCCGGAGTTGAACAACTAAAGAAGAAAGGAGGAGCAGATCATGACTAACGAATACGAAGGCGCGGTAGTAGTAGAGCTGGGCAAGGCTGAAGACATCGTTCTTGGCGAAAAGTTAATGGAGGAGGTCGTCGACAGTGTGACTTTTGAGTGGGGCACGCGCTTTATACCAGCAACAGAAGACTAGGCGTTCGTCGCTCGGCACGCCACAACAACGATATAACGTTCAAAGAAAGGAGGATTACTGCAATGACTAACGAATATGAAGTTGCCGCTGTCATCGAGCTTGGAAAGGCCGAAGATATCGTTCTGGGTGAGAAGAGGGATGAGCAGGTACTTGACGGTCTTACTTTCGAATTTGGGACACGCTTCATCCCTGCGACGGAGGACTAACAGGGGGTTGAGCGCTTCCTGAACAATCAGTGTATCCGGCAGGTAGATCCTGCCGGATACCAAAAAGTTCAGGAATCGCCGCCTCCCTGGAGTGCGCCAGCTTGTTGGCGCTTTTGTAGGTTTTACCAAAGCGAAAAAAGTTACCGCACCGCCTCCGATGACAATGACTTTCAAGCCTGAAAATGTGTGGTTGCTTGCTCAACTCCGACCTTTTGTTCGCACTCACCTCGCAGGCTTTGTACTGACAGTTATCTCCAGCCTACTTGTGTTGTCAGAACCGCTGATCATCAGGTTTTTGATCGACGATGTGTTGATTCGAGGCTCCCGAATATTACTGCTTGTTGCCATCTCAGGTTTTTTGCTCACTTACCTTGGTCGGATTTTCTTCAATGCATGGGGTGTGATGGTTGGTAATCGTGCGGTGCAGAAAATGATCTTTATGACACGCCTCCATCTGCTTCGAAAAGTGCAGCAACTATCGTCTGAATACCATGAAAAGAATTCCGTAGGCGAGCTTCTATTTCGTCTCGAGCAGGATGTAACTCTGGTTGGGGAAATAACCGGACAGCTCACAACTCTGCTGCTACGCACCGCAGTTACCACTGTATTAATCGTCGTGACAATGTTTGTGTTGAATTGGCGACTGACCTGCATTGTGCTCCCGCTCGTGCCGGCCTTTCTCTTTCTTCGCCATCGCTTCCAGCGTCCGCTGCGAGACTGTTCAGATCAACTGCAACAGCAAAAAGGGAGAGTCACTGCGTTTCTGCAAGATCAGATTTCATGCATGACGCAAGTGCAACTCGTATGCAGGGAGTTAACTGAAGCCTGTAAATTCACCAGACTCTCCGCCGCCGCAACACGAACCGAGTTGAGAAGGCTGGGTATGGAAGTGCTCTTTGCTTCTTCCTCATCTCTGATCATTGTTCTTAGTGTGATGGCGATTCTCAGTCTTGGTAGTTACGAGGTGTTGCAGGGAACGTTGACTGTAGGCAGCCTGGTTGCATTTTACAGTTACGCCCTGCAACTGTTCGCGCCCTTGTATGCGGCGATGGATATCCACTCGCGCTTTCAGCGAGTCGGTGCGAGTGCGCGGAGGTTATGTGAAATTGAACAAGCGGCGGTTTCTGTTCCGGAAAATCCAAATGCGATTGATGTTCCGCATAGTGCGACACCGCAACTCGAATTGAAGAATGTTTGTTTTAGTTATGGACCTGAGAAACCACTACTGACAAACGTCAGTTTGAAAGCTCATTGCGGTGAGAAGATTGCACTGGTTGGTTCGAGCGGAGCCGGCAAGAGCACCATCGCACGTTTGATCGCGCGGCTGTATGACGCCGCCGATGGCGCGATTTTTGTGAATGGAATTGACGTGAGAGAGCTTCGTTTGCAGAGTCTTCGATCGACAGTTTCATTTGTGCCGCAGGAAGCACCAATCTTTGACGCTACGTTAATCGAGAATCTCCGCTACGGAAATCCGAAGGCACCTCAGAGCGCTCTCGAGCAAGTCGTTCGAATCACCCAACTGGAAAATGTCATAAATAGACTGCCACTAGGCTGGAACGAGCCGGTGGGTCCGCGAGGGAGCAAACTCTCTGGCGGCGAACGACAACGCGTGGCGCTCGCTCGCGCACTGCTTCAACGCCCGCAGATTTTGGTTCTGGACGAAAGTACTTCTGCGCTCGATACGGTTACAGAACAAAAACTGTTTGAGGCAATGAGTGAAGTAAATCAGGCGACAATCACAATCGTAATCTCACATCGCCTCTCGACGATCTTGTGGGCAGATCGCATTCTCGTGATCGATCGGGGCAGAGTCATCGCCGAGGGCAGTCATTCATCCCTGTACGAAACGAGTCTGAATTACCGCTTGCTCTGCGAGAGCCAGTTTGAACGCGAGCCGAAGGCGCAGGTTGTCAAAAGGGTTCAGGCGCCACAACGCGATATCGCCGTCATGGTGCGCGTGACCCAGGGTTAACACCAATGCCGCAGAGAAACGTCCTTTCGATTGAACAATTCATGGGCACGAGAAAAGTGATGGGTGGCGCTTTTTCTCCGGACGAGAAATCCATTGTATTCACGACAAACGCGAGCGGTGTATTCAATGTTTACCGCATGCCGGTAGCAGGTGGACCAGCTGAGCAACTGACCAATTCGTCAACCGATAACGTTTATGCGCTCTCGTACTTTCCGGATGGTGAACGCCTGCTCGTTTCGCGTGAGCGAGGCGGAACTGAGAACTACCATTTGTGGGTCCTTGAACCTGGAGGCGACTTCGTCGATTTAACACCCGGCGACAATGTTACGGCGAGATTCTTTGGCCTAACCTCCGACGGTACGGCGTTTTACTGTGCGACCAACGAGCGGGATCGCCACTGCTTCGACATCTACAAGATCAACGGCGAGACCTTAGAATGCGAGTTGCTATTCACCGATTTCCATGGCTACGACTTCGGTTGTATTTCCAGAGACGGAAGATACATTGCGCTCGGCGAGCCTCGCACGCGAGAGAACTCAAACATTTTTCTCTATGACACTGTTACAGGCGAGTTGAGGCAATTGACGTCACACGAGGGCGATGGCTGTTTCTGGGCTTCCTGTTTCGATTGGAACTCTAAGTACCTCTACTACAGAACGAATCGAGGTGGCGATTTCTATCACGTCGAACGAATCGAATTAGAAACGGGACGCAGCGAGGAGGTAGTGAAAGATGACTGCGACTGCTACATATCGATTTCGCCTCATGGCAAGTATCAGGTAATTACTCGTGATCATGATTCTTGTTTTCAGATAGAAGTTTCCTGTTTGCAATCCGGTGAGCAGATTGCGCTGCCTTGTTTTCCGGGTGAAGGAATTTCCGGTTTTAGTTTCTCTCGATCGGCGCGATTACTGGGTTTCTACGTCAAGGGTGATTGTCGTCCCGGAGATCTGTACATTCATGATTTCTCCTCTCGCGTGACGCGAAAGTTGGTGAGCAGCCTTACACCCGAGATCGATCCCGATGATCTGGTCGATTCGCGAATCGTTAGCTACTGCTCTTTTGATGGATTGGAAATCCAGTCTCTACTCTGGAAGCCTCACGATGCGAGTTCTGTGAATAAAGTTCCGGCGCTGGTCTACATCCATGGTGGTCCGGGTGGTCAAACGAGAAAGGAATACAACGCCACCATACAATTTCTCGTGAACCAGGGATATGCAGTATTGGCGCCGAATTACCGAGGCAGCTCCGGCTACGGAAAAACCTTTCATGCTCTGGGCAATGGAAAGCATGCGCAGGAGCCGTTGCGGGATTGTATTGAGGCGGGAAGATATCTCGCAACACTTGATTGGGTGGATAGCTCCAAGGTCGGGATCATGGGGGCGAGCTACGGAGGTTTTCTGACTCTCTCAGCCTTGACGTTCTACCCGCAGGAGTTTGCGGTTGGGATCGATCTCTTTGGACCAACCAACTGGCAAAGAACACTGGAATCGTTTCCGCCATACTGGAGAAGTTCCCTGGCGGATTTCTACCGGAAGCTCGGGGATCCGGCCACTGATGGTGAGATGCTCAGAAAGATATCTCCTCTGTTTCATGCGGATGCGATTGTGAAGCCGTTGCTGGTGTTACAGGGCGCCAACGATCCCAGAGTGTTGAAGTCAGAGTCAGATGAAATCGTGGCAGCGATCAGAAAGAAGAACGGAATAATTGAGTATGTCGTGTTTGACGATGAGGGGCATGGCTTTACCAAAAAGTCTAACCAGGTATACGCCTATCAACGCATCGTCGGCTTTCTCGATCGTTACTTGAGAGGAGTTCGCGCTCTCAAGAGTCAGACATCATTCTTGGACCGGGTCCGTACAGGGAGCGGTAGCGACCTGGTCAAACGATGAGAGTCAAGAGTCTTTGGGAAATAGAGCATGCTAATCACTGACCAGGTCGCTACCGCTCCCTGTACTGACCCGGTCCAAGAATGGTGCCGGACGGTTGAGGCAAAAGCCACACGCCAGATTAACCGCCGCGCTTATTGCGGTGACTTTGATATTTCTGTTTCTGCCGGTTTGAGCCAGCGATCAAACCAGCTTATGAGCCGGTTACAGTAATCCACGCGATTCGGATAAAACCAAAAGCCGTGATCCTCTCCTTCGTATCGAGCGTATTCTGCTTCTTTATTCAAGCGTCTGAGCCCAACAAAAATCTCTTCGGAATGATTTGGAGTAGTAATCCGATCGCTCGAGCCCTGAACTATTAGAAGAGGGGTATTCACCTGGTCGAGATAGAAGATCGGTGAGTTCTCAATGTAACGTTCTCTGACTTGCCATAAACTTCCGCCGATGTTGCCCAGGCCCGTTTCAGCCCAATCGATCCAATGACTCGTTCCATCCGAATCCATCTGCCCGTACATCGTAATCAGATTGGCGGAACCGGCCCAGCTTACGGCGGCTTTAAATCGTTGTACCTGACTGACAATAGATAAAACCGCATAGCCTCCGTGACTGTGCCCGATAATTCCCATTCGGTTTGGATCGGCAATGCCCATCTCGATTGCCCTGTTAACACCCGGCATGACGCTTCTAACGATCTCCTGCATCGGGTTTCCGACACTCATGCGACTATCCGCCAGCAACACTGCATAGCCGCGGGTCGCCAGTAATTGCTGATTGTTAACTGAGTCGATCGCGATGTTGAACTTCATCCCAAAAAGGTTGAGGTGTCTCGATAATTCTTCATCCGGATAAAGCGATACTACCAGCGGATAGCGCTTACCTTTTTGATAACCCGCAGGAAGCAGCAACGCACCTCGAAGTCGCTCTCCACCTGGACCACGCCATTCCACCAGCGTGCTCGCGCCCATCACGTACTTATCAAACTCCGGATTCGTGTTTGTCACTCGTTGCGCCTCGCGGACGTTTCCATCAAAAGCCCAAAAATCAGGGTTGTGTCCTGTGTCTTCAGCGATATAAAGAAGCCATCGACCATCCGGCGTACCCATGGCGGCAGGGAGGAGCGGATTGCCGGCGCCGTAAACCTTGTCTTCTTCGACTAGTGGTGTGACTTCACCACTGGTGGGATTAATTCTGGAAAACCCAACTCGCAGCGACTCGGGATCTGAGGTTGTGACGAACAATGAGCCATCTTCATCCGGAGACCAAAACCGGCCGGGCACCGTCGAGGGAACGATATCGACGATGTTTCGATCGCGCATTCGAGCAACCTCAACGGCAGTTGCGCTTGTTGCCGTTACTCTCCAGAGAGAATTGCCGCTAATCAAATAGAAGAATTGTCCGCTCTTATCCCACAGAGGCGCCCGCAGAGGAGAGGAAAAACCTTTAACGGGGGTGCCTGTAACTCTGCGTGGCGTACTGTTGGGTGCGACGAGGTAGCATTCGCGGCGGAGTTGTCCTCCTGGCTGCGATTCGAGTGTGGTGTAACTCAGAATTCCATTCGTCGACCAGCTAACACTCAACGCGACAAACCCCTGATTAAGGTTTGCAGCAAGAGTGATTGGGACATTGTCTCGTACCGAAATGGCCATGAGATCAAATCTCGGTTGGCCGGAATTTTCTTTGAGATTTGTGAACGCGATGTAGGCGCCATCGGGCGACGGCCAATAGGTGCATGGCTTAGAGCCTTTAACCAGACGCCTGACTTTTGCTCCGGCGAGTTGAACAATAACGAGATCTGCTGCATATGCGTCGTTGTAGACTGAGGTAGAGCTCGTGGTTTTGAGTGGTAAACTTCCATTTGTAACCGCTGTAGATTTGAAGACAGTGACAGTCGGTTGGTCCAGCTTGTTGGTATTGGGCACCGGACGGTTGTTCTCGAGACCAGTGAAGCGAAGTGCTGCTTTCTCGACTGTCATCCCTTCCGGTAATACGCAAAAAACGATGCTTTTACTGTCGGCAGTCCAGCGCGGGAACGAGAGCCCGCGATATCCGACCACTGGAAGATCAGAAACTTGACGCAGCGTCTCTGAACGTCTTTCCCAGATCCAGAGCGTAGCCAGCCCACCACGATCTGAAAAGAAAGCGAGATAGTTATTGTCAGGCGACCACACTGGTGACCAACTGTTGCCTTTGCCCTCCGTAAGGTTTCGCGTCTCTCGAGTCTTGACGTTTGTAATCCAAACGTCGCAGCCGATTTGCTGTGGCGGCGTTCCGGAAGCTGTTAGCCACCGCTGTCGTTCATCGCTAATGATCTGACTTCTCTTTGGATCCTGAAGCGTATAAGCGAGCCAGTAGCCATCATTGCTCAATGAAAAGGGTGTGGTTGAGAAAGTCCGAGCGGCAATCGCATCCTGAACCGGCAGGGGCACGAGTTGTCGCTCCTGGGCGGCGGCCACCAGGACACTGAATAGAACGAGACAAATGGCAATTGGGAGTCTGGGCATTTGGTAGGTCCTTTATCCACAGATTACGCAGATTGATTTATAGAATCTGTGTAATCTGTGGATCGAAAGCAGCTTCAGAATCGTGCTCGCAAAGAGAGTTGCATTGAACGTGGTCCACCGACCTGGTAAAGAGGATTCAAACCTCCAAGGATGCCGCCGGTCCCCAGACCCTTGCCAAACATTCGAAATGAGGTTCCGAATCTGGGGTCGTCCAGGTCGCCGACGGGATCACCGAAGTTCGGATGGTTGAACACGTTGAAGAAATCGGCTTTGAATTCCAGCCCGACAGTCTCGGAGAGTTTAAAGCGACGGGCGAGTCCGAAGTCCGTTTGAAATAACGGAAAGGCTCGTAACACGTTTCGCCCAAGCGTTCCCTGGCGCTGTTGTGCCGGAACCACGAATGCGGCTCGATTAAATCGCTGACCGCCACCTACATTTCCGTCATCGATGTATAGAGGTACTCCCTGGATCAAATCGGGGCGAAGAAAGATGACGCCGAAACCTAAGTCTCGGAACGAGCCCACTTCAACCGGTTGCGCAGACCGAACGGCTACAATCGTGTCGACGGTCCAATTCCCGAGGATCGCCTTGCCAAACTTGCTGATGTTAGGAGTCGGCAGATCGTAAGTAAGCGCTACATTGAAGGAGTGGCGGACATCAAAATCCGAAGGACCCCTATCGCGATTTGGATCAAAGACAAGTGCCGGCCCAAACTGCGTCGACTCATTTGACGCTGTATCGATCGAATGCGACCAGGTGTAGTACGACAAAGCCTGAAGGTTGTTTGTGAGTCGTCGTTGGAAGCGGAGTTGGAATGAATGGTAATCAGATGTGGCTGAGTTCCGTGTGACAAAGACTTGAGATGGCGCCGAGAAGAGAGGATTACCTCGCAGGATTGCGCCCGCGAAGAGCTCCTCACGCAACAGCCGGCGACCGAGTGCGGCAACGTAGGAGGCCGAAATAGTTTGGCTTTTACCGAGGGACTGTTCGACTGCGAAATTCCACTGATGGCTATAGGGAAGTTTGAGCTCAGGATCGAACGCGAAAAGTTGTAGCAGCGGAAGGCTGCCACCAACCGGTGGCAATAGATCGGTTGGCGAGGTGACGGGAAACGAAATGTTTCGCAGGATGCGCAGTCCCGTATAGGGAAAGGACGCATTAAACGCCTGCCCCGCTACACCATTCCCAAGATCGTAGTAGAGCCCGTATCCACCACGTACTGATGTCTCCTTGCCGGGTTTCTGGGACAGCTGAAAATGCACTCCAAATCGCGGCGCAAAATTGTCGTATGTCGTCTTCCATAGACGTTGGCCCGGCGGGCCGAGGGCAAACGTCTTTGGGTCGTCCACCTGAATCAGCGTGGCGGGATCTTTGTCGTCTAACGCGTGTGGCGCTGGATTGATTTCATAGCGTAAGCCATAGGTAAGGGAGAGACGTCTCGTTATTCTCCAACTGTCTTGTCCGTAGAATGAAAAGTTCAGGTAGATGGGAACTACTGGACCTGTCTGGCTTTGAATGCTTACAGTCGAGGCCACTCCATTAACTGCGCCGTTAGCTCCGCCCGTGAAAGATGCGGACTGAGAGTAGGCTCTTGGTCTGATTGATGGAGAGAGGCGTCTGAAATCTACGCCGAACTTAAGTTCATGAGGTCCATCCACGATTGCAAGACTGTTAACGAGATTGAGTTGACGCTGTAGACTCTCCGTACCTCGACCCACGGTAATGCGGGTAGCCGTGCCTGGCGAGTAACCGAAAGAAAAGCTCGAGGTAGCTCTCGATGCGAAAGAGGGAAACAAAAGCGACTCTTCCGGTACCACTGCACCTCCGAACGTGTCCAGACTATTGAACCGCTGCGCATGGTTATGACTGTAATTAGCGCGCAACTCGGCAACCATTTTCGAATTCAGTATAAGAGTTGCTCCGCCGGTCAGGGTTTGTGTTTCAATGCGTAAACTATCCAGGGTATTGAGACTTGTACTTATAGTTCCCCGCTGGACGGATTCAGACGGTGAGTTGTTATAACGGCCAAACAGACTGACGTTGTTATTGAAGTGATGGTCTATCCTTAAGCTGGTTGCGTCAAACGAGGAGGGGTTTGAAAACCCTGCGGCAAACTCTGCCGAATTGTTAGCGAAAGTTGGACCGGTAGGTCGAGGGAAGGCATTGAGAAACGGCTGAATACGCGCCGGAGCGTTTTGTCGTGCGGCCAATGACGGCACTTGCGTGATCGCGAATACGGGCTGACGGAGACGCAGGCCTTCGTACGAGAAAAAGAAGAAAGTTTTGTCCCTGCCGTTATACCAGGGTTGTTTCCCGCCTTCACCGAACCGTGGGAACAGAAAGGGTCCGCCGAGCACGCCGCCAAAATCGTTTTGACGCAGTGGAGATTTCCCCTGGCCACGGCTATTAGCAAACCAGTCGTTAGCGTCGAGTATATCGTTGCGGAAATATTCAAATAGAGTGCCGTGAAAGTCATTTGTTCCGGCTCGCGTAGCAATGACGACTTGAGCTCCGGGCGTTCGGCCGAATTCAGGTGCATAACTCGACGTCTCAACTTCAAACTCCTGCATCGCATCGATTGAGACGAGGTTATTCGTTCCGCCCGACGCACTGAGTCCCGGCAGCGAACCTGCGGCGGATTGCCCACCGTTTGCATTTACGGGAGCTCCAATATTGGCGCTGACTCCGTCGATGTAAAAGGAATTAGCATTGGCCCGCTGTCCGTTAACACTGAACTGTCCCTGCTCGAGTCCGTTAGCCTTGCTCCACTGAATACCGGGCAACAGCGTGAGCAGGTTTTGCCATGTTCGACCGTTTTGTGGCAGTTCCAACAGTTTCGAATCGACTTTACCGCCTACTACGGGCCGCTCATCGATCAGTGAAGGATTGTCGTTAATTTCGACGTTTTGCTCGGCCAGATTGCCTACCTTGAGTGAGATATCGAGCTTGATGTAGGCGTTGACGTTTAGGATTACCTCTCTGACTTCGTAGGGTGAAAAACCTTCCCGCTCGGCTTTCACGGTGTACTTGCCGGGAGGAAGAATCGAAACGGTATAGATCCCATCATCATTGGTCAGAGTAGACCGCTGAAAGCCCTGATCGATGTTGATGACGGCAACTTTGACACCGGGTACGACTGCACCTACCGGGTCCGATACGGTGCCCGTCAAGCTAGCGGTTGCGCTTTGTGCATAAGCTTGAGTCAGGAGTGAGCTATGAACAGTGAATAAGAGCAGAAGGCCGGCTGCTGAGACGAGATAACGAAAACGCGGAGGACCGAAATTTAGCAGTACAGAAAGCGTGAGAGAGACTTTCCGGTTGTTTGAGTTCTCATCGGGAGGACAGAAAGCAGACGAACAGACGTCCGGGATTCTGGGCATATCAGTTTTCTCCTGTTGTTACGACACGTCTTATGGTTAAGGCGCGTCAAAAGTTAAATGTTCGCTCGACACCCTTCGGCTTGGGAGTGCACGCGGTGACGAACATGGTTAATTGCCGCTATTTCAATTACACAGATGTCTCTGACAGATATTTCTCGAACGATCTCCCTTGCCTGGAACTGTCCGGGGCAGACTTCTAATTCTTAAGGCGCTCAAAACCTGAGCTGTGGGGGTAGAGCAGCGGCAGTGCGAGCAATTAATTGCTCGTCGCCTGGTACTGTCTGATCTCTTTTGCTAATCGCCCGGCTTTTTGCAGCGACTGCCAGAACGCCGCAGATTTAATCGCGACCGCAGAACTCTTCGCTGAAATGGTGAGGGCCGAGCTAATTGCATCATTGTTAGAGATCGCAAGCTTATGTAGCCGTTCTACGGCGCGAGCCAGGTCGGCATCGTTGTCGATCGAAATTTCTTCGGAACCGCTCAACACGGCTCCGGGAAAAAACACTGGTTGAATCTCCTTCAGCAGCACCGCATTCTGCTGTTCAAAAGCAGCGGCATGCTCATGGACCATCGCGAGAAACTTTGCCCTTGCGTCCGGAGCAACAGTTCTCATATCAACATTCGCAAATCGATTGATGAGTCGCCTGAGCTCGATCGTATGGAACAACGCGCTGTAAGCTGTTCCGGAAACCCGTGAAGAATAATTGCGAATTGCTTCGTCAGCCTGGTTCGCTGAACTTCGACGGGTGAAATACGAGCGCAACTCACGATCTGCGGCAATGTTATTGGCCGTATCCTGTACTTCCGTGATTGCAGTTGGACTAATCGCCGCCCGTCGATTGGTCGTTTCGGATGTCGTGCTGATCTCAATTTTTACAGCCGGGTTATTGGCGACGGGAGAGAGGGCGCTGAGGAATGCTTGCTTCCGTTCCGCGGTGTCAACCACTCCCTCAACGCGCAGTGACCCACCTGCGCTGCGCGTGAGGGTGACTTGCTCGTTCCGGTCGGCCTTTGCCTGATTGAGCAAGTATGCGACGTCGACTTCCAGCTCTGCGGAAGCTGCGGGTGGCGCCGACGTGCTGGGCGTTGGAAGGACACGGCTAGTGGTGGTGAGATTCCGGCTCGCCCAGTCTCCGGAATCGCCAGTCTCACCGGCCCCTCCTGTCAATGTCGATTCGATCTCAAACACTTTTGGATCGACGGCGCCTGGCGATACAAAGCTCGCTTCGCCGAAGCGGTATTCGCGTAACTCTTCGTCACCACGCTGCACGACCAGAGTTTGCTCGATGGCATGCAGATTTGACTTGCTCAGAGTAAGCGTGGCTTTCACCAGCCTGCTCGCGCCAATCGACCTGCCTTTGTCAAAAGTCACGACAAACGTCGTGGTCCTTTCCTCGACATTTGCAGTACCAGGCTCGGCGATCAACTTCGCAAACGTTTCGGATGACGGTTCGAGCTGCCAGACGTTTTCAAGATTGAATAAAAGAGTCTCCGGCGAGGTGAGTGCCGGCTCCGACTGCGGTTTTGTTCCGTGATGATAAGTGGTGCGAGAGCCGTCCGCTTTCTGCCATGTGGCAGCGATCAAGCGGTTCGACTCGTCGTACAGTCTCTGCACGCGATCGCCTTTCGCTCGATTCGTCCAAATGTCGATCTTGTAACGAGCGACCACCGCTCCTTCCGGACTGCGTCGCTCCTCGAGAGTGACGACGCGATGATTGACGTTGGCTGCGACCTCGGGACTGATCTTCTCGGCGACGCTGGCTCTCTCGAGCAGTACTGATGCTGTCAAGATGCGAGAGACCCTTGCCTTGAAGAAAAGGAATCCGCCAATCACAACCGCACACAACAGGACGATCAAGCCAAGCTGTCGCCACGAACGCCTGCGATCCTCCGACAAATGTAATGAGCTGAGAAAAGGAGTACTCTCCAGCGAGCTCACCAGCTTTTCGTCATTTGAAACTACCGGTCCCTCTTCGGCCACGACACGCCGTCCCGCTGTTTTCCTGAACGTGTTGAAGAGCCGCACAACCCACGCGGGGAGCTTCGACGCCCCTTTGCGAGTTCCCACGTTTGGCTCTTGCGATTCACCGGCAGCGGGAACAACAAAGAGGGGTGAGGACAAAGCGTTTATAGGTACGTCCCCGGTTACAGAAGCTTCTGCAGGTAGCGGATCCTTGTAGACTACGTGCAGTGTTGGACCGCTCTCATTTTCGAAACAGGCTTCGAGCGATCGTCCTTCGCTCAGCTCGATCCAGGCCCACTGGTCAGACTGTGGAACCTCCGGATCGATGCTAAAGAAAAGCAGTTGCAGACCCTGTTCACTGGTAACCTCTACAAACTCGATCGGATCATCCGGTGTCAGGTTAAGATTCAACTCACTCAAGTCTGAACTGACAGTCAGCGAGCTCACGGGCATTCCGTTGACAGCTATCCGCAACTCGTGCGGCTTGTGCTCGTGCGTTTCACGCAGACGATGCTCAAATCTCTTCGTCAGATCACCCGTTCCACCGCCAGATGCGCCGCCTCCAGTGGCGTCGCCCGGCGGTTCTTTGGGCTCGTGCGTGTCAACTCTATATCGTTGCGCCAGCGATGGCAGGCCGAGTAGACCATTGACCGCGTCGAGACACGCAGGACAACTGACGATATGAGCCAGCTTCGAAGTCGTCAGTGCGTCTGCGTTATCGGCGTAGATCTCTGTCAACTCTGATTGGGACAAGCAGTCGCCCTTGCAGGAATTGAAGATCATCTGCCGCAGTTCGGGCAGCAGATCACAGTCAGACTTCAGGTATTTGGTCTTTTGACGGCCCGATGCAGTTTTGGTACTGACGAATCTCAGTCGTCGCGGCTCATCTATAAACAGTTTTGCCTCACGACGCGCCAGCCGTTGCCACTGGTCTACACAATGCCGTGAACTGCTGAGAACCGCGGCGATCTCAGATGGAAAATATTCGTGAAAGAATCGCAGGATGAAAACGCTTCCCGCTCTGGAGGATTCCTTGCGAGAGCATGCGTAGGTGCAGATTTGATGAAGTTCTTCAAACGCCTGCATACGGCGCGGGGGTTCAATCGCCGTCCAGCCGAGACGACCGGAGTCGTAGTCGGCAACTGAGAGCGCCGTTTCATGCAGGTGTTGCGCCGAGCGACTCAGCCGTGCGACGTGCATATAGCGCAACATTCGTCTCAGATACCCGTCTATATTTTCAATCTCTTCGAGTCTGGTCCGGCCGAGCACGAATTGCACGAAAGCATCCTGCACGAGATCCTCAGCGGCCTCACGCTGCTGATTCGTGAGGCCCATGGCCCACGCGAGCAGACGTTCATACCGCTCGGTGAACAGTTGCTCACGTCTCTCGTCGGGTTGGGCGATTACTCGGCGTTGGTCCAGCATTTCGATCTAATTGTAAAAGTTGACTCTGTGATGTCTGTTTTCAGGTCTCACAAACTACAGAGACATAGAGAACACAGAGGTCGCACAGAAAGCCTGCGCGATTCAGATTATTCGTCTATATGTGTATTTTCGCGAGGCCGATCTCAAAAGAAATATTTGGCTAAAGTGAAGAAAATAATAAGGATATAGCCATTCTAAAACATATTACTACCGTTGCGCGCGCCCAACAGAGAGTGCCCGCTGGTTTAGTCTTAACCTTTCGCGATGATCGACGCAGCGAGTGAGAAAGCTTAGCTGCTGTTGCCATCGCTAACTATCGATACTCAACCTCCTCCAGGGGATCGGAGCATGTTAGAATCTGCTCACTCAATCCCTCCCATTTGAAACACGACTGCAAACTGAGTAGCTCAGCTCTTTACGTGTAAAGTTGATATTGAACTTGAAACGTAGACAGGGACGACAGGTAGTTAACTATATATGACTGCCTTCGATCCCGTATTGCGGCGGATGTTAATGCCGCGCCCACAGCAAGTCAAACATTTTTTTGGTATGGATAAGAGGGAACTGACGCAAGTCTTACAAGATCCCGCGAGCGCGATGAGACGTCTTCTCAATGGCTGGGCCGACGTGCCGCTGTTGTTGATGCTTGACGTCGATTGGGATCGCGGTCCGTTAGTGCTAATCGGATTGTCTGACGGAATGATGTGGCCACTACTTCCGCCAGGCAGTCTTCTGCAGTTGGATTCGAAGGTACGGACGATTGCGGAGGGTTCATGGTCGGAGTTTGAGCGTCCGATTTATCTGATTGAATATCGTGGCAGGTTTTATTGTTGTCATGCACAGCGGCGTGGTGAAACGCTGCGCCTGATCTCACACCTGGAGTCTCTCGCGCCACCAGCGATCTCTATTCCGTTTAGAGAAGCCAGAGTGCGAGGACAGGTAACGCCGATCTTTCGTCCGCTCGCCACTCGCGGCAGTGCCGCAGGACGACCGAGTAGCAGACGACGGTAATGCGAAATATAGGTCCTATACGTCCTATAGGACCTATAATGGGTTTAGAATAGTGCCTCGAGCCTGCGCCAGGTCTTAATCGTCGTCAAAGAATGCGATGGCGCGAATCCGAGCCGTTCGGCTTTGATTGCCAGACCGGCATAACTCAGCGTTGTGCCTGTTTGACGTTTCAATTGAACCAGGTTTTTCGGCAGACACTGATTGGTTCGTATTCTCATTCGCGTCATGTGCGAAACGAAGTCGCGATCGGGGAAGATGAGTTCTGCGGCAAAAATCTCAGCTCCAATCTCGAGACTCTTATTCAAATTCGACTGGTCGCAATACGAAATACCGAGATCTCGATCGCGAAAGAAGTGCTTGAGCTCGTGAGCCATGGTGAAGACCATCGGATCGCGCGGGAGACCTTTCGCCAGCATCACTGTCGTGCCGAGCTCATCGTTGATGAACGCGCCGCGCAGATTTCGAAACCTGTAGGGCCATTCGTCGACTTCAATTCCATGCTTTGCATAAATCCTCATCAGGTCGCTGGGGAGCACGCGTGGTGAAGACAGTCCATTTTCCACCCGCACTTGTCGCGCGAGCAGTTTCAGATCCTCGTAATAGCGTTGTGTGTTCACTTCTGTTTTCCCCCTTTTCGACCCGCCCTGGGCCGAGTCTTTCCCTGGTGGATGCTTCGCGCTTTGCGAAACTCCGCGTACTTTCGCAGTTCTTCGAGATCAGCCGGGTGTAACTGTCTCGAGGCGCGCAAGAGTGCTTTTAGATTTTCGTCTTCATCCTCGCGGACCATGTCCGAAGGAAAGAACGAGTTGATCGGAACGCCGAAAAACCGTGAGAGGCGTTCGATGTCCGTGGTGCTGGGTCGATAAACTCCTGTTTCCCAGCGTGAGATTGTATTGGTGGAAACATTCAC
>Ga0207708_10001172_pt1 | contig 19726 bp, 15 predicted proteins | sample KBSK5101metaG_FD_184340 | JGI IMG/M metagenome (GOLD analysis project Ga0207708, IMG submission 184340) | Corn, switchgrass and miscanthus rhizosphere microbial communities from Kellogg Biological Station, Michigan, USA - KBS K5-10-1 metaG... | ecosystem: Host-associated > Plants > Roots >...
GCCGATCGAAGGCGGCGCTGTTCCATCGCCACTCGTTGCGCGACAGCCAGCCGTCGCGATTGACATCGAGACGGCTGAAGTCGTCGGGTGCGGTCTGTTCACCGCCCACCGCTTCCGATCGCGTCAGGACGCCGTCCCGGTTCGCGTCGAGAGCCGAGAAGACCGCGGCGCTGCCGCGCCACTCGTCGCGCGTCACACGGCCGTCGTTGTTGACGTCCAGCGTGTTGAAGCGATCGGCGGCCTGGCTGCCGGCGTCGCCGGTGAACTCGCGCAGCGACAAGGCGTTGTCGCCGTTGCGATCGAGGCCGTAGAAGACGTCGTTGCGGCCGCTCCACTCTCCGATCGTCAGACGGCCGTTCCGGTCGGTGTCGAGCGCACGGAAGCGCGCCGCGCTCCGATCGACGTCTGCGTCGTCGCGGCCAGACGTGCCGGCGGAGCGCTGATCCCACTGAGGATCGAAGCGTGCGCCGGGACGCACCTCGTCACCCGACAGCCGGCCGTCCCCGTTCCAGTCGTGCTCGCGGAAGGACCGGGTATTGCCGCGCCACTCCTCGCGCGTGATGACGCCGTCGCCGTTGAGGTCCATGCCCTGGAATCGCATGTTCCGACTCTGCGCCTGCTGCGCGCCGCACGGCGTGACCGCAAAGAGGCTGAGGCCAGCCGCGATCCAGATGAAAGGTTTCATCTCACCTCCTCTGCGGCTGAAGACAGCAAGTGACGTACCGCTCCGGCTCTGCCGTTTGGAGAAGGAGCTCAGGAGAAGAGTGAGTCCAGGAGACGAAGATCACTCGAACGGCAGAGGTGACTGCGCGAGCAGGGGCACGCGCAGGCGGCCGACGCCGTTGGCGGAAAAGAGCGGCTCGCGGCCGATGCGGCCGACCGCTTCGTCGGCGGCGCGGTTGAACGTGTCGAGCAGGTCCAGCGTCTTCGCGCCGGGCCGCCGCGGTCGCCGCAACTGGCGCAGGAGCGCCGCGGTGAAGTAGCCGTTGACGCTGTTCTCGCGCGCACGGCCGTCGGCTGCGCACGACGCGAGCACGATCGGCCGCCGCTCCTCCGGCAGATCCGCGATCGCCGTCTCGAGCCGGCGCATGCGATCGTCGGCATGGCAGGTATCGATGATGAGCACACGCAGGCGCGCGTCAGCCGAAGACGCGAGCGTCTCGACGAGAAGATCGACGGCGAACAGGTGGCCGCTCCAGAAGACGAGCAGGAGGTCGAGATCGTCGAGCCGCGTGCAGGATGCGAGATGCCCCTCGACCGCCGGCTGCGCCGCCTGGGCGCCGGTGAGACACCGATTGCGGTCCGCTCTCCAGTAGCCGAGCTGCGCGAACGTCCACGACAGCGCGAAGGCGTCACGCTCGGCGGAACGGACCGTGGCCCCGTTCGCTTCGCGGTTCACGCCGATCGAGAGCAGGTGATACGTGAAATCCCGCGCTGGCATGAATGGGATCGACTGATGTTTCGGCGCCAGCGCGATCCATCTTTATGGGGCGTGTCGTGACGTACCGAAGTAGACCACGTTGGGCGCATCCGAGCGGGCCATGGCGATGTCGGGACGGCCGTCGCGATTCAGATCGCCGATGGCGAAGCCGTACGCCGTTCCCTTCGCGTCGCCGAACGGCGCCGCGGTGAAGTGGCGGCCGGTGCCGTCGTTGAAATACACGACCGGCTGCGCCTCGACGTTGCCGACGACGATGTCGATGCTGCCGTCCTTGTTCAAGTCGCCGACGGCGAGCGCGTAGGGCTTGGTCTGGGCGACGGGCACCGCGGCGGAGAAGCGGGCGTCGCGCTCGCCGAAATAGATGAAGGCGCCGAGACGCTCGTCGATCGCCACGATGTCGAGAAGCCCGTCGCCGTTGAAGTCGGCGGCCTCGGACACGCGGATCGTGGCATCGGCGGCTCCGAACGGCACCCGCTTCGCGAAGCCGCCTTTGCCGTCGTTGAGGTAGACGTAGCTCTGCCCGCCGTCGCGGTGCGGCACGATCAAGTCGGGACTGCCGTCGCGGTTCACGTCCGCGGCGGTAATGGTCGTCGCCGACTCATGGGAGAACGCCTCGCACGCTCCGTCGAAGCGGCCGCCGCCGCGATTCAGGCAGACGTAGTTGGCCGTCTTGCCGGCATCGCCGCGGTTGGCGACAACGATGTCGGGCAGGCGATCGCCGTTGACGTCGGCGATGGTCGCATTGCGCGTCGGCCAGGCGGGATCGCCGAAGGTGGAGGCGAGCCGGAAGTTGCCCTTGCCGTCGTTGCTGTAGACGCGCTTCGGATCGGGAGCGTCGTTGCTGACCACGACGTCCAGGTCGCCGTCGCCGTCGATGTCCACCAGGCACGCCGAGTACGACCGGTCCGGGACGTCGCCGAGATTGTGCGCCGTGGGAAATCGTCCGTGCCCGTCGTTGAGCAGCACGCGATCGAGCAGCGGCCAGTGACGCCCCTTCGCCAGCACGAGATCGGGGACGCCGTCGCCGTTGAGATCGCCGATGCTGACGTTTGCCGACGTCTCGGACGTGGACTCGAGCAAGAGCTGCCGCGTGAACGCCGGAAACGCCGCCCCGCCAGGCGGCGCGGACGTCGGCGCCTGGGAGATCATCGCGTCGCTGAGCCCCGGCTCCTTCATCAGCTTCTCGATCGCGTCGATCTCCTCCGGCACGAACGCCGAGAGGTTCTCGTAGCCGGTGTCGGTGATGAGGATCATGTCCTCCAGGCGGAGGCCGAGATGCTCCGCCTCGATCTGCATCGCCGGCTCGATCGTGAAGATCATCCCGGGCTCGTAGGTCGCCGGGGCGCCGCCGACGTCGTGCACCTCGAGCCCGACCGAGTGGCCCAGGCTGCGCGCCGTTCCGCTCGAGCGGTGGTAGTTGTCGACGAAGCGCGTGGCCGCGTCCTTGATCGCCGGATCGGTGAAGGCGAACGACTTCATGATCGCGTCCATCTTGACCACCGCATCCTTCAGAATGTCCTGCGCGGAGACGTGCGGTCGGATCGACGTCATGACCGACTGATAGAGCTTGAGGTAGATCGCATAGAACTCGCGCTGCCGCGGACTGAAGCTGCCGTTCGCGGGAAAGACCCGCGTCACGTCCGACTGGTAGTACTTGTAATCCGGCGCGTAGTCGAACTGGACGAGATCGCCGTCTTTCAGGACGGCGGTGTTCTTGTGATAGTGCGAGTAGTAGGTGTTGGGCCCGGTGGCGATCAGCGCGAAGTACGACGGCCCGTAGGCGCCCCATTTCTTGAACACGAACTCCGCGTCGGCCTGCAGCTCGTACTCCTTCATGCCGGGGCGCGCGTCGCGCATCGCTTCCATGATCCCGAGCCCGGTGATTCGCGTCGCCTCGCGGATGACCTCAATCTCGCGCCGGCTCTTGATCGCGCGCAGCGCGTCGATGATCGGATCGAGATCGGTGACCGCGGACTGCGGCGCCGCCTGCTTCAATTTCGCGATGAACTGTTCCTCGCGCGAGATGCGGCCGTCCCATGGATCCGCCTTGGTGGCTCGCCACAACGCGGCAGGATCCGAGGACGAGGCCTCGCCGAGCACCTCGGGACGGAAGGGCGTGAAGATGGCGCGTGTCTCGCGCGCGAGCGCCGCGACGAACTTCGTGAACTCGTCGCGCGGCGCAACCTCGTCGATGCCGGTCGCGGCGGCAGCCTCGGCGCCCGGCGACAGCGCCGGCCCGTACATCCGCTGCTCGCGCCGCTCGTTCTTCGGCTGCAGGAACAGCATCGTCTTTTTCGACCGTCCGTCGATGACGGCGATCGCCCGCGGTTCGACGACGCCGGTCAGGTAGAAGAACTGGTTGTTCTGGCGAAGCGCCTGCTCCCCGGGTCGCTCGGTGGTGCCCTGAAGAATCGCGACGCCATCGCCGATCTTCTCGATCACCTTCGCGCGGCGCGCGGCGAATTCTTCGGGAGGAAAGATCTCGGTGCCGGTGAACACCGGCTGCGCGCGCGGCAGCGCCGTCAGCAGGACGAGGGCCACAAGCGCACACGGGAGCGGTTTCATGAGCGCAATCATATAAGCCTGCCCCGAGCGAGCGAAGCGAGTCGGCGGGGGCTGCCCCGAGCGAGCGAGGCGAGTCGAGGGGATCACAGGGTCGTCTTCGCGATGTCGCGCCTGGGAACACTCCGAAACGGCTGGCCTTTTCGCTTCAGTGACTTACGGGCGGCATGGAAGCTGTAGGCATGGTGACGTGCACGTCCGGACCGCGTCGCTGGCGCTCACGCTGTTCATCGCCACGGGTGTGCTCGTCCGCGGCGCGGTCGCCCCTGTTCCCGGTGGTTCGCTCGGTGGGCGGCAGGTGTTTCCACGCAGCAACTGGTGGAACCTCGACATCAGCCGCGCGCCCGCCGATCCCGCTTCGGCCTCATACATCAATTTCATCAGCGGACGCACCGCGTCGAATCCCACCGCGACGCGGCGCGTCCATCCCGATTTCGGTCCGTCGCCGTACGGCATTCCGTATGTCGTCGTCTCCGGCGATCAGCCGCTGGTCCGCCCGACCTGGACCGCGTATGGTGACGAGAGCGACGAAGGGGCGGCGGGACGTCCCCTCGGCTATCCGATTCCTGACGAAGCCAGGTCACAGCCCGATTACATCGAAGGGGCCGTGCCGGGGGGCGGGCTCGACGGCGATCGCCACCTGCTGATCGTGGACCGCGACAACTGGCTGCTCTACGAGACCGGCGCCACTTACTGGAACGCCGCCGCCAACCGCTGGGAAGCCAACTGCGGCGCGATCTTCGACATGACGCGCAACGACCGCCGTCCCGAGACATGGACGTCGGCCGACGCCGCCGGGCTCGCGATCTTTCCCGGCCTGGTGCGCTACGAAGAGGCGTACGGCACCGCGGAGATCACGCACGCGTTCCGCGTGACCGTGCGCGCGACCAACGGCTACGTCTGGCCGGCGTCGCATCGTGCCGGCTCCACGGGTGGCGCGCTGCCGATGGGCGCGCGTCTTCGCCTGAAGGCGTCGAAGGACCTGTCGGTGTATCGGCCCGAGATCCAGCGCATCTTCCGCGCGATGCAGCGCTACGGATTGATCGTCGCCGACAACGGTTCGGACCTGTACGTGAGCGGCGCGATGGACGCGCGCTGGGACAATTCGATTCTCAACCCCGCGTTCCACGGCCTCATCGCCGACGATTTCGAGGTCGTCCAGCTCGGCTGGCGCGGCAACCCGCCACAGCCCCCCGCCAACCTCCGCGTCGTCCGCTGACGCGGTTTTCCGTCCTTATCCGGGGGACTTCGTCCCCCGGGACCCCCTTACACGCTCTCTCGCGGGGACTCCCGGGCCCCGCTCCGTTCGCGTGGCTCGCTCGCTTCGCTCGCTCGCGCTCAGACCTTCCGGATCATGGGTACGAAACGCACCGGGAGTGTCGAAAGCGTCTCAACGCTCCCCTCGTGCTTCCGGAGCACCTGAAGCTCCTGCCACCCGAGGGTACGTTCGATGGGCAGCACCATGATCCCACCTACGGCGAGCTGCTCGACCAGGGCGGACGGCACTTCGGTGGCCGCAGCGGCTCCGAGGATCCGATCGAACGGTGCTTCCTCCGGCCAGCCGTAATGGCCGTCACCCGTTCGAATCGCCACGTTGACATAGCCGAGGCTGTCGATCGTAGCCCTGGCGCGCGCGGCGAGCTCGGGAATCACTTCAATCGAATAGACGCGCGCCGCCAGTTCCGCGAGGACCGCCGTCTGGTAGCCGCAGCCGGTGCCGATCTCGAGCGCGCGGTGCGATGGCTCGAGTTTCAGCGCCTCGGTCATGTAGCCGACGATGTACGGCTGCGAAATCGTGACGCCGTGCCCGATTGGCACCGGGTGATCCTCGTACGCCTCTCCGCGCGCCCCTTCTGGAATAAAGATCTCGCGCGGCACCTTCGTCATCGCGTCGAGCACGCGCCGATCGACCACGCCGCGCGCCCGGATCTGTTCCGCGACCATGCGGTGCCTCGGGTCCATCCGAAAAGCGTAGCGGAAATCAGGGAGAAGGAACACTGACGACGGGGAGGAGTCGTCCGGGCCCGTCATCACCCCGGTAGTAGACACCTTCGAGGAAGAGGCCCGAGGACGGGGCGGTCAGCGTCGCGGGCACGTCGGAGCGCTCCTCGAGAAACCCGCCGACGCGATCCGGCGTCAGCTCTCCACGCCCGACCGCCGCCAGGACGCCGACGATGCGCCGCACCATGCGCCAGAGAAAGTGCGAGCCGACGATGCGCACGAGGATGAGATCTCCTTCGTCGGCGATCTCCACGCGGTCGACCAGGACCTTCGACGACTTCTCGCCGGGCTCGTCGGCGGAGAACGACGCGAAGTTCTGCATGCCGACCAGCGCGCGCGCCGCCTCGCGCATCTTCGCCACGTCGAGCGGCTCCTTGATCCACCACACGTAGGGCTTGAAGAAGGCGGTCTTGCGGCGGGAGATCTGATAGAGGTAGCTGCGCGAGATGGCGTCGTGGCGAGCGTGGAACCGGTGCGGCACCTTCTCGATGGCGCGGACGTGGATGTCCGACGGCAGCGCGTCGTTGATGCGCGTGCGCAGCGTCTCGGACGGCAGATCCGTGTAGAGCTCGAGGTGCGCGACCTGCCCGAGCGCGTGAACGCCGGCATCGGTCCGTCCCGCGCCATACAGCTCGAACTCGCGCCGGTGTGCCGCGTCGCTCACCGCGCGCTCGATCTCGCCGGCGACGGTGCGCGCGTTCTTCTGGATCTGCCAGCCGCTGTAACGCCCGCCCGAGTACTCGATCAACAGCTTGTATCGAGGCATCGGATTGGCGATTGGCGTTTGGCGATTGCCGATGCCGTCATGCGAGCAGCTCGATCGCGCGGCTGGCGATGGCCGTGTCCTGGAAGCCGACGCCGGTCAGATCCGCGATCGTGATCTGGTCGGCCGACGTCCGGCCCTTCTTGCGTCCCGCGACGATCTCCCCGAGTTCCGCGTGCACCCGGTCGGCGTGGAAGCCGGCGTCGAGCGCGTGGCGCAGCTCGCCGAACGACGCGCATTGCGTCAGGCGATCCACGACGACGAGGTCGGCGCGCTCGAGACAGGCGGCTTCGAGCTCCTGCTTGCCGGGGGAGTCGGAGCCCAGCGCGGTCACGTGATGCCCAGGCCGCAGCCACTCGGCGCGCACCAGCGGCTGGCGAGCCGGTGTCGCGGTGATGATGACGTCGGCGCCGCGGCAGACCGCTTCCGGTGTCGCCACCGCGCTCGCCTCGAAGCCTTCCGCCCGCATGTCTCGGCAATAGGCCTCGACATGACTGGCGTCCGGGCCCCAGGCGACGATGCGGGAGAAGTCCCGGACCAGGCGCAGGCAGCGCACCTGGTGCCGCGCCTGCAGGCCGCTGCCGATGACCCCGACCGTCCCGATCGCCGCCGGCGCGAGCGCCTCCGCCGCGATGGCCCCCGCGGCGCCGGTGCGGATGTCGGTGAGGAAGCCGTTGTCGAGCAGCAGCGCCACCGGCATGCCGGTGGTGGCGTCGAACACCGCCATCAGTCCGGATCCGCTCGGCAGCCCCTTCGCCGGATTGTCGTAGAAGCCGCTCGCAATCTTGACGGCGACGTGCGGGACGGCTTCGATCAACGCCGTCTTCACATGGAACTCGCCGTGATGCTTACGGACGTCGAGATTGATCACCGCCGGCACATGCGCGCGCCCTTCGCCGTCGGCGCGAAAGGCCTCGCGCATCGCGTCCACGGCCACGGCCGGTGTGATCGCCGCGCGCAACGCGGCCTCTTCGATTGTTCTCATATCGCTCATCTTCCGGCTACAGCCGGAAGCCACATGCTCGGCTGGAGACAGCGGTCACATGTCGCGCGTTTCGTGGCTTCCGCCTTTAGGCGGAAGGAAGCACGGCCACGGCATCGATCTCGACGCGGAGCCCCTCGCCCGGCAGCCCCGACACCTCGACCGTCGTCCGCGCCGGACGGTGCGCGCCGAAGGCGCGCGCGTAGACCTCGTTCATCCGCGGGAACTCCTTCATGTCGACGATGAAGACGCCGCAGCGGATGACGTGCTGCAGCGTCGTGCCGGCCGCGTCGAGGATGGTCGCGATGTTCTTCAGCACCTGTTCCGTCTGTGCCTCGATGGTGTCGCCGGCGAGCCGCCCGCTGGCCGGGTCGCGGCCGGCCTGGCCCGAGACGAAGACGAGGTTGCCGACGACCATGCCGGGGGAATAGGGCCCGACCGGCGAAGGAAGGTTGCGCGCCGTGACGGGTTGCAGTTGGACAGGTTGCAGTTGATCGGGCATCCCGTCATCCTATGCGAAGACCGACCATGCTCGTCCGTGCCATTGCTCTCGTGCTCCTCGTCAGCCAGGTGGCCCAGGTCGACTACGCGCGCGAGGCGATCACGCTCGGCCGGACGACCGATGCGGCGCTCTACGATGCGTTCAACAACGGCTACCTGCTGTCGCCGTCGGGGCCGATCGACCACGCTGAAATCATCACCGAGTTCCGCCGCGCGGTGATGCTGGTGCGCGAACGCGCCGACAAGGGGCAGCTGGCGATCACCGAGCGCGACGTCGCGACCGCCGTGGCGCCGTACCGCGGCCAGGTCACCTTCGTGGTCAATTTGCGGTTCAACCCGCTGAACACGTTCGCGAAGACGCCGCTCTACGACCTGTATGTCAGCACCGGGCGCTCGAGCAAGCCGCTCGGCGCAGAGAAGTTGAAGCGCGATCCGATATTCGCCGGCGGACCCGGGAGCGGGCTGGCCGGCGTCCGGCTCGAAGCGTCGTTCACGCGCGCCGAGATCGAGTCGGCGGCGGCGCCGCTGCTCGTCGTCACCGACGAGCAGGCCAACGTCCTGTGGCAGGCGCACCTGGATCTGTCGCGCTTCCGCTGACCTCTCGCCCTGTCATCGGAAGTTACTTCTGCTAGAGTCGGATGATGAAGATCCGGACCCGCGCGGCTCTCGTCACGGCACTCATCACGGCGACCCTCGTGCCGCTGGCGGCGCGCCAGGCGCTCCAGGACACCATTCCTTTCGATCCCGCCGTCAAGACCGGCACGCTGCCCAACGGACTGAAGTATTACGTGCGCAAGAACGGCCGTCCGGCCAACCGCGTGCTGCTTCGCCTGGCGGTGAAGACCGGATCGCTCGACGAGGCCGACGACCAGCAGGGGCTCGCGCACATGCTCGAGCACATGGCGTTCAACGGCAGCGAGCACTTCAAGCCCGGCGAGCTGATCTCCTACTTCGAGTCCGTGGGGGCGCGGCTCGGGCCGCACGTCAACGCGCAGACCGGCTTCGAAGACACCATCTACATGCTCGACCTGCCGTCCGACAAGCCGGACGTGGTGCAGAAGGGCATGTATGCGTTCTCGGATTTCGCCGGCGGGCTCTGGCTCGATCCGAAGGAGATCGACAAGGAGCGCGGCGTCGTCATCGAAGAGTGGCGCGGCGGCCTCGGCGCGGGCTCGCGCGTCCGCGACAAGCAGATTCCCGTCCTCTTCTATCACTCGCGCTACGCGGAGCGGCTGCCGATCGGGAAGCCCGACATCCTGCGGTCCTTCAAGCCCGAGCGGCTCCGCGCCTTCTACGACACGTTCTATCGCCCCGACATGATGGCGGTCGTCGCGGTGGGCGACATGGACCCGCAGAAGCTCGAGGAGATGATCACGTCCACGTTCGGCGGCCTGAAGGCGCGGACGGCGGCGCCGGCCGAGCGCAAGGTCGAGGTCCCGCTGCACAAGGAAACGCTGATCAGCGTCGTCACCGACACGGAGATCACGCAGTCGTCGGTGTCGCTGCTGCGCAAGCGCCCGCGCAGCCCGACCGGGAAGGTCGTCGACTACCGGCGCAGCCTGGTGCAGCAGTTCTTCGAGCAGATGCTCAACGATCGGTTCGACGAGATCACGCGGCGCGCCGACGCGAAGTTCCTCGGCGCGGGGATGTTCGGCGAGGGTCTCAGCAAGGACGTCGAGGCGGAAGCGCTCGGCGCCAATGTCGTCGACGGCGGAATCACCGCGGGGCTGACGGCGGTGGCGCTCGAGGCCAAGCGGGCGCGCGAGTTCGGCTTCACGCCGGGTGAATTCGACCGCGTGAAGAAGTCGATGGCCGCCTATTACGAGCGCGCCTACAACGAGCGCGACAAGACCGAGAGCGGATCGTTCGCCGGGGAGTACGTGACGCACTTCCTCGAAGGGGAGCCGGCGCCGGGAATCGAGTACGAGTTCAAGCTGGTGCAGCAGCTGCTGCCCGGGATCACGGTCGAGGAAGTGACCGCGCTGGGCAAGACGCTGCTCGGCGAAGACAGCCGCGTCATCCTGGCGACGTCGCCGGAGAAGCCGGGGATCAAGGTGCCCGCCGAAGAGGAGCTGAAGGCGGCGCTCGCGTCGGCCGAGTCGACGGCCGTGACCCCGTGGAAGGAGACGACCGTCACCCGCGAACTGGTCGAGCACAAGCCCGAGCCGGCGGCCATTACCTCGACGCGCAAGGTCGACGAAATCGGCCTGACGATCGTCAAGTTCGCCAACGGCGTCGAGGCGTGGCTGAAGCCGACCGACTTCAAGAACGACCAGGTGCTGTTCGCGCTGCAGGCGCTCGGCGGAACCTCGCTCGCCCCGCCGTCCGACTTCATCGACGCGTCGCTGGCCTCCACCTACGTCACGCTCTCGGGCATCGCCGGGCTGAAGGCGGTCGATCTGCAGAAGATGCTCACCGGCAAGATCGCCAGCGCGTCGCCGTTCGCGTCGCTGTCGACCCATGGGTTCAACGGATCGGCGGTGCCGGCACAGCTCGAGACCGCGCTGCAGCTGCTCTACGCCAGGTTCACCGAGCCCGGCGACGATCCGGAAGTCCTGGACCTGATGAAGCGGCAGCTGGCCGCGGCGGTCGCCAACCGGCTCGACAATCCGGAGACGGTGTTCGGCGACAAGGTCGAAGAGATCAACACCTCGAACCACTACACGTCGAAGCCGCTGACGCCCGCGCAGGTCAGCACCCTGGATCGCGCGAAGATGATCCAGTTCTACAAGCAGCGCTTCTCGAACGCCGCGGACTTCACCTTCTTCATGGTCGGCACGTTCAAGATCGACGAAGCAATGCCCCTGCTGCAGCGCTACGTCGGCGGGCTGCCGTCAACCGGGACGCCTGCGTCGAACTTCAAGGACGTCGGCATCGCGTTCCCGACGAAGGTGGAGAAGGCGACGGTGGAGAAGGGGCGCGAGCCGAAGAGCGAAACGGTGATCAGCTTCTTCGCCGATCCTCCCGGTGACGATCCGCTGGAAATGGAGCGGACGCTGGCGGCGACCGACGTGCTCGAGATCGCGCTGCGCGACATCCTCCGCGAAGAGCTGGGGCAGACCTACACCGTCTCGGTGGATCTCGCGCAGGGGCTGCCGCAGCGCGGCGGGGGCCACATCGAGGTCAGCTTCGGCGCCGCGCCCGAGAACATCGAGAAGATGGCGGCGCGTGTCACGCAGGAAGTCAAGCGGATGCAGGACGAAGGGCCGAGCGAAGACCTCCTCAACCGAGCCAAGGAAACGGCGCGACGGAACTACGAGACGCAGCTCAAGCAAAACAACTACTGGCTGCAGCGGTTCGAGGCGGTCAAGATCTGGGGGCAGGATCCGCCGATGATCGCGCACCGCGTCGAGCGCATCAATGCGCTCACGACGCAGTCGGTCCGCGACGCGTTCCGCAAGTACTTCCCGGCGGATCGCACGACGGCGGTCACCCTCGTGCCGGCCAAATGAGCAGGGCGGACCTGAAAGTCCGCCCTCACCGGGTGGCTACTGAACTGTGACTTCCACTTGCAGGCGCACGGGCACCGCGCGGCCCGCCAGGGTCGACGGCGTGAAGCGCCAGGTCTTGACCGCGGTCAGCGCGGCCTGGTCGAGCATCGGCACCGAGTTCACGACCTTGGCGTCGGTGACGCGGCCTTTTTCGTCGATCACGATTTCGCACAGCACCGAGCCGGCGACACCGGCCGCCCGCGCATCGGCCGGCAGTTCGGCCTCGGTGCCGCCGGTGCGGTCGGGCGAAGGAATCGAGCCGCCCGGCGAATAGATCCCCTTCTCGTCCGGTGCGTCCGGGTCGATGTGCGTCTTGGTGAAATTCACATTGGCGCGCCCGGACAGCGCGTTGGCGCGGCGCTCGAAGAACTTCGCCAGCTCGCGGTACGGCTCGGGATCGTCCATCCGCTGCTGGCGTGCCGAGAGCAGCGTCGACTCCGCCGCGTCGTAGAGCTCCTGCATCTCCTGCAGCCGCGCCAGCTTGAAGATCGGGGCATTGTCTCCCGGGCTGACCGCGATGACCTCGCGCAGGATCGGCTCGATCTCGCGCGGCTGGTCGAGGTGGTCGGGATCGTAGACGGTCTCGAGGCGGGCCAGCGCCTGCTTGCGCGTGTCGACGTCTTTCGCCGCGTTCGCGGCGCGGCGGAACGACTCCGCCGCCCGTTTCATGATCGCCTCGCGCTCCGACGCCTCACGCGCCGCGCCGCTCTGGCGCAGGAAATCCTCGCCGGCGCAGTAGGCGGCGACGGCTTCGTCGGTAGCGGCCTGGCAGTTGGGGACCGCGGGCGGCTGTTGCGGCGACTGTGCGAGCAGGACCGAGACGGCGAGAGCAGCAGCGAGCGACATCGACTCCTCCGGATGCTTCCTCTTCTAAGGGGACCCGTATTTCCGCATCACGAATTCGACGATGATGAGCGCGGCGACGATCGACCCGAAGAAGGCGATCGCCAGCCAGACCATCATCTTTTTGTAGTAGGAGTCCATATTCTAGATCTGTTGGGGCTGCGCCTGACGCTCCGGCTCGAAAACCTTGAAAATCAGCCCTCCGGCCGCCGCCGCGCCCGCGATCAGGCCGGCGCCGAGCAGGCGTGGGCCCAGGATCAGGCAGCCGATGCCGAACAGCAGCGCGTAGATGAGAAAGCACCCGAGCACCCAGGCGGCGATCGCGCGCGGCATCGATTCGGTGCTGCGCGCCACGCCGGCGACGGCAATGACCGGCTCCCAGCCGGGGCCGGCCGGCCGCACGCGGCGGTAGAACGCCACCAGCGTCTCCATCGGCTCGGGGCTCGTCATCATCGTCGTCACCACCCATCCGACCGTGGTGATCGCGACCGTCGTCAGCATGAGCCACGCGAACTGGGTCGGGTCGTCACTGTTCCAGTGCCAGCCGACCTGCAGCGTCAGCGAGACGACCGCCGCGACGATCATCGCCGACACCTCCGACCACGCGTTGATGCGCCACCAGTACCAGCGCAGCAGGAGCACGCTGCCGGTTCCGGCGCCGGTGACCAGCAGCAGCTTCCACGCGCCGCCGATCGTGTCGAGGTTCAGCGTGACGACGATCGAAACTCCTGTCAGCACAACCGTGACGAGCTGTGACGCGATGATGTAGTGCCGCTCGGTTGCGTCGCGCTTGATGAACCGGCGGTACCAGTCGTTGATCACGTACGAGGCGCCCCAGTTCAACTGCGTGCCGATCGTCGACATGTAGGCCGCGGCGAACGCGGCCAGCATGAACCCGCGCAGCGCCGGCGGAAAGACCGCCGGATCGATCAGCGCCTTGATGTAGCCCGATTCCTTGTCGACGAGATCGGGGTAGAGGACGATCGTCGCGAGCGCGGTGAGAATCCACGGCCACGGCCGCAGCGCGTAGTGCGCGACGTTGAACCACAGCGTCGCGAGCAGCCCGTGCCGCTCGTTCTTCGCCGAGAAGATGCGCTGCGCGACGTAGCCGCCGCCGCCCGGCTCGGCCCCCGGGTACCAGCTCGCCCACCAGTTCACCGCCAGGTAGACGAAGAAGGTGATCGCCGGCATCCAGGCGGAGCCGCGCTCCGGGAAGAACGACAAACGCGAGCCGGCGCCGCGCGCGGCGTCGAGCACCGCGATCTTTGCCTGCAGCGCGTCGAGCCCGCCGACGGCGCGGATCGCGGTGAACGCCAGCAGGATCACCATCCCCATCTTCAGCACGAACTGAAAGAGGTCGGTGACCAGCACGCCCCAGAGACCCGAGATCGTCGTGTAGAACGCGGTGAAGGCGAGAATCGCGAGCAGCACCAGCAGCGCGCCGTCGCGCTCGAGCCCGAGCGTCGCCATCAGGATCTTCAGCATCGCCAGGTTGACCCAGCCGAGGACAATGCAGTTGATCGGGATGCCGAGATAGAGCGCGCGGAAGCCGCGCAGCACCGCCGCGGGCTTGCCCGAGTAGCGCAGCTCGGCGAACTCGACGTCGGTCATCACGCCGGCGCGGCGCCACAGCCTGGCGTACAAAAACACGGTCATGATCCCGCTCATGGCCATGCTCCACCACAGCCAGTTGCCCGCGATGCCGTAGCTGGCGACGAGCCCGGTCACGACCAGCGGCGTGTCGGCGGCAAACGTCGTCGCCACCATCGACGTGCCGGCGAGCCACCACGGCACGTCGCGCCCGGAGAGAAAGAACTCCTGGGTGTTGCTGCCGGCGCGTCGCGCGTAGTAGAGGCCGATGCCGAGATTGAAGAGGAAGTACGCCGCGATGACCGACCAGTCGAAGGCCGTGAGCGTCATAGGCTCTGCATTCTACGCTGTCATTTCTCAATTCGCGGCCCTCTCGGGCCGCGTGGGATAATCCCCGCCGATGAACGGGCTGGATTACGCGGTCGTGACCGCTTACCTCGTCGCCATCACGCTTTTTGGTTCCTACTTCGCGAGATTCCAGAAGAACACGCGCAATTATTTCCTGACCGATCAGTCGACGCCGTGGTGGGCGATCTGCTTCACCATCGTCGCGACCGAGACCAGCACGCTCACCTTCATCGGCGTGCCGGCCTCGGCCTACGCCGGCAACTGGACCTTCCTGCAGCTCGCCGCCGGCTACGTCATCGGCCGCCTCATCGTCAGCGTGCTCTTCCTGCCGCAGTACTTCCGCGGCGCGCTGGTCACGTCGTACCAGTTGCTGCAGCGGCGCTTCGGCCCGTCGGTCAGCACCGTCGCGGCGGGACTCTTCCTGGTGACGCGATCGCTCGCCGACGGCATCCGCCTGTTCGCGACCGCGCTGGTCATCTCGATCGTGACCGGCGTGCCGGTGCCGTGGACGGTGTGCGTGCTCGGCGGCGCCATGATCGTCTACACGGTGCGCGGCGGCTCCGCCGCGGTCATCTGGACCGACGTCGTGCAGATGTTCATCTACGTCGCGGGCGCGCTGGTCGTCTTCTTCGCGCTGCTCAACCAGATTCCCGGCGGCTGGGGCGAAGTGGTGCGGCTGGGATCGGCGGCGGGGAAGTTCACCGTGTTCGATCTCTCGCTCGACCCGAAGAAGATCTACACGCTGTGGGCCGGCCTGGCCGGCGGGATTGCACTGACGCTGGCGACGCACGGGACCGATCAGTTCCTCGTGCAGCGGCTGCTGTCGGCCGACTCGCCGAAGTCCGCCGCGCGCGGGCTGGTGCTGAGCGGGTTCATCGTCTTCGCCCAGTTCGCGCTGTTCCTGACCATCGGCGCGATGCTCTATGCCTATCACCAGCACGTGCCGCTGACCGCCGCGCTGCCGCGCAACGACGCGATCCTGCCGCAGTTCATCGTCGATCGCCTGCCGCACGGCCTCATCGGCTTCATCGTCGCGGCAATCGTCGCGGCGGCGTTGTCGCCGTCGATCAACGCCATGGCGGCGACGACGGTGAACGACTTCTACCTGCGCTACGTGAACGCGAAGCCCGACGAAGCGAAGCTGCTGCGGTTGTCGAAGCAGTTGACCGTCTTCTGGGGCATCGTGCAGCTGATCGTGGCGCTCGGCGCGCAGTGGCTGGATCAGTCCGTCCTCGACGCCGGGCTCTCGGTCCTCTCACTGACGACGGGGCCGGTGCTGGGCGCCTTCCTGGTCGGCGTCACGACGCGGCGCGTGGGGGCCGCGGCCATGATCGCCGGCATGGCGCTGGGCAGCGCCGTGCTCGTCTGGGTGTGGTGGACGGCCGCAGTCGGCTGGACGTGGTATGCCTTGATCGGCGCGGCGGTGTCCGCCGGCGGCGCGCTGGCGGCGAGCGTGATCGCTCCTCGAACCGAAGTGGACCTGGCCACGTAGGAGACTTGCATGCACGGACTTTCGAGTGATCTGCGCTACGCCGTTCGCGCCGTCTTCAAGAATCCTCGCTTCAGCCTGGTCGCGGTGGCGGCGCTGGCGCTCGGCATCGGCGCCAACGCGGCGATCTTCTCGGTGGTCAACGCGGTCCTGCTTCAGCCGTTGCCGTATCGGGATGCGGATCGCCTGGTCCGGCTCTGCCGCGAGTTCCAGGCGCAGCCGCAATGCGCCACGTCGATCCCGAAGTTCGTCGTCTGGTCCGGCGCCCAGGCTTTCGACGCCGTCGCGGCCTATGACTTTTCCGGGCCGGGCCTGAACCTGGGCGGCGGGGATCGCCCGGAACAGGTGAAGGGCATCCACGTCACGGAGGGCTACTTCCGCGTCTTCGGCACGGCCGCGGCGATCGGGCGGACGTTCACGCCCGACGAAGACGTCCCGTCGGGCCCGCGCGTGGCGGTCGTCTCGCACCAGCTGTGGAAGAGCCGGCTCGGCGGTGATCCCATGGCGGCCGGCCGCACGGTCATGCTCAATGGCGATCCGTATACGGTGGTCGGCGTGCTGCCCGACGGGTTCCGATCCGAGCCTCCCGCCGACATCTACATTCCGCTCCAGGCGGATCGCAATTCCACCAATCAGGGGCACTTCCTCTCCGTCGCGGCGCACTTGCGTCCAGGCGTGACCGTCGAGGCCGCGCGCGCCGAAGTGCGCGTGCTCGGCGATCGCTTCCGCAAGGCGAACCCGAAGTGGATGGGAGACACCGAGCAGGCCGGCGTCTTCCGCATGCTCGACATCGCCGTCGGCGACGTGCGCCCGGCGCTGCTCGTGCTGCTCGGCGCGGTCGGCCTGGTGCTGCTGATCGCCTGCGCCAACGTCGCGAACCTGCTGCTCGCGCGCGCCGCCGGGCGGCAGCGCGAAGTCGCGATCCGCGCGGCGATCGGCGCCAGCCGGATGCAGGTGATTCGGCAACTGATGCTCGAGAGCCTTCTGCTGGCGGCCTGCGGCGCCGTTGCCGGGGTGATCGCCGGCATCTGGGGGGCACGCCTGCTGATTGCGCTGAGCCCTGGCGATCTGCCAAGGCTCGACGACCTCGCGCAGGCCTCGTTCTGGACGACGCTCTTCGACTGGCGCGTCGTGGCCTTCACCCTCGGCGTCTCGGTTCTGACGGCGCTGCTGTTCGGACTGGCGCCGGCGCTGCAGCTCGCGCGTGCCGATCTCGGTCAGACGCTGAAGGAGGCGGGCGGCCGCGGCGCGAGCAATCGCCGCGCCGCGCGCACGCGTGCCGCGCTCGTCGTCGTCGAGACGGCGCTCGCGCTGATGCTGCTCGTCGGTGCGACGCTGCTGATCCGTACGTTCGTCGCGCTCCGCGACGTCAAGCCCGGGTTCGCGTCGCACGGCGTGCTCACGGCGCAGACCTCGCTCGCCGGATCGAAATACACGACCTCACGCAGCATGGAGCTCCTGACGCGCGCGGTGACGACGAAGCTGGACGCGATCCCCGGCGTCGAAACGTCCGCGATGGCGATCATGCTGCCGACCCAGGGAGGCGTCGACCTGCCGTTCAGCATCGAGGGACGCCCGCTCCCGGGCGGCGAGCTCTATCACGGCGACGAGAACTGGCGGTCGATCTCGCCGGCGTACTTCCGCGCGCTGTCGATTCCCGTGCTGCGCGGTCGCGCTTTCGACGATCGGGACACGAGCGGCGCGGCGCCGGTGGTGATCGTGAACGCGCAGTTCGCGAAGAAGTACTTCCCCGGCGCAGATCCGATCGGGCAGCGCCTGCTGTTTGCCAAAGGCCTCGGGCCCGAGTTCGAAGATCCGGTGCGGCAGCTGATCGGCGTGGTCGGCGACACGCGCGACAACGGGCTGGACAACGATCCGCCGCCGATGGTGTTCGTGCCGTCGGCGCAGGTGCCGGATGCGCTGACGCGCCTGGGCAACAGCCTGATTCCGCCGCGCTGGATCGTAAAGTCGCAGGCGCCGTTGTCGTCGCTGACCGGCCCGATTCAGCAGGCGTTCCTCGCCGTCGATGCGCAGCTGCCGCTCGCCGACATCAAGCCGATGGACGACATCGTCTCCGCCTCGATCGGCCGACAGAACTTCAACATGCTGCTGCTGACGGTGTTCGGCGCGATCGCGCTGCTGCTGGCAGCGGTCGGCGTCTACGGGATCATCTCGTACTCGGTGGAGCAGGCCACGCACGACATCAGCGTCCGCCTCGCCCTCGGTGCGGCGCAGCGCGACATCATGGCGCTGGTGCTCGGACAGGGAATGAAGCTCGCGGGCGCCGGCCTGGTGCTGGGAACTGCCGGAGCATTCGGCGCGTCGCGCCTGCTCGCGAAGATGCTCTACGGCGTCAAGCCGACGGACCCGTCCACCTACGCCGTCGTGGCCGCGGTACTGGGCGCTATCGCATTGGTGGCGTGTTACTTACCTGCCAGGCGCGCGATGCGCCTGGATCCAATCCTCGCCCTGAAACAGGACTGAAACCTCCGCGCGGTATCCTGCCTCATCCATTGAGGAGGCAGCATGCGTGAACCGTTCACCATCGAACGCGCAGGCGGCGGTGGCAAGGCATTCGTCCGCGGCGTCGGGATGCTCGTGTTGATCGGTATCCTGGTCATCGTCGCGTTCTCGTCCACCTCCTGCGTCAGGACCGGCCACGTCGGCGTCGTTTCGGTGTTCGGCCGGGTCACCGGGCAGACCCTCCACGAAGGCATCCACCTCGTGAATCCGGCGGCGATCGTCACCGAGCTCAGCGTCAAGACGCAGGAGGTGAAAGAGCACGCGTCGGTCCCGTCCAAGGAAGGGCTGATCATGGGACTCGAAGCGTCGATCCTCTATCACCTCGACGCGGCGAGGGCCGCGGAGATCTACCAGCAGATCGGACCGAACTATGCGGAGGTGCTGCTGCAGCCGACCTTCCGGTCGGCCATGCGCGCGATCACCGCAGGCAACACCGCGGCCTCTCTCTACTCGGACGCCCGGGAAACGATGGCGCGTCAGATCCAGGACGACGTCGCCCGCCAGGTGACGCCACGCGGCATCGTCATCGAGAACGTGTTGCTGCGCGACCTTCAGCTGCCCGACACGCTCAAGCACGCGATCGAAGCGAAGCAGCAGGCGCAGCAGGAAGCCCAGCGGATGGAGTTCGTGCTGCAGCGCGAGAAACAGGAAGCCGAGCGCAAGCGCGTCGAGGCTGCCGGCATCAAGGACTTCCAGGACATCGTCAGCCAGGGCATCAGCGAGAAGCTGCTCGAGTGGAAGGGCATCGAGGCGACGATGGAGCTGGTGAAGAGCCAGAACTCCAAGGTGATCGTCGTCGGCAATTCGAAGAACGGGCTGCCGTTGATCTACTCCGGCGAGAAATAGCCGGGTCGATCATCGTCCTCCGACAGCAATGATCGTGCGATCGCCGGTGAGCGGGCCCGGCGCCGTGCTGAGGTACTTCGCCGGGCTGATGACGATCTGGTCGATCATCATGCCGTCTTCGCGCTGCTGGATGCGCAGGGTCTGGGCCCCCGTCACCGCGAAGGTATACGGCGTGCCCAGCGACGCCCAGCCGTTGTCGTTCCACCCCCAGCCGGCGAGCAGCGCGCCATCGTGATCCTGCAGCACGACCGCGGCGCCCTGCGGCGTCCCGATGCGCGCCACCGGCTGTCCCGCGGCGTCCACGGCGCCGCTGAGCTGAACGTACAGCGAGTCGTTGGCGTAGGAA
>Ga0207708_10001175_pt1 | contig 19697 bp, 17 predicted proteins | sample KBSK5101metaG_FD_184340 | JGI IMG/M metagenome (GOLD analysis project Ga0207708, IMG submission 184340) | Corn, switchgrass and miscanthus rhizosphere microbial communities from Kellogg Biological Station, Michigan, USA - KBS K5-10-1 metaG... | ecosystem: Host-associated > Plants > Roots >...
TTGCCGGGTCGATCGTGACCGCGTTCCGGCGAACCGCGCGCATGGCTCGCGAAGTCAACACGCGATGATCGCGACTGCGCTTGCCGCCGTGAGCCGCCTGATCGCGGGACCCACCGTGGAGTGGCTGTGCGATCCATCATCCGAGGCGCAGCGGATCTATTTCGGCAACCACTCGAGCCATCTGGATTTCATCGTCATCTGGTCGGCGCTGCCGCCGAGACTGCGGCGGCGGACGCGACCGGTCGCCGGGCGCGACTACTGGGATCGCGGCACCGTCCGCCGGTATGTCTCGAGCCGCGTGTTTCGCGCCGTGCTGATCGAGCGCGGACAGGCTGCTGGTCACAACGGCCTCGTGGCCGCGCGGGAGTCGATTCAGCGCATGTCCGACGAGATGGGCGACCGCGACTCGCTGATCGTGTTTCCCGAAGGGACGCGAAGCCCCACCGGCGAAGTCGCGACGTTCAAGAGCGGCCTGTTCCATCTGTCGCGCCTGCGTCCGGACGCCGAGCTGATTCCGGTGCACCTGGAGAACCTGAATCGTGTGCTGCCGAAGGGGGAGGCGCTGCCGGTGCCGATGCTGAGCCGTGTGGTGTTCGGTCCCCGGCTCGAAATGCCGGCCGGCGAGGACAAGCAGGCATTCCTCACGCGGGCTCGCGCCGCCCTCGTCGAGTTGAAGGCCGTGTGATGGTGCTGTTCGAGGATCGTCCGCTGCTGCTGCTCGTTTCGGGCGTCGTCACGCTGCTCGTCGTGGCGTCGATCGTGGGGTCGATTCTCAGCCGGCGTGTCACCAGCGGCTCGGCCCGCGCGACCGTCGACAACATCAACGCGCGCATTCGCGCGTGGTGGGTGATGGCGCTGCTCTTCATGGTCGCGGCAACGACTGGCAGGGCGACGTCGATCCTGCTCTTCACGCTGGTCTCGTTCCTCGCGTTGCGCGAGTTCGTGACGCTCGCGCCGACCGCGCCCGGAGATCATCGGGCCCTGGTCTGGTCGTTCTTCGTCGTGACGCCGCTGCAGTACTACCTGGTCTGGCTCGAGTGGTACGGGATGTTCAGCATCCTGATCCCGGTCTACGTCTCGATCTTTCTCGCCGTGCGCACCGCCCTGGCCGGTGATACGCAGCGGTTTCTCGAGCGCACCGCCGTCAATCAGTGGGGGCTCATGATCTGCGTCTATTTCGTGAGCTACGTGCCCGCGCTGCTGATGCTGCGCATCCCAGGCTTCGAGCGGCAGAACGTGAAGCTGATGTTCTTCCTCGTGATGGTGGTGCAGTTGAGCGACGTGCTGCAGTACGTGTGGGGCAAGTCGATCGGCCGGCATCGGCTGGCGCCGTCGGTGAGCCCGAACAAGACCTGGGAAGGGTTGATCGGCGGCGTTCTCACGGCCACCCTCGTCGGCGCGGCGCTCTGGTGGGCCACCCCGTTCTCACCCGGCGTTGCGGCGCTGATGGCGCTCGTCGTGACGACGATGGGAGTGGCCGGCGGGCTGATCATGTCGGGGATCAAGCGGGGGCGCGGCGTCAAGGACTATGGCGCGCTCATCTCCGGTCACGGCGGCGTGCTCGATCGCGTGGATTCGCTCTGCTTCGCGGCGCCGGTGTTCTTTCACCTGACGCGCTACTTCTACGTGAATTGAGACGGCTCAGGGCTTCAGGAACCCGTCCACGATGCGGACGAACTCTTCCGGCTGCTCGTCGCTCGGATAGTGTCCCAGGCCGGGCATCGTGACGATGCGCGCCTGCGGCAGCACCTTCTTCAGCTCCTCCTGGGTCGCCGGCGGCACGATGGTGCTGCGGCCGCCGAGCACGTAGAGGATCGGCGCCTTGATCGTCCGCACGTAACGCCACAGCTCCGTCTCGACGAACCCTTTCACCAGGTTTGGATCGCGCTTCCATATCAGGCGCCCGTCGTCGCGCCGCTTCGTGCCGTAGCGCACGTAGGGCTCGAGCACACGGTCCGGCAGCGGCTGCGCGGCCGCGCGCATCTGCGCCAGCAGCTCCTCGGGCCCGGCCCATCCGTTCTCTTCCTGCTTCACGCGGCGCGCGTACGCATCGGCAATCGACCGCGGCCGTTCGGGCCCGACGTCCTCGGCGATGACGGCGGCCACCAGCTCCGGATGCAGGCCGGCGAATACCTGCACTACGCGCCCGCCCGTGGAGTTGCCCCAGAGCGTGACGTTGCGCAGGCCGAGCGTCCGCACCAACGCCTCGAGGTCGCCCACGTGGTCCTCGACGAGATACCGCGCCTGCGCATCCCAAAAGGAGTCGCCGTGGCCGCGCAGATCCATCGCGATCACGTGATAGCGGCTGGTGAAGCGCGGGGCGATGTGGTCGAAGGTGTGCGCGATCCGATCGATGCCGTGCAGCAGCACGAGCGGCGGCGCATCGGGGTTGCCCCAATCGAGGTAGTGGAGGCCGCCGATGAAGCGGTCAATAGGGGCGCTTACACCCGGGATCTGCTGGCAGGCCAGAGTCGCGATCGTGAGCAACCACATGCACGTCGTTGCCGAAAACGGCTTCATGCCTCGGCAGTTTACGCCTGCCGCCTGCGGCTCAGTTCAAGCTCTCCGGGGCCGGGCCGATTCTTCCGGGGACGCGCCGCCCGTCCCCCCGGGGCAGACGCGGGCCGAAAGAACGAGGTACCACTCATGACCGTCACCAGCATTACCGCCGTGGCCGTCTCGTTTCGCACCGTGACGCTGGATCACCTGCACGCAAAGGCGCCGGCCCGGAAGCCGGCGGGCCCGCCCGCCAAAGACTCGGTCGAGCTGTCGCAGCAGGCCGTGGCGGCAGCCCGCTCCACCGATCCATCGGCACGCGCCGAAACGGTGTTGAAGACGTTCGACACCGATGGCGACGGCGTCGTCACCAAGACCGAGTTCACGGCTGGCGCCCGGAAGCGGACGGCTATCGGGAACGCCTGATCGCCTCGGTGCACGGTGGCGCTATGATCGCCGCCGTGCAGACCTCACTCATCCTCCGAACCCTCGCGCTCGGCCTGATGATCGCCGCGAGCGCGTCGGCGCAAGCCCCCGCCGCGCGTAAGGCCACGCCGCTGACCGCGCAGGACTACATCGACATCCAGCAGCTGCTCAACCGCTACGCGTTCGCGCTGGACACCTGCTCGAACAACGGCTACGACTACGCCGACCTCTACACGCCCGACGGGATCTTCTACTGGGGCATCGGCGGACGGAAGTCGGTGGGGCGCGAGGAGCTGGCCGAGGCGGCCGGGGGTGGCAAGCAGGGCTGCCGGAAGCTGAAGACCGCCAACCGTGAGAACCCGATCCAGACCCACATGACGGTGAACGCGATCATCGAACCGTCACCCGAGGGCGCGATCGGCAAGAGCTATCTGGTGTATCCGGGAGTGCAGGGGATCAGCGGCGACGGCACGCACAACGGCCACGTGGGCGGCTATCAGGACGTCTACGTGAAGACCGACAAGGGGTGGCGCTTCAAGCGGCGCATCCACGTCTTCCCGCCCGACATCCCGGGCAGCTACGTGTTCCCCGAGTAAGACCAGGCGGACCTGAAGGTCCGCCTCTACGTACGTGGCTGCCGGTCTTCAGACCGGCCTCAGTACAGCAGGTACTGCGCGCGCAGCGCTTTGAACGCGTCTTCGTCGGCGCGCCACGAGTCGGCTATGCGGGCGCCAGATTCGCCGGCCTCGATCTGCTCGCGGAAGCGCGGCGCGCCCGCCAGGATGTCGATCGGCAGCTTGTCGTGCTCGTACTCGTAGGGCGGCTGGCGCCAGATCGGCTTGTCCGGCTGCGCGCGATGGAACGCGCCGATCAGCGCCGCGCCCACGAGCACCGGCTTGAAGATGCGTCGATCGGTCACGTGGATCTGGCAGCCCCCGCACGCCTGCTTCGCGTGCTTCTGAAACGTCGGCTCGAACATCGCCGGCCGGAAGAAGACTCCGGGAAGACCGAGCGCGTTCAGCTCCTGCGCGAAGCGCTCGGCCTCGACGCCCGGCGCGCCCACGAGCTCGAACGGACGCGTGGTGCCGCGCCCTTCCGAAAGGAGCGTGCCCTCGAAGAGCACGGTGCCGGGATACACCACCGCGGTGTCGAGTGTGGGCATGTTCGGTGAGGGCATCACCCACGGCAGGCCCGTCTCGTCGGCGAACATCTCGCGCCGCCACCCCTCCATCTTCACGACCTCGAGCGTGGCGCCGAGGCGGAAGTGCGAATTGAACAGGCGCGCCAGCTCGCCAATCGTCATGCCGTGCCGCATCGGGATGGGGAACTGGCCGACGAACGATTCGTTGCCGGGCACGAGCGCGGCGCCCTCCACGTCGACGCCGTTGATCGGGTTGGGCCGGTCGCAGACGATGACCGGCACGCCGTGCCGCGCCGCAGCGCGCAGGCAGTTGGCCATCGTGTAGATGTAGGTGTAGATGCGCGCGCCGATGTCCTGCAGGTCCACCACCAGCGCGTCGAGACCGCGCAGCATCTCCGCCGTCGGTTCGCGCGTTTCGCTGTACAGCGAGTAGACGGGCACGCGGCGACCAGGGTCGTCGCGGTGCGGCGTCTCGATCATGTTGTCCTGCACGTCGGATCGGAAGCCGTGCTGCGGACCGAAGATCGCGCCGAGCGTCACGCCGTCCGCGGCGGCGAGCCGATCGACGATGTGCTCGAAGCCCACATCGACCGACGCGTGATTGCACACGATGCCCACGCGCTTTCCACGCAGGCGCGGGCTCGAAAGCAGCACGCCGGTGCCGAGCCGGACGGTCGCGGTCATGACGGGTGACATGGTGGCCATTATGCCCCTCTGCGGAGTGTATCGGCGCAGTCAGCACGCACTTTGCTCGTACCTCGTCCACACGCGGTTCTCCGGCGATTTGGCTACGGTGGTCGTGCGCCCGGTGACGGAATCGTCACCCGTGCAGAACGGCCGCGGTGCAAGCCCGGGAAGCCGCAGGAGGAACAGTCATGACCCGCATGCGGATCGCTATTGCCGCCGTCCTGTGTCTCACCGCCTCGACGGTGCACGCACAGAACACGCATTTCATCGTCAGCGCGCCGTCGGCCAGCGTGTACAAGGCGCCGACCAACGTCAGCCCCGTTCTCGGCGAAGCGAAACAGGGGACTACCCTCGAGGTGACCCGCGACGTCGGGAGCTGGGTGAAGGTGGCCTGGTCCAACGCGCCGGACGGCGTCGGCTACGTCCGCAAGAGCAGCGGCACGATGGGCGCGCTTGGCCCCGCCGTGCCCCCGACTGGCACGAAGGTGGCTGCCACGAAGGCGGCAGCCGCTTCGCCGGCCTCCGCCTCGGCTTCCGCGCCGCGTGCGACCTCGGCCCAGGGCGTCCCGGTCGTGCGACCGCAGCCGTCGGCGGCGGTACCGACGGGGTATGTGGCGCCAACGCATCGCTTCGGCGTGGGCGGCCAGGTCGGCGGCTCCGCCATCGGCGCCGGCTTCAGCGCGCGGGCCTGGACGCCGTCGCAGAAGTTCGGCGTGCAGCTCGACGTCACCCACCAGTCGATGTCGAACGAGGTGTTCTTCACGCGGATGTCAGCCACGCAGTTCGGGCCGCGCATCCTGTATGCGTTCAATGACCACGTGTCGGACAGCACGTGGGTGCGTCCATACGTGGGCGCCGGCATGCACGTCCTGCGTGCGTCGCTGACCGATCCGGCGGGCGTGGCGATGTCGGACACGCGGATGTCCGCCCAGTTCTTCGGCGGCGCCGAGCTGACGCTCTCGGCGGTGCCGCGTCTGGGTTTGAGCGCCGACGTCGGCTACCAGTGGTACCAGAGTCCGTTCGTGGGCTACACGCTCGACGGCATGATGGTGGGCGTTTCGGCCCACTGGTATCTCAAGTGAGTCTTAGGTCTCAGGTCTTAGGTCTTAAGCCGGCCTGAGACTTAAGACTTAAGACTTAAGACTGAGCCGCGATAATCTTGGTCCCCCAATGCGGAAGACCAAGATTATCGCTACGGTTGGACCGGCGACGAGCACGGAGGGGCCGCTTCGCGACCTCATCGCCGCCGGCGTCGACGTCTTCCGCCTCAACTTCTCGCACGGGTCGCACGAGGCCCACGGCGAAGTGGTGGCGCGCATCCGCGCGCTGGCCGCCGAGGCCGGGCGCAGCGTGGCGCTGCTTCAGGACCTGAGCGGGCCGAAGATCCGCACCGGCCTGCTGCGCGATCACACGCCGATCGCGCTGGCCACGGGCGACGAGCTGGCGATCGCGGTGGGCAACTTCCTCGGCGCCCCGGGGCGCGTCTCGACCAGCTACGAATACCTGCCGTCGCTCGTCAAGGCGGGCGACATGCTGCTGCTCGACGACGGGCGTATCCAGCTGCGCGTCGAATCGAGCGACCCGCAACAGATCCGCACCGTGGTCGTCGACGGCGGCGTGCTCGGCGAGCACAAGGGGATCAACGCGCCGGGCGTGCCGCTGCCCGCGGCGGGTCTCACGGAGAAAGACAAGGCCGATCTCGCCTTCGGCGTGCGGGCCGGAGTGGACTTCGTGGCCATGAGCTTCGTGCTGAGCGCCGATGATCTGCGGCAGGCGCGCGCCGCGCTGCGCGAAGCGGGCGCGCCCGACCTGCCGCTCGTGGCCAAGCTGGAACGCCCGGAAGCGATCAAGGCGCTCGACGACATCCTGCACGCGTGCGAGGCGGTGATGGTGGCGCGCGGCGACCTGGGTCTGGAATTGCCGCTCCAGAGCGTGCCTCGCGTGCAGAAGGCGATCTGCATGCGCGCGCGGAGCGTGGGCGTGCCGGTGATCGTGGCCACGCAGGTCTTCGAATCGATGATCAAGGAGCCGCGGCCCACGCGCGCCGAAGTGAGCGACGCCGCCAACGCCGTGGAGGACGGCGTCGACGCGGTGATGCTGGCCGGCGAAACGGCCGTCGGCACCTATCCGGTCAAGGCGATTCAGATCCTCGATCTCGTGCTCCGCGACGCCGAAAGCATCCCGAGCGCGCGCGTGCCGCTGCAGGAGGCGCACGTGCGTGCCCCGCATGGCCAGGGGATCTGCGAGGCGGCGGTCACGTTGGCGGAACGCGGCAATGCCTCGGCCATCGTGGCGGTCACGCGAGGAGGAAAGACGGCGGCGCTCCTCTCCGCGCTTCGCCCGACCACGACCATCGTGGCCGCCACCGATCAGGAACCGGTGTTCCGGCGCCTGGCGCTGTCCTGGGGCGTGGAGGCGCTGCTCGCGGACCTCTCGGGCGACATCGACGTGGCGGCCCGTCGCATCGGCGCCACCCTCGTGTCGAGGGGCATCGTGCCGGCCGGCTCCGCGGTCGTGCTCGTGAGCATGAGCCCAGAGCTCGGCCCGGGCCCGTCGAATTTCCTGAAGCTACAGAAGATCTGAATCGTTCTTTGCGGAGCGCGCTAGAGCTCGCGCCAGCCGCGGCGCAGCAGCGAGTCGCGAAGCGCGCGCATCCGCGCCACCGCGCGCGGGCGCAGGGCGAAGCGTTCGGAGGCGATGATGCCGGTGGGAGACTCGACGCACAGCTGAAGCCCGCCGGCGCCGCGGTAGACGGCGCACAACAGCCGCTCGTTGTTCCACTCGAGCCGCCACAGTGTCGCCACACGATCCAGAGTGGGCGTGGGATTCAGCACGCACATTATAGGACTGGTGAGACAGGTGGGACAGGTAAGACAGGTGGGAAGAGCGCTTGCCTACCTACCCGTCCTACCTGTCCTACCTGTCCTACCTGTCCGGATCCGAAGGCGCTACGGCGCCTTCGGAACCAGTTGGCCGCGAATCTCGCCGCCCGGGTTCGTGGTGGTGTGGATGTTCACGTAGGCGTTGCCGTTGGCCACGGCCTGGATCACGTCGTCGATCGTGTTGATGCCGATCGCCGGGGTGGCGCGGAAGGACGCCTCGCCCACGCGGAAGGTGGTGACGAAGTCGCCCAGGCGGCCCGCGATGGCCGGGAAGTCGATCGCGACAGGGCCGCCGACGCCCTTGGCCCCTACGTGGATGTGGCCGGCCGTGGTCGTCGTCGGGATATTGAAGATCCGGAGTGTGACGGCAAACTCTTTCGCGACCGGGTCGATGGCGACTTCCGCCGTGCCCGCGCCGCCGGACAACAACACGGTCGGCGTTTCTTCACCGCCGCCGAGCGTCGCCGTCGCCACGATGACCTGGGCCGACGCGGCCGCCGCGCCGATCAGCAGGGCCGCCGCCATCGTCGCGCCCACGTGTATCGCTCTCTTCATGAAGTCGACTCCTTGTGAATCGGGCGCTCGAAACCGCCCGCTGAAAATTTGACCGCCCCCGCCGACACGGCCCGACGGCGCGCATTGAGCAGGATCCCTGCCAGCTCTACGAGGTCCGCGTCCGGCCGGATTCGTCTGTTCAGCGCGGAAACGCTTACGGCCGCCGAAACCCCGTTTCGCAACCCGAGACCCGCCGGTGAGCCGGTTTGCCTGCCGCAGGCACCTAAGGAACGGGAGGCGAACGTGAGTGCAATCGGACGGTTGTGGATAGTGGTGGGGCTGCTGGTTGCGGGGTGCCTGGTGCTGGCGGGCGGCGCGTTCGCGCAGGCGCCGGCGGTGGAGGCCGCGGCCGGCGTGCAGCTGGGAGGCTGACGCCGGCCGTGCCCTGAGGCCGGGGGGCTAGGCCTGTTTGGCGATGACGAGCGGCGCGATCTTCTTGTAGGTGGCCTGCGGGATGATCTTCTTCGACGTCAGGTCGGTTTTCGCCTTGTACGGCCGGCCGCCGATGATCTTGTCAGCATAGGCATCGCCGATCCCGGGGAGCGCTGCCAGCTGGTCCTTGGTCGCCGAATTCAGGTCCAGCAGCGTCGCGGAAGCCTTGGCGGTGCTGGCGGTCTTGGCCGACTTCGCCGTGCCGGTGTGGTGCTTCGCCGTCTGGGCCTGGGCGGCCGATGCCGCCATCAGGAGCGCCAGAGCTCCGATTCCGAGTCCTTTCAACACATGTCGCATTGCGTGCTCCTTGAAAGCCCGGCGCGCCTGACCTCGGCTGCCGGCCGTCTCTTCCACGATGCCAGCCCGCCCTTTTCCCGACGTGAACGCCGGATTAATTCGGGCTAAGGCGCGGCCCGCCAAGAACGCGGGCCGCGCAGGCAGTGTCTGGCAAACCGGCTTAACGCCGGTTCGCTATTGGTGGCTTGATCGCGACGCAAGGCGCCCACTAGGATCCGGCGCATGCGTGCGCTCTCCCTCCTCACCCTGACGCTGCTGCTCGGCGGCGCAAGCCTGGCCGCCGGTGAGGACGCCAGCCGCCGGCGTCTGGCCGAGCACTGGGCCCCGGTCGTGTTCCAGGAAAGCCGCTCCACGGTGCTCGACTTCATCACGAGCTTCGACTACGACGGCGACTGGAAGGGGGACAACAACTGGCGGAATGCCTACCTGTTCGACCTGCCGGGGCGCGCGTATTACAGCGTGATCGAGTCCACGAACCACTTCTTCATCACCTACGCCTTCTATCACGCGCGCGACTACACGGCGCGTCCCTACGAAGGCTTCGCGCCCAAGACCGAGCACGAGAACGACATGGAGGGCATGACCCTCACCATCGAGAAGGACGGGTCGCAGTTCGGCAAGGTCGTGCTGCTCGAGACGCTGGCGCACGACATCTTCTACAAGTACGACAACCGCGATAACCGCAAGGTGTCGAACGGCACCCTCAAACTCGATGGCTCGATCACGTTCGTCGACGGCCGGCCCGCGGTGTACATCGAAGCGGAAGGGCACGGTGTGAAGGCCGCCAGCCGCGCCCAGGCCAACTCGGGCAGCTCGTTCCCGGGCGTCATCTATCGCTACACCGGCAAGGCCGCTGTGCCGGAGAGCAATCGCGACCCGAATGCCACCTACGACCTGGTGTCGATCGAAGACACGTTGTGGGCGCACCGCTTCGACGTGGGCTCGACGTTCTGCTGCGCCGATTCCTACTCGATGAACGGCGGCGCGACGGAAAGCATCGGCAGCGCGTTCAACGGTCCGATCGGCGGCTGCGCGGCCAAACCGCCATGGGGCTGGGACCAGGCGAGCGACAAGATCGTGAAGGGCGACTGGTTCCGCGATCCGCTCAAGGCGTATCCGACGCAGATCCGGATCCAGAACTTCAGCGGCACCTACGTGCACAACCCGTATCTCGAGGGCGACGCGCGCAACGCCGGCTCGCCGTGCGCCGAGAGCACGACCAGCAAGACCGTGAAGACGGCGCTCGCCTCGAGCCTGCTGGGCATCGGACGTGCCATCACGGACAAGGGGCTCACGACCGGCGATATCGGCGGCTCGGCCAAGCAGCTGTTCCTGGGCAACAACCCGCTGCTCGAATGGGCGCAGAAGGCGCAGTTCCAGCAGTGGACGTGGGATCAGTCGCTCAAGGCGCTGCCGTCAATCGTCACGCAGGGGCTGCGCGACGAAATGCGGATTCCGAGCCTGGCGGGTTTTTCGCTCACCAGCCCGTCGTTCAACGCGCCGACGCGCTATTTCGACAGCATCGTGGTGCGCTACCGCACGCCGCTCGAGGGACTGCGGGCGCGGGTGGTGTGGAGCTACGACCCCACCGGCGATTTCACCGACGACCTCAGCATGACCGCGCCGATCGCGCGTGCCGAGGCGCCCACCATCGCGCAGATCAAGCTGCGCGACAGCCCCAAGTGGGATCCGTCGAAGACGATTCTGCGGCTGAAGATGCTCATCGAGTCGGCGGCGGGCGTGGTGGCGGAGGCGTCGCCCGGCGCCGCGCCGTCCTCGTCGGATCAGTTCACGATCAACTATCTCGTCTTCGATCGCGACGCCTTTTCGGATACGTTCGAGCGCCCGAAGTGATAGGCCGAGAGGCGCAGGCCGCTGAAGGTGTCGTTGAACGCCACCTCGGCCCGGTCATCGCCGGCGGCGCCCGCCGCCACCATCAGCGGGATCAGGTGTTCTTCGCGCGGGTGCGCGGCGCGTGCGGCCGGCGCCGACGTCCACTGCGCCAGCCGATCGTTGCGGGCGCCGGCGTCCAGCACGAGGCTCTCGCGCAGCCAGCCGTCGAACGCTTCCGACACCGGCGCGGCGCGCGGATCCCTGAACGCACGAAGATTGTGAAACGTCATGCCGCTGGCCACGATGAAGACGCCCTCATCGCGCAGCGGCGCCAGCGCGCGCCCGATGGCGATGTGCTCCACGGGGTCGAGCCCCTCCTTCAGCGACAGCTGCACGGCCGGGACGTCCGCGTCGGGGTAGGTGAGCTTGAGCGGCACGAACGTGCCGTGGTCGTAGCCGCGCGCGGCGTCCGACGCGGTGTCGATTCCGGCGTCTCCGAGCAGCGTGCGCACGCGCGCGGCCAGCGCCGGTGATCCGGGCGCCGGCCAGGTGAGGGTGTACGACTCCGGCGGGAAGCCGTAGTAGTCGTAGAGCATCGGCGGGTGCTCGGATGTCATGACCGTCGGCACCGGGGCTTCCCAGTGCGCCGACACGACGAGCAGCGCGCGCGGCGGCGCCGGCGGCACGTCGCGCACCGAGCGCAGGTAATCGGCCAGCGTGGCGACGTCGTCTGGAGGAAACCCCATCTCGACGAACGGCCAGGGGCCGCCGCCGTGCGGCACGAAGACGACCGGCATACGCATATGCCGATCGTAGCTGTTGCCTCTGGCTTACGCCTTAAGTCCCAAGCCCTCAGCCGTCCAGGCTCTATGCCACCGCGATCGACGGCAGGCGGACTTCCAGGTCGCCGTTGCGGAAGGCCAGGAGGAACGCCTCGACCACCATCGGGTCGAATTCAGTGCCAGCCCCCTTCTCGATGATGGCCTTGGCGTCGAACGGCGACATCGCCTTGCGGTAGGGGCGATCGCTCGTGAGCGAATCGTAGACGTCGGCCACCGAGATGATGCGCGCCTCGAGCGGGATGGCGTTGCCCGCGGTGGAGTGATAGCCGCTGCCGTCGAAGCGGTCGTGATGCGCGAGCACGATCGGGATGACGCGCCGCAACGATCCGCCGACGGTCTCGAGCGTCGCCACGCCGCGCTCGACGTGCCCCTTCATCTCGGCGTATTCCTCGGCAGTGAACTGCGCTGCCTTGTAGAGGAGGTCGCGGCTGATGTCCAGCTTGCCGATGTCGTGCAGCAGGCCGGCGGCGCGGATGTCCTCGATCTGCGAGTCGTTCAGGTTGAGCCGGGCACCGATCCGGGCCGCGTACTCCGACACGCGGTACGAGTGGTGCTCGGTGTACTCGTCCTTCGAGATGAAGTGCCGCAGCAGAACCAGCACGCCGTTGTAGGTCTGCCGCAGCTCGCGCACCTGCGTGTTCTTCATCTCGCACACGGTACCCATCAGGTACGCGGTGACCAGGAGCGTGCCCGCCCAGGCGACGAGGTCGGCCAGCTGCTGCGGGTGCAGGAAGAGCCAGTCGCCCGTGCGCGCGGTCGGAAGCGCCGTGACGAGGAGGGCCAGCAGCACGCTGCCGTACGCCGTCAGCACCGCGTGCCGGCGGCCATAGAGATACGCCGCGGCCACGGTGGGCAGGGTGTAGAAGCCGAGCACCACGCGTTGCGCGTCGGCCAGCATGTTGAGCAGGCCGGCAATGGCAAACATCGAGAACAGGAGCAGCAGCTCCTTGTTCACCACCTCGAATCGCCGCAGGACCTTGGGGGGCATACCGGGCCTGACCAGGGGCAAGCGGTGTGCCCGTGCAGGCGAGGTCAGTCCCGTGCCATGGAGCACTTATCGGCGTCCTGTATCGGAACAGAGCTGTGTCCGATAGTGATCTGGGACGGGACACGCAGGGCCTGCATGGGCCAGCGGCCCGAAATCAACCACGGATTGCGCGCTCTTGCGCAGGTGTGCACGGTGAGTCAACCCGAAACCCGCCTCGGTGAGCTGCTGATTCAACGCCGCCTGATCACGGCGTCGGATCTTCAGGAAGCGCTGGATGCCCAGAAAGAGGCGCCGGCATACGTCCCGCTCGGACAGCTGCTGATCGACCGCGGGCTCGTCACCCGCCGCCAGCTCCACCTGCTGCTCGAGTGGGCGAAGATGCGGCCGAAGCTGGGGGATCTGCTCATCAAGGCCGGCGCGATCACCGACGCGCAGTTGACGCGCGCGCTGGAGGAGCAGCCGCAGCTCGCGCTGCCGCTCGGTGAAACCCTCATCAAGCTGGGCTACGTCACCGAGGATCAGATGCGGCAGGCGCTCTGCCTGCAGATGAACGTGCCGTATCTGGATCTCGCCCGCATCCAGATCGACGCCTCGCTGGCGCGCCTGATCAACCGCACCTACGCCGTCCGTCACGTGGTCGTGCCGGTGTCGCAAGTGGGCCAGACGCTCACCGTGGCGATGAACGATCCGTCGGACCTCGAAGCCGCGGAGGAACTGGCGCAGTCCACCGGCTGCATCATCCGCGTCGTCACCAGCTCGCTGCGCGCGATCCAGGACGCCATCACCCGGCTCTATTCGCCCAGCGCGAACGCCGCGGAGATGGAGGCGCTCGAAAGCCTCGAGCTCGTGCAGGAGGCCGAGGACCATGCGCTCGGCAAGGAATACACGGCGCAGAGCCGCCGCGCCGACGACATCGTCCGGCAGATCTTCAACATCGGGATCAGCCGCGGCTGCAGCGACGTGCACATGGAGCCGCTGTCGCGGAACCGCCTGCACATCCGCTTCCGCATCGACGGCGTGCTGCGCGAACTCGATCTGGGGCCGCTGCAGCAGGCCTGCAACGAGAACGTGCTGTCGATCGTGTCGCGCGTCAAGATCCTCGGCAAGCTCGACATCTCCGAGCGGCGCCGTCCGCAGGACGGCAGCTTCCGGCTGCGCGCCGAGGGGCCGTCGGGCGACATGCTCGACTTCGATCTCCGCGTGTCGGTGATGCCGAGCTACTACGGCGAAAGCGTCGTGGTCCGCATCCTCGACCGCCGCCGCGCGCCCAAGTCGATCGACAGCCTGAAGTTCGCGCCCTCGGTCGCCGAGCAGTTGAAGCGGCTGCTCGCGCGCACGTCGGGCATCGTCCTCATCACCGGGCCGACCGGCTCGGGCAAGAGCACCACGCTCTATGCGGCGCTGCAGAGCATTCACCGTCCTGAGATCCGCGTGCTCACCGCCGAGGACCCGATCGAGTACGTCTACGAGCAGTTCAGCCAGTCGGAAGTGGACGAGCGCATCGGCAACACCTTCGCGAGCTACCTGCGCGCCTTCCTGCGTCACGATCCGGAAGTGATCATGGTCGGCGAGATTCGCGACCAGGACACCGCCGAAATGGCGCTGCGCGCCGCCATGACCGGTCACCTGCTGCTCAGCACGCTCCACACCAGCGATGCGGTGTCAGTGGTGGCGCGCCTGGTGGACCTGGGTGTCGAGCCCACGCTCGTGGGCGCGTCGCTCGCCGGCGTCCTGTCGCAGCGTCTGGTCCGCACCATCTGCACCGAGTGCCGCGAGACCTACACGCCGCCGGCGGAACTCATGCGCGAGTTCTTCGACGAGCCGCCGACCGACCTCAAGTGGCATCGCGGCCGTGGCTGCCACAAATGCGACTTCTCGGGCTACAAGGGGCGCCGCATCGTCGCCGAGCTGTGGATTCCGAGCAACGCCGACGTGATCCTGATCAACAAGTCGGCCCCGCGTGACGAGCTCGTCGAGAGCGCCGTCAACTCCACCTACTCGATGGCCGAGAACGCGCTGCACCTCTTGAAAGAGGGGGTGACGAACCTCGAAGAGCTGATGCGCACGCTGCCCTATGCGACGATCTATCGCATCCGCTCGCTCGTGGCGGCGTAGGGCGGTTTGAAGACCGCCCTCTACATCTCTATTTGAATCTGTCGGCGTAGACGAGCGGCTGGCCGGTCTCCCAGGGCCGGTAGTCGTTGCTGAAGTCGATGCGCTCGCCGAGCGGCGGGTGATTCTCGCGAAACCAGGTATAGAGCCAGCCCGGACGCGGCACGCCGAGGTTCTCCTGCTGCAGGATGACCAGCGCGCTCCCGAGGGCGTGATTGTCGCGCGTAAGCTCGAGCGCGAAGCGATCGGCCTCGTGCTCGACGTGGCGCGCGAAGGCGAGTGTCAGCGGGTCGATCACGAGCGACATGGCACCCACAAGCAGCAGGATGAGCGGCAGCGACGCGACGTCGGCCAGCGACGTGAAGCCGAACCGCGTCGAGTAGCGGGCGATCAGCGCGTCCGCCACCCGATACACCACGTAGAGCAGGGCGAGTATCGACAGGACCGCCACGGCCATCAGCTGCCAGACGTGCTTGAGCACGTAGTGACCCATCTCGTGCCCCATCACCGCGAGGAGCTGCGGCCGATCCATCGCCTGGATGATCGTGTCCCACAACACGATCCGGTGCGTGGCGCCGAACCCGTTGACGTAGGCGTTGAGCGCCTTGGTATCCACGCTCTTGGCCACTTCGAACACCCGGCCGCCTTCGATGCCGGCGCGGTCGGCCAGCTGCAGGATCTCCGTTTCGAGCGCCTTGTCCTTCATCGGGCCGAACGTGTTGAACAGCGGATCGACCCAGATCGGCGTGATCAGCTGAAGCAGCATGATGAAGGGCACGGCGAGCATCGTGGTGTAGAGCCACCAGCGCCGCGGGCTGCGGGCGAGCAGCAGGTAGGGGATCCACAAGACGAGCCCGCCGATGATGACGGCGACGGCGAGCGTCCCCACCTGGTCGCTCGCCCATTTGCCGATGGTCTGGTTCGAGAGCCCGTAGGCGTGCTGGCGCAGGAAGCCTTCGTAGTAGACGCGCGGCAGATCGATGATCGTCGAGATCAGGGTGAAGATCACCCAGTAGATGGCGACCGTGAAGAACCACTTGCGACCGATCCGCGCCGACCAGTCGCGGATGCGGCCCGAGAAGCCGGTCCACAGGAACAGTGCTGGAATCAGCAGCCCCCAGACGGTGTTGAAGACCCAGATGATGTTGCCGCTGCGGTGATAGGCGAGCGCCTGCGCCGTCGGCTCAGGGACGGGCACGCTCTGCGCCAACGCACCCGCGGGGATCAGCAGGAGGAGGACGACGAGGAGTGTCCGGATGCTCACGACGCCGGCAGCTCGACGTGCTCCGGATACGCACGCTCGCCTGCGAGCACCTTCACCGGCAGCCGGTTCTCGGGCAGCGGAATCGGGCAGGTGGTGAACGGATTGAACGCGCAGGGCGGGTTGTACGCCTGGTTGAAGTCGAGCACCGTCGTGCCGTCGTCTTTCAGGTCGGCGTAGAGGAAGCGAGCGGCGGCGTAGGTCTCGTTGCCGCTCGACGCATCCTTGAACACGAAGTAGAAGCGCTTCGGGCGGGTGGTGAACGGGCGCAGGCGGAGCGTCTGGCCGTTGAGCGCGAATTCCACGACGCCCTCGGTCTTGAAGCTGTCGAGATCCCCGAAGGTGTTGATGACCTGCAGCGTGCGCGCCTCGGCGTCGGGAATGAAACGGCCGGTGACCCGATGGTCGATCTGAATCGGGAACCAGGTGAAACCCTTGAACCCCTTCGCACGCGGACCGTCGGGATCCCACACGCGCAGCGAGCGCCGCTCGCCGCTGACGTGGACGGCGATGGTCACCGTGCCGGTCTTGAGTTCGTCGGCTTTCGGCGAGCTGTCGTCCTTCAGGACCACGGGCGCCGTCACGGGCGTGCCTGCCAGCTCCACGCCGGCGCCGGGCGCGGGCTCGAAGCGCACCGCGTTTCCTTCCAGCACGAACCGTCCAAGCGCGGCGGGCGCGCTCGCAGGAAGCTCGACATCGTTCCCTTTGGCGCTGCCCGCGGTCTGCGCGCCCGGCTTCAGAAAGTGGAGGCCGGCAATCGTCACCCACTCGCGCCGGTAGTCGCGCTCGTGCTTGTCCCGCCAGGCTTGAGTCTCTGTCACCGCCGCCTCGGGCTCCGGTGCGGGCGCCGGTTTCGAACAGGCAGCCGCCAACGTGGCGAGCGCCACCAGACCTGTTCCTGCGCACCGTCGAGCCAGTGTCATAGGTTTCTGCGGCGATTGTATCGCCGACGCCGGAGCGCCGGCGTCAGTCGTACCAATACTTCGTCTTCTTCGCCCACTCGCTGTCGGGAAACTGGCGGTGGAGCAGTGCGAAGGCCCGCTGTGGCATGTCCGATCGCGGCTCCTGATACGAACAGGGAGACCGCCGCCACGCTTCGATCGCCAGCGCCAGCGCTTCGGCGGCCTCCGGATCGGTACGGCGGGTCGACGCCCAGGCGATCGCTTCCCGGATCAGGAAGGCGCGCGGCGCTTCAGCGGCGGCAAACCGGGTGCGCTCACGTTCGGCCGCCTCACGCTCGGCGTCGCTCAGAAACAGCGGCGACGGCGGCCGGCCCGGTCCGGTCAGCAGGCTCGCGGCGCCGTTTCCGACCTCGTCCTTCACGCCGCACCACCAGTTCATGGTGAACGCGTTGCGGTACGTTCGCCGCGGCTCGACCTGGCCGTACAACACGTCGTAGTCCCGGCCGGCCACGTTGATCGACAGGCCGGGTGTCCGGAGCAGCGTAAGGATCGCGGTGTGTCTGCGGGCGTCGTCGGTGGGCGCCGTCATGTAACGCGTCAGGTCGTCGCGGAGCGCCGGCGCCAGCGTCCGCAGAACGGCCGCGGCCCGGCGGCCCGCATCGGGCCGGTCGAGCATCACCGCGCGAGTGAACGCACTCTGCGCGACACGGCTGCGCAGGCGCGCCGGCAGCCGGGTGGATTCCACCGCGACGACGAGCTGGTCCAGCGGAAGCCGGCCGTTGAACACGGCGGCGACGTCATCGTCCCAGGCCGGGCGATCGAACGTCGCCGGCGGCCCGCCCGCCACGGTGGACCGGAATGGCGTGGGCACCGTGATCCGGCGAGGGGCGTTCGCCAGGAGCTCGTCGAACGAGCGCGCCGTCGCGAATCGTTCGGCGCGAAAAAGATTCAGCGCTTCCGCGTCCACACCAGGGGCTTCGGCCGCCGGAAGCGCGGCAAGCGCCTCGCGGGCGCCGTCGATGTCGTCGCGCTGAATCAGCAGCCGCACACGGAGAAACGCTGCCGTGGCGAACGCGGGCGACGTTCGCGGCACGGCGGCGGCCGCGGTCATGAGCGCGGGGGTCTGGGCATGCGATGCCGGCGCGGACCAGAGCGCCGCGATCAAGGAGGTCACGGAACGGGACTGTCCCCATCGCTCGATGGCCTCGTCCGCCCGCCGTCGCTGCGTGTCGACGATCCAGGTGGTCAGCTCGTCACCCCGGGTGGCCTCGGCCAGATCGAGAGTCGGAGCGCCGGACGTGGTCTCACCGAAGGCCACGTTCATCAACCACGTGTAGTCCACGACGTCCTGCGCGTCGACCGCGGGCGCCGTGGCCAGCCGGCGCGACAGCTCGTGCAGGCGATCGGCCGGCCGTGCGCGCACGGCGATGAAGCCGAGCAGTCCACGCGCGGAGGCGTGCAGCGCGGCGGCGTCTTTGTCGGCCAGCGCCGCCTGCAGGTCGCGTTCGGCCGCGGCGAGCCGCTGAGCGACATCCTTCGGCCGTGTGGCCGGCACCGTCACCGATCGAATGAGCGCCCTCGCGGCCAGATAGCGTCCGCTCGTCCGCCCCGGCGACGCCGCGTTACTGGCCATCGCGCGGAACCGGCCGGCCGCCTCGTCGTACTGCGTGGCGTAGAAGTAAGCGGCCGCCATCTGGTAGTCGCGATCGGCGCGCGCTTGCGGGTCGTCGGACGGGGTCGCCGCGGGCAGCACCAGGGTCGAGCCGCCGCAGTTTTGAAACACCGCGGCCTGCCCAGCCACCCAGTCCGTCAGCAGCGGGTGGCCGGCTCCGTAGCGGACTTCACGTTCCTTGAACGCGGCGACGGCCGCGGCAAACGCGGGCTCGAGGCAGTTGTCGAACGACGAGTAGTCGGCCGCGATGCGCGTGGACGTGATCGGCTTGAGGGCCGCCGCCGCGGCGGCTGGCAGTACGCGCGTTTGAATCGCGGTCCATTCCTTGAACGGCGCCGAGTACTGCGCCGGCTCCACATAATTCGACAGCGGCATCACCGGCAGCCCCGGCAGCCCGCCGAGCGTGCGATACGCCTGCACCAGGTACCGGCGCGCGAACGTCGGCTTGACGACGCCCAGGTCCCCACGCGTATACGCCGCCGGGTCCACCGGCATCGAGTGGCTGACCGTGACGAGCTCCTCGAAGAACGGTCCGCACGCCAGCACCGCCGCCGTGCCCGCGGCGGCAATCGCCGCGCCGCACGCCACCCTGCGCAGCCACGCCCGGTTCAATCGAGCACCTCATTGGCCTGGGCGACGGACGCGCGCGTCCACGGCGAGGCGTTGAAGACGTACACCCGCCGCCCCGCGGCGCGCACGCGCAGCGGCTCGTCGAGCGAGGTGCCCAGTGCCCCGCGGCATTCGGGAGCCGCCGCCGACGTCGAGCGCGCAAGGCCGGCGTACGGTTCGTTCACCGGCCCCATGCGGAACAGCATCGGCACCGCCTCGTCCACCGGCAGGCCGTTCAGCCAGCGGTCTTCCGCGCACCACGACGCCAGCGCGGTGATGGACAAGGGCACGTCCGGCCCGAGCGTCTTTCGCACCGCCACGACGAGCGCGCGATAGAAGGCGCGCTCGGATTCAGCGGCGTCGAAGTCGATCTGTACGCCGCGGACGCGGGGCAACGCCATCGTGCGTGCAATGGCGTCCGCCATGGTGGCGACGGCCGGCTCGCCCAGCGCCCGACCGCCTCCTTCGCCGATCTCGATTCGAGTCACGGCCACGAGCGCGGTGGCTGGCGAGACGCGCAGCGGACTGCGGCGCGGCACCACGCGCACCGCATCATTGCGCA
>Ga0207708_10001177_pt1 | contig 19693 bp, 13 predicted proteins | sample KBSK5101metaG_FD_184340 | JGI IMG/M metagenome (GOLD analysis project Ga0207708, IMG submission 184340) | Corn, switchgrass and miscanthus rhizosphere microbial communities from Kellogg Biological Station, Michigan, USA - KBS K5-10-1 metaG... | ecosystem: Host-associated > Plants > Roots >...
TGAAATCTGGATTGGCGTTGCATGGTCCACCGAGACGTCCGTTGGATCGGATCTTTCTCGAAATGCGTGGGGGCCAATTGTGGGCAGTGGGACGAACAAACGACTGCGATGCGTTTGTAACGACTGCCGTGGAGTGAGTCTTTGGAGTGCGGTGACCTGTCACCGCTTTGTTATGCGTCAGCTTGCTGCCGCATACAGCATAAGCAGCGACAGCTCGCTTCAAAGCTACTGATGATTGTGGGGCGTGCCGTAAGCGGCGATGATGCGCTTGCGGATCTCTTCAATAGGTAGTTTCTGTTTTTCTAACTGATAAGCCATCAACGCCTCACCAATGCAGATACCGCAGCTCTCGCCGTGTTCAGTGACAAAACAAGTCTGAAGACTCTTGTGTCCCGCGCTCATGTCGCAATGGCAGTAGCAGGGAAGTTGAGCGAGCGTCTGCGGAATCTCCTTAGCAGCCTTATACGCGAGTCGTGTATTGCCCCAAAACATTTCGGGATCAAGCGTTGGCGCCAATTTGTCGGCCGCCGGAGCTGCCGTGTAATGAGCAGGCACGCGCTCAATTTTGGGTGATGGCTGTTGTGCCGTAGGAGGTTGTTGCTGGTTCGCAGTCTGCGGTGCGCTCGCCGTGTGATCGTGTGACGTTCCTTTAGAGCAGCCAACGATCGCTGTCGAGACAATAACTAGTATTAGTCCGATAATAAGTTTCTTCATGCGTTCACCTTGTTTACTTTGAAAGAACTGTTGGGGAGACCAGCAATCGGAAATCGGCAATGTCTTCATTCCCGGTTCAGCGGCAATCGAATTGTAAACGTCGAACCTCGTCCTAGCTTTGATTCAACCTGAACACTGCCACCATGCGCGCGTGCGATTCGACGTACTGCCGGCAGGCCCAGTCCGGTACCTTCACGTCTCGTCGTAAAGAACGGATTGAAGATTCTTGTCTGATCTTCTTCACCAATCCCACGACCATTATCTGAAACCTCGATAACTGCATCCTCTCGATCGGCACTCTCCTGATCAATCGAGACTCGTATTTTTACTTCGCCGTTGCCTTCAGTTGCATCGATGGCATTGATGATCAAGTTTAATACAGCATCTTCGATTTGAGCCGCGTCGATACTCACAACGATCGGATCGACGGGTGGTTCATAGTTGATCGTAACGCGCCCACCTCGAGCATCCGACTGACTAAGTTGACCACGCGCGATGTTCACCGCGCTTCGGACAACTTCAGAAAGCGATGTCGACATAACCGACACCAGACGCGGACGAGCGCGTTCTAGTAGCGCGCGAACGGTGCTATCGATGCGTGTCACTTCATGACGTATACCTTCCAGTGCTTCGCGTTCAGGATCGGTCTTTTCGCGCCGGCGGATCAAGATGTCCACGACGCCCTGAATGCCGGCCAGAGGATTCTTGATCTCGTGAGCTAGTCCAGCAGCCAGTTCGCCGACAAACGACATTTGAGCTGCTCTTTGCACTTCATTTTCGAGCCGCTTCTGTTCAGTGACGTCAGTATTAACGATGAGCTTCTGATGCGGCCGCCCATATTCGTCACGCACCAGTGTCCAACGGCTGAGTACAATTATCTCGCGACCATCCTTTGTTACTTGCGAAAGCTCACCGCTCCATTTGCCCTGTTCCCTCACGGCAATTTCAGCTTCTTCAAACCCTGGCGGGATCTCCTGGTAAAGGAGCTCCTTCGCGTCACGTCCGATCACTTCGTCAGTGGTCCAACCGTAGAGACGTTCAGCACTTTTGTTCCAATAGAAGATTCTATCATCGAGATCGCGAGCGATAATCGCATCCTGCGCTTGGTCGAGGAGTTCTGCCTGTTGCTGGATCTTTTCTTCCGCAAACTTGCGCTTCGTTATGTCGTGGCGAATCGCCACGTACTGGTACGGCTTCCCGTCGGAGTTGAGGAGGGGAACAATGGTCGTATCAACCCAGTAAATTGACCTATCCTTCGCACGGTTGCGAATCTCCCCTTTCCAAACCTCGCCGGAAGCAATGGTCGTCCAAAGTTCTCGAATGAACTCCTTTGAGTGGTAACCGGAGTTGATGATGCGGTGATCTTGTCCAAGCAGTTCGTCGCGTGAGTATTTTGAAATACGACAGAAGGCGTCGTTTACGTAATGGATGATCCCGGTCTGATCCGTTATCGCGACTATGGTGGACTGATCAAGGGCGAATTTGATATCAGCAAGTTCTTTGAGCGACTGCTCAAGAGTCTCGGTGTTTGGTGGTTTTATTGAGGGCTCAGCCATACGTTGAAGAATATCCACAGATTACTATTTCGGATTTCGGAATGCGGATTTCGGATTTTGTGCTGATGAGTTGCTCATCTGAATGCGAACGGTCTTATATTTGTACATAGACGGTCTTATATTTGTACATGCAGACTCCCAGAAACCACAAAATCCGAAATCCGCATTCCGAAATCCGAAATAGAAATCTGTGTAATCTGTGGATATTCTTTTCAGTCCATTGCGGCGGCGGCTGCCTCTTCAAGTTTCTTCATGCGGTAACGAAGTTGGTCGCGTGAAATGTTCAGAAGTTCGGCGGCCTTCGTCTGGTTGCCATTGCTCCGCTCGAGCGCCTGGCGAACCAAAGACATTTCCACGTCTTCCAAGGATACTCCTGCAGTGGGCAATTGCATCGGATCCTTTGACCTTGCGTCTGACCCGGTCTCAGACGTGATACGGCCATCGCCAATCAAACCACGCGGCAAATACTTGGTTGTGATTGATTCGCCGTCTTCCAAAATCATCGCACGTTCAATCACGTTGCGGAGTTCGCGAACGTTTCCAGGCCATGAATAATCGCTGAATGTTGATAAAGCTTCAGGAGTGATCGCATTAACATTCTTTCGCAGCCGCGTTCTGAAGCTGGACATGTAATGTTCCGCCAACACGCGAATATCGTCACCCCTTTCGCGTAAAGGAGGAATATCAATCTGGATCACTGAGAGACGATAAAAGAGATCCGCTCGAAAACGTCCGGCTTCGCTTTCGCTCTTCAGATCGCGATTCGAAGCAGCAATTACGCGCACATCCAAAGGCAGATCCTTTAGACCGCCAACGCGTCGAAACGAACCTTCTTCAAGCACACGCAACAGCTTGGCTTGCAAACTCAATTCGAGCTCACCGATTTCATCCAAAAAGAGGGTGCCGCCTTCAGCCTGTTCAAACATTCCTTCCTTACGCACTTTGGCATCCGTGAATGCGCCCTTCTCATAACCAAACAGCTCGCTCTCAATTAGTGTGCTCGGAATTGCGGCGCAGTTGATTGCCACAAACGGATGATCTGCGCGCGCCGAATGATAGTGAATTGCCTTAGCGACAAGATCTTTGCCGGTGCCTGACTCACCCTGGAGCAAGACTGACGAAACCTCGCTCTCCGCAACCTTATGGGCCATACCTAACATCTCGCGCATGGCGGGCGATTCGCCGACGATCTGGTCAAAGCTGAATTGCTGGGCGCGCTCGCGGCGAAATAGGTTTACTTCTTTCCGCAGGCGATTCGCTTCGATACCGTTGCGAATTGCGACCTGCAACTCTTCAAGGTTGATCGGCTTACCAATGAAGTCATATGCACCACCGCGCAACGCTGCGATCGTTTCGTCAACGAGAACATTGGCTGTGATCATGATGACCACAGCGTCTGACTGCCGTTGCCGAATTTGACGCAGGACCTCGAGGCCCGAGCCGTCAGGTAGGTTGATGTCGAGGAGACTTGCGATGGGTTGCTCTGCGTCGAAGGCTTCGAGGCCAGCAGCTGCGGTCGCCACTTCAATTGGTTCATATCCCCAGCCACGCAGCGCCTCCCCAAGCGACCACCGAATCATCTTCTCGTCGTCGAGAACCAGAATCTTGAGTTTTTGGTTTTTCAGATCGGTTTTCTGCACTTCCTGGCTGTCTTTTCCGAAAGGGTGATTTGACTGACAGCCCTGATTATAGGGAAACGGTGTGGTAGCGCCAAAACACGCTCCCTGGGGCGACCAGTGCAAGCAATGTGCCCACCGGATCTGTGTGAAATTGGGGAGAATTTCGGTTTCGTTCGGTGTCAGCTGCGGAACTTCACTCAGACGAACGAACTTTTCCGCAGTTGATCAGTAGCAGCTACTGATAAGGAGGATGGAAAATGGATGAAAATGATGAGTTTCATCCCTGCAGCCAAGCCGCTCCTGGCTTAACTCACTCTTTCCGGTGGCACTCGGCACATTGAAACATCGAGATGTCTCCGAGATTTATAGGGTGTTGGAATGGCTTGTTGGCCTTATGACAACTCTCGCATTTCCGATCACTCAAAGAACCCAAATCAACCGGGTGTTGAAAAGGTCCAGTAGCAACGGATGCTTTGGGAGCGGCAGAGTCATAGAGGACGGTGTGGCAGACATTGCAGTTATTAGTAATGGTCTGGCCGGTGTTGCTTACGTGCTCTCCGTCATGACAACGGAAGCAGCCCGAGAAATTGAGATGACCGATGTTGTTGGGGTGCGTTTGCCAGTCGGTCTTCATCTCAGGAAAAAAATACGTACTGAATATTCGCTGTACCTCTTTGATCGACCCCTTTAGTTCTGTTTGCTTCTGCGAAAAGGTGTCGCCGTAGTTTGTTCGATAAAAGTTGTTTAGGTCGTTTTCGATCGTTACTAATGCTTCGTCCGTCGTCTGATAAGGTTTTGACAAAACCTCTACAGCTTTCCGCTTAAGATAGGGAAGAGATGAATCGAGTCTTCCTGAGGCGAAACCCAGGTCAGTAGCAAGATCAGGCGGAAGGTATTGATGTGCTGGTCGGTTGTGACAATCGACGCAGTCCATTTTGCGCCTGTTCCCTGAAGCTATTTGTTCAGCCGTCAGCGGCCGATTTCGGTCGAAGTACTCCCTTACATTCCCGTTCATGTCTTTTATTCGCACCCACGGTATTACCTGTCGCTGGCTGTCCGTAGATACATACTCGATCTCATTGGCGATGTTCATGTGCCAATGAATACCCTTTACAAGGCCAGTAGTCGGACTCCCGCCGCCGACATTCAACAACATTCGTCTTTGACGCAATGTGTTCTGCTCGTCATAAGCGTAGCGATTGAAGACCTTCAGTTGAGCGCCGAAGAATTTCTCGGGCCAGTGACATTGTTCACAAGTGTCCTGAGCCGGCCGAAGGTTGTGAACTGGCGTAGTAATCGGTCGCGGATACTTTTTGAAGGTCACGGAGTAAAGTTGATAAGCACCTGAAAGCTTTGAGCGCACGTACCATCCAGCACCCGGACCAACGTGGCAGTCAACGCATCGAACTCGAGCATGTGCACCGGCCAAGTATGCAACATGCTCTGGTTTCATTACGGTGTGACACGTCTTTCCACAAAAAGACACTGAATCACTGTACTCATATGCTTTGTAGCTGCCGAACGCGCTCGCGGAAACGAAGAAGAAGGTTAGTATTAGAAAAATGAGAAATGCCCGTCGCGCGTGAGGCTCATTAAGATCGAGCTTGGGAAATGCCGCGACTTCATCCGGCGACAGTTTGCGCCGGCGCCTGCGCTCAAGGATTCTTCCGAGGAGAATAAGAAAGAGGCCAAAGAACAGAAACGTAGGAAACACGATGTAGGTAAGAATCCCAAGATATGGATTCTCGCCGCTTGATGTGATCTCCATCAGGAACAGCAACACACCGCTAGCGATGGCCGCCACTGCGATGGCTGCACCAACAAGACTTATGTAGTTTCGAAACAGGCTGGGGTATTTAGTGAGTTTCCGTTCTTCAGCCATCGTTAATTGTTTGTCTGCCGGTCCGGGAGTTTAAGTACTGGTGGCTGCTGAAGGCGCATCGGACGTGGGGCGGTCCTCATCTACTGCTTCGCTAGTTGTCGATTCACGCTGCTCGGGGCCGTTCAAAGACTCTTCTGCCGTATGAAGCCGCTTATGATAATCCAGTTCATGCTCTTCCTTGTAAAGTTCTTCCGAAACTTTACCATCAACTAGTGCCCAGTTTAGCGGATAAACGTCTGGATCAAAGATTACGTGATAGAAATGCCAAATGACAATAGCGAGAGTTGCTAGAACCGCTTCGTAGAAATGAATGGCCAATGCGATATCTATCCAACCGCGCGACAAGAAACTAAACAAACCAAGCTTGAACCAAATCATCAGACCAGTGAGTCCCATGATGAAAGTGCCCCAGATCACGGCCCAATACTCGGCTTTCTCTGCGTAGCCAAAACGATCTATTGGCGGTTTCCGCTTTCGAAGACCCAGGTAAAAACCAAAATTACTTACCAGGTCTCTTACGTCTTTCGCGGTTGGAATCATGTCGCGCAGCCACAGTTTGCCTTCAGTTGTAATTGCGAGATACATGAGGTGGTAAGCACCAACGATTAACATCACAACAGCGGCAACTCGATGAATCGCTCTGCGCAAACTTTCATTGCCACCGAGAAGTGTCGCAAGCCACGAATCAGGATACTGAAGAGCAAAGCCGCTCAAGACCAGCGTTATGAAGCTAGTTAGCAGCAACCAATGTTGGGTTCGTTGATTTGAAGTGAGGCGAACGATGGTCCGCTTTTCGAGCCGCTTGAGTGCGGCTTTCTTCCGCCAGATAAGGATGTTGTGAACGGCCATTCCGCCAATCGTCAATATGATCAGCGGAAGATAAATCCATCGCACTATTCTCGTACCTCGAACACCGAGATCCGGAGTAGCGACTGATGAAACCAGTTCCGACGTCAAGTGGACCTTGCCGCTGCTAAAGTTAGCGCCTGCGCCGACGTGGCACTGGCCACAAGTTTTTGTCAGATTACCCGCGCTAATCATCGAGCGCGGATCTGAGGAGGGAAGTATGTTGTGCACGCCATGACAACTGGCACAGTTCGCGACGATCTTCGAGCCCAGCTCCGAAGCAAGTCCGTGATAACTATCTTTGTAGCTACTTACACGCTCACCCGCAACGCCAAACTCCTGTGTAAGAGCCACGCCTTCATGACACCTAGCACAACTTTCTGTACCTACCGCTGCCGTTGCAGAGTTAGTGCTGTGATCCACTGGTACCAGTATCCGGTGTATGCCGTGGCAATCGGTGCATGCAGGCGAACGCGACACTCCGCGCGCCACCGCTTGGCCGTGAACGCTCTGCATGAATTCGTGTGACTCAGTTGCATGACACTTTCCGCAGGTCGTTGGGATGTTGGCCTTTGCGATCGATGATTTGGCGTTTGAGGCGGGCTCTATGTTGTGACTGTTATGGCAATCGGTGCAGACGGCGGCGCTGAGATTTCCTTGAGCTATTGCTTTCGCATGAACGCTTTCGCGATAGGAAAGAAACGGCCGGTTACTGATACCGCTTCCTTGCATGACCGATTTGTCTCCATGACAACGACCGCAAGTATCGGCGATGTTTGCGCGATTAATCGTGGAGCGAGGGTCACTCGCTGCCAGGATCGTCGTCATATCGCGGTTCTTTGTGTGGCAGTCGAGACAAGTTGCAGCCCGTGCGCCATTGATAATTGCCTGGTTGTGAAAGCTGTGGTCGTAGTCTGCGTGTGGACCAGTATGAAAGAGTGAGCCAGCAAGGTAGGGGAGTGTTCTTCCTGGCCCATGGCAACCCTGGCATTGCAAGCCAGAGGAAGGTACGGGAGAAGCCGCAGCCTGCGGGCCACCAATGATGGCGCCCTCGTTTGGCTTCACGGCAGATTCGCGAGAGCTTTTACTATCCTGAGCGGCTAACGAGTTTGCGGCGGAGTTACCGGCTTCAACAAACAGGGTTACTAAAAACCATGTAGCTACTAACAGAAAAGCGACGGCAAGATAACGTCTCACAGCGTCGTCCTTCCGTGAGGACACGCCTCACTTGTTCCTCTGAAGCTTTAGTGCTTCTGAGACTTCATGAAAGTGACCAATGCCGCTGCCTGATCCGCCGTTATGCCTTTCTCCTCATACGCTGGCATGTTTGGTGGTTTCTCAGCCTTCTTACCCTTAAGAACTGTCTGGGTTAAATCAGTATCGGGCTTGGTCGCGTCAAACTTCTTCTCGGCGGTTGCACCATGACACATCGCACATTTCGCCTTGAAAACTGCTGCGGAATCGTCCTCACCGGAGGTCCGAGCAGGAACCGAAACAATCAGGAAGGTCACGGCGAGTACAAAAACTGTTAGCACAAGAAAAGGGAGTCTCAGTGTCGTAGGAATCTTCATCATTGCCTCCACGCTGTAGCTTCAAATCAAATTCGAAACTCGTGGAGACTTACGGCAACGTTTGTGCCGCCTCAATTTCCCAGAAAAGGCGATCTCCGGTGGGTCGAATAGTGGCCTTTTGCTCAGACGGTCGGAAAATTCCTCAACTTAGAAAGGTAGGTGGTTAACCTTGAACGGGCTCGGCGTTGCGTATGGCGTGGCTTTGCACCAAAGCACAAAATCTGGCGGTAGGCGCATGGCGTCTCATTCTCCCCAAGCTTCAGCTTGGGGATCAGGCCGCGTAAATGATCCCCGTAAACCATTTCAATGGTTTTTGAATTAACTCTCGCAACAGGAACTCTGAGGATGCAGACACGATCGAGTAAAACGCCACGGCCACATCTAATTTGGGAAACACTTATTGGCTAACGCGAGCCATTTGACGATAGGGTTTTGAATGGCCTTCTGGAAAAACCATTGAAATGGTTCGAGCTTTTGAAGTACGTGCCGTGACCCCAACCTGAAGGTTCGGGTGAATGAGATAGTAGGGTGTTTGACAGCGTTTGACTTTTCGCTTGTTGTGCACGCCGAACGGCTTTTCAAAAACGCCATGCCTTACCGGTATGGCATCTCTTGCAAACTGAAAAATCGTCACCTCCAAAGGCGCGCTTACCGTTATGGCAGGTCATGCAACTCTGCCCACGACCCGTTGCATGATGGTTTAGCGGCTCGGGAGCTGTGACTTGCCGGCGCTGTGGCATCCCGGCTCTAACCTGGTGACATTCGTCACACGTGGTTTTTTGATGCTTTGTATGGCTGAAATTGACGCGAAAAGCTCGTGCGAATTCTGGTGTACGCGAATAAGAACCAAGTTGATGACAAGTGCCACAAGAGGAAATGTCGCGTCCATTAGATTGCGCGCGAGGTGAATGGCAACGGTAACAAGTAGAGTGTGCGTTGAATCCCGCAGGAATGGAGAGTGCAACGCCACCACGGGATGGGCGGTGACACGTCGCGCAGTTTACGCTGCTCATTCCCACGTGTCGGGAGTGATCGAACTTTACTCTGAAACTTTTCATTCGCGGAAAAGCTTTCACCGCGCCGCTCTTAACGTCAGTATGACAAATAGTGCAGAGCGGAGAGTCAGTATTTGAAAACTGCTGAGCATGACATCCAGCACACGGTAAGTGGCCGTTGGCCCCTGGTAAGTTGGGACGGGGAGCATTGCTTTCCCGGCGGTGGCAAAGTAAGCATGGCAGACGGGCATGATTACGGCTGCTGTGCAGGAATTTCGAGTAGTCGAGCCCTTCAGGGAACTGCATCTGTTGCTGCTGCTCAGTCGCCATCTCAGATGAGGTCACGTTGTTCGACAAGAACAATCCCGAGAAAATGATCGCGCTAGCGATCACTGGGAGCGCGCGTGTCGCGCGTAGGGATGGATTCGCAGCACGAATGAACATGAAGAAACGTTGTCTCATGCGCCGGGTTTCTTAGCAGGCGTTGCCGGAACAATCGCCTTCGAGTGGTCTTCTGGAATTGCACCTTGGCCGAAGAGCACATGGCACTTTGTGCAGGTGAACTTTGGATCCTTTTTCTTTGAATCGATCTCGAAATTAAGCGCGCCGCCTTCGTCCAGAGTTGCTGTGACGTGGCAGCCGTCTGCGCCTCCACACGACTTCACTGGAACCTTTCGAGTTGCGAAGTCGAGAGTGTTCATCGCCGCGACGTTGTGGCAGTTGAGACAAGTAACCCCGGGATGAGCACCACCTTCATGCCGGAATGTGCCCGAAGACATTCGAGTGCTCCACTGTTTGAGAATTACTCCGTCCGTTATCCCCATTGTAGTTGGAAGTTTCGGATCGAAATCCGCTCGCGGTTTTGTCGCTGAAGGCAAAAGCTTGTGACAGACGTTGCAATCTTTGGAGTCAGGCGCGATCCCAGAGTCAGCGTTATGACAGGTGAAACAAGATGCGTGACTAGCAGGAGTCGTCTTGAATGTACCTTTCTTCAACCAGAACGCATCGCCGAGATTGTTGGGTGGCTTTGTCACATATTCATCATTTGAGTCGCCCTGGGGTTGATAAGTCTGATGACAGACTACACAGCTCTTCGGTTCGTCTTGAGCAACCGATCGAAACGCGACAGTCGTAAACACGAAGGTTGGATTCCGCCGTGGTCCATTAAAACCCACGACTTCCAGATGCTTCTCGTGAGGAAAACCTACGCCAAATTCTGACGGCGCATTGCGACGTTTCAATTTCGGATCTGTTAGATCGCCAAGACTGGGAAACAACCAGCGGGCAGTGTCTCGCGGTGTAACGGCGATATGACAATTTGAGCAGATGACGGGTGCTGGTCGTTCGCGCGCGAAGAACTGCTGGCGATGACAATTAAGACATGAATCATGTTCGGGAAAGTCTCCGACGTCTGGGAACGCAGCATCTCCTTTTCGCAGTTCTTTCCAGTTCTTGGTGGGAAATTTGTGGCACGAGTCGCACGTCAACTTCTGTTTTTCAATATGCGTAGTGTGCGAGAACTGTGAGTAGTCAATCTTCGGACGTTGCGGCGCGCGCCGCCGTTGTGAAGGTCTGCGTGACGTCGAACGTTGCGATTCGATCACGCTCGAGGCCGTCGAAATCAAGAACGGGCACACAAGCAGGAGCCCGACAACAAAAACAACGGCCAGGCCGTGGCGTACTCCTTGATTCCCCAGGCTCTCGAGGGTTCTACGCATTACGTCGAAGCGGTCGTCGCCTTTCGCTCGATCTGTCTGATTTTTAGATAAACTACCATAGCGAGAAATAGAATAAATACTAGTGAAACTAACAGGCCTTTACGTCTGAAGGTTCTCTCCGCTAACGCGCCCACGCCTGATTGATAACCTTTCTCGGCTACCTGCAGCCCTGGGACAACTACTTTTGAAACTTCATCGGCAGATGAAGAGTGTATCAACACTCTCGCATGTGTTAATGCATCCGTCGCGCCCTTCAGCTCGAACTTAGGCCTGCTGACTTCCATTCCCGCCCGTTCTGCGCGTGTCAAAATCTGAGATGAACTGTCGATGCTTGCAATAAGTTGATCGATCATTGATCGCATCTGACCAGCAGCAACAAATCCCTTATCCGAAGGCGAGTGACAGTTTATGCATAGTGAGCCCTGGGAAGTTCCGAGCAGCTGGTCACTGGGTGCTGCGATAGCGTGGTTGCTGTGGCAGGTAACGCACTCTCCCAACTCTCTCTGGTCAAAGGCGGCTTTGTGCGGACTCTTCTGAAATAGCTCAGCCTGTCGCGCGTGACACTGGCCACAGACATTCGCCACGGATGTAATGCCGGGAGGCGCGGCACCGTGATTACCATGACAATCGTTGCAAGTCGGCGCAGATAAATCCTGTTTCTCGTAGAGAGCTTTAGCGTGAACGCTCGTCTTAAAGTTAGCAAACTGGTCGCTTGGAATATTAAAGCCGCGCATGTAATCCGCACTTGCGTGGCACTTGGCGCAGGTATCCGCGACATTCAAAGGATAGACCGATGACAAGGGATCGTTGACCGCTCTAATCCCGTGAACGCTGTGGCAACTAATACACGTGGCAGGTCTCTGGTCACCTTCTTTCAATCGCATTCCGTGCACACTCGTGTAGTATTCGCGCTCCTGGTCCACCCTTAACGAGGGATTGAATCTCTTCATCAGGTTGGCGTCACTATGACATTTGCCGCAGTAGGCCGGAATGTCCAGTGTACGCGGACGACCTAGATAACCTTTCCGTGGGTCCTTTGCGCCTTCCTTGGTGCTCGCTGTCGGATCGCCGCCGTGGCAGTCGTTACACGACAAGTTACGTGCGCGGTGGATGTCGTTATCGAACAGTTTTGCCGGCGCACTTAGTTTGGGATCCTCAAGCCTCTGATGACATTCGATGCACGAGCTCTTTTGCTGCGCAATTGCGGGCATCGAGACTAGGAGGAGTGGAATCATTGCGAGAGCGAACTTAACAAGCGGTGAGTTTGAATGCGGCTTTGCCGTCCGATGTGAGGCGGTGGCTTTGCCCCGCCGTAGTCGAGGTTCTTTTGTCTTGGGCTCTGCCCCTGGTGTGGCCTTTGGCCTTGCAGTGGAAGGGGCAGAGCCCGCACGAAGGGCGTAGCCCGCAAAGATCGGATGGTCGTAACGGCGGGGCAAAGCCACCGCCTCACATCGGACGGCAAAGCCGTTAGCACGAAAACGCACGCCCATGGAACGCGAAGCCGCAGGGCAACGATTCAGTTGTAACCCGCTAGCGAGTAACTTCATGTCAGATACCCAACGACCGTCATGGTGATCATATAGAGCAGCGCCACGACGCCGACAATGTTGAAGATCAACCGACGACGCCGATTCTCTGGAGACCGGTCGATGAACGGGACCAGGAACAGCAGTACTGCAACAAAATTGAAGGTCATGATTCCGAGAACTTCGCCGTCGAATCCGAGCACCTTTGCTGGAATCCTTTTTAATGTTTCGAACATAAAAAGGAAGTACCACTCCGGTTTAATGCCGGCCGGAGCGGGTGCAAAAGCGTCCGCCTTTTCGCCCAATTCCCAGGGAGACAACGCAGCCAATGCTGCAAGAACACCGATCGCCAAAATCCATCCAATCAGATCGCGAAGCAGGAAGTTTGGAATAAACTTCATCTTTTTGACTGGCTGGCCGATAAGTTTTGGCGGCACACTCATCCCATGCAATTGCACTAACAAAACATGAATGGCGATAAAGACGGTGGCAGTTGCCGGCAGGACAGCTACGTGAAATCCAAAGAAGCGGGTAAGTGTTGCACCAGTGACCTCGTCACCGCCGCGAAGGAATCTGAGGATTGGTCGTCCAACGATGGGAACTACACCGGCGATTTCAGTGCCCACTTTCGTGGCTGAAAAAGCCAGTTTGTTCCAGGGAAGCAGGTAGCCGCTGAAACCAAAACAAATACAGATGATTAGCAGAGCAGCACCGCTTACCCATGTTATTTCACGCGGCGGATAGTAGGCGCGCAAGAAGAAGACGCTGAACATGTGAATGAACAGCGTCAGAATCATGAGGTTGGCCGACCAGCTATGGATCGATCTGATTAGCCAACCAAATTGGACTTCCGTAACGATGAATTGAACGCTCTCAAATGCGTTCTCAGCACTCGGACGGTAATAGAGCAGCAAAAGAATGCCGGTTACAACCTGCACGGCAAACAAGAACAATGTCATGCCGCCAAAGTAGTACCAGATCGAATGGCGGTGCAGTGGGACTTCCTTCTTCTCAGCGATTTTTGCGAGTGCGCTTAACGCCAAACGCTCATCAAGCCACGCTGTGATCGATTGGATGCTCACGTGCTCTATGTCCTGGTTACAACGATATCGTCTCCCCTTGTATTGACTTTGAATTCCTCCAGTGGGCGGGGTGGTGGTCCACCGATGTTTTTACCGTTTAAGTTGTATTGACCGTTATGACAAGCACACCAGATCTGCTTTTTTTCCGAACTGTATTGCACGATGCAATCCAGGTGTGTGCAAGTGGCCGAAAATGCTTTCAACTCTCCCGCGTCGGTTCGCACCAGAATTCCGGGCTTGTTACCAAATTTGAAGATTTTTCCTGAGTTCTTTGGTACTTCCGCGATCTTTGCTGCGACGACTGAGCTTTCAGTCGATTCGACTATTCGCGGTGGGGTCATGAATTTCAGAATCGGATAAACAATCGCCCCTAGTGTGGCGAGCGCACTTCCTCCGACTAGCCAATCGAGAAAAGTTCGTCGTGTAGGACCTGCAGCAGTAGTGTTACCTGTCGCGTCGATTTGTTCTCTGGACACTCCGGTATCCTCCATCGCTCAAAGAAGACGATGTGCTATGAGATCGAGTTCTGACAGCGGCTCGCTAGGAATGACTGATCCTTCGAGAATTATCTGCGACGAGAAAGACTACTCCTATAGCCGCCCAGAATACGGCCTTGATCCAGTTTTGCGTTTGCCATGCTTCTAACGCAGCAACTCCAAAGAATAGCAGGAAGACGGTAACGTTTGCGCCGAGCTTAATTCCACTCATGTTAGCCTCCTGACAATTAGAACTAGTCGAAACCTGACACCAAGTTCAATTCAGAACGGGAGCGAAGCGACCGACTTCAACTGCCTAAACTTATTGGCCCGCTTGAAATCGGTCGCTTCGCTTCCGTTCTGGACCGTGACTTCTTTTACGAAAGCAACCTTGATAGAAAAAACTCCAGCCGCCGCCTCTAAGATCGGTAGCTGGAGTTTGTTAGGTTCAAATTCGGCTTAAAAGTCCTTTCTTTCCTACTCTATTCTGCCAAAGTAGATGCGTAGTGACGTGTACGGCAGGTGCGCGTGGTAATTCTGTGGACGTGGTCCAACAACCGAACTCTCGTTGTAGTTGTAGTACTGATAACCAACATTCCAATCGAGTCGCCGATGTAATTTGACCGCCAATCTTGCTTCGGGCGATTGGAAGGTCATCGGATAAGAACTCACTAATGTCCGGGCTCCCGTCACTACAGGATCCGAGACTCTGTTTCCCTGGCCGTTGTCGTCACTGATCCGGTACGCTGAGTAAAGAGTTATCCGATCTGACAATCGGGCAGTCGACTCGACGTAGAAGTAGTTGAGTCGCAGGTAGTACAGGGCGTTACCGCGGATGCCGCTCACTCCGAGGTAGGTGAAATCGATTACCGCATTGCTGTTCACCCAGTTGTAGTTGTAACCGGCATTCAGTGAAAACTTCGGTGTCACCAACCAATCAACGGATGAATTGAAGACTCGAGATTTGTACTTCACGCCAAAGTCTTCGATTGACGTTCCCGCAATCTCAGAGGGATTGGCGTTGTCGCGAGTGATTACAAAGAGATTAAAGTTAAGCCTCTTACTGGGAGAGTAACGGTTCTTAAATCGGATGTTGGTGTAGTTGTAGTTGCCGATGCGTGTGAAAACGTTATCGGCCGTTCCATGTTCCGCGTCGAAGTACATGGTCCAATTCTTGTACGGCCGCGCTTTGAAGCCACCAAAGAAAGCGTTCGTCTGATTCTCCTCGAACTCTTCAGATGTAGTGGGCGTTGCCGGCGGATTAAAAGAACCATTGGAGCCAAAGTTGAATCCAGAAAAGAGTAGTTCTAGTTCTCGTTTGCCGTAACGGTACCCGAAATGGATTGAATACCGGTTATTGAAGTCGTAGTCGCCTTCAATCGTATCCTGATACTTGCGGTACTTTGTTGTCTCCGTGGCGGGCAAATCATTGAATCCAACGGAGTCGGTTCTCGTGCCCCCAGTTATGTTTCGAGTAATGCGGAAGAAGTCTGAGAAGAGGCCATCTCCGGTAATCTCATAATCCTCGACGCGAAACGTGTTCGACAACCGGAAGTGCTTAGTTGCCAGGAAGGTCGCACCAAAATCAAACAACCAGCTCGGTCGTTGAGTGTTGCTTGTGATGTCATAAAGACCAAGATTCAGTGTGTTTGGTGTGGCGTTCGGAGGTGTTGGTGGCCAGCCCGTCACCCGGGGGTTCCAGTTGCGACCGGTAATATTCTCGACGAAGTTCGAATCTGATTCGGAGTTGCTATAGAGAATGCGTCCCGTTAAGTCCAACTTCTGTGCGACCAAAGTGTGGACGCTGAAGCGCGTGTAATCTACGCTCCCGCGCACGGGGTCGTTGCGAGTGAAAGAGGTAATTTGAGCAGTATTTGCATTCTGGTTTAAACCGAGTCCACCAACGACCGTGCTATCGTCGCGAAAGCGGCGGAAGCCTTGCATAAAGGAAAAATCAACAGGCCCGAGTTTCGCGTCGGCCCCAAGTCGAAAATCGTTAGATCGCGATCGCAAATCGACTGGCAGGAAAAACTCGTTACCCCCGGAGTGATACATATGAGTTGCTGGCCCATCGTAACGCTCGGGAGAATAGCCTATATAGAATTTGATGGTTTCGTTTTTGGGCAAGAGCGTCAAATCGAAGTCGCCCATTGTCGTTTTTGTGTTGAAGCGATTTAGACCGACTTCCGGATTCGCCGGTACTGCGATTGGTGTAAATGGCCAGTTTGGATTCGCGATGTTGTTTAGATAGCGAAAGTACTTGAAACGCCGGTACGTAGCGTCGAATCGATACCATCTTGGGTTTTCAACGCTCAGCCTCAGGTTGCCTGTAGGATCCGCACCCCAACCCGTCGAAGTTACAAGCATCGTATCGAACAGTCCCTTGTCCTTCGAGCGCATGAGGAAACTTGAGTCAAACAGTCGCGGCCCAGCCTTGTAATTCAGATCGCTCTTGTACTTTTGTTCGTCGCCGTCCATCGAGAAGCCTCGGTAGCCAAACTCGATACTGGACGTGACGGTGTAATTGCCGGCATCCTCGCCTGTAGTCGTCGAAGTTGGTTCTTCCTTCGTTGCTGGTGCTGTTGATTTCTTAACCTCTGATACATTTGCCGACGGAGTACTGTTGTTCGTTGTCGCCGGCTTCTGCGAGTAAGCAACGCCCGCCGCCAGCATCACTACGATCATCGGTGTCAACAGCACGCTTGGTAAATTCGCAAAGTCGCTTTTCATGACTTATCCTTTGGCTAGATTTCGATAAGCGCTACAACCCAGTGTCAACGGAAGAAAACGGGACTCGTGCGCGAGCCGTGAATCTTTACGTGACAAGCTGTGCAATTGGAGTACTGCGCATTTTGGTTATGTGCTGGTCCTGCAGGCTCAGCGGCGCCGACACCATGGTCAACGCTATGACATGTCAGACATAGCTGGTTGACTGCGCTGTATTTCAATAGTCTGGGATTCGCTGATCCGTGCGGTGTATGACAGGCCACGCAACCTTCCGTCTTAACTGGTGCGTGCTCATATGTGAACGGACCTTGTTTGTCGGCGTGGCACTTAACGCATGCGGCATCCGATCCGGTTGCGAGTCTTGTTTGTTTGAGCTCGAAGCCACCGTGCGGATTGTGACAATCACTGCATTTCATCGCTCCTTCAAGCACTTTGTGATGGAAGGGTGCGTTGAACTGTGGTTTGACCTCTCCGTGACAACCAAGGCAGAGCTGAGGCTCATTCTTCGACAACAGTTTTGCTGTTGAGAGCCCTGGCTTCTCAGCATTCGATGTGGTTGGGAAAATGTTCGAGCTTGCAACGTTCCGGCCGCTAGTGGTTGAGTGTGGCGAGTGACAATCGATGCAACCGATGTCGTTGCGCCAGTGTTCACCGCGGCGGAAGTTGTTGTGCTCTTCCTTTCCGGCATGACAAGTCAGACAAGTTTCTGATATCTCTTTGGCCGACTTGTTCGTGAAAGAGATAATCTTCGTTTTATCTCCATCCCCCTCAACGTGCTTCTTGCCTGGACCGTGACACGATTCGCACCCAGTGATCTTGTTTTTCCAACTGCCTATATCGGCAAGCTTGGCATGTGATGTGTGCGCGAAGGCGTTGAAGTGGTCCTCGTGGCAGGCCTTGCACGTGTCTGTACCTACGTAGTCGGAGTCTTCGTTATTTGCGGGTTTCAACAGGCCCGGTTGTTTAATTTGAGAAGAGGTTCCAGACGTGAACCATGTTCCCAACGCGGCCAGAACACCGCAAACGAGCAGTAGCTTAATTATTCTGGTTAGTTTCACTTCCACCCCCTATTAGTGGCGGCGTTCTTTAAATGGCTGGGCGACTTTGGATTGAAAAAGAGATGATTTCTTGCCCACAGTGGGGCTCGCCCTTGGCGAGGCAATCGGCAATGTTCATGCCAATAGGCGATGACCGAATTATTGAGCGATTATTCTCATGGTCTCGAAAGATTTGGGTAATGGGCGAATTATTTCGCAGCCTGGCGATTGAAAGTGCGAGAGTTTCCGCAGGGAGTAGCAAGTGATCCAAGGACGATGGATACGTCCGTAGAAATCGAGAGAAAACTTCAACGTTGAACATTAAGCCACTCTGTTTCGCACCAGGGATCCAAGGGCTTCGAATACTTTCATGGACGCTAATGCTCGTCTGTGCGTTTACACACATATACTGGTTTCTTATCTCACCAGCCGTCATCGGTCGACCCAACTAACCCTTTCATTCGGTGTACGTCATTTGAGCCAGTTGTTTGTACTGCTGCCACTTGTGATTAACCGACTTCTGAGCCTGAATTAGTAGGAACTTTGCCATTTCAGGATCGCTCTGTTGCAGCATCCGGTAACGGCCTTCAGTGTAGATGTAGTCTTCCAACGGAATCTTCGGGTCGCGAGAATCAAGCTGAAAGGGATTCTTGTCTTGATCTGCGAGGTTTGGGTTATAGCGATACAGCGGCCAGTAACCTGATTCAACAGCCAGCTTTTGCTGGTGCATTCCCTTGGCCATATCGATTCCGTGGGCAATGCACTGACCGTACGCAATGATGAGCGATGGGCCGTCATGCGCTTCAGCCTCGATAAAAGCGTTGACAGTGTGGGTATCGTTGGCACCCATTGCGACCTGAGCAATGTAGACGTTTCCGTAACGCATCGCGGTCATGCCGAGATCTTTCTTTTTCGTGGGCTTACCACCGGCTGCGAATTTCGCAACTGCTCCGAGTGGGGTAGCTTTCGACGCCTGGCCACCGGTGTTGGAATAGACTTCCGTATCGAGCACTAGAATATTCACCTTTTGGCCACTAGCGAGGACGTGATCGAGGCCGCCGTAACCGATGTCATAGGCCCATCCATCTCCGCCTACGATCCAGACGCTCTTCTTGACCAGAGCATCGGCGACGCTCATCAAATCGCGAGCTTGAACGTCAGTGTCGTGAGCGAGCTTCGTCTTTAGAGTGTCAACTAACTCGCGCACCGCCTGAATGCCTGCATCCGTCGACTGATCCGTGTTCAGAATCTGATCAGCTAATTCATTGCCGACGTGATCACGCAATCGCGCGACTAAATCTCTGGCGTAAGCACCCTGATGATCGAGTGCCATCCGCATGCCGAGGCCAAACTCAGCATTGTCTTCAAACAGCGAATTACTCCACGCAGGACCACGACCAAATCGGTTGGTTGTGTAAGGTGTGGTTGGCAAGTTACCGCCATAGATACTTGAGCAGCCGGTAGCGTTGGCAATCACTGCGCGCTCGCCAAAGAGCTGTGTTAACAGTTTGATGTACGGCGTTTCACCGCAGCCGGCGCAGGCACCCGAGAACTCAAACAGGGGTTGGAGCAGCTGAACGTTCTTAACGGAGCCAAAATTCATTGCACCGTTTGATTGAACATCAGGCAATTCCAGGAAGAAATCCCAATTTGCCCGGCCACTGTCACGAAGCGGCAATTGTGGACGCATGTTTAGCGATCGCCTTGAGGGATCCTTTTTGTCTTTCGCAGGACAAACTTCGACGCAGAGCTGACAGCCCGTGCAATCTTCAACCGCGACCTGCAGCGTGTAGAGTTTGTCCGGCATCTCACGCCACTTAGCTGAAATACGTTTGAAGCCTTCAGGTGCATTGGCCAGATCGCTCTCGTCGCAAACCTTTGCCCGAATAGCCGAGTGAGGGCAGACGAATACGCACTTGCCACACTCAATGCAAAGATCTTCTT
>Ga0207708_10001179_pt1 | contig 19666 bp, 18 predicted proteins | sample KBSK5101metaG_FD_184340 | JGI IMG/M metagenome (GOLD analysis project Ga0207708, IMG submission 184340) | Corn, switchgrass and miscanthus rhizosphere microbial communities from Kellogg Biological Station, Michigan, USA - KBS K5-10-1 metaG... | ecosystem: Host-associated > Plants > Roots >...
GCTGTCGGCCCGCTATACGCTCGACGACGACGAGGGGCACACCGGGTCGTGGGCACGTCGCCGCTTCCGCGAGGAGATGGACGGCGATCTCGACGGCGAGCGCTACGAGCTGCGGCGCGAACGGAGAAACCGCCTCGTCCTGGTGCATTCGGGGCGCGTGCTCGCCACCGCCGACGCCGGCAAGCGCGGTCGCTGGATGATCAGCTGCGGAGACAGCACCTACGTGCTGGCGCGCAAGTCCCGATGGCGCTCCGAGATGGAGCTACGCAGCGGCGAGAAAACACTCGGCTCGATTCGTAGGGCGCGCCGCGGCGGGGTCCTCTGCGACCTGCCGTCTGAAGTGTCGCCGGCGGCCCGGGCGTTCGTCGCCTTCGTGGTGCTCACCCTTTGGAACCGCGCCGCCGCCGGCGCAGAGGCGGGTGCGGTCGCGGCCACCGGCTAGGACAGATGGGGGCGGAAGCGCGCCCCCGGCGACGCCAACGCCCTGAAGGCCCGGAGCGTCCCCCAAGGAGGTCCCCCTCATGCTGCGTCGCGCCCATCGTCTCGCCGGGATGGCGGCACTCGTCCTCGCGCTCGTCGTCCTCGCGGCCTCGGCTGCCGCGCCCGCGAGCGCGGCCGCCTACGCGCCCTACATCCGCCACATCCTCGACATGGCGGACATGATCTCGGGCGGGATCATCCAGCAGTTCCCGAATAAGTTCCGCTGAGCCGCTAGCCCGCGTATACCGCGGCGAACCCCTGACGCCAGCTCGGGTAGCGCAGCTGCCAGCCCAGCTCGCGCTTGGCCTTGGCGTTGGAGGCGCCGCGCGACTCGGTGCCCATCATCACCGCAGCGTCGCCGGCGAACAGGCGCGCGAGCCAGCGCGGGAACCGGCGCGGCGGCTTGGCCTCCAGCACCCGGGCGAGCACGGGGAGCCACTCGCGCACCGGCGCGGGGTCATCGTCGACCACGTTGTAGAGGCCCGGCCGGCCGCGCTCGAGCGCGAGCACGGTCGCCGCGGCGGCGTCGTCCAGGTGGATGAACGAAGCGATGCCGCCGCCGTCGCCCACGATCGGGTACTGCCGCTTGCGCACGGGCCCGACCAGGCCGTCGTTGTCGGCGCCGTAGAAGCCGCCGTAGCGCAGCACGATCCCGCCGGCTTCGGTGACCGCCTCGTCGACGTGGCGCATCGCCGCCTCGCTCTCGCGCATGGCCGCCACCGGCGTCGGGTCGAGCGGGTCGTCCTCGGTCTTGACCGGGCCGCCCACGCGCGCGTAGCGCGCGCTGGCGAAGCTCTGCGCCACGAAGCGCTCCACGCCCTCCTCGCGGGCCGCGGCCAGCAGGGCGTCGGTGCCCTCGATGCGCAGTCGGTTGGTGGGCGCGAAACTGCGGTCGAAGTTGCGCGAGAACCGCATGTCGGCCAAGGCGGTCGCCTCGTGGACGATCGCGTCCGGGGCGGCGGCGCGCACGGCCTCACGCACCGCGCGGGCATCGAGCAGGTCGAGCGCGACGGCCTCGGCGCCGAGGGCGCGCACCCGCTCGCCGTGCTCCGGGGACCGGTAGGTCCCGATCACGTCGTGCCCTGCCTCCTGCAGCTGCGGCACGAGCCGTGTGCCGATGGCTCCGCTCGCTCCTGCAACGAAAACGCGCATCATTGGTCTCCTGGGTCACATCGAGGGGTTCAGGTGGGTCTCAATGGGGAGACCCGAACCGACGAAGGAACGTGACCGATGAACGAGCGAGAGCGGCAGGCGCAGGAGTTCGAGCGGCGGCGGCCGCGCATGCGTGCGGTGGCCTACCGCATGCTCGGCTCGCTCAGCGAGGCCGACGACGCCGTTCAGGAGGCGTGGCTGCGCTACAACCGCGCCAACACCGACGAGGTCGAGAGCCTCGACGCGTGGCTGACGACGGTGGTGGGGCGCGTGGCGCTGAACATGCTCCGCGCCCGCAAGTCGCGGCGCGAGGACTCGTTCGACCTGCGCCTGCCGGAGCCGATCGTCGACCGCGCCGATGGCACCGACCCCGAGCACGAGGCGCTCGTGGCCGATTCGGTGGGGCTGGCGATGCTCGTGGTGCTCGACACCCTGCCGCCGCCCGAACGGCTCGCGTTCGTGCTCCACGACATGTTCGCGGTGCCGTTCGCCGACATCGCGCCGATCGTGGACCGCACGCCGGAGGCGGCGCGGCAGCTGGCCAGCCGGGGGCGGCGCCGGGTGCAGGGCGAGCGCGTCGTGCCCGACGCCGACCTCGACGAGCAGCGCGAGGTCGTCGAGGCCTTCCTCGCCGCCGCGCACGACGGCGACTTCGACCGGCTCCTCGCCATCCTCGATCCCGACGTGGTGCTGCGCGCCGACATGGGCGACGTGCCCGAGCGCGTTCCGCGCGTCGTCCGCGGGGCCGAGGCCGTGGCCGGGCGGGCGCTCATCTACCGGCGCCTGGACCTCGAGATGCATCCGGTGCTGGTCAACGGCGCCGCCGGCATCCTGGTCACCCGCCAGGGGCGGCCGTTCAGCCTCAGCAGCATCACGGTGCGCGGCGGGCGCATCGTGACGATGGAGTTCCTGGCCGACCCGGAACGGCTGGAGCGCATGGACCTGCTCGCCCTCGCCGACCGCTAGCGCTTGCCCCCGGGCCGTCGCGGTGTACCTTCGGCGGAGTGCACCGGGTGGTGGTCATCGGCGGCGGGTTCGGCGGGCTGCAGGCCGCGTCGCACCTGGCCACCGCGCCGGTGGAGGTCACGCTGGTGGACCGGCGCAACTTCCACCTCTTCCAGCCCCTGAGCTATCAGGTCGCGACCGGCGCCCTGTCGGAGGGCGAGGTCTGCTTCCCGCTGCGCGCGATCTTCAAGCGGCGCCCCAACGTGCGCGTGCTGCTGGCCGAGGTCACCGGGTTCGACCTCGCAGCGCGCAAGGTCAGCCTCGCGCCGGTGGTGGGCGAACACACACCCGACGTGCTCGAGTACGACACGCTGATCGTCGCCGGCGGCTCGCAGTACTCGTACTTCGGCCACGACGAGTGGGAGGCCAACGCGCCCCAGGTCAAGTCGCTGGAGAGCGCGCTGGAGGTGCGCAGCCGCGTCCTCGGCGCCTTCGAGGCGGCCGAGCTCGACCCGGCCGAGCGTGCGGCCTGGCTGACCTTCGTCATCGTCGGCGCTGGGCCGACGGGCGTGGAGACCGCCGGCCAGATCGCCGAGCTCGCGCGCGACACGCTCCGCCACGACTTCCGGGCCATCGACCCGACCGAGGGCCGCATCCTCCTGGTCGAGGCGGCCGACCGCGTCCTCGGCACGTTCCCGGAGTCGCTGTCGCGCAAGGCCAAGCGCTCGCTCGAGCACCTCGGCGTCACCGTCACGCTGCAACGCACGGTGGTGGACATCGACGACCAGTCGGTCACCGTGCAGGCGCCCGACGGCGCTACCGAGCGCATCCCCGCCCGCACCGCGATCTGGGCCGCCGGCGTGACCGCGTCGCGGATGGCCAGCGTGCTGGGCGAGCACACGGGGGCCGAGACCGATCGCTCCGGGCGCGTCACCGTCGAGCCCGACCTGTCCCTGCCCGGGCACCCCGAGGTGCTCGCGCTCGGCGACATGGTCCGCGTGCGCGGCAAGGATGGCAAGCCGGTCGAGTACCCCGGGGTGGCGCCGGTGGCGATGCAGATGGGACGCCACGCCGCCAAGGTCGTGCGCGCGCGCCTGCAAGGGGACACGGTCGCGCCGTTCCACTACGTGGACAAGGGCAACCTGGCCACGATCGGCCGAGCCCGCGCGGTCGCCGACCTGCCCGGCGTCCGGGTCAGCGGGTTCCCCGCCTGGATCCTCTGGCTCGTCGTCCACATCTGGTATCTCGTCGGCTTCCAGAGTCGGCTTGTCGTGTTCATCCGCTGGGGGTACAGCTTCCTGATCCACGGCCGCAGCGCGCGGATCATCGGCGCGCGATGAACGACGACCGCCTGGGGCATCGTCGCGGCGCCGTGGCTGTCGCAACCGCTGGTTAGGGTGGACCGCCCGATCGTCCCCAACGGGAAGGAATCACTGTGAGCACCTCCGCCCCACCCCGCCCCGACTGCCGTCCCGCCCCCGACTTCGACCTCGACGTCCGGCTCGAACCGCTCGCCCGCGCGGTTGGCCGCGAGGAGGGGCAGCGCGCAACCGAGGTCACCTGCGTAAAGAGCGCCTGCACCACCAACGAGTTCACCTGCCACTGCTAGCGCGCCGCTAGGCGAGCAGCAGCGCGCGGTCCCACGCCGGCTCGACCGGCGTGGAGGCCGCGAGGAGGACGAGCGCGACGCCCGCGGCCCCGGTCAGGAGGCGGGGGTCCTCGCTGACCTCGTCGGTGCGGTCGATGAGCTCGAGGCACAGCCGGCGCGTTGCCGCAGCGATCTCCGCGTCGCCGCTGTCGGCGGCCATGCGCAGGCCCACCTGGGCGAGCCCGGCCGTGCCGTGGCACAGGATCGGCTCGTCCAGCGGCGCCGCCTGCTCCTGGCGGCGCAGGCCGGCCCGCAGCGCCGCCGCGCCCTCGTCGGGCCGGCCGGCCAGCGCCAGCGCGCGCCCCACCCCCGCGTTGCCGTAGCACCAGCCCGGCCGGACGTCGGCGAAGGGCACGGGCGGGTCGGCCGCGGCGGCGACCGCCGCCGGCCACAGCGGTCCCCACGGGCCGTCGTGGGCCTGGGCCGCCAGCCAGGCGCCGACGCGGGCGGTCGCCTCGGCCTGCCCCTCCACCTCGACCCCAGCCCGCGCGGCCAGCGCCCACAGCGCCAGCGGCCCGGCCACGCCGTGGGCGACGCCGCAGTTGACGTTGCCGTCGGGGAACTCGGCGCGCATGTCCTCGTACAGCGCGTCGCGGGGCGTCCACCAGCCCGGGCGGCCGTCGGTGTCGGCGCCGAGGGCGACGAGCGTGGCCAGCACCTGCTCGAGCGCGCCGCGCGCGTCGGGGCGTCCGAGCAGGTATGCCCCGACGCCGGTCAGGCCGGAGATGAGGTCCCACGCGTGGGCGGGCAGGCCGGCGGCTCCGGCCAGGCGGGTACAGCTGGCCTCCGCGCCCTCCACGATCACGGCGTCGACCTCGGCCATGAGGCGCTCGTAGCGCGGGCGCCCCGCGGCCAGGGCCGCCGCGGCGAAGCCCACGCCGGTGGTGCCCTGGAACAGGCCGAGCCCCGCGGCGCCCTGCTCTAGCACCTGGGCGGAAGCGGCGAGCTGGGCGTGGCCGGCCGCGTCCCAGCCCTGGTCCGGGAACGCCTGGTCGAGCTGCGCGCACAGGAGCGCGGCGCTCCCGCTGCGGTCGGCGATGCCGGGGCCGTCGGCGCGCTGCTCGCCGGCCAACCGGCTCCCGATCCGCTGCGCGGCGTCGGTCGCGCGCTGGGCGTCGGCGCCCTCGAGGACCGGGCGCCAGCTCACGCGATCGGCGCCTTCGCGAGGCTGTCGCGCACGCGGTAGAGCAGCCCGAGCACGCGCCGCTCGGCCGCCCGGTCGATGCCGAGCAGGCGGTTGCAGTGCATGTGCACGAGGCTGGCCGCGACCTCGGCCGGGGTCGGCCAGGCCACGGCGGAGAGGACCGCCGCGGCGGCCGCGGCCTCGGCGTCGCGGCGCGCGAGGACGTCGCCCGGCCCCTCCGGCGCGGGGCCGCCGACGAGCGTGCGCAGCGCGGTCTTGTGCTCGCGCCAGGCGTCGCCGGCGTCGGCGCGCGAGGGCACCCAGCGCCGGCACCACTCGAGGCGCGCGGTCGCGTCGAGCCCGACCCCGGCGAGCAGGCGGTCGACCGCGAGCACGGCGACGTGCTCGCGCGGCACGGGCAGCGCGCCGGCGAGGTCGAGCGCGACCAGGTCGGCCGCGGCCCGGCTGTCGGCGCCGAAGACCGCCTCAGCGGCCGCGATCCCCGCCTCGCCGCCGTAGCGCGCGACCTCGCGCACGTAGCTGTCGTACGCCACCGAGGCGAGGTCGCCCGTGGCCACGAGCTCCGCCGCCCACGCCGACAGGCGCGGCTCGAGGTCGGCGGGGCCGCGAAAGCGCACGCGCAGATGCGGGTCGGGATCGGCGAAGCGGAGGAAGAACCAGTCCTCGGCCAAGCCGTCCTCCAGCGCCTGGGCCGCGAACGCGCGCACCGGGCCGGCGAGCAGCTCGTCGGTCACGCCCGCAGCGGCGTAGAGCTTGGCGTAGAGCCAGTCGGTGCCCGGCGGGCGCAGGCGCACGGCGCGCGCCGGCGGCGCGGCGCTGGCGGCCGGGCGCTCGGGCGGCGGCTCGGGCGCCGCGGCGCGGAGGGCGAGCGGCACGCTGAGCTCGCACAGGTACGTGCCGCCGGGCCCGGGCAGCCAGGCGTCGTCGACGCCGGGCAGCGCCTCCTGGAGCACGGGCTCGTAGCCGTCGGGCGCGGCCGCCAGGCGGCGCACCACCTCCACGTGGGCGGGCGCGTCGAGGTCGACGAGCAGGCGGTGGTCGCCCTGGCTGACGTAGGCGTGGCGCGGCACCGCCCAGCGCTCGCGCCAGGCCCGCAGGGCCTCGCTGAACGTGTCGGCCGCGCTCGCGTCCACCGCGCCGGGCCCGAACGGCCGCCACGTGGCCGGCTGCAGGACGATGCGCCCGACCGCAACGCGCGGCAGCCGCGGGAAGCCCTGCGCCGGCCCCCAGGAGAACGCGGTCAGCAGCGGCCGGCCGGCGTCGCGCAGGTAGGCCAGGAACGTGGCCGCGGCGGGCGCGAGGCTGGGGTTGAGCATGTGCCCGGCGGCGACGTCGACGTACGCGCCCGCGCGCGGCCAGCGCACGGCGAAGCGCTCGTGGCTGACCCCGACCACGAGCTCCTCCACCGGGATCACGCGCGTACGGTCGACACCCGGAGTGGCGTCGAGGGCGATCTCGTGGCCGCGCGTGGCCGGGCGGATGGCCATGTTCCCCAGCCAGTCGCGGTCGGGCGCGTAGACGAGCTCAGCCGCCAGCACGCCGGGGGTATGGGCCTCCTGGCGCTCGGCCGCCGCCCGCAGCGCCTGCTCGCCCTTCGCGCCGAACAGGTAGGCGAAGCGGCCGAGGATGCGGCCGGCCGCGTAGGAGCCGATCCCGGACGAGACGACGAGCGTGAAATCGCCGTCGTCCAACGCGGCGCGCGAGGGCGCGGCCACGGTGCAGGCCAGCTCGACGGTGGGGAAGGTCTCCTGCGCCGCGCCGCCCGTGCTCAGGTCCTCGAGCGCGGGGGCGTCGAGCTCGACGGCGGTCGCGCCCTCCTGCAGCGCCGTGGCGGCCAGCGTGAGCAGGCGGCGCGCTCGGCGTCCCTGCGCCTCCGGCGGGCGCAGGTCGGGCTCGAGGTCGAGCGGGCCGAGCCCGAGCTGGGGATCGAGCAGCTCGGGCAGCGGCACCTCGGCCTGCGGCCCGTAGCGCTCGAGGAAGCGGTCCCGGTAGGCGTTCAGCGACCGCAGGCCGTCGGGCAGAGACGAGAGCCGAAGCAGCAGCTCGGCCGCCCGCGCCGCCTCGCGGCCCACCGCGGCGGCGACGGAATCGCCCTGCAGCGGCCGGGCGAGGTCCACGTGCACCGTCGCGCGGTCATGGCCCTCGACCAGGTCGCCCGCGAGGCCGGCGACGGCGTCGGCGCCCGCGTCGGCCTCCAGGCCCTCCCAGCGCGCGCACGCGGCCACGGCGGTGGCCAGCCGCTCGCGCTCGGGAGCGGCGGCGGGGATCGTCGCCAGCCGCGCGAGCACGTGCTCGGCCGGCTCGCCGCGGGTCAGCGGCGGGGGCAGGTCGGTGAGCAGCAGCCCCTCGCGCACGAGCCCGTGCACCAGGCCCTCGGCTCGCTCCAGCGCGACGCCGTGCTCGCGCGCCAGCGTCGCCGCGACGTCGCCGAACGGCACCGGCTCCGCCCGCGCGAGGGCCAGGGCGCGCAGCACCGGCGCGCTGGCGCGGACCGACACCTGCACCGCCTCGCCCTCGCCCGCGAAGCGCTCGGGCAGGACGGCGCGGCCCGCCCGCACCGCGACCATCGGGTGCGCCCGCACCGCGAGTGCGCGGGCGACCTCGATGCGGCCCTCGAGCGCGTCCACGAAGGCCATGAGCAGGCCCATGTCGAGCCGCGCTCGGACCACGTCTCCGTCGGCCAGCGCGAGGTCGGTGCGCTCGCCCCAGCGCGCCAGCGAGACCCCGGCGTTCAGGCCGTAGGGCGTGGGCCGAGTCGACATGCGCAGCAGGTAGCGCAGCGTCGCCAGGCGGGCGCGGGTGCCCGTGTCGCCGGCGCCGCCCAGGTCGCGCGCCAGCGACGGCGAGGCCACGGCCAGCGCCCGCCGCACCCGCGGGTCGTCGATCGGCGGCGCGCCGTCGGCGAGCCCGCGCCACCGCTGCACCGGCAGCAGCGGCGTGCGCACCAGGACCCAGTCCAGAGGCTCGTACCAGGGCCGCGCGGCGGGCATCGCCGCGGGACTCTAGGACGGCGCCGCTCAGGGCAGCACGAGGTGGCTGTCGCCGAACTCGTGCCAGAGGTAGCCGGCGGCGAGGGCCTCGCGGTAGGAGCGCCGCAGCAGCACGTCGCCCGCCGCGGCCCGCAGCAGCTCGAGATGCGAGGCCTGGGGCTCGTGCCAGCCCGTGATGAGGCCGTCCACCACGCGCAGCGGGCGCTCGGGCGAGACCGTCAGCCGCGTCCAGCCGGCGCCGGCGCCCACGGTGCCGTCCGGCGTGGCGACGGTCTCCAGGGCACGCACCACCGTGGTGCCCACGGCGATCACCCGGCCGCGCGCGGCGTTGACCATCCGCGCGGTCTCCTCGGGGACGCGGTAGCGCTCGGGGAAGGGCGGCTCGCTGCGCTCGGGCGAGGAGACGCCGGTGTGGAGCACGAGCGGCGCGACCGACACGCCGCCGGCGACCAGGCGCGTGATGAGCTCCGCGGTGAACGGCCGCCCGGCGCTGGGCATCTCGGCGCTGCCGTCGTGCAGCGCGTACACGGTCTGGTAATCGCGCAGGGGCCACTCCCTGGGCACGTAGCGGTAGCGGATCGGCCGGCCGTGCGCGTGCAGGTAGGCGACGACGTCGCGCCCCCCGAGGTCGAGCTCGGCGACCCAGAGCCGCCGGCCGGCCGCGTACTGGGCGAGGAGGGCGGCGCGACCGCCGGCCGGGAGGCGCAGGACGTCGCCGCCGCGGGCGCGCAGGTAGGGGTGGGGCCCGTCGCGCAGCTCGACCACCCAGTGCGGCGAGCCGTCGGGCGCGGGGGTCGAGAGGTGCAGCGCAAGGTCGCCGGCAGGCAGGGCCGCCGGCAGCGTCGCCGACGTGTTGACGACGACCACGTCGCCGGGCGCGAGGAACCGCGGCAGGTCGCGGAAGGACGCGTGCGCGACCGACCCGTCGCCGCGACGGGCGACGAGCAGTCGCACCTCGTCGCGCGCGAGCCCGCGGGCCTCGGGCGGTGCGGTGGCCTCGAGCGCCGGCGGCAGGGCAAAGGCCGGCGCGCCCGCCATCACGCCGAGACGGGATCGAGCTCGCGGGCCCGGTAGCGCCCGCTCGGCAGGTCGCCCTCGATCAGGGCGAGCAGGCCGGGCACGCTGACCTCGGGCGGCGAGCGGTCGGAGATGTCCTCGCCCGGGAACGCGTCCTGGTGCATCTGCGTGCGCATGTCGCCGGGATCGACCGCGTAGACGCGCCAGTCCGGCTGCTCGGCGGCGAGGATCCGCGTCCATTGCTCCAGCGCGGCCTTGGACGAGCCGTACCCGCCCCAGCCCGCGTAGGGCTCTTCGGCCGCGTCGGAGGTGACGTTGACGATGACCGCGCGCGGGGCGAGCTTGGGCCGCACCGCCTGCACGAGCGCGAGCGGCGCCACGGCGTTGACCTCGTAGACGCGGCGCAGCTCGTCGAGCGGGTAGTCGCGCAGCGCCGGCTGCGGGCTCGGACCGAGCAGGCTGGCGTTGTTGACGAGCACGTCGACGCGGTCGCCCGCGGCGACGGAGAGCGCGCTGCGGTGCCAGGGGTCGGCGACGTCGCCCTCGAGCGCGACGACGCCCTCCACACCGGCCCAGGCGCGCTCGAGCGCCGCGCCGCCGCGGGCGTCCACGACGAGGCCGAAGCCGCGATCGTGCAGCGCGCGGGAGAGGGCGAGGCCCAGCCCCCGTGATGCTCCAGTGACGATGGCGTTCGGCATGCCCGGCACGCTAGGCGCGGGCGGGTCCAAGCGGTAGGGGTAATTGGTCCTAGGACCGCCGTCCGACCCGGGTGGCGTACAGCGCCGCCTGGGTGCGGTCGGCCACGCCGAGCTTGGCCAGCACGTGGCCCACGTGCGTCTTGACCGTCTTCTCGGCGATGCCCAGCTCGAGCGCGATGCGCTTGTTCGCGTAGCCGCGCGCGATGAGGTCGAGGACCTCCTGCTCGCGCGCGGTCAGCGGCTGCTCGTCGCGGTGGTCGTCGGCGTCGGCGAGGGCGTCGACCAGCCGCGCCGCGACCACGGGATCGATCAGCGCCTCGCCGGCGTCGGCGGCGCGCACCGCGCGGGCCAGCTCGGCCGGCTCCACGTTCTTGAGCAGGTAGCCGGCGGCCCCGGCGCGGATGGCGGGCAGGAGGCGGTCGTCGTCGAGGAAGCTCGTGAGCACGATGACCCGGGCCCGTGGCACCCGCGCGCGCAGCTCGCGCATGGCCTGCACGCCGTCCAGCCGCGGCATGACCAGGTCCATGACCACGACGTCGGGGCGTTCGCGCTCGGCCGCCGCCACCGCCTCGCGCCCGTCGGCCGCCTCGCCCACGACCTCGATGCCGTCCTGCAGCGACAGGAACGTGCGCAGCCCCTCGCGCACGACGGCGTGGTCGTCGACGACGAGGACGCGGATGGCGTCGTCATCAGGCACGCGTCGCCTCCAGCCGCACGGTCGTCCCGGCGCCGGGCTCGGACCGCAACGTCAGCCGCCCGCCCAGCCGCTGCGCCCGCTCCTCCATCGAGGTCAGGCCCAGCCGCCGCGAGCGCACCGCCGCGGCGTCGGGGTCGAACCCGACGCCGTCGTCACGGACCTCGAGCACGAGCCGGCCGTCCTGCGCGCCGAGGCGCACCGACACGTGCTCGGCGTCGGCGTGGCGCAGCGCGTTGGCGAGCGCCTCCTGGGCGATGCGCAGGATCTCGCGCGCCCGGGCCGGCTCGACGTCGAGGTCGTCCTCGAGGTCGAGCTCGATCGCCTGCGGCAACAGCGGGCGCACGACCTCGACGTGCTTGCGCAGCGCCCCGCACAGGCCGTCGCGGGCCAGATCGGGAGGGCGCAGCTCGAAGATGAGCGAGCGCAGCTCGTCCAGGGCCGAGCGCGCCGACTCCTGCACCTTGGCCAGCTGCGCGCGCGCTGCGGGGGCGTCGGCGTCGCGGTCGAGCAGCGTGCCCGCGGCCTCGGCCGTGAGCACGAGGCTGAACAGCTTCTGGCTGACCGCGTCGTGGAGCTCGAGCGCGAGCCGGTTGCGCTCGGCCAGGATCGACAGCTCGCGGCTGCGCTCGTACAGCCGCGCGTTGGTGATCGCGATGGCCGCGTGCGCGGCGAGCAGCTCGATGACCTCCTGGTCGGTCGCGCTGAAATCGTCGGCGCCCTCCTTCTCGGTCAGGTAGAAGGCCCCGATCACGCCCTCGGGGGCGACGATCGGCACGCCGAGGAACGAGCGCATGTCGGGGTGCGCGCGCGGCCACCAGCCGCGGAAGCGCGGGTGCTCGTGGATGTCGCTGGTGCGGAACGGCTCGGGCGCCTCGAGCATGAGGCCGAGCAGGCCGTGCCGGCGCGGCAGCGGCCCCATGGCCGCGACGAGCTCGTCGCTCATACCCGCGGTCAGGAACTGGCTGAAGCCCTCCTCGCCGTCGGGCAGGCCAAGCGCGGCGTAGCGCGCGGACGCGAGCTCGCGCGCGCTCTCGACGAGCCGCTGCAGCACCTCCTCGACCGCCCGCTCGGACGTGACCGCCAGCACCGCGTCGCTGACGGCCTTGAGGGCGGACGGGGAAGGGGTCAAGTCTTTCATTGCCACATCGCTACGCGATGATGGCAACGTAAAGACGTTGACCCGGCTACGCGGCCAGCCTGCGCACGCTGGCCCCGGCCTCCTCGGCGCGCGCGAGCGCGAGCGCGAGGAACGCCTTGACCGCCGGCGGCTGGCGGCGGCTGGCGCGCCACACCAGCGACACGGGCCACGTGATCGGCTCGGGGCGGAACGGGCGCAACACGATCGGCGGCCCATCGAGCTCGGCCACCGACCGCGGCAGCACGGCCACGCCGAGGCCCTGCGACGCGAGCGCGCGCACCGCGCTCATCTCGGTGCAGATGAAGCCGATCCGCGGCTCGAGGCCGTGGCGGCCCAGCGTGGCCTCCAGGCGACGACGTAGGGCCGAGTTGTCCCGGTGCGTGATCAGGTCCTCGGAGGCGAGCTGCTCGAACGTGATCTGCGGGTTGCGCGCCATCGGGTGGTCGACCGAGGCCACGAACACGAACTCGTCCTCCCAGAGGAGGGTCGCCGCGAAGTCCTCGCCGATGGCGTCGGGGTCGACCGAGGCAAAGGCGCAGTCGAGCTCGTCGTCGCGCACCATCGCGAGCATCTCCTCGGACGTGTCCTCGATCATGTGCACGGCGACGCCGGGGTGCTGGGCGCGGAAGTCGGCGAGCGCGCGGAAGAGGTCGTAGGGCCCCACCGGCCACGTGCCGCCGAGGCGCAGGGTGCCGCGGAGGAGCCCGGTCAGCTCCTCGAGCTGGTTGTGGAAGTCGTCCATCTCGGCGAGGACGCGGCGCGCGTGGGCGAGCACGAGCTGGCCCTCCGCGGTGACCTCGACCGAGCGGCTGGTGCGGCGGAAGACCTCGATGCCGAGCTCGGTCTCGAGCTTCCGGATCTGCTGCGAGATGGCGGACTGGGCCAGGTGCAGCTCCTCCGCGGCCCGGGTGAACGAGCGGTGGCGCTCCACCGCGACGATCGTGCGCAGGTGCCGGAGTTCCATGCGTTTCATGGTCCCGGACGCAACCGAGAAGTCAAAGATCATTTCGCGACCGGACCAATCACCTGCGCTGATGGATCGCGGCGATCGGTGCGGCCGGAGAACAGCAGCCCGAGCAGGGCGCCGCCGAGCAGGCCGCCGACGTGGCCGGCCACGGAGATGCCGGGCGTGGAGATGCTGAAGATGAGGTTGGTGATCGCCCACGCCGCCACGAGGAAGAAGTAGATCCACCGGTGCTGGCGCCAGGCGACGACGAGGCCGGCGCCGGCCAGGCCGAACACCGCGCCGGACGCCCCCACGGTGAGCGAGTCGGGCGAGAACAGGAGCACGAACAGCCCGCCGACGATCAGCGAGCCCAGGTAGATGATCACGAAGCGGGCCGCGCCGAGGGCGTTGCCCAGCAGCAGCCCGAGCAGGAACAGGGCGACCATGTTCGAGAAGAAGTGCTCCCAGCTGACGTGCAGGAAGCCGCTGGTCAGCACCCGCCACCACTCGCCCTGATCCTCGACCGCGGGGCCGAACAGACCGCCGTCGCGGACCTCGAAGCTCGACGTGGTGTTGGACAGCGACCCGGCGCTGACCGCGGCGATGAGGAAGGCCACGAGGTTGACCACGACGATCACGCCGATCGCGTACAGCGTCGATTCGAGGTTGCGCTGCTTCACCGACCGATCTTCCCACGAGGGCGTCGGGTGCCAGGGATCCCGGAGGCCTACCCTGCAGGCATGGAGGCGCATACCGCGGCCGGCATCAGCCTGTCCGGCCTGTCCAAGACGTTCCGCGGGCCCAAGGGGCCCGTCCACGCAGTCCGCGACGTCGACGTCGAGATCGAGCACGGCGAGACGGTGGCGCTGCTCGGCCCCAACGGCGCCGGCAAGTCGACGACGATCGACATGATGCTCGGGCTGCTCCCGCCTGACGCGGGCACGGTCTCGCTGTTCCGCCGCGACCCGCACGAGGCGATCGCGGCGGGCTCGGTCGGGGCAATGCTCCAGACCGGCGAGCTCATCCGCGACCTCAGCGTGCGCGAGCTCATCGCCATGATCGCCTCGCTGTACCCGGCGCCCTTCACGGTCGACCACGTGCTGGAGATCACCGGCCTCGGCGACGTCGCCGACCAGCGCACGCAGAAGCTCTCCGGCGGCCAGACCCAGCGCGTGCGCTTTGCCATCGCGCTCGCCCCCAACCCGCAGCTGCTCGTGCTCGACGAGCCGACGGTGGCGATGGACGTCGAGGGGCGACAGGCGTTCTGGTCCTCGATGCGTGGGCTCACCGATGGAGGCACGACGATCGTCTTCGCGACCCACTACATGGAGGAAGCCGACGCCAACGCCGACCGCGCGATCCTCATGGCCCACGGCCGCATCGTGGCCGACGGCCCGACGACGGAGATCAAGGGCATGGTCGGCTCGCGCACGATCCGGGCCACGCTGCCCGGCGCCTCCATCGACGAGCTGCGCACGCTTCCCGGCGTCGCCTCGGCCGACCGCCACGGCGAGGCGGTGATCCTCAACTGCGAGGACTCCGATGCCGCCATCCGCGCCCTGCTGCAGCGCTACCCCGCGGCGCGCGACATCGAGATCTCCGGCGCCGGCCTCGAACAGGCCTTCCTGCAGCTGACCAGCGAGCCCGAGGAGGTGGCGGCATGAGCGGCGCAGGCCTCACCTACACGCGCTTCGAGCTGCGCCGAACGGTCCGCAACCGACGCTTCTTCATCCTCTCGCTGGCGTTCCCGGTCGTCCTCTACTTCCTCATCGCCGGCCCCAATCACGACGTCAACGACTTCGCCAACACGGGGATCTCGGCGCCGCTCTACTACATGGTCGGCCTGATCTCGTTCGGGACGATGAGCGCGATCCTCTCCAGCGGCGCGCGCATCGCCACCGAGCGCGGCGCGGGGTGGAACCGCCAGCTGCGCATCACCCCGCTCACGCCGCGCGCGTACTTCCGGGCCAAGATCGTGACCGCCTACCTCATGGCCGGGCTGACGATCATCGTGCTGTACATCTGCGGCGCGACGCTCGGTGTCTCCCTGCCGGTCGGGCGCTGGCTGGCCATGACCGCGCTGATCCTCATCGCGCTGATCCCGTTCGCGGCGCTCGGCATCGCCATGGGCCACCTGCTCACCACGGACTCGGTCGGCCCGGCGCTGGGCGGAAGCGTCGGCCTGCTCGCGTTTCTCGGCGGGACCTGGTTCCCCATCACCAGCGGGGTCCTGCACGGCATCGCGCAGGCGCTGCCGTCCTACTGGCTCGTGCAGGCCAGCCACGTCGCTCTCGGCGGGACCGTGTGGGGTGTGACCGGCTGGCTCGTCGTGGCCGCCTGGACCGTCGTCCTGAGCGCGTTCGCGATCTGGGCCTACCAGCGTGACACCAAGCGGGTTTAGCCTGCACCCGTGATCGAGTTCGACGACGCCGAGTCGCGCCGCGTCGAGGCGGCCTACCGGACGGCCGACGTCGTCGAGCAACGGCGGCTGATGCTCGAGGCGCTGCGGCTCGCGCCCGGCGAGAGCGTGCTCGACGTCGGCTCGGGGCCGGGACTGCTCGCGGCGGAGATGGCCGCGGCGCTTGGGCCCATGGGCGCGGTGCAGGGGCTCGAGCCGAGCGAGAGCATGCGCGCGCTGGCCCAGGCCCGCGCGCTGGCCGACGACGCCGCGCCGATGGCCTTCGTGTCCGGCGATGCCGCCGCGCTGCCGTTCGAGGACGCGTCGTTCGACGTCGTCGTCTCCACCCAGGTCTACGAGTACGTGGCCGACCTGCCGCGGGCGCTGGCCGAAGCCCACCGGGTCCTGCGCCCGAAGGGCTGCCTGGCCGTGCTCGACACCGACTGGGCCTCGATCGTGTGGCGCTCCAGCGACGACGCCCGCATGCGCCGGTTGCTCGCGGCCTGGGACGAGCACCTGGCCCACCCGCACCTGCCCCAGGCCCTGAGCCCGCTGCTGCGCGACGCCGGCTTCCGCGTCACGGAGCGCACGACGATCCCGCTGCTCAACGCCGGCTGGGACCCCGACACCTTCAGCCGCCACCTCATCGGGTTCATCAGCGCCTTCGTGCCCGGCCGCCAGGGCATCACCGAGGACGAGGTGGCGGCGTGGGCGCAGGACCTCGTCGACCAGGGCCCCGACTACTTCTTCAGCCTCAACCGGTACCTGTTCATCGCGGAGCGCTGACGTGGCCCGCGTCCTGTTCGTCGCGCCGCGGCCGTCGAGCTTCATCGCGCTGGACCGCGCGCTGCTGGCCGAGCGCCACGAGGTCATCGACCTCTACGGCGACCGTCCACAGCGCAACCCGCGCGCGCTCGGCCGCGCCGTGCGCCGCGCCGACGTCGTCTTCGGCTGGTGGGCGCACCTGCACACGCTCGAGCCGTTCACGCTCGCGCGCCCCCTGGGCACGCCGACCGCGCTCATCGTGGGCGGCTTCGACGTGGCCAACCTGCCCGAGATCGGCTACGGCAGCCAGCGCGGCGGCTGGCGCACGATCGTGAGCCGCTGGGTGATGCGCCGCGCCGACGTGCTCGCCACCAACGCGCACTACTCGGCGCGCGAACTCGAGCGCAACGTCGGCATCCCCGCGGACCGCGTGACCGTCATCCACCACGGCGTGCCCGACCCCTTCGGTGCGGACCCGGTGCCCGACCCCGACCGCCTGGCCCTGACCATCGGCAACGTGGACACCGTGAACCTCGAACGCAAGGGCCTGCGGCCGTTCGTGGCCGCGGCTGCGCTGCTGCCCGACGTCCGCTTCGAGGTGGTGGGGCGCCAGCTCGACGGCGCCGCCGACGCGCTGCGCGCGCTGGCCGGCCCGAACGTCGCGCTGACCGGGTTCCTCGCGCAGGACGCCCTCGAGGCACGCCTGCGCCGCGCTGCGGTCTACGTGCAGCCCTCGCAGCACGAGGGCTTCGGCGTGTCGGTGGCCGAGGCGATGCTGGCGGGCGCGATCCCGGTGGTCACGCCGGCGGGCGCGCTGCCCGAGGTCGTGGGCGACACCGGCGTGGTGGTGGCCAGCGCGGCAGCCGAGCCGCTCGCGGCCGGGATCGCCGACGCGCTCGCGGCCGGGCCCGAGCGCCGGCGCGCCGCCCGCGAGCGCGTGCTGCGCGAGTTCAGCGTGGACGCCCGGCGCCGCGGCCTGCTCGACCTGGTCGACCGCGCGCTGCGTTCCCGTTAGCGCGCGTCGTGGAAGATCACGCCGAGCGCGGTGCGCTCGCCGCGCGTGACGGTCGCGACGCCGTGGCGCATGCCGACGCGGTGGTAGCCGTTGGCGCCCCGGTTCGGGCGCGCCGCGGTGGGGAAGATCACGAACGCCCCCTGGGGCGGGTCGAGGACGTGGGCGCGGCTCTGGGCCCGCGGGCGCTGCTCGAGCAGGACGAACTGGCCGCCCGTGAAATCGTGCCCGGGGCGGGCGAGGATGGTCACGACCTGGAACGGGAAGTAGACCTCGCCGTACAGGTCCTGATGGAGCGCGTTCCAGTCGCCCGCGCGGTAGCGGAGGATCAGCGGCGTGGCGCGCCGTTGCCCCGCCGCGTGGCAGCGCTCGAGCAGCTGCTCGAGCTCGGCCGGGAAGGTCGGGTTGTCGCCGCGCAGCAGGCGGCTCCAGTCGTTGGCGATCGGTGCGAGGTGGCGGTAGAAGGCCGTGCGCAGCGCCGGGATGGGCGGGGGCAGGGGGTGATCGAAGTAGCGGTAGCGGCCGAGACCGAAGCGGTGGCGGGCCATGTCGACGGTCGAGCGGAACCGACCCGTCTCGAACAGGTCGGATAGCGCGCCGCACTCGTCGGCGTCGAGCAGCGGCGCAGTGACGGCGTGGCCCTGCTCGTCGAGCTGGGCGCGCAACGCGTCCCACTCGAGGGAGTCGACGCGGTCGCGGATGGCGGTGGGGGCGGTGACGGTCATGCCTGGTTCAACGCGCGCGAGCGCCGGAGCGTGAGAGGGGCGCGTCCTAGGATCAAGGGCATGACCGAGAACTCCTTCGACGCTCGCGCCACGCTCGGCGTCGGCGGGCGCGAGTACGTGATCTATCGACTCGACGCCCTGCAGTCCCGCTTCGATGTCGCGCGGCTGCCCTTCTCGCTCAAGGTCCTGCTCGAGAACCTGCTGCGCGCCGAGGACGGCGTCGGCGTGCGCGCGCAGGACATCGAGGCGCTCGCCACCTGGGTGGCCACCGACGAGCCCTCCGACGAGATCGCGTTCACGCCCGCGCGCGTGCTCATGCAGGACTTCACCGGCGTGCCCGCGGTCGTCGACCTGGCCGCGATGCGCGACGCCATGGCCGCCCTCGGCGGCGACCCCGAGAAGATCAACCCGCTCGTCCCCGCCGAGCTCGTGATCGACCACTCGGTGCAGGTCGACGTGTTCGGCTCGCACGCCGCGTTCGAGCGCAACGCCGAGCTCGAGTTCGAGCGCAACCGCGAGCGCTACGCCTTCCTGCGCTGGGGCCAGGGCGCGTTCGACGGCTTCAAGGTCGTGCCGCCCGACACGGGGATCGTGCACCAGGTCAACCTCGAGTACCTGGCCCGCGTGGTCTTCGTCGACGACGACGGCATCGCCTACCCGGACACGCTCGTCGGCACCGACTCGCACACGACGATGGTCAACGGCCTCGGCGTGCTGGGCTGGGGCGTGGGCGGCATCGAGGCGGAGGCGGCGATGCTGGGCCAGCCCCTGTCCATGCTCATCCCGCACGTGCTCGGCTTCCGCCTGAAGGGCGCGCTGCCCGAAGGCGCCACCGCCACCGACCTCGTGCTCACCGTGACCGAGCGCCTGCGCGCGCACGGCGTCGTCGGGAAGTTCGTCGAGTTCTACGGCCCCGGCGTCGGCAACGTGCCGCTGGCCGACCGGGCGACGATCGGGAACATGTCGCCCGAGTACGGCTCGACCTGCGCGATCTTCCCCATCGACGAGGAGACGCTGCGCTACATGACCTTCTCGGGCCGGCCGGCCGAGCAGGTCGAGCTCGTCGAGGCCTACGCACGCGAGCAGGGCCTGTGGCACGACCCCGATGAGGAGCCCACCTACACGGACACGATCGAGCTCGACCTCGGCGAGGTCGAGCCGTCGCTGGCCGGCCCGCGGCGCCCGCAGGACCGCGTGGCCCTGTCGGAGGCGCGCGAGCGCTTCCGCGAGGCGGTGACCGAGCACGCCGACCTCGACTTCGAAGACGAGGCGGTGGCCGAGACGTTCCCGGCCTCGGACCCGATCTCCTTCGAGGAGCCGGCCAACGGCGAGGGCCCGCGGACGCCGTTCCCGGAGCCGCCCGCCGACCGGCCGCCCGCGGCCACCGCGCTCAAGGACCCGGAGACGGACACCTCGGTGCAGGTCGAGGTCGACGGGGAGACCTTCAACCTCGACCACGGCGACGTCGTCATCGCCGCCATCACCAGCTGCACGAACACGTCCAACCCCGACGTGATGATCGGCGCCGGCCTCTTGGCCCGCAACGCCGTCGACCGCGGGCTCGAGGTCAAGCCGTGGGTGAAGACCTCGCTCGCGCCCGGCTCCAAGGTGGTCATGGAGTACTACGAGAAGGCCGGCCTGGTGCCCGCCCTGGAGGCGCTGCGCTTCCACCTCGTCGGCTACGGCTGCACGACCTGCATCGGCAACTCCGGCCCGCTGGCGGAGGAGATCTCGCAGGCGGTCGAGGAGGGCGAGCTCGCGGTGGTCTCGGTGCTCTCGGGCAACCGGAACTTCGAGGGCCGCATCAACCCCGACGTGAAGATGAACTACCTGGCCTCGCCGCCGCTGGTGGTGGCCTACGCACTGGCCGGGACAATGAACGTCGACCTGGTCAACGACCCGCTGGGCCAG
>Ga0207708_10001180_pt1 | contig 19663 bp, 20 predicted proteins | sample KBSK5101metaG_FD_184340 | JGI IMG/M metagenome (GOLD analysis project Ga0207708, IMG submission 184340) | Corn, switchgrass and miscanthus rhizosphere microbial communities from Kellogg Biological Station, Michigan, USA - KBS K5-10-1 metaG... | ecosystem: Host-associated > Plants > Roots >...
CAACGAGGTTTCGAAAGTCAGTCGAGACCGTGGCAAGATCCGGATATGACGCATGTTCTCTCCGGTCGAGCTGAGTCGTCCACACAGTCGCGAATCCTGTCCTACGTGCGCGACGATGGCCCGTTGTCGCGCATGGATCTGGCAGCGCGTCTGAACGTCTCCCGGACCACGATCGCCGCCGAGGTCGGGCGGTTGGTCGAGCTCGGGCTGGCCCAGGACGGAGGGCCTGCTGAGTCGAGGGGTGGGCGGCGATCCACGCTTGTCGACCTCGACGCCGGGCTGCGCTTCGTCGGCATCGAACTGGGTGCGACATCGATGCGCGTGGCGGTCACGGACGGCCGTCTCGGCGTGCTGGCACGTTCAGATTCTCGTTCTGACATCCGGCGGGGCCCGGAGCCTGTTCTTGCTGAGGCCATCGAGGTCGCGCGCAAGCTCCTGGCCGAGCAAGGGATCGAGCGGCCGGCTGGTGTCGGCATCGGTGTGCCGGGACCGGTGGACTTCCAGGCGGGGGCGCCGGTCTCGCCGCCGATCATGCCGGGGTGGGACAAGTACCCCGTGCGCGATGCCTTGTCGCGGGAGCTGGGCTGCCCGGTGCTGGTCGACAACGACGTCAACGTGATGGCACTGGGAGAACAGCACACGGGTGTTGCGCGTTCGGCCTCAGCATTCCTCTTCGTCAAGATCGGCACCGGTATCGGTTGCGGCATCGTGGTCGACCGACACCTCTACCGTGGTGCCGACGGGTGTGCGGGGGACATCGGACACATCCGTAGCGAGCAGAACGGGCCTCTGTGCGCCTGCGGCAACCAAGGCTGTCTGGAGGCGTTCTTCGGAGGTGCCGCGCTCGCGCGCGATGCCACGGCTGCAGCGCGCTCCGGACGATCAGCGGTGCTCGCAGAGATGCTCGACGGTGTCGACGAGCTCACCGCCGAGCATGTCGGAGTGGCGTTGGGCCGTGGGGACGCGGTGGCCCTCCAGCTCACGCGTGATGGTGGACGACGGGTCGGCGCCGTCCTGGCCAACCTCGTGTCCTTCTTCAACCCCGGCATCATCGTCATCGGTGGCGGGGTGGCGGGACTGGGTCACGCGCTCCTTGCCGAGATCCGCAGCGTGATCTATCGGCAGTCCCTCCCCCTGGCAACGGGGAACCTGCCCGTCGTGCTCAGCGAACTCGGAGGCGACGCGGGCGTGATCGGCGCAGCCCGTCTGATCAGCGACGCCGTCTACGCCACCAGCTGAGGAAAGGACTTTCGCAGGTCACTTGCGAATGAGTATTGTCAACTTTCGCTTGGTCGCCTAGGCTCGCCCCACCTGAGTGACGGGTGTCACCCCCGTCCGGTGAGGAGACAAGGTGATCATCGGCCCGCAAGACGCGTCAGGCGCTTCAGCGGATCAGCCGCTCCTGCAGATGCACGGGATCGTGAAGACGTTCCCTGGGGTCCGTGCACTCGACGGCGTCGACCTCGTCGTGCGAGCCGGCGAGGTGCACTGCCTGCTGGGTCAGAACGGCGCCGGCAAGTCCACCCTGATCAAGGTCCTCGCCGGGGCCCACCGACCCGACGAGGGCGAGATCACCTGGCTGGGAGAGCCTGTTGCACTCACCACTCCGGATGCCGCGATCTCGTTGGGCATCTCCACGATCTACCAGGAGCTCGACCTGGTGCCCGGCCTGAACGTGGCCGAGAACATCTTCCTCGGACACGAGAAGTCGCGGGCCGGCCTGCTCCGCCGCGGCGACACACGCAAGGCCGCCCGAGACCTGCTCGCACGCTTGGGTCACCAGGAGATTCGTGTCGACAGAGAGGTCGGAACGCTCCCCGCCTCCGGACAGCAGATCGTCAGCATGGCGCGCGCGCTCTCCCATGACACGCGACTGATCGTCATGGACGAACCCTCCGCCGCGTTGGACCAACAAGAGGTCCAGACACTGTTCCGAGTGATTCGTGACCTGACCGCGCAGGGAGTCGCCGTCGTCTATATCTCCCACCGCCTCGAGGAGATCAGACAGGTGGGCGACAGGGTGACCGTCCTCAAGGACGGACGAACTGTGGCCACCGACCTGCCCGCCCGCGAGACCCCGACGTCCGAGCTCATCCGGAGGATGACCGGACGCGACATCGAGTACGTCTTCCCGCAACGCCCGGAACGAGACGAGACCTCAGCCACCGTGCTCAAGGTCGAGGGCCTCACCCTCGCCAAGAAGTTCGCAGACGTCAGCTTCTCGGTCCGCGCCGGGGAGATCGTCGGTCTCGCCGGCCTTGTCGGCTCTGGCCGCTCGGAGATTCTCGAGACCGTGTACGGCGCCCGACGCGGGCACGGGAGCGTGAGTGTCGACGGCACACGGCTCCGGGCCGGGTCCGTGGGAGCGGCGGTCAAGGCCGGCATCGGCCTGGCACCTGAAGAGCGCAAGAGCCAAGGGCTGCTGCTCGACCAGGCGATCTACCGCAACATCACGGTGTCGAGCCTCGGCCGGTTCGCCAAAGGGGGATTCCTCGACAGCTCGGCGGAACGGTCGGTGGCCGCCGAGCTGACGAAGACACTCGACGTTCGGCCGCCCGGGGTCGACCGGCCGGTGCGCACCCTCTCGGGCGGCAACCAGCAGAAGGTCGTCCTCGCCCGTTGGCTCCTGCGCGACTGCCGGGTGTTGTTGCTCGACGAACCGACCCGGGGTGTCGACGTCGGTGCGCGTAGTGAGATCTATGCCCTGATTCGCTCGCTGGCTGCCCGCGGCCTGGCCGTGGTGGTGGTCTCCAGCGAGATGGAGGAAGTGCTGGGTCTGGCCGACCGCGTTCTCGTGGTTCGCGAAGGCCGCATCGTCCACGAAGGCCCAGCTCAGGAGATCGACGAGCACAAGGTCCTCGACCTGATCATGGAAGGAAGTGCCGCGTGATGTCGGAACAGGAGACGGGGTCCACCACCGCCCAGCCCCCGGTGAGGGAGTCGAGCCCGGAGGCCGAAGTCCTGGAACCGATGTCGGGGAGTGGACGGGACCGCTCGAGCAGCTTCCTCGGCGGCCTGATGAGCTCATCGGTGGGGCGGAACCTGGGGCTGGTCGTCGCCCTGTTCGCGCTCTGTCTCGTGGGCGTGGCCACAGCAGGAGAACAGTTCGCCAGCATCGACAACGCGTTGACCATCCTGCGACTCGCGGCCGTGATCGGTGTGGTCTCGGTGGGCATGACGTTCGTGATCACCGGTGGCGGGATCGACCTCTCGGTGGGCGCGATCGTGGCCCTGTCGTCGGTCTGGGCGACCACCCTGGCCACCCAGTCCCTGGCGCGCGGGAACCACTGGACCGTGATGGTGCTCGTCGCCGTGCTCGTGGGGCTGGGCTGCGGGCTGATCAACGGCCTGCTGGTGGCGTACGGCGGGGTGGTGCCGTTCATCGCCACGCTCGCCATGCTGGCTGCCGCTCGTGGCCTGGCCGAGATCATCGCCCAACGGCGTACCCAGATCGTGAACGTCCCCGGCTTCACCGATTTCTTCCGACACGACGTGTTGGGTATCCCGTTGCTGGTCATCATCTTCGCCTTGGTGGCCTTGGTCGGCTGGGTGGTGCTCAACCGCACCACCTTCGGCCGGCGTACGTTCGCGGTCGGCGGCAACCCTGAGGCTGCGCGGCTGGCCGGAATCAACGTCAAGCGGCACACCGTAGCCCTCTACGCCATCGTCGGACTCTGCTGCGGCATCGCGGCCGTGATGATCGTCGCGCGGACCACGACCGGTTCCTCGACGCACGGCACGCTCTACGAGCTCGACGCGATCGCCGCCGTCGTGATCGGCGGCACGCTGCTGTCGGGTGGCCGGGGAACCATCGTCGGCACCGTGCTCGGCGTACTCATCTTCACGACACTGTCCAACGTCTTCACGCAGAACAACCTGTCGAGCTCGGCCCAGTCGGTGGCCAAGGGAATCATCATCGTCGTCGCGGTTCTGCTCCAGCAGCGGCTTGCGACGCGCAGCAACAGCGGGGGCCCCTAGACCTTCCCCATCTCATTCGCAGGTCCTCATCCATAGCCGCCATCAAGTTCTCGGACCATCAAAGGAGCAGACCATGTCTCGCAACACACCTCGCCGCCGGCTCGCGCTGGCCACTGGGGCCGCCCTCTCGGGGGTGCTTTTCCTGTCCGCCTGCAGCACGGATACGAACGACACCGACAACGACAGCGGCAGCAGCGACAGCGGGCAGGCGAATGCCGCGTCGAGCAACGACGACCCCGGCAAGAAGGTCGTGATCGGGTTCTCCGGTCCGGCAGCGGACCACGGCTGGCTCGCCGCCATCAACAGCTCGGCGATCGCGGAGGCCAAGAAGTACTCCGACGTGGAGCTCAAGACCGCCGAGGGCACTAACGACGCCAACCAGCAGATCAGCCAGGTCGAGACCTTCATCAACGACAAGGTCGACGCGATCGTGCTGCTGCCGACTGACGGCGCCGCCTTGACCGACGTCGCGACGAAGGCGATGGAGGCCGGCATCCCTGTCGTCAACGTCGACCGTGAGTTCTCCACACCCTTCGCCGCCCGGACCACGGTCCTGGGCGACAACTACGGCATGGGCGTCTCCGCCGGCACGTACGCGTGCGATGTGATCGAGAAGAAGGGCCTCGACGACGCCGTCGTCGCAGAGATTGCCGGCATCGATGCCCTGCCTCTGACCCAGGACCGCTCGAAGGGCTTCAAGGACGCCCTCAAGGCCTGTGGCCAGAACGTCGACAACCGGGTCGCCGCCGAGTTCACCGTCGAGTCGGGTGAGAAGGCAGCCTCGAACCTGCTGCAGGCGGCTCCCAAGATCGACGTCATCTGGAACCACGACGACGACCAGGGCGTGGGCGTCAAGGCCGCCTTCGACAACGCAGGCCGCGACGAGTTCGCGTTCATCGGCGGTGCCGGTTCCTGCAACGCGATGCAGTGGATCAAGGACGGCCAGATGGCCGCCACGGTCATCTACCCGCCGACCCAGGCCGCTGACGGCATCGGGCTGGCGCGCTTGATCGCGCAGGAGAAGGGCATGTCCGACCTGGTGCAGGTCGCGGTGCCCAAGCGAGTCGTGCTGGACGCGCCCGTGGTCACCAAGGACAACGTCAACGACTACCAGGATCTCTGCTTCGAGTCCTGACAGATCGGGGTGACCGGAACTCGCACCTGGGTCCGGTCACCCCTCCACCCGGAGACCCGCAGCACACGGACACCAAAGGACATCGCATGGATCTGCACGCCTCCGATCGAGTCCCTGAGCTGCGTGTCGGCATGGTCGGACACGCCTTCATGGGGGCAGCCCACTCCCAAGCCTGGCGCACTGCGTCGCGTTTCTTCGACCTGCCGTTGAACCCCCGGATGGTCGCAGTCTGCGGCCGGGACTCGACCCGAGTGCTGCAGGCCGCCGCGCGCCTCGGTTGGGAGTCGACCGAGACCGACTGGACCCGGTTGGTGGCGCGCGACGACATCGACCTCGTCGACATCTGCACCCCCGGAAACACGCACGTCGACATCGCCGTGAGCGCGCTGGAGGCTGGCAAGCACGTGCTGTGCGAAAAGCCGCTCGCGAACACGGTGGCGGAGGCCGAGTCGATGGCGGCCGCTGCCGAGCGCGCGGCCGCGCACGGCGTACGGTCGATGGTCGGGTTCACCTACCGTCGCGTGCCGGCCATAGCGCTGGCGCGTCGGCTCGTGGAGCAGGGACGCATCGGCGAGATCAGACACGTACGCGCGCAGTACCTCCAGGACTGGCTCGCGGACCCCTCGGCCCCTATGACGTGGCGGCTCGAGAAGGACAAGGCCGGCTCCGGGGCGCTGGGCGACATCGGTGCGCACATCGTCGACCTCACGCAGCACATCACCGGCGAACAGATCGTCACCGTCAACGGGCTGCTCGAGACCTTCGTGCACCATCGTCCCCTCGCCGACTCGGCCACCGGCGGGCTCCTGGGTGGCGACGCCGTGACGGGGCCGGGAGTCGGGACCGGAGACGTCAGCGTCGACGACACCGCGGTCTTCCTCGCGAGATTCGGCAGCGGCGCGGTCGGGGTGTTCGAGGCCAGCCGGTTCGCTACCGGGCGCAAGAACGCCATCCGGATCGAGATCAACGGCTCGAAGGGGAGTCTCGCCTTCGACTTTGAGGACATGAACGTGCTCCAGTTCTTTGACGCGGAGGAACCATCCGAGACGGCTGGCTTCCGACGCATCCTGGTCACCGAGCCGCAACACCCTTACGTCGGCAGCTGGTGGCCACCGGGCCACGGCCTCGGCTACGAGCACGGTTTCACCCACCAGGTGGTCGATCTCGTGACCGCGATCAGCCGAGGAGAGCAACCGCTGCCCTCGTTCGCCGACGGCCTCCAGGTCCAGCGCGTGCTGGCCGCGGTGGAAAGCAGCTCCCATGCCGGGTCATGGGAGCCCACGACGGCAGACGACGAACAGCTGCTCGGCGCCCACTGACCAGCCCGACCGAAAGGACCCCACGATGACCCGACCCATCACCCTCTTCACTGGCCAGTGGGCCGACCTGCCCTTCGAGGAAGTGTGCCGCCTCGCCTCGGGGTGGGGGTACGACGGCCTCGAGGTCGCCTGCTGGGGCGACCACCTCGACGTCAAGAAGTTGGTCGACGACGACGCCTACCTGGCCGCCAAGCAGGAGGTGCTGGCGAAGCACGACCTGAAGGTGTGGACCATCTCCAACCACCTCACCGGCCAGGCCGTGTGCGACGACCCGATCGACCAACGCCATCGCGGCATGCTCTCGAGTCGCATCTGGGGTGACGGTGACGCCGAAGGAGTTCGCGGCAGGGCGGCCGAGGAGATGAAGATGACCGCCCGCGCGGCCAGCCGGCTCGGTGTCGACACCGTCGTTGGCTTCACGGGCTCCTCGATCTGGAAGTACGTCGCGATGTTCCCACCGGCCACCCAGGAGATGGTCGACGCCGGGTTCCGGGACTTCGCCGACCGCTGGAACCCGATCCTCGACGTCTTTGACGAGGAGGGAGTGCGCTTTGCCCACGAGGTGCACCCCTCGGAGATCGCCTACGACTACTGGACGACGGTGCAGACCCTGGAGGCGGTCGGGCACCGGGAAGCGTTCGGCCTGAACTGGGACCCCTCGCACTTCGTCTGGCAGGACCTCGACCCGGTGTCGTTCCTCTGGGACTTCCGTGACCGGATCTACCACGTGGACTGCAAGGACACAAAGCTCCAGGTGGGCAACGGACGCAACGGCCGACTCGGCTCCCACCTGGCGTGGGCCGACCCGCGGCGGGGCTGGGACTTCGTCTCCACGGGCCACGGCGACGTTCCCTGGGAGCGCTGCTTCCGGATGCTCAACGCCATCGGCTACGACGGGCCGATCTCGGTCGAGTGGGAGGACGCAGGCATGGACCGTCTGCGCGGGGCCGAAGAAGCGCTGGCGTTCGTCCGATCCCTGGCCTTCGACCCGCCCGAGTCGGCCTTCGACTCGGCATTCGCGTCCGACGCATGAGGCGGCCCGGAAACCCCGGAAGGAACCTTCCATGAACGACTTCATCCCCTCCCGCGAGGACAAGTTCTCCTTCGGCCTCTGGACCGTCGGATGGCAGGGCGTCGACGTGTTCGGTGGTGCGGTACGGGCGCCGATGGCACCTGCTGAGGCAGTGCACCGTCTCTCGGACCTGGGGGCCTACGGAATCACGTTCCATGACAACGACGTCTTCCCGTTCGGGGCATCGGCGCAGGAGCGTGAGCAGCACCTCAAGCCGTTCCGTCAAGCACTGGAGGAGACCGGACTGCAGGTCCCGATGGCCACCACCAACCTGTTCTCGGCCCCGGTGTTCCGGGACGGAGGCTTCACCAACAATGACCGCGACGTACGCCGGTTCGCGATCCGGAAGGCCGCCGACAACATCGATCTCGCGGCAGAGCTCGGTGCGCAGACCTTCGTCGCGTGGGGTGGTCGCGAAGGCGCCGAATCCGGAGCCGCCAAGGACGTCCGGGCCGCACTCGATCGCTACAAGGAAGCCTTCGACCTGCTGGCGCAGTACGTGCTCGACCGGGGATACACGATGCGCTTCGCCATCGAGCCGAAGCCCAACGAGCCACGGGGCGACATTCTCCTCCCGACCATCGGGCACGCGTTGGCCTTCATCAACGAGCTCGAGCACCCAGAGATGGTCGGCATCAACCCGGAGGTCGGGCACGAGGAGATGGCCAGCCTCAACTTTGCCCACGGACTCGCACAGGCGTTGTGGCACGGCAAGCTGTTCCACATCGACCTCAACGGACAGCACGGTCCGCGCTACGACCAGGACCTGCGATTCGGTGCCGGCAACGCCCGCGGCGCCTTCTGGACCGTCGACATCGTGGAGCACGGCGGCTATGACGGACCCCGCCACTTCGACTTCAAACCTCCGCGGACCGAGGACTCCGACGGCGTCTGGGCCTCAGCGGCGGCGTGCATGCGCAACTACCTGATCCTGCGCCAGAAGTCCCGCGCGTTCCGGGCCGATCCGGAGGTCCAGGCTGCGCTTGTCGCCGCCCGAGTGGACGAGCTCGCCAAGCCGACACTCGCCGCGGGCGAGGACATCGATACCTTGCGCGCCGAGGAGTTCGACCCGGAAGCAGCTGGTCTGCGGGGCATGGGCTTCGAGCGGCTCGACCAGCTGGCCCTCGACCATCTGTACGGCGTTCGCGGCTGACCAGCGACGCCACATCGACGTCAGACCCGACGGGTTCAGGCCTCCGGGTGCATCGTCTCCCGGAGCGTGCGGTGTGCCGCACGTACCTCAGCACCGCGGTCGACGTGGGTGGGCTCGCACACCACGTCGTCCACGGCGGACCTGACGGCGGTCGAGGCCCCTTGAGCGTCGCCCGCGAGGGCTCCTACGGCCTGACGGGCGGCACCCAGCGCGACGTACTCCCCCGAGCCAACGGCGTCGGCCCATGCCGCCCCGCCACCCAGCTCGCCCATCAAGTCGTCGGCGGAATCGGCCGAGCGGGTGTCGTTCCACAAGAGCGCCGGGCGTACGACGTTGCCGATCTCGTCGAGCGCCACCATCCCGTGCTGCTGTCCAGCCACCCCGGTGTTGCGCTGAGTGAGAGGAGCTCGGGCCGGGTGGGCGTGGTGAGTTGACCGCCGACGACGAACGGGACCCACGTCACGTGCGAAAGGACGCGCGATACTGCGACGGTGTACGACCGGTCAGGTCGCGGAACCCGGCGTTGAACGCCGACAGGGAGGTGTACCCGACCGTGTGTGCAATGGTCGTGACGGAATCGTCGCCCGCGGCGAGCTCCTCGATCGCCCGCAGCACCCGCATCCGGCGCAGCACCGCGCGCCAGGTCATCCCGGACTCGTCCTCGAAACGGCGGGCCAGCGACCGCGGCGCGAGGCCCACGTCGCGGGCGATGTCTTCGAACCGGACGTCCTCGGCCAGTCGTTCGTTGGTCAGGGCCAGGGCGCGCCGGAGCTCCGGCGACTGTCCGGCGGGGACCGTGACGGGGCTGGGGTGCTGCGCCAGCCGCCACGCGACCGCCACGAGCGCACCGAACACGCTGCGTGCGTACGGCGGGAGTGGTGCCGCGGCATCGGGCCAGTCGACGCACTCCGACAGCAGGGCCCGGGCCAGGGGGCTGAGGTCGAACACGGTCAGTGGCGCGGGTGGCTCCGGAGCAAACCCAGGGTCGAACAGCACCGAGGACGTCGTCACCGGCTGTGGGATGGCGACCTGGATCGGCTCACCGGCCGCGATCAGCGCGGCCCGTGCCGGAGGCAGCACCCACGACTTGCCGTGAGCCTCCAGCCGGAGCGCGCCCTGGGAGGCGCAGAGCAGGTAGTGCCGGTCGACGCAGAGCTCGGACGTCGGCGCCGCGGCGAAGTCCCGCGCGAACGCGAACGCCTCCCGCCTCACAGCCCGCCTGCCACCCGCTCACCGTAGACCGGGCTGCCGGTCACACCGTCTCGAGAAGCGCGGCGCGGAACCGTCGGCTCACCGGGGGCGCCGTCACCATCGGGCCGAGCACCGCGCCCGACCGGGTGAAGGCATCAGAGGAGAGATAGCCGCCAAACGACGACTCGTCGGCCCATTCGTGGATCACGACGACGGCCTCCTCGTCGTCGCGAGCGGCGTACACCCGGAAGTCGAGGTTGCCCGGCATGGCACGGATCTCCTCCTTCTCACTGTCGAGCTGGGCGAGTGCGAGCGGCCGGTCGGCTTTGGTGGTGCGCAGGTCAAGCAGGGCGATGAGCATGGATATCTCCTGACATTCGACACGATGTAGTTGGTACGAACCCAATCCTGCGGCGACGTACCAGAGTCCGGCTCGCGTCAGGCGGACATCTTCAAGCTCGCAGCGGACAACCCGAACGCCTAGGATCCGACAGCCCCAGGTGCATGTGTCCCTGACGGACCCGTTCCCGAGGCATCGTGGCTAGAGAACCGCGCCGCGGGGCGCGACCTCCACGGCGGCAATCCCCCGTGCGTACAGCACCAAGAGCCGATCACCGTGTCTGCAGCGCAGCACGCCGGAATCGTCCGCCAACGTGGAGACGACGTGGTCGATCACCACCTCTTCGCTGGCGGCACCGCGGTCCTCGTAGATGACATCCATGCTGTCGCCGCTGATGAGCCGCACACGTAGAACAATGCCTTCCATGGTTGCGCACACTAGACGGACTCGACGGCTGGCGGGCCGGTCAGACGGCGTGGCGGTCGCGATAGTCCCGTGGTGATTCGCCGTGGACCCGCTTGAAAGCTGTGCTGAGGGCGAACGCGTTCCCGTAGCCGACTTTGGAAGCGATTGCTGCAAGGGTGCTGTCGGTGCTGACCAGCAGGTCGGCCGCTAGGGCCAGCCGCCACCGGGTCAGGTAGGTGAGCGGTGGTTCGCGCATCTGCAGAACGAAGCGCCGCGCGAGGGCGGCCCGCGACACCCCGACATGGGTCGCCAACGACTCGACGGTCCACGGGTGTGCGGGGTGCTCCTCGATGGCGCGCAGAGCGCGTCCGACCAGGGCGTCTCCACAGGCTCCCGACGATCTCGCGAGCAGCGCTCGCACGCATCGCACGACCAGCAGGTCGATCAGCCGATCGATGACGGCGGTCTGCCCGGGTTCGTCGCTGACGATCTCCTCCGCGAACAGGCCGATGAGTGCCGGCTCGAAGTCCCGTATCACCAGCTCCGCGGGCAGCTTCGACAACAGGAGGGAGCCGACCGAGGTTTCTTGTTGGTAGGTGCCGATCAGCATGACCGTCGCGTCGTCTGAGCGTGTGTTGCCCCAGGTCCGGACGCCGAGCTCCATATCGTCCGCAAGGATCCGACCGTGCGGGTCGACGCAGACCTGGCCGGGGAGGATGTGGATGTCCTTGGGTGTGAGAGCAGTGTCGGCGAATGTGTATGGCGCAGGGCCGCGGATCAGCACCACGTCTCCCACGCCGACCTCGGTCGACTGCCGATGTGAGGTGAATGTCGCCCGGCCACGCGCCATCACCACGACCGTCAGCGGGGCACGGTCCTCGACCGTGATCGACCACGTGCGATCGAACACGGCCTTGAGCGCGAACGCGCGCTGCGCACGCGGCCCGTCAACAAGAGCGGTCACCCCATCCACCCTGTAGACGATCGCATATGTTACTGCGCTTACCAAGCATTCTCATCCTCCATCCGGCGGTCCAGGCTGAAGCCATGACGATTCTCATCACCGGCGGCACCGGTAAGACCGGTAGCCGCGTAGCCCACCGCCTGAACGCACTCGGCCGGCCCGTCCGCGCCGTCAGCCGCCACAGCGAGCCCCGGTTCGACTGGCTCGACGATTCCACCTGGGAGGGCGCCCTCTCGGGCTGCACCTCGGCCTACCTCACGTTCCAGCCTGACATCGGCCTACCGGGCGCCGACGCCATCCTCGGTGCGTTCTCCCGGCGCGCCGTCGCCCTCGGATGCACGCGTCTTGTGCTCCTGTCCGGCCGCGGCGAGGACGCTGCACGACGGGCGGAGACCGCGTTCATCGCGGCAGGCGCTGAGTGGACGATCCTTCGTTCGGCGTTCTTCTTCCAGAACTTCACCGAGGCCTTCTGGGCCGAGGAGATCGCCGCCGGCTCCCTGACGATGGTCGAGAGCACCGTCGGCGAGCCATTCGTCGACGCCGACGATCTCGCCGACGTCGCCGTCGCCACGCTGCTCGACCCGGTGCACATCGGCCGCATACACGAGCTCACCGGGCCGCGCCTGATCACGTTCGGGGACATCGCCCACGAGATCGGCTCCGCATCTGGACGCCCTGTCGCGTACCGGCAGCTGCCTGTGCAGGACTACGTCGCCGCGCTGGTCGCGGCGGGATGGCCGGAGGACGACGCCATGGGACTGGCCTACCTATTCGCCGAGGTGCTCGATGGCCGCAACGCCCGTGTCGAGTCCGGGATCAGCGATGTCCTGGGCCGCGAGGCTCGGGACTTCAAGGACTTCGCCCGGAACGCGCTCGCGCAGCCGGCGCACCATGGATGACGTCCTCCTGACCGGTGGGCAGGCCCTCAACGGCCTGCTCGCCGGCATCTATGTGGCGTTTGTCGTCGCCGTGATGCCGGCACTCCACGGCCTCGCCGACGACACCTTCCTGCGCGTGATGAACCGCATCAACGTCGTGATCGTCAACCCGGCGTTCCTGACCCTGTTCCTGGGCGCACCCGTGCTTGCGGTGACGCTGGCCGCCATGCGACGCGACCCGCTCACGATCGGCGCGGCCGTGGCTGCCGTGAGCGCGGTCGTCACGACCATCGCAATCAGCGTGCCACTCAACGACGCACTCGCCGACGGCGGGACCCGCGAGGCCTACGAGAAGCCGTGGGTTCTGTGGCATCACTTCCGCACCGGCGCCGCCATCGTCGCGTTCATCCTCCTCTGCATCCCGACAACAAGCTGATGCCTGGACGACCTACTCCGGACAACACCGGCACCGTCGGACTCCTGACCTTCACAAGCCCAGTCCCGGAGTGCCAGACTCCATAGGAAGGCAGAGGCGTCTCTCCTTTCGGGCGTCCGATCGCCTGGGGAGGCAGCCATGGCGCCGTTGACACAGCAGCTGTTCCGCCGCAAGCCGGTTCCGGAGATGACCGCAGAAACCGGGGCGGACAGCAACAGCAGTGAGCTGGTGCGCTCGATCGGGCTCTTCCAGCTCTCGATGTTCGGCATCGGGGCCACCATCGGCACCGGCATCTTCTTCGTGCTGTCCCAGGCGGTCCCCGAAGCAGGGCCGGCCGTGATCTGGTCGTTCCTCATCGCCGGCGTGGTCGCCGGGCTGACGGCCGTCTGCTATGCCGAGCTCGCCAGCGCAGTGCCGGTCTCGGGCTCGTCGTACTCCTATGCGTACGCCACTCTGGGCGAGCTTCCGGCCATGGGCGTCGCCGCCTGCCTCCTCCTCGAGTACGGCGTCTCCGCAGCGGCCGTGGCCGTCGGCTGGTCGCAGTACCTCAACGAGCTCTTCGACAACCTCTTCGGCTTCACGATCCCCGAGTCGCTGTCCCAGGCGCCCGAGCAGGGTGGCGTCCTCAACCTCCCGGCAGTCATCCTGATCGTGCTGTGCTCGTTGCTGCTGATCCGTGGCGCCAGCGAGTCGGCCAAGGTCAACGCGATCATGGTGTCGATCAAGATCGGCGTGCTGGTCATGTTCATCGTGCTGGCGTTGCAGGGCTTCGACAGCGACAACCTGACGAACATCGTTCCCAAGGGGGGTGACGAGCTCCAGCACGTCACGACGGCGGCGGGCATCATCTTCTTCTCCTACATCGGACTCGACGCTGTCTCCACCGCGGGCGAGGAGGTGAAGAACCCCAGACGGACCATGCCGGCGGCGATCCTGATCGCGCTCGTGGTGGTCACCTCGCTCTACATCATGGTCACCATGGTCGCGCTCGCTGCCCAGCCGGCAGCGGCCTTCAAGGACCAGGAGGCCGGGCTCTCCGCGATCCTCGAGAACGTGACCGGGCAGACGTGGCCGGCAACGGTACTCGCGGCGGGTGCGGTGATCTCGATCTTCAGCGTGACCCTGGTCGTGATCTACGGCCAGACCCGCATCCTCTTCGCGATGGCGCGCGATGGAATGATGCCTGAGATCTTCCACAAGGTGAGCCCGAGGACGCTGACGCCCATCCCCAACACGGTCATCGTCGCCGTCGTCATCGGACTGCTCGCCGGGCTGATCCCGATCAACTTCCTGGCAGAGATGACCAGCATCGGCACTCTCGTGGCGTTCCTGGTCGTCTCCATCGGCGTGATGGTGCTCAGGAGCACCCATCCGGAACTGCCGCGCGGCTTCAAGGTCCCGCTCTATCCGGTCACCCCCTTGCTGGCGATCGCCGGCTGCATCTGGATCATCAAGGACCTGAGGACCGTGACGATCTTGGTCTTCGTCATCTGGGTGGCGGTCGCGGGCGTCTGGTACGTCTTCTACGCGAGGAAGCACTCGCACCTCGGCCGCCACGAGCACGTCGGCTTGATTCACGACGACTAGGGGCCGCGTCCGATGTCGATGATCGTGGGTTATGCGCCCGACGAGCGCGGGAAGGCCGCCCTCCACCTCGCGGGCATGCTGGCGCGGTCTGGGGACGACGATCTCGTCGTGGCCTCGGTGCTTCCTGCGCCGTGGATTCCCGGGATGGCCAAGGTGGACGCCGAGTACCGCAAGTACCTCGACGAGACCGCCGCTGAGGCACTCAAACGGGCCCGCGAGCACCTTCCGGGAGACGTGCCTGCGGCGTTCGCCCAACACAGCTCCAGGTCGGCGCCCGTCGGGCTGCTCGAGCTCGCTGAGGAGCACGGAGCGAACGTGATCGTGCTGGGCTCGTCCTCCCACGGCCCCTTCGGTCACATCGCCCTGGGCAGCGTCACCGACCGTCTGGTGCACAGCTCGCCCGTGACCCTCGCACTGGCACCGCGCGGTTACCGGTGCAAGCCGGACCAGAAGGTCGTCCGCGCGACCGCTGCCTACGGCGGCTCGGTGAGTGCCGACGATCTGGTGGTCGCTGCGGCGACAGTGGCTGCTCGCACCAGCGCCTCTCTTCGGATCGCCTCATTCGCGGTCTGGGCACGCCCGGCCTACACGACCACCTTGGGCACCGACACCGAGGACGGGATCCTCGACGAGTGGACCGCAACCATGGAGCGTGCCGCGAGTAACGCCGTCCAGGCCGTCGAGGGGCTGAGCGCCGCACCCCCCGTCGAGGCGGTGATCGGCCGCGGGTCAAGCTGGGCCGAGGCAATCGACGACATCGGCTGGAACGAGGGTGACGTGCTGGTGGTCGGCTCGAGCGAGCTGGGGCCGGTGGCCCAGGTCTTCCTCGGGTCACGCGCGACCAAGATCCTGCGGCACTCTCCGGCTCCCACGTTCGTGGTTCCGCGCACTAGGGCGGAGACTCTGACCCATGCATGAGATCGACCAGACGACCGAGCAGATGGTGCGCAGCGTCCTGGCTTACGCCGAGAACCGACTGCGGATGGATCCGGTGCCACTCGACATCGGCACCCTCCCGGCGGCGGAGCTCAACGCACGGCTGGCCGGCCTGATCCGCGACTCCGGACGGCATCCCGACGAGGTGCTCGGCGTCTACTCGTCGGTGATCGCCCCGAGCATCATCTCCGCCGACAGCACACGCTTCCTCGGGTTCATCCCGGCGGCCCCGACCAAGGCGAGCCTGCTCTTCGACATGCTCGTGTCCTGCGCCTCGATCCAGGGGATCTCCTGGCTGGAGGCGTCCGGTGCGATCGCGGCGGAGAACACTGTGCTGCGGCTCATCGCCGACGAGGCCGGGCTTCCCGCTGGCGCCGGCGGCTGCTTCGTCTCCGGCGGGTCGGCCGGCAACCTCTCCTGCCTCGCGGTGGCGCGCGAGACCACCAAGAAGAAGCTGGGAGCCGACGGGACGGGCCGGCGGCTGCGCGTCATCGTCGGCACCGACGCGCACTCCTCGATCGTGAACACCCTGAACCTGCTGGAGATGGATGCCCTCGTGGTCGACACACCCGACCACCGGATGACCGCTGAAAGCGTCCGTGCTGCCGTGCAGGCCGAGCCCGACCTCTCCGGCGTCGCGGCGGTGGTGTGCACCTCCGGCACGACCAACGCTGGCATCGTCGACGACCTCGCTGGTGTCGGGGCAATCGCCAAGGAGGAGGGTTGGTGGTTCCACGTCGACGGCGCGTACGGCGGATCGGGGATCTTCGCGCGGTCGCTGAAGCCGAAGTACGCCGGCCTCGAGCTTGCCGACTCGTTCATCCTCGACCCGCACAAGTGGCTGTTCTCGCCGTTCGACTGCTGCGCCGTGCTCTATCGCGAGCCCGAGCTGGCGCGCGCCGTACACACCCAAGACGCGTCGTACCTCGACGTCATCCACGTCTCCGACGGCGAGTGGAACCCGACCGACTACGCCTACCACCTGACCCGACGCGCCCGTGGCCTGCCGCTGTGGTTCTCGCTCGCTGTATACGGTGTCGACGCCTACCGGGAGGCGATCGAGGTGGCAGTGCGCCTGGCTCGCGACACGGCCGACCTGGTCAAGCGGGCGCCACAGCTCGAGCTCATCCGCGAGCCCGACCTGGGAGTCGTGCTGTTCCGCCGCGTCGGTTGGGAAGCGTCGGACTACGACAGCTGGGCGGCCCGGCTCCACGACGAAGGAGTCGCGTTCATCCCGCCGAGCAAGTGGGACGGCGAGACGGTCGGCCGCTTCGCGTTCCTGCACCCCGGCACCAGCCTGGACTTGGTGCATGAGGTCCTGGCGCGGACCGAGTGATGGCTCAGTAGTGGCCGGCCTGCTGTCGCTCTTCCCCGCGGGCAGCGCGCTCGCTGACGACGGGACGCTCGTCGTCGGAGGATGCCGCGCCGACGACCTGGTCGCAGAGTTCGGGACCCCGGTGCTCGTCGTCGACGAGCAAGCCCTCCGTTCGAGGGCACGCGAGTACGCCGACGAGCTAACGGTCCGATGGGCGAACTCACGCGTGGTATTCGCGTCGAAGGCGTTCCCCTGCACTGCCGTCCAGCGAGTGATGGTCGAGGAGGGTCTCGGGCTCGACGTGGCCGGTGGCGGCGAGATCCTTACCGCGCTCAAGGCGGGCGTCGACCCGGGACTGGTCGTCCTGCACGGCAACGCCAAGAGCGACGAGGAGATCGCACTCGCCGTCGAGCTCGGGATCGGGCTGGTGGTGGTCGACAACTCAGACGACGTCGACCGGCTCGAGGCCACGGTTCCGGACGGTCAGACGCAGGACGTTCTGGTGCGGATCATCCCCGGCGTCACGGCCGACACGCACGCCCACGTGCTCACGGGTCACGAGGGATCCAAGTTCGGGCTCGTCCCTGCGGACGCGGAGCCGCTGATCATTCGCATCGAGCGGAGTTCCCGACTGCGGATGCAGGGCCTGCATGTGCACGTGGGCTCGCAGATTCTCGAGGTCGAGCCGTTCGCCGAGTCGGTGGCCCCGGTTGCGCGACTCGGCAAGTTCCCGGTCTACGACCTCGGTGGTGGGCTCGGCGCCCGCTACACCTGGGCCGACAACCCGCCGGCCGTCGGCGACTATCTCGACTCGCTGATCGGTGCCGCGCGCGAGCACCTGCCCTCAGAGGCGGAGATCATCATCGAGCCCGGCCGGAGCATGGTGTGCGAGTCGGCCACCACGATCTACCGCGTCACCACCGTCAAGCACGGCACGATCACGTTCGTCGCCGTCGACGGCGGGATGGGTGACAACCTCGAGGTCGCCCTGTTCGAGCAGCGGTTCGAGGCGGGCATCGTGGGTCGGTTCGACGGGCCCGACCCGGAGCGGGTCACGGTCGTCGGCCGGCACTGCGAGAGCGGCGATGTCCTCGTTGACGGGGTGGACCTGTCGCGGCCCGAGGTGAACGACCTGCTCGCCGTACCCGCGACGGGGGCGTACTGCTTCACCATGTCGAACAACTACAACGGCAACCGCAGGATCCCGGTGGTCTTCGCGCGCGATGGCCTCGCCCGCCTCGTCGTCCGCCGGGAGACCTGGGACGACCTGTCGGCCCGCGACGTCGACTGAGTGACGACAGGGCGCGTCAGTGCTCGCCATGTTCGGCACGGCCCGCATGCTCCGCGCCGCCCCCCCGGCGCACGAGCGGCGGAGGACGGCGCTCCCGTAGTGGTGATGTCACGCCTACGTGGGGCTGGTCGCTCGCCCTGGATCTGGCCGGCAGGTGGCTTGCATCGGACAACCCCCACCGCGATCGAGTGACCTACTCGGTGCTGGCTTCGACGACGGCAACCTAGCCCATGTCCTGTGCCGACACGCGTATAGGCGTGTTCGACTCCGCCGCCCTCCTTCCCGTCTCCGCGTCAGGAATCTCTGGGCTCGTGAAGGCCCAGTCGAGGCCATCCTCGCCCTGGCAGTCCATCGTGACAACGCGTTGTAGTCCGGCCTTCAGCGCCACGTTCTGGCTGGACCGGTTGTCGGGTCGCACGCGTGCCACGATCGTCTCCGCTGGCATCCCGTCCAGGGCCCTCGACACGACGGCCGCGGCGGCCTCGGTGGCGAAGCCCCGTCCCCACGCGTCCGGCACGAAGCGATAGACCAGGTTCAACACTGGGCGTCCGTGCATCAGCATCCACTTCACGCCGGCATAGCCGATGATGCGGTTCGAACCGGACTTGCGGACGCACCAATAGCCGAAGCCGTGCTCTTCCCAGTGCCGGTCCCACCGGGCCACCAGCTCAGCCGCCTCGCCGCGATCCTCGAGCCGGTCGGACGGGTTGTGCTCAACGGTGCGCGGGTCTCCGAGGACCGCGAACACTCCCGCCGAGTCGGTCGCCATGGGCCGGGTCAACCGCAGCCGCTTGGTCCTCATCTCCGGGGCACCCACCGCTGGATGATCCCACGCCGCAGCCGCGGACAGGCCGAGCGCTCAATGTCTCTGCGGTTGATTTGGCACATTCGGATCCAGATACCACTTTCGGAGGTGGCATTTCGTCAGGCATGAACCGAACCCAATCGCTGGATCGGTGACTGGGTCAGCCGCGCAGGGCTACCGCTCTCTACTCGGCAGAGCGAGTCACCGTGCTGACCCCGCTGAGTTCGAGGGCAGCCAAGTGCCCGTCGAGCGCAGAGTCGGCGTGCAGCACCTCGTCGCCGTGGCCGCCCGCAGGATGACTCGCGCTCCCCGGTGTTGGCTCAGACCGGCCGGAGCGGGTGGATGGTGATGTCGCCGACTATGTGACCCTCGGACGCCGCGATCGCGACCGCGATGTCCTCGGTCTGCATGTGGGAGTCGTGGTCGTCCTGGCTCTCCCAGGTCTCGACGGTCACGAAGGTGCCAGGTGCGACTGCGGACTCGTACAGCTTGAACTCGGCGCAACCACGATGGCTCTGGGTGGCCACGGCAAGCTTGGTGAGAGCCTCGCGGATGATCTCCTCCGACCCGGGCTTGGTGGTGAGCTGGGCGATCACTCGCACTTGGGGCATGGCACTCCTTCGAGGCAGGGAATGCAGTCCTCCCTCACGCTAACGGCGAAGCGCACGCGCGGCTAGGTGAGGTGGCTCTTCACGTTCCAAGGCACGGTCGGGCTGAGCCGCCTACCCCCAAGGTGGTCAAATCCACCGCCAATGCCCGTCAACCGATCGCTGACTGAGCTGAATGCTGGCGCTTGGGCCCCGTCACTGAAGCCGCTGTGCCGATCGACCCTGGTGATGAGTTCTCCCGCCCTCCCCC
>Ga0207708_10001181_pt1 | contig 19661 bp, 16 predicted proteins | sample KBSK5101metaG_FD_184340 | JGI IMG/M metagenome (GOLD analysis project Ga0207708, IMG submission 184340) | Corn, switchgrass and miscanthus rhizosphere microbial communities from Kellogg Biological Station, Michigan, USA - KBS K5-10-1 metaG... | ecosystem: Host-associated > Plants > Roots >...
TGCCGATAAATGCAAAGGCAACCCCGCGGTCTGCCGACGAAAGTATGTACGGGAGGAGGTTTTGGAGCGGCAATTCACCAGTCTACTCGGGCGGTTGCATTTTGATGATGAGGTTCTCTCCTGGGTGCAGGAAGCGCTTCGCGCCAGCGACGCCGACAAACGCAGGGAGCAAGAAGAGGCCATTGCTAGGTTGCGGGCCGAATACGACCGGCTACAGCGCCGACTCGATACGATGTACGTGGACAGGCTCGATGGGCGCGTGGATGCTGCCTTCTTCGACAAAATGGCGGCGGAATGGCGCGCCGAGCAGTTGCGATGCCAGCGTGAAATCAACCGGCACCAGGAAGCTGACAAGTCCTATATGGACGAGGGTGCCCAGATTCTCGAACTTGCGCGGAATGCCCAACAGCTGTTCGAGCGGCAGGAACCGCGCCAAAAACGCCGTCTACTCAACTTTGTACTATCGAACTGCACTTGGGAGGACGGCGAAGTCGTTGCCACCTTCCGCGAACCGTTTGATCTGTTGGCAGAAACAACTGCAATCGCCGCGCGGTCAGCGGTCTCTAAAATCCCCAATTTGACCAAAAGTGAGATTTGGCTCCCCGGGCCGGATTCGAACCAGCGACCAACCGGTTAACAGCCGGTTGCTCTACCGCTGAGCTACCGGGGACCACCGCGAGCTGCGCGCACGTCCGCCTATAACAAAGGCCTTCCGGCTTGCAAAGCGTGAAATCAGAGAGGGCGCTGGGGGCGACGCCGTCGGTTACGCGCCGCCGCAGACACCGAGCACAGCGCGCGGAATGTCCTGGCGCTTGAGGCCGCGTGCCGCGAGTTCAGGGTCGGAGAGGGCCGCCAGCGTTTGGTAGCGTAGCGCCATCGCGCGCGCCTCCTCGATCCCACTCGAGAATTCGTTCCAATAGCGCACCAGCCGGCCGAGCCAGCGAGGTGCGGTATCGATCAGGGCAGCAAGGGCAATCGTTGTCATCTGCTATGTCTCTATGAACCGGCAGCCGTGAGGCGAAAGACGTTCGTTACAGGCTGATATACGCTGGTATACCATAATAATCACCGATAATTGCCGCATGGCACCAATACTTTGCTGCATAGCACAAAATACGAGAGTGCAGCTGCGGTGCGTCCAGGGCCCAGTGGCCTCGTCCGAATAGGTCAACCAGCGTGCAGCGACCGCGGGTCGCCGATGCTATGTTTTTGTATGTCGACTGAGAGAGTTGGAGGCCACGTCCGGAATTGAACCGGAGTACACGGTTTTGCAGACCGTTGCGTAACCACTCCGCCACGTGGCCGTGCGCAGCATCAACTTGCGCCGTTCGGCGCTGCGCCGGCCCGGCTATACAGGACCGAGTCCGCGTCGGCAACCGCCCGAGGACCACGCGACTCGTGCGGCTTGGCGATGTCTATCCCCTCCGACGGCGCCTTGCCTTTTTCGTCGCGCTACCGTCTAAAAGGCGGCGTTCCGCTCCTATAGGTCCCGACGATGATCGACTTCGCCTTGGCACGCCGCATGATGGTGGACGGCCAAGTCCGCACCAGCGACGTCACCGATCTGCGCATCATCGCGGCCATGCTCGAGCTTCCGCGTGAGCGTTTCGTGTCCGCAGCCGACACCGATCTCGCCTATCTCGACACCGATGTTCCGGCCATCCAGGGGGCCGGTGGCGAACAGGTGCGCCATCTGCTCAAGCCCATGGTGCTGGCGAAGCTGATCCAGGCCGCGGCGGTGAAGCCCGGCGACCGGGTGCTCGATGTCGGCTGTGCAACCGGGTACTCGGCCGCGCTCCTGGCGCGCCTGGCGCGCTCCGTCGTTGCGCTCGAGCAGGATCCCGTACTGGTCCGGCTCGCGCGTGACAATCTGCAGGCGGTGGGCGCGGGCAACGCGACGGTCGTGACCGGACCGCTGACCGAAGGCTGGCAACCGGATACCCCCTACGACGTGGTTTTCGTCAATGGCGCAACCGAGAATATGCCACGGACGCTGTGCCGCCAGCTCAAGGACGGCGGCCGCCTCGTGGCCGTGGTAGGCCGCGCACCCATGGGCCGGGCCATGCTCTATTGTTCAGTCCAGGGCGACGTAAGTGGCCGGCCGATCTTCGATGCCGCCGCCCCGCTGCTGCCGGGCTTTGCGGCGCCACCAGCGTTCGTATTCTAGATGGATCATTCCGCCAGCCTTTCCATTGCCTTAGTGTGGCGCGAAAGCACCAAGGGCCGGGTTTTCGCGAAAGTGTCACTTTCGCCGGGGTTCCAGGGCGCTCCTAGCCCCATTATGGTACACATTGGTTGCTAGCGATCGATGGGGTGGGGCCGCGACCGCGAGGGGCGGGACGGCGGATCGGGGGTCTGTACATGTTGGGGAGTGCTCGGGGGCGACGGGCGATTGCGCGGGGTGCGCAGATTGCCGCGTTTGCCGTGTCCGCGATGATGGCCTTTTCGGTCATGCTTGCGGCCGAGCCTGCAGTTAATGGGCGCGTGGGGTCCGGCGCGGGCGCTGGCACGATCGAGGGCGCCCTCATTCTGGCCTATCGCAACAATCCCCAGCTCAATGCCCAGCGCTCGTCTGCCCGCGCAACCGATGAGAACGTTCCCACTGCGCTCGCGGGCTACCGGCCCCGGGTCACCGGCACGTCGAGCTTGACCGAACAGTACCTGGACAACCTGCAGAAGACGGGGACCACCTCCAGCGGAGCCGCGCTCTATACTCAGTCCCAAGGCAGCGCCGCCGTGTCTTCCTTCGGACTGACCACGACCCAGACGCTTTTCAACGGCTTCCAAACGGCAAACCGCACGCGGCAGGCGGAAGGCCAGGTGTCCTCCGCCCGTGAACTGCTGCGCTCGACCGAGCAGAGCACGCTGCTCAACGCCGCCACTGCTTACATGAATCTGCTGCAGACCGCCGCCATTCTCGAGCTTCAGCGCAGCAACGTGAACGTGCTCGAAGTGACGTTGCGGCAAACGCGGGACCGCTTCACCGCCGGCGAGGTCACGCGCACTGACGTCGCGCAGGCGGAATCGCGCTTGGCCGCCGGCCGCTCCCAGTTGTCGCTGGCCGAATCGAACTACGTCACCGCGCAGGCCCAGTACCAGCAGGTGATCGGCGTGCCGGCGCCGGCACGGCTCGCGCCCGCCGCCCCCGTTGATCGGCTCTCGCCGCGCTCGCTCGATGGCGCGATCGCCCGCGGCCGCACCGAGCATCCGCTGATCACCACGGCGACGTACAACGTCGATATCGCGGTCCAGCAGGTCAAGATTGCGGAGGGCGCGCTTTATCCGACCCTGTCCGCGGTCGGCAGCGTCCAGAAGACCTTTGGCTCGGCCTCGGCGCTGGCGGTGCTCGAAACCTTGTCGGCATCGGTCGGCGCCCAACTTTCGGTGCCGATCTATCAGGGCGGGTCGGAATACTCCACTATTCGGCAAGCCAAGGAGACACTGGGACAGCGCCGTCTGGATCTCGACACCGCGCGCGATCAGGTGCAGTCGACGGTGACACAGGCTTGGGGGCAGCTCGAGGCCGCCAAGGCGCAGATCAACGCGACCCAGGCGCAAGTGACCGCCGCCGAAGTAGCGCTCAATGGCGTGCGCGAGGAAGCCCGCGTGGGGCAACGTACGACACTCGACGTCCTCAACGCGCAGCAGGATCTGGTGAATGCACGCGTGGCGCTCGTCACAGCGCAACGCGATCGCGTGGTGGCGTCCTATACCGTGCTGGCGGCGACCGGTGCGCTTTCGCCGCAAGTCCTCGGGCTGAAAATCGAGGTGTACGACCCCGTCGTGCATTACCAGCAGGTGCGCGACGTCTGGGGTGGCGTGCGCACGCCCGACGGCCGCTGATCCAGCAGTTGCCGGGTCGCGCTTGCGGCGATCCGCGCTCCACCTGGGCAACAGCTTGTTTGCGTCCAATGTTCGGCATGCCATACTCGTTTTACTCCAGCGGTTTGGTACGATGCCGATTCTGTTCGATCCGCCGAGGGGCTCGAACCGCGGGCGGTCGAAGTGGGGACGCAAGCCATGAATCAGCCGGCGAGGGGTCAAGAGCCTTCGATGGATGAAATTCTCGCCTCCATCCGGAGGATCATCGCCGACGACGATCCGGGTCAGATGCCTCCGAAGGGGAGTGAGACGCAATTTTCTTCGTCAGCGCGGGCCGCTGATCCGCAATCCGATCTGGACCGCCCGTCGCTGCACGCGCCTGCGCCCCCGCCGGAGCGCACGACCAGGGAAGACGAGATCGATTCGATGCTTGCGCATCTTCAGGCGGCAACACGGTCGGCGCCTTCGGCTGCGGATCCCGTCCCGAGCGGCGGGATGGTCGGCGCTGAACCAACGTCCCGCCTACCCATGAGCGATGGCCGGCCAGACCGGTCGTTCGAAGACAGGTCATCCGTACCTCCGGCTCCCACGCCCGCCGCGGACCGGCGACCTGCTCCGGATGCCGGCGAAGGTAGGCTCCTTTCGACCCCAGCCGCGGCGGCGGTCGATTCCGCTTTCAACGCGCTGGCGCATACGGTGCAAGTGCGGGACGGCCGCACGCTCGAGGATTTCATCAGCGAACTGCTGCGGCCAATGCTCAAGACTTGGCTCGACGAAAATCTTCCGGCCATGGTCGAGCGCCTGGTGCGCGCCGAGATCGAGCGCGTGTCGCGCGGACGAAGCTGAAGCAGGCGGCCAACAAGGCGGATAACCTATCGGTGATCCGACTTCTGCCGCCGCTCCTCTGTCGTCTGCTGTCGGAGCTTGACCGCGAACCACCAGGCTAGAATTGGAAGCACGCACGCGGACCCAATGAACAGCGGCGCGGCCGTGAAGTGGTCGAAGACGAGCGCGCCAGCGGCCACGCCGATGGTTTGGCCGAGATAAATTGCGGAGGAGAAGATCGCAACCGCTGTTCCGCGGGCCTCCGGCGTCATTTGCGTGGCATTGGTCTGCAGCGTGTTGTGAAGGGCATAAAAGCCTAACCCAATGGCGGTGACGGCGAGCGGTGCAACCCACCAGGTCAAGCCGATCGCCAGGGCGAGATAGGCGATGCTGAGCAAAACGCCGCCGAAGACCGCCAATCCCGCCTGTCCGAGCAAGTTCACCAGTTGCTGGACCGAGGCGGCATAAATCAGGCCACCGATCCCGAATGTTCCGACGATCAGGCCGATGGCGGTAAAGCTCAGGCCAAAACGCAAATGTAGATCGGCGCCGACATAGGCGAAGGCGCCCCATGCGGTGCTCGCCTCGATGAACACGGCGAAAATGACCAGTCGCGCCCACGGGTTCGACAGCACGGCGACATAGTCGGCGACGAAGCCGCGCGAGCTCTCATCGGGACCACCTGCCGTGCGGGTCCGCGGATTGGTCAGAAGTTCGAAGACCAGCCCCGCGGTTGCCAGGGCGAACATCGCCGCGAGCAGGAAAAACACGTTGCGCCAGCCGAACAGGTCTCCGAGCACGCCGCCCGCCGCCTGACCGAAGAGCTGGCCGAAAATCTGTCCGGAGAGATAGCGGGCGAGAATAGGCTGACGGCGCTCGTAAGGCGTCACGTCCCCGACATAGGCCATGGAGAGCGGAATGATCCAGCCGGCGGCCGCGCCGGACGCAAAGCGGGCAACCGCAAGTGCGGAGAGCGATTGCACTGTACCGCATAGCGCAACCAGGACCGCGGCGAGGGCGCACATAACCGCCACAGTGCGATACTTGCCGAACCGGTCTCCCACCGGCCCGATCACCAGCTGAATCGAGCCGTGGCTGACGGCGTAAGCTGCGACCACGATCGAGGCCTGACCCACCGTGGTGCTGAAATCGGCAGCGATCTGCGGCAGCAGGGAGTCGGTCACCCGTACCATCGCCTGGCTCGCAAAGCCTGCGCCTGCGAGCAGGATGATGGAGCGCGTCGGTACTTTCTGGAGTTTTATGGAGGAGTTCACGCGGTGTTTGTTTTCGCTGGGCGCGCCGATCCGGCAGTAGCCGTTGACAGGGCGGAGCGCGCCGGGCTTTTTACCGCGAAACCGCCGGAACGAAACAACAATGATCGACAAGACATACCAGCCCTCCGTAGTCGAGGGGCGCATTTACGCCATGTGGGAAGAGGCGGGCGCGTTCCGTGGCGGTCGTCCGGAGCGGCGTGACGCCAAGCCCTATTGCATCGTCATTCCGCCGCCCAACGTTACCGGCTCGCTGCATATGGGCCATGCGCTAAATAACACGCTCCAGGATGTGCTCTGCCGTTTCGAGCGCATGCGCGGCCGCGACGTGCTCTGGCAGCCCGGCATGGACCACGCCGGCATCGCCACCCAGATGGTGGTCGAGCGGCAGCTCATGGAGCGCCAGGAGCCCGGACGCCGAGCGCTCGGTCGCGAAAAATTCCTCGAAAAGGTGTGGGCGTGGAAGGCGGAATCGGGCGGCACGATCACCCAGCAGTTGAAGCGGCTCGGCGCCTCCTGCGACTGGTCGCGCGAGCGCTTCACCATGGACGAAGGCCTCTCGCGCGCCGTGCGCAAGGTGTTCGTTGAGCTTTACCGCCAAGGTCTCATCTACAAGGACAAGCGGCTGGTCAACTGGGACCCGAATCTCCTCACCGCCATCTCCGACCTCGAGGTGCAGCAGGTCGAGGTGAAGGGGCATCTGTGGCACATCCGCTATCCGCTTGAGGGCGTCACCTTCGACGCGGACGATCCTGCGACGTTCATCACGGTCGCCACAACGCGACCCGAAACCATGCTCGGCGACACAGCGGTCGCCGTGCATCCGGACGATGAACGCTACATGACTCTCGTCGGGAAGAACGTCGTTCTGCCGCTGGTCGGACGGCGCATTCCGATCATTGCCGACGAATATTCCGATCCGGAGAAGGGCACTGGCGCGGTCAAGATCACTCCGGCTCACGACTTCAACGATTTCGAGGTGGGCCGGCGCCACGATCTGGCGCTCGTTAACGTCCTCGACGTCGAGGCCAACCTCAATCTCGCGGGCAATGAGGCATTCGTGCGCGATGTGCCGCGCTCGGCTGAGCTGGATGAAACACTGGCCTATCACGGGCTCGAGCGTTTTGTTGCGCGCAAGCAAATCGTCAGCCGGTTGGAGGCTGCGGGGCTGGTCGCGAAAATCGAGCCGCACACACACGCGGTGCCGCATGGTGACCGATCAGGCGTCGTGATCGAGCCTTTTCTCACCGATCAGTGGTACGTTGACGCCAAGACGCTTGCGGCGCCGGCGATCGTGGCGGTCCGCGGCGGGCGCACCGTGTTCGTGCCACGCAATTGGGAGACGACTTATTTCAATTGGATGGAGAACATTCAGCCTTGGTGCATCTCGCGTCAGCTCTGGTGGGGGCATCAGATTCCGGCCTGGTACGGGCCTGACGGCAAGGTGTTCGTGGCCGAGACCGAAGACGAAGCCGTCTCCCGGGCACTTGCCTTCTATGCCGAGACCGGCGCTCTCACGCCCGAGCAGGCGCGTGACATGGCGCTCGACCCGGAAAAACGCGCGCCGTTTCTGATACGCGACGAGGACGTGCTCGACACCTGGTTCTCCTCGGCGCTCTGGCCGTTCTCCACGTTGGGGTGGCCCGATGAGACGGCGGAGCTCGAACGCTTCTATCCCACCGACGTGCTGGTGACCGGCTTCGACATCATCTTCTTCTGGGTCGCCCGCATGATGATGATGGGTCTTCATTTCATGAAGGAGGTGCCGTTCCCGACAGTCTACATCCACGCGTTGGTACGCGACGAACGCGGCGCCAAGATGTCGAAGTCGAAGGGCAACGTCATCGACCCGCTCGAGATCATCGGCGACTACGGCGCCGACGCGTTGCGCTTCACGCTCGCGGCTATGGCCGCGCAGGGGCGCGACATCAAGCTCTCCACGCAGCGTGTCGAAGGCTACCGGAACTTCACGACCAAGCTGTGGAATGCCTGCCGTTTCGCGGAGATGAACCACTGCGTGACCGTGCCAGACTTCGATCCCAGAGGGGCGACAGAGACGCTCAATCGCTGGATCGTGCACGAGACCGGCAGAGCCGCGCGCGAGATCACCGAAGCCATCGAAGCCTATAGGTTCAACGAAGCGGCAGCCGTGGCCTACCGGTTCGTCTGGAACATTTTTTGCGACTGGTACCTGGAGTTGGCGAAGCCGGTGCTGCAAGGCGCCGACAGCGCGGCCAAGGATGAGACGCGGGCGATGACCGCGTGGGTGCGTGACGAGATCCTGCGGCTGCTGCATCCGTTTGCGCCGTTTGTCACGGAGGAGCTGTGGCGAGTGACGGCGGAAGGCGGCCCGGCCCGTGACAGCCTGCTCGCGCTGGCGCACTGGCCGGAGCACGACAACCTCGACAGTCCCGAGGCCGAAGCTGAGATCGGGTGGGTGATTGATCTCGTCACCGCGATTCGCTCGCTGCGCGCGGAAATGAACATCACCACGCCGATACCGGCTGTGCTCGTCGGCGTCTCCGCGGACACCGCAGCGAGGGCAGGGCGCTGGGCTGACATCATTCGGCGCCTCGCGCGGCTGTCCGATATTTCGCTCGTGGAGCGCGCCCCGCAGGGCGCGGTGCAACTGATCGTGCGCGGCGAGGTGGCGGCGCTGCCGTTGCAAGGCGTCATCGACATCGCGGCCGAGAAGGCGCGCCTGGAGAAAGAGCTGGCGCGGGTGCAATCCGACATCGCCCGTATCGACGCCAAGCTCGCCAATCCCGATTTCATCGCCCGCGCGCCCGAGGACGTGGTCGAAGGCGAGCGCGAGAAGCGCGAAGAGGCCGAGACGCGGCGCCTGAAGATCGTTGAGGCGCTGGAGCGGCTCAAAGGCGCCACTTGACCATCCTCTCCCGCCTCGGGAGAGAACATACAATGAGAACGGCGAACGCCGCGGCCGGGAGGACCATGCGAAATTCTTGGATTGCGGTCGGCCTCCTCTGGCTCGCCGGAGTGGGCTTGCGATTGACAATCTTGGCCGTACCCCCGGTCATCTTGCTCATTCAGACCGACCTTTCGCTGTCCGGGACCGAGGTGGGTATCCTCTCGGGCCTGCCGGTGATCCTGTTCGGGATCGCCGCGCTGCCGGGATCGTTGCTGGTGGCGCGTTTCGGCGCGCTGGCCACGCTGGTCGCCGGGTTGCTGATTGCGGGCGTGGTTTCTGGTTTGCGCGGCGCCGTCCTCAACGTAGCGGTGCTCTATGCAGCCACCATCGTGATGAGCGCCGGCATCGCAATCATGCAGCCGGCGTTATCGCCATTGGTTCGCCAATGGCTGCCGAAACGGGTGACCTTCGGCACGGCGGTCTACACCAACGGGTTGCTTGTCGGCGAAACGCTGGCGGTGATGCTGACGATTCCGCTCGTTCTGCCTCTCGCGGGCGGTTCCTGGCGCTGGGCCTTTGCGATCTGGGGCATTCCGCTGGTGATGATCGCGATCCTGACCCTGGCGCTGGCGCCGGCGCCGCCGAAGGCGGCTTCCGCCACGCCGATGGCTGGGGTCAGTTGGTGGCCGGACTTCCGTAACAAGCTGATCTGGCAGGTTGGAATCCTTTTTGGGAGCGTGAACAGCGTTTATTTCTCCTGCAACGCGTTCCTGCCCGGCCATCTCACTGCCGCCGGCCGGCCGGACCTGATCAGCGCGACGCTCACCGCCCTCAACTTCGGCCAGGTCCCTGCGTCTTTCGCGTTGCTCGCGGTCGCCGGCCGGCTCGAGCGTCGCGCATTGCCCTTCATCATCAGCGGCGCGCTCATGCTTTCTTGCCTGGCCGGCCTCGTGAGTACGGCAAGCGGATGGACGGTCGCTTTTGCGGGCGTTCTCGGCTTCCTCACCGCCGTCGTGCTCACCTTGGGTTTCGCACTGCCGCCGCTGTTGAGTGTGCCGGCCGGCGTAGCGCGCATGTCCGCAGCGATGTTCACGATCAGCTATAGCGAAGCCCTTGTTGTCGCCGTTTTGAGCGGCGCAGCCTGGGATTTCGGCGGCAGCCCGCAATTTGCTTTCCTGCCGATCGCGATCAGCGCGCTGCCGCTTTTGTTCGTTCCTGCGGCCCTTCCTTTTCATCGGCCGCGCGATGCAGCAACGTTGTAAACCGGGCGTGCGATGCCGGAACTCAGGTTCACGCCCGGATGGTGGAGCGCGGTAAGGCGCCTCGGTCTTGGCCTTGCGATCACAGCTTCTTTGTTCGTGGTTGCCGTGATCGCCACCGCGCGGTGGGGTGACCGAAGCGTGTGGCCGGCGGCGCCGGGCGCGCCTGTCACCGAGGTCTTCGTCGTCAGTCATGGCTACCACGCGGGCATCATCGTTCCCCGCAAGGCACTCGCCGAGCAGGGCAATCGGCGCGGCCTGTCCGCACTCGCCTATGTCGCGACGCGCTTCGCCGACTATGACCGGCTCGAAATCGGTTGGGGCGACGAAGGCTTCTACCGTGAGGTCCCGACGGCGCAGTCGTTGACAGTGGCGCTGGCAGTCCGAGCGCTATTGCGACCAGGCAACCCGTCCGTTCTGCACGTGGTCGGTGTCAAGGACGACCCGCGCGCCATGTTCCCCTTTTCCGATCTGGTCCGGATTGATCTCGGCGCGGCCGGGTTCGAACGCTTGGCGGAAAAGCTCGACGCCACCTTCGCCCGCGGGCCCGATGGTCTCCGGCCGGAGGAACTCGGACCCGGGCTCTATGGGGCGAGCCTGTTCTTTCGAGCCAATGGTGCATTTCATCTCTTCAACGTCTGCAATCATTGGATCGCCGGCCTGCTCGATGCCGCAGGGGTGCCAACCGCGCCTGTGCTTGCGACATTGCCGTTCGGCCTGGTGCTCGATCTCGAATGGCGATCCAACTTTGTTCGATTGCCGCCATCTCCCGTGTCGGTGCCTTGAATGGTGCGCGGGAATGCGCAAGCTTTGTCGTCGTCGCCGGAACATCCTGATGCCTAATCTCAAGCTGACGCTCGCGTGCTGGGACTATGATCGCACCCGTCCGCTGATTGACGGTCGTGTGAAGCCCGAAGGGATCGATCTCGACATAGAGATTTTGCGCCCGCGCCAGGCCTTCCAGCGCATGCTGGACAAGAGGGAATTTCAGGTATGCGAGCTTTCGCTCGCTTCCTACACCGCCCTCAAGGGACGCGGCGATTGCCCGTTCGTGGCGGTGCCGGTGGCGCTATCCAAGATCTTCCGTCACTCCTGCATCTACGTTCGCAGCGGCGCGGGAATCAGGACGCCGCAGGACTTGAAAGGCAAGCGTGTCGGCACGTCGCAGTGGAGTTCGACCGGCCTCGTCTTCATGCGGGGCATGCTGCAGCATGACTACGGCATCAAGGCGCAGGACATGCATTGGTTCATGGGTGGGCTCAACAGTTTCGTCGAGCGCCCGCTGATCCCGCTCGATCTTCCCAACGACATCAAGCTCGACTTTCTCTCCGGTCAGCAGACGCTCGAGTCGATGTTCGCGGCGGGGGAGCTTGACGCACTGTTGTCACTCTACATCCCGAAACTATTTCTCGACCGCTCCCCGAACATCACGCGCCTGTTTCCGAATTACAAGGAAGCCGAGCAGGACTACTACCGCCGCACCCGAATTTTCCCGATCATGCACACCGTGGTCTTGCGCGAGGACATTTACCATGACCATCCGTGGGCCGCACGCAGCATCTACCAGGCGTTCGTGCAAGCGCGCGATCTCGCGGTTGGCGGCTTGTACGACACCGACGCGTTGCGGGTTGCCCTGCCGTGGCTCATCGATCATGTTGAGGAGGCTTGGCGCATATTCGGCGACGATTTCTGGGCCTATGGTCTCGAGCGGAACCGGCCCACCTTCGAAGCCGTCGGCCGCTACGTTCATGAGCAGGGTCTCTCCCCGCGCGTGGTGAGCGCAGGCGAGCTCTTTGCGCCCGCAGTGGAATGATCCCACGTCCGATCTGGCAATAACGCCGCACGCGGCGCGCACGATCACCGTTTGAACGGCTTGCTGACAAAGCGCGAGCCTTTGAGACCATAGCGCCACGGATGGTCGATCGCCTTGGTGAGGCCGATGCGCGGCCCGACGTCGATCTCGACGGCGTCCGCGGGCACAAATATCTCAAACGGACGCTTGTACAGGGAGAGGCCATATTGCGCGTCGGTGATGCCAAGCGCCTCGCCCAGACGCCCTGGACCGGAGCACAAAAGCCGTTCGTCGGTAACGCCGCGACGCCGGCGCATGGCGGCAAGCCCGTGCGTCGGCGCGAGTGCGCGGATCAGCACCGCGCTGGCCTCGCCCTCCGGCTCGCATACGAAGTTGAGGCACCAGTGAATACCGTAGGAGCGGTAGACATAGGCATAACCCGGCGGGCCGAACATGACGGAATTGCGCTCGGTGCGGCCGCCGAAGGAATGCGCCGCGGGATCGGTGTGGTGATAGGCCTCGACCTCGACGATGACGCCGCCCACCCCCTTGAACAAAAGCGTCGCGCCGATGAGGTCGGGGGCGACGGCGTGCACGCTGCGGACAAAGAAGTTTCGACGGAGCGGTCTGAGCCTTGCCATTTGCGTTTTGCCACGACGGTCTCGACCCAGGGCGGTGCGAGGCCTTAGCATAAGGGAATGCGAATATTCCTTGCGGGCGCGTCGGGCGCCATCGGCCGCAGATTGGTGCCTCTCCTGCTGGACGCCGGGCATCAGGTGACCGGCACGACGCGTCATCCTGAGACGGCAATGATGCTGGAGCGGGCAGGGGTTGTGCCGACCGTGGTCGACGTTTTCGACGCGCCGGCGCTGACCGCTGCGGTCGGCGCCGCGCAGCCGGCGGTCGTCATCCATCAACTCACCGATCTTCCACGCGAGCTCGATGGGGCCCGGATCGCGGCCTCCGCGTCCGGAAATGCTCGCATCCGCAGCGAGGGGACGCGCAACCTGGTTGCCGCGGCACAGGCAGCGGGGGCGCATCGCTTCATCGTCCAGAGCATTTCATTTGCCTATGCGCCGGGCGGCGAGCCGCATCCCGAGACCGATCCGCTAAACTTCGCCGATCCGGCCCGGGCGGTTACGGTGAGGGGCGTGGCCGACATGGAGCATCAGGTCCTGGCGCCGTCCGGCATCGAAGGCATCGTGCTCCGCTATGGCCTGCTTTACGGGCCGGGCACCTGGTACGGGACGCCCGATCGCAAGCCCGGCCTCCACGTCGATGCCGCGGCCCAGGCAGCCCTGCTCGCGGTCACGCATGGCGGGCGCGGCGTCTACAACATTGCCGACGATGACGAGGCGGTCTCCATCGCCAAGGCGCGCGCCGAACTGGGCTTCGACCCGACGTTCCGGATCGGCCAGCGGACTTAAGTGTTGCTTTCCTTGTTAACCATTCATTAATGCTGTGGCGCGCCGGCAACACGGCTAAAACATTGACGAATGGATAGGATTCCGGACGACCAACGCCGCGATTTGGCCATACCGCCCGCCGAGATCGAGGTGCGGGCGGTGATTTGCAATCTGCGATCGCGAGAAGCGACCCAGGGCGCGGCGAAACAAAGGGCAAGGCTCAAATGGACGCGAAGCGGGACCTCAAGGCGAAGCTGCCTAGCCGGCATGTGACCGAGGGTCCCGAGCGCGCGCCGCATCGCTCCTACTATTACGCGATGGGGCTGACCCGCGAGCAGATCCATCAGCCCTTCGTGGGCGTGGCCACCTGCTGGAACGAAGCCGCGCCCTGCAACATCTCGCTGATGCGCCAAGCGCAAGCGGTGAAGAAGGGCGTCGCGGCCGCCGGCGGCACGCCGCGCGAATTCTGCACCATCACCGTGACGGACGGCATCGCCATGGGCCATGAGGGCATGAAGTCCTCTTTGCCATCGCGCGAGGTGATCGCCGATTCGGTCGAGTTGACCATGCGCGGCCACGCCTATGACGCGTTGGTCGGTCTTGCCGGCTGCGACAAGTCGCTGCCGGGAATGATGATGGTGATGTGCCGGCTGAACGTGCCCTCGATCTTCATCTACGGCGGCTCGATCCTGCCCGGTACCTTCAAGGGCAAGCCGGTCACTGTGCAAGACGTGTTCGAGGCCGTCGGCAAGCATTCGGTCGGCGAGATGTCGGACGGCGATCTCGAGACGCTCGAGCAGCATGCCTGTCCGTCCGCGGGCGCCTGCGGGGCACAGTTCACTGCCAACACCATGGCGACGGTGTCCGAGGCGATCGGGCTCGCATTGCCTTACTCAGCAGGAGCGCCGGCGCCTTACGAAATCCGCGACGCGTTCTGCATGACGGCCGGCGAGACGATCCTCGATCTTATCAAGTCAGGAATTCGTCCCCGTGACATCGTCACCAGGGAGGCGCTCGAGAACGCGGCTGCGGTGGTGTCGGCTTCGGGCGGCTCGACCAATGCTGCACTGCATCTGCCCGCGATCGCCCATGAATGCGGCCTGAAGTTCGACCTTTTCGATGTGGCCGAAATCTTCAAAAGGACACCATATATCGCCGATTTGAAGCCGGGCGGCCGTTATGTCGCCAAAGATATGTTCGAGGCTGGAGGCGTTCCACTCTTGATGAGGACGCTTCTCGATCACGGGTATCTTCACGGCGACTGCATCACCGTGACGGGGCGTACGATCGCCGAGAACCTCAAGCGAGTGAAGTGGAATAAGGACCAGGACGTGGTCCACCCCGCGGACAAGCCGCTCTCCGCCACCGGCGGCGTCGTCGGGCTCAAAGGCAACCTCGCGCCGGAGGGCGCAATCGTGAAGGTTGCCGGGATGGCGGACTTGAAGTTTACCGGCCCGGCGCGCTGCTTTGATGGGGAGGAAGCGTGCTTCGATGCCGTCAAGAAGAAGAAGTACAAGGAAGGCGATGTGCTCGTGATCCGCTACGAAGGGCCCAAAGGCGGGCCTGGAATGCGAGAAATGCTGGCCACCACCGCCGCCCTCTACGGACAGGGCATGGGCGGAAAGGTTGCGCTCATTACCGACGGGCGCTTCTCCGGAGCGACCCGAGGGTTCTGCATCGGGCATGTGGGCCCCGAGGCTGCCATTGGCGGCCCGATTGCGCACGTCCGTGACGGCGACATCATCACCATCGATGCGGTGAAGGGTAGTCTCGAGGTCAAGCTCACGAAAGCCGAGATCGAGACGCGCGCCAAGGCGTGGAAACCGCGCAGTACGGACTGCACCTCAGGATATTTGTGGAAATACGCCCAACAGGTGGGTCCGGCGCGCGACGGCGCGGTGACCCATCCCGGTGGGGCGGCCGAGAAGGCGTGCTATGCGGATATCTAACGTCATCGTGAGCATCGGTCTGCTCGCCGCCGCGGTCGGCCTGTCGCCGGCGGTGAGCTTCGATGGCACACGTACGCCCGGATCGACCGGCGTCGGGGTCCCGTTGCCGGATTCATCCACCAGTCCAGGCGACGCGACCAACGTGCTCGGCAATGCGACACCGCTCGCGGCCGTGCCGGCAGCGCCGCTCACGATGCCGCCGCGGTCGCTCCTGCCGCCGACACCGCTGGAAGCATTCCGTTCGGGCACTCAGGCGCTCCGCCAGGGCAAGACCGACCAAGCCGTCATCGAGCTCGAATACGCCGCAGAGCAGGGGGTTCCCGGCGCCATCTGGAAACTTGGCCGCATGTACGCGGACGGTGATGGCGTCAAGATGAACAAGGCGCGCGCTTACGACTATTTCCGCCGCCTCACCACGATGCATGCGGATGATGGCTCGAGCGCCCCTAACGCTCGCTTTCTGGCCAACGCCTTCGTGACGCTGGGTCTCTATCACCTCGACGGCATCCCCGGCACATTGAAGGCCGACCCCAATGTCGCGCGTGAAATGTTCCGCTACGCCGCCTCCTATTTTGCCGACCCCGAGGCGCAGTACTATCTCGGTCGACTCTTTCTCCTGGGCAAGGGCGCACCGAAAGATGCAATTCAGGCGGCGCGCTGGCTGCGGCTGTCCGCGAACAAGGGCGATCATCGTGCGCAGGCGCTGCTCGGCGGCATGCTGTTCAACGGCGAGCAGGTTTCGCGCCAGGCTTCGCTCGGGCTGTTCTGGCTCATCGTCGCCAAGGACGCGGCGGGGCCGGACGAGGGCTGGATCACCGACATGTACAGCAGCGCGGTCGCTCAGGCCAGCGAAAGTGAGCGAGCATTAGCTCATAAGTATCTGGAAGATTGGCTGAAAAACCGCCGGGAATAAGGGGGTCTGTGGCGCCGCGGCCACACTTCCCGGAAATCCGTCCCGCTCCGGCCTAGTTTAATGGACCCTTATCGGGCGGACGCGTATTTCTATTTCCAATGCGAAATGCATCTGGTCGAGGTTGGCGATGACGAAACGGCTGTGCGTAAGCACGGCGTCGTTGGCGTTGGCACTGGCGTCGGCCATGCTGGCGCCGGCAGTTGCCGCCGACCTCAGCATTGCGCCCATCTACAAGGCGCCCCCAGCACCGCCGGTCGCGACCTGGAGTGGCTCCTACCTCGGCGTGTCAGGCGGGGGCGCCTGGGGCAATGCCGTCGTACGCAATGACCTGACCGGCGCCGACCAGACACCGCGCATGGACCTGAGCGGCGGCATTATCGGTCTCACCTCCGGTTTCAACATTCAACGCGGCCCGGTGGTGTTCGGCCTCGAGGGCGACATTTCCGCCACCAACAAGAAAGGAAGCGCGGTCGAATTCCCGCCCAACGTCGTCTCCCACAACGAGGTCAGGGAGCACTGGCTTTCGACGTTCCGCGGCCGGATCGGATACGCGCACGACAACTGGCTGCTGTATGCCACTGGCGGCGGCGCACTTGCCAATGTTGAGAACACGATCGGCTCGGTGGCTGTCGGCGAGATCTCCGACAAGCAGTGGCATTGGGGCTGGACCGCCGGCGGAGGTGTTGAGGTCAAGCTCACCCAGGACTGGACGGCGAAGGTGGAATATCTCTACGTCGGGCTGCAGGACAAATCGTATTTCAACCCGGCACCTAGCCTGGCGTTTCCGAGCAGTCAGCGCTTGAATCTCAGCGATCACATCGTCCGCTTCGGCGTGAACTACAAACTGCCCTGGAACATTCTGGACAGTTTCTTCAAGCCGTAACGGCGAGATCGATCCATACGGGCACGTGGTCGGACGGCTTTTCCCAGCCGCGAACATGCTTGTCGACGCCCGCGGCAAGCAGTTTGTCGGCCGCCTGGGGCGAGAGCAAAAGGTGGTCGATGCGGATGCCGTCGTTCTTCTGCCAAGCGCCCGCCTGGTAATCCCAGAACGTGAAGGGACCGGGACCGTCGCACCCCGCCCGGATGGCGTCAGTCAGTCCGAGATTGCACAGCGCGCGGAATTTCTCCCGCGTGCGCGGCAGGAACAGGGCGTCCCCGACCCAACGGCCGGGATTGCGGGCATCGAGTTCCGATGGGATGACGTTGAAGTCCCCCGCCAGGACCAAAGGCTCCTCCAGCAGCATGCGTTCATGTGCATACTGAATTAGTCTTTCCATCCACCTGATTTTATAAGAATATTTCTCAGTTTCGGGTGGGTTGCCGTTGGGCAGATAGATGGACGCGACGCGTACCGCTCCGGCGGCGGTGGAGACCACAATCTCCATGAAGCGCGCATGATCGTCGGCGTTGTCGCCGGGCAGGCGTGCGGTCACCTCATCGAGGGGAAACTTCGACAGCACGGCAACGCCGTTGAAGGCCTTCTGCCCGTGCACCGCAACATTGTAGCCGAGCGCTTCGAGCGGCTCGCGCGGAAAGGCGTCGTCAACGCACTTGGTCTCCTGCAGGCAGACGATGTCAGGCTGCCGCTCGGCGAGCCACGCGGTCAAGTTGTCCAGTCTTTGCTTTATCGAATTTACGTTCCAAGTGGCAATGCGCATGGTGAAGATTGGCGTGTGGGACGGCGTGGGTTCAACTGGACGTGACAAAACCGGAAGCGGCGCCAAACGTCGGTGTCATCGCAAAGGTTACGCCGATTTTATGATGGTGCATCACTGCCGAGGATGCGCTGGCAGTAGGGATATGTTAGAAAAGTTGCCTCTGATACCAAAAAGAATCGTTATAAGCGAGGCACCAGCAAGAGGAAGTCCGAACGGCCGACCAGGCCGTGCTCGGCGGAGTAATAATGAAGAAGCGGACGTGGGTGTTCGGCGCGCTCGTGGTGCTGGTCGCAGCAGGTGTTGTCGTCGCGGCGAAGCGGGGGGACCTGTGGTCAGGCGGCGCCGTCGCGCAGGCGCCGCGCCCGGTTGCCCGGGCGGTTCCGGTCGAGGTCGCGACAGCCACCAAGCAGACCGTCCCCGTCCGTATCGAGGCGCTTGGCAGCGTTACGCCGATCGCTAGCGTCGCGATCAAGGCACGCATCGACAGCGAGATCGTCGGCGTGCACTTTCGCGATGGCGTGATGGTGCGGGAGGGTGATCCCTTGTTCACCCTCGACAGCCGCGCGCTGCAAGCCCAGATCAGGCAGGTGCAAGGGTTGCTCGAGGGAGCGAAGGCGCAGCTCGAGCAGGCCGAACGCGATGTTTCCCGCTACACCGAGCTCATCGCCAAGAACGCCACCACCCAGGTCACGCTCAACAACGCCAGGACCCAGGTGACCCTCTGGCGCGCCTCCGTTGATTCCAATACCGGGCAGCTGGAAAACCTTAACATCCAGCTCAGCTATTGCACGATCCGCGCTCCCATCACCGGTCGCGTCAGCATGGCTGCCGTCAAGATCGGCAACTTTGTCCGCCAAGCCGACCTGATCCCGCTCGCGACCATCATCCAGACCGCGCCGGTCTATGTCACTTTTTCGGTGTCACAAGGATACCTGCCGGACCTGCGCCAAGCGCTGGTCAATGAAAGCGCGACTATCGAGGCCATCATCCCGGGCGACACCCGGCGGGCGAGCGGCCAAGTGACCATGATCGAGAACAGCGTGGACGCGCCGACGGGAATGGTGCCCGTTCGCGCCACCATGCCGAACGACGACGAGCTTCTTTGGCCGGGAACATTGGTGACGGTGCGGCTGACCTTTCGTGAGGAACAGGCAGTTACCGTGCCGTCGACCGCCGTCCAGGTCAGCCAGAGCGGCACCTACGTATTTGTGGTCGACGATGGCGTCGCCAAGGTCCAGCCGGTCACGGTCGCGCGCGTGGTCGAGAGCGAATCCGTCATTTCCAGTGGCCTCTCGGGCGGCGAAACGGTCGTGACCAACGGCCAGCTCCAGCTTTCCAACGGCACGAAGGTTGCACCAGCCGGACCCAAGGTGGGGTCCTAGCGCATGAACCTCTCGGAGACATGTATCCGCCGCCCGGTGCTCACCACGCTGATCACCGCCGCGATCATCGTCCTGGGCATCTTCGCTTACCGGCTGCTCTCGGTTGCGGCGCTCCCAGCCGTCGACTTTCCGACCATCAGCATCACCGCCACATTGCCCGGCGCGAGCGCGGAAACCATGGCGGCATCGGTGGCGGCACCGATCGAACGCCAGCTTTCAACCATCGCCGGAATCACGTCACTTACATCTTCGTCGTCGCTCGGCATCACTTCGATCACCATCCAGTTCGATCTCAACCGCAATATCGACGGCGCTGCGCTCGACGTACAGACGGCGCTCTCAGTGGCGCAGCGGCGCCTGCCGGTGGAAATGACGACGCCGCCGAGCTTCCGTAAGGTCAATCCGGGTGATTTCCCGATCCTGTATATCAGCCTGAACTCGCCGACCTTGCCGCTTTCGGCGGTCAACGAGTATGGCGAGATCACGCTCGCCCAGCAGATTTCACAGCTTCC
>Ga0207708_10001182_pt1 | contig 19652 bp, 21 predicted proteins | sample KBSK5101metaG_FD_184340 | JGI IMG/M metagenome (GOLD analysis project Ga0207708, IMG submission 184340) | Corn, switchgrass and miscanthus rhizosphere microbial communities from Kellogg Biological Station, Michigan, USA - KBS K5-10-1 metaG... | ecosystem: Host-associated > Plants > Roots >...
TTGATTTTTGTGTTTAAACCGCCGGCAATTAAAGGGTTTTTAGCGCATCTACTAATCTCGTTGGCTAGTTCATATGCGGAGCCGAAAAGTAGCTCACAACCGGTGACGTCGAGAATGACAGTGTCGCCGCTCGACTCTTCGACCATTGGAGAAAAGGCGTAGGCAAACTCAGCCAATGACGTCCCGGTCGAATTGGGGCTGTAAATGCAAGCGAACATAATTAATTGAAAGTACGACGAAGATTAACGAAAATCAACGAATATTGTCAACGCGAAGAGCCTACCCGGGCACGAGTGACCATCCTCCTTTAGATTTCGCGTCAAAAAAGTGCTTGTGTCTGACGTAACGTCGGGGTTTACGATTCACGAGTGAGGACAAAATGAGCGACTCCATGTATCAGGCCAATGAGTTTGCACAAGTCGCAGGAGTAACGGTGCGAACACTTCATCACTACGATCGAATCGGCTTGCTGAAGCCCAGCGGTTACACCAGCACAGGCTACCGGCTGTATCGAAAGCATGACTTAGTGCGACTGCAACAGATTGTGACATTGAAGTTCATCGGCTTTTCACTGACACAAATCAAACAGCTTCTGAATAGCAACTCATTTGATTTGCGAGTCGCTCTCAATCAACAACGAGAAATCCTTGCTGAGAGACGCCGACAACTTGATCGAGCAGTAACGGCAATTGAAAAAGCGCACGCGCTATTAGAGACAAACGACGAACCTGATTGGCAGGCATTCAAACAAATCATTGAGGTGATTAATATGCAGAACAACATGGATTGGACCAAAAAGTACTACTCCGAAGATGCCCAAAAGAAGATCGCTGACCAGGCACAAGCGATCCCGCCCGAGGTGATCGAGAAAGCACAAAACGATTGGGCCACCCTGATTGCCGAGGTCGAGCAGGCGGTAGGCGAGGGTGTTAGCCCAACGAGCGAACGCGCGGCAGGGTTGGCTACGCGTTGGCGTGAATTGATTCGCGGATTCACAGGAGGTGATAGAGAAATCCAGGCAGGTCTAAACAAGATGTATTCGGATCAAACGAATTGGCCCAAAGATTTTCCGAAACCTTACAGCGATGCAGCGGGCGCATTCATGTGTGAGGCGATGGCTGCGCAGCAGAAATAAAAGGGAAAAGGGGAAAAGGGAGAAACGGGCTTTCCTTCTTTCCTTTTCCCCCTCTTTCCCTTTTCCCCTTTTACCCTTTTATCCGGCGAGCGCTTTAAATTGAACCTCGTTAGCGGCGGGAATGATGGGTCGATGACGGCTGATCGCAATTGAATTTACGCGAAGTAAATTTCCGTGTGTTGTTGCGACAATACTGATTTGACTGTTCGTATTTGCCAATCGCGTTGGCTTTCTTCGACCCCATTGACATATCTCGGCGGCAGGTAACTTCACTTCATTTGTACTGACCCACTCAGATTGTCCCGTCAATTCGAGGGATAATGCTGCGCAAGAGCGGACGCACGATTCAGCAGCCAGTACCAGAATTGTTACCGGCTTATTTTCCACTGTATGTTTGAAACGGTGCCACCAGGACGAAATGATTCGGCGCGCCTCTTTCCCTACCACTTCACCTAGATCCAGCACGACCAGGCCGAAACCTCCAGCATGCAGCAGCAAGTCAGTAGCCTTGAATGCATGTTCGAGACTGGCGGCACATCTGACCCACAATAAGTTATCGAAATTTATTCCGGCGCCGGCAGCAACTGTGGGTGCGAAAACATCGTGCGTATCGACAATTGCGCAGATCTCTTCGTGAGTTGTAGCGTAAGCGAGGATTGAAAAAAGCAGGCTCGTGCGACCAGACGACGTGCGTCCAAAAATTTCTGTAACGGCACCGCGCGGAATACCACCAATAAACTGATCTAGCGTTAAAACACCAGTTGATAGCGTTGGCGCCGGGGGCTTTCCTTGAAGCGTTAAAGCTTTACCAAATCGTCCAACGATTTCTGCTTCAATTTCCGCTTTGGAAACTACAGCTCGCATGATCTATTCGTAAACACAAAACTTTTGCAGCGCGATCGTTATCGCAACGTCAAGAATACGTGGTTCACTCTCGAATGAAATGCCAACACGTAAACGCGCAAGCTCTGCTGCCGACCTGGTTCCGGAACAGCTGTCATTGCCTCTACTCAAAGATGCGGCCGCAGACTGTCGGGCCTGTGATCTTTGGAAAAAAGGAACGCAAACAGTTTTTGGCGCCGGCCGCGCGCGCGCACGGGTTATGTTTGTCGGCGAACAACCCGGCAACGAAGAAGACTTAACAGGCAAACCCTTTGTAGGTCCCGCTGGTCGTTTATTTGACAAGGCGCTCGACGAAGCGGGCATTGATCGCAAACAAACCTACGTCACTAATGTTGTCAAACATTTCAAATGGGAACCGCGTGGGAAGCGTCGCATTCATAAAAAGCCGAATGCGCAGGAGATCTCAGCGTGTCGTCCCTGGCTTGAAGCTGAGTTCGCACTCGTAAAACCAAAAGTAATCGTGGCTTTAGGAGCAACCGCGGCTCAAGCTCTTCTCGGTCCGCAATTCAGAGTTACAAAGGAACGCGGAAAATTTATCGAATCAACGCTAGCGCCTTACATCATGGCTACTGTTCATCCGTCCTCAATTCTGCGCGCACCAGACGATGAAACTCGACATCTGGAATATCGTCGCTTTGTCGACGATCTTAAAAAGCTCGCGCGAGTGCTGAAGTAATTCTCTTTCGACTTTAGCTTAGACGGCACGCATCAACGACAAGCGGCTTTGACTGAAAGTCACATCTAGCGCTAGTCGGAAGTATTTTGGTTTCGTGTTGGTTCGTGTGAATTCGTGGATCGTCCTTGTTCTTCTCTGGACCAACGGAACGATCCACGAAATCACACGAACTAGACACGAAAACTCATTACCATCCCAATCGACGGTTGAGGCAAAGCTATGACAACCCGCTCTTAGTTCGCGCGGTCCAGTGATGCGTGCGCTCCCCTCTTCCATCGTCGCTTTAGCCCGGTGTGGGTGTTCAAGTGGTCCTATCTGAAACGTGTGTCCCAGACGCGTGAGGGAGCAAATGATCACCGGGCTAAAGCCACGATAGAAGGATCAGCCAATACGATCGAACAAGCGGCGATATAGATCAGCTACGTCGAATCGAAAACCGTCAGTGGTGCTCCAATTCAATATCTGTGCTACGACGACCCTCTGTTTTCAACTAAGAGTCTGTTCGGCAGTCAGCGAAAGAGACAGAGACGCATGGCCGACTAAAGAACTCGAACCAGAACACCACCGAATCCGCCGATTACTAGTCGTCCTCACCTCCTTTCCTCTAAAAATTTCTCTTGACGTTTGCTTTGTTATATTCGAGAATGTTCGCTAAATTTTCGCTTGTCAACGAAAATTATTTTAGGCAGGAAGTTGAGAGAAATTAATGCCAATAACGGCCAAGCAAAAGCGGATTTACGACTTTATTCGGCGATACATGGAATCGAATCAAGAGCCACCTACAATCGCTGAAATCGGCCGGCAGTTTCAGATGAGTTCGCCTGCCAGTGTTCACAGCATTCTTACAGCGCTTGAACGCGAGGGACTCATCAAGCGCATCCCGAATGTCAGTCGCGGAATTCAGTTGGTTGAGCAATCGACGAACGGTGGTGAAAACGAAGTCCCTTTGTTAGGGACCGTCGCCGCAGGCCAACCGATCGAAGCGATTCTTTCACACGATACGGTGAACGTTCCGAAGGGTATGCAGGGACGCAATCGCACTTTCGCCCTTCGTGTCCGCGGCGATTCGATGATTGATGAAAATATTCAGGACGGCGACATCATCATCGTTGCTTCGCAAAAAACTGCTGAAAACGGACAAGTCGTCGTAGCTTTGATCGATGGGAATTACGCCACCGTGAAGAAGTTTTATCAAGAGCCTGAATTCATTCGGCTCGAGCCGGCAAATCCACAGTTCAAACCCATCTTCATCAAAACACCTGAACGAATTCAGATCCAGGGAGTGGTTAAAGGTCTGATTCGCAAATACGACAATCGCATTTTATAAATACGAACGAAGATGAATGCGCCGGCAGAAAAAGAAATCGAATTGGTTGGTTTCGCACTCGGTAACTGCATCGTCGAGATCGGCCCCGCGCTCGAGAAGTACCTTCGCATCGTGCACCGAACAGCACTCGAACTCGCAGTGCAAAACCAATTCGGCGTTGAAGTGGGCGGGTTCTGGTTAATGGGAGATCAAATCGCCCAGCTGAGACGACTACCGGAATACTATTCTGGAGAAGAGGCAACGAACGTGAGCGTCGCGGTGGAAGCGTATCTATCGGCCCAACTCAAGGGGATCACCACGAGTGAAAGTTAAAGCGCGGCAGCTGACTCCGGCAGCTGTTTAGCTCTTGTTGCCACAATCAATCCTATGCCACCCATGATCATCACCCCACCAACCACAGTACGCCAACTCAATTGCTCATCCAACACGATCATTCCCAGCGCCACTGCAACCACCGGCGTCACCAGCGCAATCAACATTGTCTTCGTTACATCCATATTTCGCATCAACCAGTAGTACAACAAAAACGCGACCACCGATCCGACGAGCGCCAGATAGAACAGCGAAATAACCGCCATCCTCGTCCAGCGGAAGTGAAATGGATTTCCCTCCAACGAAATTCCGATCAAAAGAAGTGGAATCAAGCCAAAAAACATTTGAGTGGCGGCGATGATGGCGGGATCCAACTTGGTGGCTCGCGCTTTTATGAGAACGTTTGAGTACGCCACAAAAAACGAACTGAGCACCATCGCAACAGAGCCAACAAATGCTCTTCCTCCCGCAACGGAAAGCTGATTCGAAAAGACGACCCCGACTCCACATACACCAAGCACCACGCCTGCGATCCTTCCCGGAGTCATTCGTTCCTGTGGCAAATAGAAATGTGCGATGACGAGGCCGAAGACTGGAATTGTCGCTTGCAATAGCGCGGCAAGGCCCGATGAGACGTACTGCTCACCCCAAAAAATCAAACCGTAATTTAGACTGAACGACAATATCCCGGTTAGGATCAGCAGTCCCCAGTCGGCGCTGCTCGCCGGTAGCGACACACGTCGAGCCCAGATGATTGTGAAGAGAATCAGAACCGCAATTACAAACCGGATACCAGCGAAGGTAAGCGGAGGAAGATCGTTTAGTCCGATCTTGATGAACAGCCAGGTCGAGCCCCAGATGAGACAGAGAACGAGCCAAACTAAACGAGCTTTCATCTAGCGAGACGTCTCCAACCTGCCGAGGGCCTTAACAGAAGCGGCAAGTAGACACATAGTTCTACTTGCCGACTCCTAGAGCAATCGCTAACGAACGACAAACTAACTCTGCGCGGTTTCCAACTTAATGATCGCAAAACCAGCGCCCTGTGGGTCTGTCAGCACAGCGAACCGACCAATCGTCGGAATATCTGTCGCAGGGGCACAGATGTTTGCGCCTAACTCAGTCGCCTTGTTCACTGTCGCATCACAATCATCTACCGCGAAATAAATGAGCCAGTTTGGCGGAATTGGTGGCATATCGGGCGTAATCTGAAGCATGCCACCACTCGGCCGATCTCCACCGTTGGTGAACATGGTGTATTCCATAGGCCCAAAGTTTTGGACATCGCGCCCCCAATCGAAGACGGTCGAATAGAAATCTCCGGCTTTCTTGGTGTCAGTCGTCATGAGTTCATTCCAGCAGAGCGAATTCCGGGCACCAACAAGACCAACACCTTTGTTATCCTTCGCCTGCCACAGAGAAAACGCTGCGCCTGTTGGATCCTGAATCACAGCCATCCGACCGAGAGTGAACACGTCAAACGGTTCCTTAAGAATTGTTCCTCCGGCCGCCTTGGCCTTGTCAGCGGTTTCATCCGCATTTTCTACAGCCACATAACTCATCCAGTGTGGAGGGATTCCCTGTGATTTCATTTCGGGCATCAGCTCGTAAAGTGCCGCCACGTCTTTCCCATTAAGCTGCAATATCGTGTAAACGCCGTCTGGCCCCATTGGATGGTCGACGTAATTCCAACCAAATAATTGGGTGTAAAAGCTTTTGGCAGCGTCACCACTGCTGGTACCCAACTCGATCCAACAAAACGTTCCGGGTTTATGTTCGATGGCTTCCTGCATACGTGCTTCAGTCATTCTCAAATCTCCTTGTTACACCGCTTACACCGTCAAACAGGTGCGGAGGGTCTAAAGTGTTCCTGACGCCAGGGGTGCGTCAGTTGGGGAGCTACGTTTGATTTCTAATCACGACCACGCAAATCGCAGACGTGTTTCAAACACTTCCGAGCAAGCAGTAATGAAGCAACTAATCCTCTTTGGGAAGGCGTTAATCTACCATGCATGAGTTACTGAGAGAAATGCAAACGAGCATTCTTGAGGTAAAGTTCCTCGCGACTGCTCGGCGAGTTTCAACGACTGAAAAGGCAACCAGGAAAGACTTATGATGATCGATAATTTACAAAAACTGCGTGGACCGGCCATAGGCCTGATTATCGCTGGCAGCTTGAACGGTATGATCGGGCTGCTCGCACTTCTCGGAGGCTTAATGCGGCTTTCGGGTATCGGTGGACGCGAGTCGCTACCGGTAGAGGATGCGGAGCGGATCGGCTACATGACCTCGACCGTAGTCACATACGCGATGTCGCTGCTAAGTCTTCTGCTCGCGCCGGTGATCATCTATGGCGCGGTCCAAATGATGAAAGCAAAGAATTACAAGGCCGTACGCATCGCCGCGATTCTCGTCATAATTCCGTTTACGTCGTGCTGTTTCCTGGTGGGAATACCGATGGGTATCTGGGCCTTGGTCATACTAGGTAAGCCGGAGGTGAAGGCAGCTTTCAACAGTGATGGCTGGGTCGGAAATAACTACCCCCCGCAGCCGCCTCAAAACTGGTAGGCGCAAAACAGCAATTCGACGAGTTGAAACGGAGGGCGTTAAGAATCCCAAAAACGAAATGCGCCGCCTCCAGCAAGCTGAAAGCAGCGCAATCCGTTTTCCCAAAAGTCAGCCGAAGCTTTCTCTTAGGATGGTAGCAAGAACTGTACACATTCAAGCTACCGAATTTGTATCCCGATGATCAACTGGCGGTCAGTTTAATCTCCGGTCAGCACTCGATTTGTTTTCACAAGTCTCGCATTCTTGCGAACGCGGTGCCTTTAGGTTTTTGTTTTGGTGGCTTTTCCTCCACCGCCGGTTACGATCCAGCAACGAGGCTCAACTTGCGTCGAGCTGCTTCGCCCCCTTCGGCGGGTCCTTTCCCAAAGGGTACCACTCGTTTTTATCCGAGTGACTCGAGAAAGTCTCGCAACCTTCTCTAGCTGAACCTTTCGGTTCCGACTCGGGCGTCATAGAATCGACAGCCGCCTGTCTCTTCTCTCGCTCGGGCGTCACCACCCGATTGCCGTCCCTTTGTCCGTCTCGAAGGCCGCAACCCTCGTGACAGGGAGGTTTATACTCCTGTCAGTGTTTTAGAGCAAATTTTTGTGTGTTTTATTTTTTCGAATTGCTGAATTCTTTTTTGCTGGTTGGACCATCACGAACGAAACTCTCGTGTCTTGAATAGTTAGCTCAATTAATTTGCTCACGGTTCTTTAATTCATTGATTACGGATCGTAGCCGCGATTGAACTTCATTCAACTGCTGTTGGTCGGAATATTTCGTGCGTGGCCAAAAAAAACCTTTCAGTCCATCTTTTCTGCGGCGCGGAACTACATGAACATGCAGATGCGGCACACTTTGACTAACACGATTGTTCATCGCGACAAATGTTCCTTCTGCCTCCATCGCCAGTTCGACTGCACGTGAAAGCATTTGAACGCTTCGAAAAAATGTAGCAATCATTGCTGGCGGCAGATCAGTGAGCGTTTCGACGTGCTTCTTTGGGATTACTAGCGTATGGCCGTGAAAAAGCGGTCGGTGATCGAGAAATGCGAGCGTCGATTCATCTTCGAAGACAATCGGACCCTCCAACGTGCCTTCCACGATTTTGCAAAACACGCAAGCTGAAGAAGCCATCACAACTCCTATAACAACGGGTAGAAGGTTTAAGGCCACCGGTACCGAACCGGTGGCCTTCTTAACTCCGACTCCAAACTTAATTCGGCTCGCCTAAGACTTCGTCGAAACCGGGCCGAAGAAACGCTCGCGCATTGGGGAATTCCTTCTCCGCCCGTTGCCGCAGGCGTTCAAGTTGCAAGATCAGCGGAACAATCGATTCGGATCTTTCAGGCACGGCGAACTGCATCAATCGCCAGGCGCTAATCGACCGATCGATCCCGACGAGAGCGACCTTAGCCGAACCGTCGGAGTCTTTCGGATAACTTGCGAGTTCTGGATCTGTCTCTTCCACTTCATTGCTACGCGACGACAGCGCTCGCATGCTTTTCACGGCAATCTGGTACTGATACCAGTGAATTACTTCGCTCGCATTTTCAAACTGATCTGATTGTTCGAAATCTTGTTGGTCGGGCGGTAGATCGCGGGCTGTCGGCGTTTCCAAGCACTCTTTGAACCATTCTGTTACATCTGACGCATACTTCTTCCCGGCGGTAGCCAAACGATGTTTGGACGCAGCCTCCCGCCGCCGTTCATGAGTTTTTTCCGCTTCTTCGTCGAACTGCGTCAGATCGACGCCGGATTCTTCGGCCCACTCAGTCAACATCTCCTGAGTTTCCTGAAAAATCCTGCCGAGCTTCTCCCAGAAGGCTTTGTTTTCGATGTCACGACTTTCGGGTGAGTCGTCAGTATCTTCCTGTTCAGTTGCGTAAAGCAGACATCGCGACGTGAACTGACATCTTTCACACCAGCGATCGCAGTAGTTGTAGATACCTGAAATTAGATCGGGATTAGCCGCTAATTCGGTGAGGGTTCGTCTATTCATGGTTTGTCTCCTGAAATGAGGATTTAAGGTGGCGGCATTGTAATGTAGGATGGCGGGAAAATGACAGCAGATCCTGCTCAGGAATTTCAAAAAATTTTAGCAGCACTGAGAGACGTTGGATTCCTTCTGGTGTCTGATCGAGCATTCCCGAGTGTGGGTGGTCTAATTACCGGCGGACCAGTCAAAGGTTCGTGGTGGTCCCATCCCCTGGCTCACACAATCTTTGGCGTGAATGAGCTATTGGAAGATCACGCAGACGTTCTTATCTGTAAATTGGTTGATGGCAAAGTTACATTTGTACATCGCACGATGTGGGCCAACGTATTCGCCATCGCTACGTGTGGTGAGGAATGGCAAACGGATGGACTCTCCTCGACGGCGAAAACTTTGCTCAAACAACTTCAAAAGGAAAAGCGGCTCGACACCACAACGCTTAGTTCGTTAAAGGGAAAGAAAATCGGCGACGTTACGCGCGAACTCGAACAACGGTTATTAATTCATTCAGAGCAGATTCATACTTCGTCTGGGGCACACGCAAAGATAATCGAGACGTGGGAGAGTTGGGCCGATCGCGTCAGATTGAACGTACGGCAAACTGATCCAGGAGAGGCGAAACTGTTCTTGGAAAACCATGTAAAAGAGATCAATCGGAAATTCGGCTCGAATGCGCGGCTTCCCTGGCGCTAGCAAATCGCGATCAGGACAAAACCTACGCAGGGAGAATCCTCAAACACATGAAGTTTAAAGCACATCTTCCCCTGGTGTATGGGCTTTTGTTCGTATGCTGGTCTCTAACAGCGATAGCGCAGCAGCCTGGACTTAACGACAAGTCTCTAACCTACGGCTTCGTGAGTCCGAACACTCGTGAAGGATTGAAACTGGACGACGCGATCCGTGGCCTGTCATCTTCAGAAGAGCACGAGTTGATCCGACAAGCGCGTGCGTTTGGGTGCGTGGCTCAATCCAAGATCGAGACGTTGAAAGCAGTTGGTTCGTGGAGTGACGGCGCCGAACACTCGGTCCTTATTCGTTCAACCACTGACGCGGCAACGATGCGTTACATCACTTCAGTATTGGGCCGAAACGCGCAGCAGAAAGCTACCCTTTATTTTCATTCGAACTCCAGTGGGTCGGCTGATATCTACATACTCAGACCACAAGCGCGCAGCAGAAGCATTCGCAGTTTGTCTGGTCTACTTGATCAGGCAGGTATTGAATTCCGCACGCTGGTACCAGGCAAAAGAAGCGTCCTTGTTTATGTGGTTGATTTGCGGCGCGAGATGCGCGCAAAGATTGTGGCCGCGGCAAGAAAGATTAAAGCGCGTGTCATGTCGAGACGCGGTTCGGCCGAGTTTATCGGTGATGATTCAAGTCGCGAGAAAGCGAGAACTATCTTCGACGAGGAGATTCGTAATTATGAGTCGCAACATTCTGCGCTCATAACTAAATGCCGGACAAGCAACAGCGACCCTCAACGTTAAGAGAGATCAGGGCAGTCCCACATTTCACTCGATCCGTCTTGACGCACGATCTATTTCTCGCATAGAACCCAATCATGAAATCAACTGCACCATGTTTCACAGCTTCCGTCGAAGGCGCACTTGGACTGTTGACAGCTCCGGATGGGAAGCGGTTTGCGCCGGTTTTTGAACACGGCTCATTACTCGTGGAAATCTACGCGCCAAGAGGACGCGATCCACAACAACGGCACACTCGAGACGAGGTCTATGTCGTGGCTAGTGGAAGCGGCGAGTATGTCTGCGGAGAGATGCGACTAGAATTCGGCGTCGGCGATCTACTCTTTGCTGCCGCCGGCGTCGAGCATCGATTTGAGAACTTTACGAACGACCTTGCAGTCTGGGTAATCTTCTACGGTCCCGAAGGCGGCGAAGCAGAATGAGCCAACTAATGTCTCACCTGGAAACCACTACTCCATGTTTTGCGGTTGCGGACATAGCAACGACGATGCGTTGGTACGAAGAACAGCTTGGCTTCACACCGGACCCGTTTCCTGCTAACGAACCCTACGTCTTCGCGATTCTTCGACGCGATGATATCGACATCATGCTGCAAAGAATTGAGAACTACCAAAAGCCGGATATCTACAAGCTTCGCAGCGCGGGAGTTTGGGATGCCTACATCCGAATGCGCGGCGTAAAGCAGTTTTACAACGAGATAAAAGAGAAGGTCGAAATACTGCAGCCCCTCAGGCGACAGCCTTATGGCCACTGGGAATTCGAAGTGAAGGATCCGAATGGGTACGTGCTGGTATTCAGTGAGTTTGTAAGAGCTGATTAGGTTGGTAGGCCGGTCCGCGGATAACACCAGCATCAATTGACCTGACGGAACCCTTTCAATATCATTCCGCCGCCTCGCAAGCACTTTCTTTTGGGTCGATGTCCTCCCATGACGATCAACCAGAAGGACTCCAGATCTGTTTTCTCAAACCTTACTCTCGACAAACTGGACCAGATGTTTGGTTTGCGCGCATGGGGATTGGTGCTTTATGGCGCTCTGCCCGCAAGCCTATCATTATTGGGAATCATTGACGTTAAAGTGGCCCAAATCAATCAATTGCCGGCCATGCTCGTGGTTAGTCTGTTGCCCCTGATTGTGACGTTTCTGCTCGTCCGCGCTCGCCAAAGGGACTGGTACTTCACTACTGATTATTTAAACCTGAGAACAACGATTACCACACTGCTTATCGTCATCAGCGCAACTGTCATCGCGGCTGCATCAGGGATTATCCGACAGAAATACGATTTGTGGCCCCTGGATCTAAGCAGTCAAAGTCAGCGAGTTGCGCTAGTAGAATCTTTTCTTTTCGGCATTGCCAGTCTGATCTTTTCTTCATCTCTCTTCGCGACGATCTTGACGAAGGGCGCGGATCTGCCGGGACTACCAGGTTCAGGTTTTGTCACTTCTATTGCGAAGATGCGGCAGCTCCTAATCGCCATCCAGCGTAGTTCTATCTGGCGAAAGTATGAGTTTGACGAAGGCATACAGATCTTCGATGAGCTCAAACAAACAAGGGACAGCATTATCAAGGAACTGGAAGCAGCACTGTCGCAACCAGGTCATAGACTCGCAAAACGTGGGTTGGAGCCACTTCGCTCGGAACTCGACGTTTTTGCGCGATCAATAACTGACATCAGAGATGGCAAGATTAAGGACACAGTCGAGTTCCGTTGGAAAATCCGATTCGCCGATCTGACGAAAGCCAACGACGATGCGAAAGAAAATCTGCAGAACGAACGGGATGCAATCAAGGATCAAATCATGATTCTCATGAAGCTGAAGAACCTCAGGTTGGGAGGCTAGTATGAGCGACTTGTTTTATGCGGTAATCGCCCTCAAGACTAATGAAGTGTCAGACGTCGTTGCGCAACTGAAGGCACAAAAACTGGATGGCATCGGAGAGTGGCTTAACAATAACCACGCGGCCTTCTACGGTAAACGCAATGAAGACTGGAAACCGTTCAACGGTAAGACGATTAATCAACTAGTGAACGAAACGAAGGGATATCAAACTCAAACCAACCTTATCGAACAACTCAAAAACGATATCAGCAATGTGGCCGTCGTCCGGCCAATTAGAGTCTATTTCATCGACGTATTTGCATTGTTCGTCGATAAGTATAAAAAGCTGGCCAGCAAAGTTGATTTTTCTGTCGCTGACACTGGGCAGTGCTGCCTGTTGATTCCCAGTCCCCTACCGCTCGATATGCAAGATCTGCTCATTGGTGTCTACTGCAATGTTTGGCAGGAGGTGTGCAACACATATCGCCAAGGCAATCTTCATCGCATAGCTATGCGGATTGACGATCTCCAAAACTTTCGCAACTACCTTCTCAAGCTGTTTGGCTCTGATGATTCTCCCAGTCTCGTGGCCGATCAGGAGATAGCCAAGAGGCTTCCGTACCAGACCAAAGAACCACCATCGTTTGCCGGACCCTAAATGCAAAACGAAGACGCGACGATTGTCACTTTCTATTCCTATAAAGGCGGAGTTGGACGAAGCATGGCCGTGGCCAACGTCGCCTGGATACTCGCCAATAAGTTCCATAAGCGAGTCCTGGTCGTGGACTGGGATCTCGAAGCGCCTGGACTACATCGGTTCCTCGACATTCAAGATCACGAAGTGACACGCGGCTTAATCGAGCTCCTGAATGATTACAAAGCCTTGCTGCGGCAAGAGCAAAAGGCGCTACCGGAGAAGCTGGTCGATGTTCGCAAATACATCCAGGGAGCTGCTGGTTTCCTTGGCGGCGGCACGATATCGCTACTGGCAGCCGGCAAGCAGGACAGCAACTACGCGAATCAAATCAATCAATTCAGCTGGGACGAATTCTACGCAAAGTGGCATGGCTTCGGCTTTATCGAATACCTCAAGCACGAACTGAAGAAACTGCCCGAGATAGATGTTGTGATCGTCGACAGCCGAACGGGCGTGACCGATATCGGCGGCATCTGCACGTTACAACTACCCGACATTGTGGTCCTATTGTTTGCTCTTAACGATCAGAACATCAGGGGAGTGAAACTGGTTGCCGAGCGTATCTCTGAAAAAGCAGTCGAGATCGAGGGTAGGGATCGACCGCCAGCTTTGATTATTCGACCAGCGCGGGTCGAACGAACGGGAAACCAGGAGGAGAAGATCAAGTGGCAGGGGATTGCCGCAAGGGTTTTAGGTGAGCACGTGCCGGAGGGTGAGATCCCTCAGATAGTGATGGCTAAGCGAAACATTCCTTACATCGGGGACTACAGCTACGGCGAGACACCACTTGCAGTCGAAAAAGATCCGCTCGGCGATATGGCAGAAGCCTTTGAGGATCTTGCCGAGACGATTTTGCGGACAGCTGGCCAGGAAAACAGAGTCACAACCAGCAGATCATTTCTGAGCCGGCTTAATTTGACCCGGCATACTCAGCGATTCTTACGTAATGGGAAAAACGGTGTAATCGTCGTCTTGATACTTTTCGTCGCAGCCCTGGTTTTCTTTGCTGATCGGCAGCGGAGAGAAATCTCAGATCTCAAGAACGAGGTAAGTCAGCTTAGTGCGTCGCGAACATCAACACCGACACCGGCACCGACAATGGAGAAAGCCGCTCCCACTGATTGGGCAACTACGGCGCCAGATCAGGCATGGTGCTATCAAAAACGTCCGGTTAACCCGCGACTGCCATATGTAATTAGATGTCATCGGTCGCAGGATCGATGCGAGATCCGGCGCAAGACAGAAGGGCCAACCCTATCGGACTGTGAGTTTGTTCAAGATCTGAAGAGCACTCCCGGCGTTTTCCAACGCGAAGTCGCGACTGATTCCTGGTATAAATTCAGTGTAAAAGAATATGCCAGACCGCAACTGCCAGCGAAATAACTTGTAGTTAACTCGTAGGCTTTACCGCACGCCGGAAGTTGGCTTCTGCAAGTGTATTCAGCACCTCACCTTTTCGCACCCAACCCCTGCGCGCCATTGCCACTCCGTATTTCACGTTGTGTAGCGCCCCTGTCGAATGCGCGTCGACAGAGATGGTGAACTTTATCTTTCGTTTACGCGCTTCCCTTACCCAGCGTGGCTCCATCTCCAGTCGAAATGGATCTCCGTTGATCTCCACCGCCGCTTTCGATTCAGCGATAACATCCAAAATACGCAGCATGTCGCAATCAAATGGTGGCCGGCTCTGAATCAAACGGCCTTGTGCGTGTCCCCAGATTTTGAAAACCGGCTGCTTCATCGCGGTCACAACTCGACGCGTCATCTTCTCTGAATCCATCTTGTAGCGGGAATGAATGCTGGCAACGATGACATCAAACTTCTCGAGTATCTTGTCAGGATAATCGAGCGCACCGTTCGCCAGGATGTCTGACTCGGTGCCGCGCAAAATCTTTACCTTCACCTTTTCCTGAACCTGATCTATCTCCTCCCACTGCCGCTGCAATCGATCAAGCTCAACGCCGCCCGCATAAAACGCGGTCGGAGAATGATCGGTGATAGTGATGTACTGCATACCCATCGCTTCGGCAGCAAGGGCCATTTCTTCAACCGAATGTTTACCGTCAGAATAAGTAGTGTGACAGTGGACCAGGCCACGAATGTCTGCGAGCTCAATCAAATCCGCTGGTAGTTTGCCCTTTAACGCTGCCTCGACTTCACCGGTATCTTCTCGTAGCTCCGGCGCGATGTATTGCATTCCCAGTTGCTCGTAGACTACCGCATCACCATTAAGTTCTGCGTGAGACATTCTCTTCGGCCGTTTAGCAGAGCCTTCCCGACTGAAGAGTTTCGTCACTTTCGAAACATGAGCACTTGATCCAGTTTCAGCAAACAGAGTGGCAGCAAATTCATCGGGTGGAACAGCCACGAGTGAAACTCGACTACCATCGGTAAAAACAACCGTCGCACGATTCTCTTTTTGAGTTTCGGTTTGGACGATCAAAGGAAAGCGTAGGAAGTGTTGCAGCAACGCCACCGGTTTGTTTGCGCTTGCAACGAACTTGATCGTGCCGACCGTTTCGCTCCATCTCCGAAGCGAGCCGGCAACACTCAACTTCTTCAGCCCCGGAGCAGTCGAGAGATAATTTTCAATTTGTTCGGCGGTGCGCCACGCGCGATGCAGGTGCAGACGTTTTGGCGTGCGACCTCGTTTGGCGTGATCTGATAGCGACTCGAGTAGTTTGCTCTCTGTCTTCTCACCAAAGCCTTTCAGCTTTCGCACCTTGCCGGCGGCCGCGGCACTCTTCAACTCGTCGACTGACTTTATGCCAAGACCTTCATGAAGTTGCTTGATCTTTCCAACACTTAGTCCAGGCACTCCTGATAACTCGATAATTCCAGGCGGAAATTCCGCACGCAGCGCTTGCAACACTGACGACTCGCCGGTGAGATAAAGTTGTTTGATCTGGGAAGCCAACGCCTTGCCGATACCGGGCAGTGTGGTTAGACGATCTTCAGCAACAAGATCGCCGAGGTCGGCAGATACGCCGGCGATCGAGCGCGCGCCTGCGTTGTAAGCCCGTGCCTTGAACTTGTTAGTGCCGCCCTTAAACTCCATCAACGAGGCAATTTCCTGTAACGCAGCGGCGATCGCAAACTTGTCTAATTGTGGTTTCTGCTTCGGCATATGCACTAGATAGCTACCAAATCAGTTTCCGTTTTCAGTGTTAGTTTTGCAAATGACAACTCAAGTATAGATTGTGCAGTCAGGAAGGGGGCAAGCGGTCACTACCTCCAACGAGCCTAACACTCAACGAGCGCGTACCGCTTATACATCATGGAAAACAGAAGAGCGGGGGCGCGCTCGTTGAAGCAATCACAAGTTGAGCGGATCTACCGCTTGCCCCCTTCCCGACTGCGCAGTTCTAACAGGTCTCCTATGTATGAGGGACTCACTTTCCTATAATGGCCACACACCGACAGTCTTCATCGAGGGAGTTCATATGTCCATTGCGTCCGTCAATCCGAGCACAGGGGAAACGCTCAAGACCTTCGAGCCGCATTCGCAGAAGCAGATCCAAGAGAAGCTTCAGCTCGCCAGCGACACTTTTCGGACCCATCGTTACAGCTCTTTCGAAGATCGTGCGTCAAAAATGTTTCGAGTCGCCGAAATTCTCGAGAACGAGAAACTCGCTTTCGGGAAATTGATGACGCTGGAAATGGGTAAACCAATCAAAGCTGCGATTGCCGAAGCTGAGAAGTGCGCCTGGGTTTGTAGATACTATGCGGAAAATGCCCAGACTCATCTTGCAGATATTGTCGTTGAAACCGACGCGAAAAGAAGCTTCGTGCGGTTTCAACCAATCGGTCCGGTGCTCGCAGTGATGCCGTGGAACTTCCCTTTCTGGCAGGTGCTGCGTTTTGCCGCACCAGCATTGATGGCAGGTAACGTTGGTCTTCTCAAACATGCGTCGAATGTGCCGCAGTGCGCGCTAGCGATCGAAGATCTTTTCCGTCGCGCTGGTTTTCCGGAGGGCGCTTTTCAAACTCTGCTTGTGGGAGTTGAAGCAGTTGAACGCATTCTCTCCGATGAACGCGTGGCAGCGGCGACTTTGACCGGCAGTGAACCAGCCGGCAGCAGCGTTGCCTCAATCGCGGGCAAACACATCAAGACGACCGTGCTCGAACTCGGCGGCAGTGATCCATTCATTGTTATGCCTTCGGCTAATTTTGAAGCGGCAGTGACTACAGCGGTGAAAGCACGAACGATCAATAACGGTCAGTCGTGTATCGCTGCCAAACGATTCATAGTGTCGGATGCTATCTATGATGAGTTTGAGAAACGTTTTGTCGAAGAAATGAAAGCCCTGCGCGTTGGCGATCCGCTGGAAGATTCGACTGACATTGGACCATTGGCAACCCCACAAATCGTCAAAGACCTGGAAAGACAGGTGAATGATGCTGTTGCCCAGGGTGCGCGTATCCTTACGGGTGGCAAAGGATTGCAACGCCCTGGCAATTACTACGAACCGACAGTGCTGGTAGACGTAAAACCTTCGACGAAGATCTCATGTGAGGAAATATTTGGACCTGTTGCGATGCTGTTTCGCGTGGCAGACATAGACGAAGCAATTCAACTGGCAAACTCAACCACGTTCGGCCTGGGTTCAGCCGCATGGACCAACGACGCACAAGAGCAGGAGCGTTTCATCAACGAAGTCGAAGCCGGCACCGTGTTCATCAACGGCATGGTCGCTTCGGATCCGCGTTTACCATTTGGCGGGATTAAGCATTCAGGCTATGGTCGCGAACTGTCAGAGTTTGGAATTCGCGAATTCGTGAACATCAAGACGGTTTGGATCAACCAATGAACAATCGAGACGGCTATCCCTTCGCCGATATATCCCTGGCGCGCAGATTAGAACGGGCTGAGGCTCTCTCAAACGCAGACTTTGTCGAAGGCCGAGCACGCGCTTTCCCTGACAAGGGAGCCACGTGGAAAGAGATAGCCGGAACCTACGCGATGTACGACGGGCGAACTTCACCCGTTACCCAAACCTTCGGGATGGGAATGTTTCAGCCTTTGAATGAACGTGAACTTAAAGCCATCGAGCAGTTTTTTCTGGATCGCGGCGCTCCGGTTTGTCATGAAGTCTCTCCACATGCGGATCCCTCGGTGCTGCCATTACTGAACGACGGAGGATATCAGCCGATCGAGTTCACGAGTGTGATGTATCGGCCGATCTCACGCGAATCTCCGCTGTCGGTTGCAGTCAACGAGAAGATTCAAGTGCGGTTGACCGGTCCGGCTGAGGCAGACTTGTGGGCTGAGGTTGCATTCCAGGGCTGGAGTGAATTTGGCGAGCTCGCCGATTTCCTGCACGATGTTGGCCGCGTCAATGCAAGGCGAGAGAACGCCCGCTCGTTTTTAGCGATACTCAACGGGCGCCCGATAGCCACTGGGTTGATGAATATTTTCGATGGCGTTGCGCTGCTCGCAGGTGCGAGCACCATTCCGAAGGGGCGCAAACAAGGCGCACAACTCGCGCTGCTCGATGAACGCCTTCGCTACGCGGCCCAGCATGACTGCGACATCGCAATGATGTGTGCGTTGCCAGGCTCAGCATCACAGCGCAACGCGGAGCGACACGGTTTCCGCATCGCGTACACGCGCATTAAGTGGCAGCGATATTAGTTTCATTAATTCTTTTCAAGGACAACTAACGGTGAACGACTTCGAAAAACTAGGAGCTTTCTATCTCGGCAGTCCTTACGATCTCACAAACAAGAAGCGCAAAGAGGGACTACTACTTTACGATTCAAAAGATCTTGTTACACATGCCGTGTGTGTGGGCATGACAGGCAGTGGCAAGACCGGCTTGTGTATCAGCTTGCTTGAAGAAGCAGCAATCGACGGCATTCCCGCGATTGTCATTGATCCCAAAGGTGATCTGCCTAACCTACTTCTAACCTTTCCGGAACTAAAGCCCCAGGACTTTCAGCCCTGGATCAACGAAGACGACGCGCAGAAAAAGAATCTGTCGCCGGCCGATTATGCAGCGCAGCAGGCGGAGCTTTGGAAAAAAGGCCTCGCCGAGTGGGGACAAGATGGCAATCGAATCCAACGTCTGCGCGACGCCGCGGAGTTTCGCGTCTATACACCCGGCAGCAACGCAGGAATTTCTGTCTCGATTCTAAAATCGTTTGCTGCACCACCACCTGCCATTCGCGATGAACCCGAGTTACTTGCAGAGCGCGTAAATACGACGGCAACCAGTCTGCTCGGTTTGATCGGCATCGATGCAGATCCAATCGAAAGTCGCGAGCACGTTCTGCTCTCAACGATTTTTACCAAGCAATGGACCGAAGGGCTGGATTTGGATCTTCCAGGATTGATCCAACAGATCCAGAAGCCGCCGGTGACGAAGCTGGGCGTTATGGATCTCGAATCAGTCTTTCCTGCTCAGGACCGTTTTCAGTTGGCAATGGGTCTCAACAATTTACTAGCCGCGCCAAGCTTTGCATCCTGGATGGAAGGCGACGCACTCGACATTCCACAAATTCTGCACACGCCACAGGGAAAACCGCGCATCGCGATCTTCTCCATCGCGCATCTCGATGATGCACAGCGAATGTTTTTCGTGTCGCTGCTTTTGAATGCAGTTCTTGGTTGGATGAGAACTCAGTCAGGAACGACGAGCCTAAGAGCAATTCTTTACATGGATGAGATCTTTGGCTATTTCCCACCGGTCGCAAACCCTCCATCGAAACTTCCGTTGCTGACTTTATTGAAACAAGGACGCGCGTTTG
>Ga0207708_10001183_pt1 | contig 19643 bp, 18 predicted proteins | sample KBSK5101metaG_FD_184340 | JGI IMG/M metagenome (GOLD analysis project Ga0207708, IMG submission 184340) | Corn, switchgrass and miscanthus rhizosphere microbial communities from Kellogg Biological Station, Michigan, USA - KBS K5-10-1 metaG... | ecosystem: Host-associated > Plants > Roots >...
CTGACCTTGTCGTTGTCATGCACGTTCTGGTAGGCCGTCGTCATGAGCGCCGACTTGGCTTCGGCGGCCGACCATTCGGGGTGCGCCTGCTTGAGGAGGGCGAAGATGCCGGCCACATGCGGGCTCGACATCGACGTGCCCGCGATCGCCTGGAAGAGCTCGCCAGGAGGGGTGTCTGGATCGGGGAACGGCGAGTTGCCGGCCAGGATCTGGATCCCGGGCGCCGTGACATCCGGCTTGATGATGTCCGGCGCGACGGTGTCCGGCCCGCGCGACGAGAAGATCGTCATCGATGGCGCCGTGCGCAGGGTCGTCTTCCGCGGCCGCCCGCTATCCGTACGGACGCTGATACGGGCTGTCGGGTTCGACGCAGCGTGGATGTACGCCTTGATCGCGAGGCCAGGCGTGTTGTCGATGTGGACCGACGGGACCCAATGGTTATCCGTAAAGAGGTTGTCGACGTCGGTCTCGTTGTACATGACCATGCCCGCGCCACCGGCCTCGAACACGGCCTTGCTCTTCTCGGCCCGACCGACGACCCCGCGGATGCAGAGCACGACCTTGCCTTCGACCTTCGCCCGGTCGAGCTTGCCTGGCTCGCAGATGGCGCTGCCCGCGTCTGCCGCGTCGACCAATGGGCGCGTGCCCAGGTTCTTGGTGATCGACGCGCCTCGGTAACTCTTGCCGTTCCCGAGCGTGACGACGCCCTGGAAGAACCGTCGCTGCGTGCTCGCCCCGACGGCCGTGACCCACGGCATCGTGGCCGGGTTGCCGACCGTGCCCGGGTTCGGGCCATCGTTGCCTGCCGACGTCGCGATGAATACGCCGGCATCGGCCGCGAACAGCATCGCGATCTCATCCGCGGCGGGGAGGCCCGCGCCGCCACCGATCGAGTAGTTGATGACGTCCACGCCGTCGGCGACGGCCTGGTCGATCGCGGCGGCGAGGTCCGACGTGAAGCCGCCCAGGTCGCCGAGCGCCTTGTAGGCCACGATCCGCGCCCGCGGGGCGATGCCCGAGATCCGCGCGACAGGGAGCCCGAAGACGCGGGCAAGGACCTTGCGGTCGCCCGCGGCCGTCGACGCCGTGTGCGTGCCGTGGCCGGAATCGTCCCGGGCCGAGTCGAACTCGGTCGGCTCAGCGCCGATGACGGCCCGGTACGTCTTGAGCATCTGCCGCGCTCCGAGCAGCTTCTCGTTGCAGGTGAACGGCTTGTCGTTCGCGTTGTGGGCCGTGTTGCCGAATTCGCATGGGATCGGCCCGATCGGCGACGGGCCATACGTCCCGTCGTCGGCGAAGGAGGGGTGCTCGGGCCAGATGCCCGTATCGATCACGCCGACGACGACGTTCTCGCCCGTGTAGCCGCGGTCGTACGGACCGCCATCGGCGGTGAGCTGGAGGAAGCCAGGCGTGCTGTCGGTTTGGGGATGGCGCATCTGGTCCTCGAGGACACGGACCACGCCCTTCTGGGCCTTGATCCGGTCGACCTGCGAGGGGGTCAGGAGGGCGGCATAGCCATTGAGTGCGTACGAGTAGTCTTGGATCTTCTTCGTCATCGCCACGCCGCCCTGCTGCAGCGAGCTGTCGTGCTGGCTCTGCAGGAGCGACTGGTACTGGCGGGCGGCTGCGCTTCGGCGATCGACCTTCCTGCCTGCTGTCGGTTTCGTCGCTGCGATCCCACGGGTGCCACCGGCATATGCCGCGATGGGGTCTGCCGCCATGACCACGACATACGGCTTCGCCTTCTCCGTCGCCGCGACCGGTAGCGCGATCGCCGGTATCGCGAGCGAGACGGCGGCTGCGACCGCCAGGATCCGAAACGCCCTCATCCGCCGCATGCGGCTTCCTCCCCGGAGTTCCCGAATGTCGTCGTCGAGCGGGAACGTGCTGTCTCGACCAGGAGCGCGGGTTCCGTCCTCGGCGCGGGTCACCTCCCTGACCTGATGCGTGAGCTTCCGGTCGCGCACGGGCGCGCGGATGGGATCGCCCGCGGTAGGCTGGCGGCGATCGTCGTCGGTGCGTCCGATGATGCCCCTTCGGAGAGGCCGCTGCACGATGAACTCGAATCTGGATCCTGGAAGACCAGCCGGTCGCGCGTCGACACGCGCGCTTGCGGCGGCGGGCCTTGTCCTAGCGCTGGGGGTCGTGATGGCCGGGTGCAGTAGCAGTGGCGGCGGTACCGGTGGGTCCGGCGGGTCCTCCGCGTCGGCGGGTGGCGCGTCCGCCGCGGCGCCGAGCGCGCGTCTCGAGCTGGCGTCGCCCAAGTCCCCCGCGGCGGGCGGGAACACCTACACCGGCGTGCTGCGGTCGGACGCGATCGAGGGCGGCTGCGCCTACCTGCTGGCCGCCGACGGGCAGAAGTACGAGATCATCCCGCCCGACGGCTGGGAGCTCCAGAAGGCCCCGGCAGCCGTCGTCTCACCCTCCGGTGAGGTCGTGGCCAAGGCCGGCGATGTCATCACGGTCCATGGTGACGAGGCCGACATGATGTCGATCTGCCAGATCGGCCCGATCATCCAGGCGACGGACATCGTCGCCGGCCGGTAGCCCGCTGGCCGACGGTCAGGCGGCCGTTTCAAGCGGCGGCGAGCGCCTCGCCGAAGATCTCGACCGCCTCATTGATCTCGGCGGCCGTCACGTTCAACGGTGGCAGCCAGCGGATGACCTCGTGCTGCGTACCGCAGGTGAGGATGAGGAGCCCGCGGCTGAGACACTCGCTGATCAATCGGTCCGGCAGCGTGCCATCCGGCTCGCGAGTCGCCCTGTCCTTGACGAACTCGACGCCGATCATCATCCCGGGGCCGCGGATGTCGCCGATCCGGTCGTCCTCCGCGGCGATCCGCTCGAGGCCAGCGCGAAGCTGGGCGCCTCGCTCGGCGGCGTTCTCGACGAGCTTTTCCGACGAGATCGTCTCGAGGACGGCTACCGCGGCAGCACACGCGACCGGGTTCCCGCCATACGTCGAGCCGTGGGCGCCTCGGCCCCAGCGCTCCTGGATCTCGCGCGACGACGCGATCGCGGACAGCGGAAGGCCGTTGGCGATGGACTTCGCGATCACGACCACGTCCGGGACGATGCCCGCGTGCTCGAACGCCCACATCTTCCCGGTGCGTCCGTAGCCGCACTGCACTTCGTCGGCGATCAGCAGGATGCCGTGCTCGTCGCAGAAGGCGCGGAGCTGCTGAAGGAACGCGGCCGGCGCCGGATTGAACCCACCCTCGCCCTGGACGGGTTCGATGACGATGGAACCGACGGCTGACGGCGGGATCGCGGTCGATGTCAACGTCCGGAGGTCGGTCATCGCGGTCGCGACCGCGATGTCCTCGTCACCACCGAAGTCTCGATAGGCGTTCGGGAATGTCGTCAGGTGGACCGAGGGCACCATCGGCTCGTAGCCGACACGGTAGTTGATCGCAGAGCTCGTGACGGCCATCGCGCCGAACGTCCGCCCGTGGAAGCCGCGACGGAACGCGATGATCCCCGGCCGACCCGTCACTCGACGCCCGAGCTTCAACGCGGCGTCGATGGCCTCGGAGCCCGAGTTCAGGAACATCACCGAGTCGATCGGATCGGGCAACGCGGCCGCCAGCGCATCCGCGGCGCGTGAGATCGGCTCGGTGAAGCCGATCGCGTTGATCGGTCCCAGCAGCTTGTCCACCTGCGCGTGGATCGCGGCGGTGACCTGCGGATGCTGATGTCCGAGCGCGGTGACGGCGATGCCGTTCGCGAAGTCGAGGTAGCCGCGCCCGTCGGTGTCGAACAGGCGGTGGCCCTCGCCGTGGCTCCACTCGTGCTCGAGGTAGCGACCGAGGACCGGGGTGAGGTGCGGGGCGGGCCCGACGGCTGATCCCATCGGCGGAGTGTAGCCGCGGGTCGGACTGCGTTGTGTCGCCGCGTTGCGGTCGCGCGGCTCCTCGGGTCACATCCGCCGCGTACGATGCAACCCCATGGTCGATTTCGCGCTCACCGATGAGAACAAGCTCGTCCAGACCGCTGCCCGGGCCTTCGCCGAGGCCGAGATCCTGCCGCACATCCGCGAGTGGGACGAGAAGGGCGAGGTCCATCGCGAGGTCTTCGCCCGGATGGCCGAACAGGGGTTCCTCGGCGCGCCGATCCCCGAGGCGTACGGCGGCGCGGGGATGGACTACATCAGCTTCGGCATCCTGTGCGAGGAGCTCGAACGTGCCGATACGGCGTTCCGTGTCGTCCAGAGCGTCCACGTCGCGCTCAACTCGCTGGCCCTCCTCCAGTGGGGCACCGAGGAGCAACGCCAGCGCTGGCTGGTGCCCCAGGCACGCGGGGAGAAGCTGGCGACGTTCGGGCTGACCGAGCCCGGCGTCGGCACCGATGCCGGGAACCTCCAGACGACGGCCCGGAAGGACGGCGATGTGTACCGCCTCAACGGCCAGAAGATCTGGATCAGCCTGGCCGACATCGCCGACCACTTCCTGGTCTTCGCGAGCGTCGATCGGTCGCTCAAGCACAAGGGCGTCACCGCGTTCCTGGTCGAGCGCGGGATGAAGGGCCTCAGTACCGGCACGCTCCACGGCAAGCTCGGCATCCGCGCCGGAAACACCGGCCTGATCAACTTCGACGACGTCCCTGTGCCCGTCGAGAACCGGATCGGTGAGGAGGGTGAGGGCTTCCTCATCGCGATGAGCGCCATCGACCAGGGGCGCTACACGGTCGCCGCCGGGGCGGTCGGTCTCGCCCAGGCGTGCATCGACGCCAGCGTCAAGTACGCGCACGAGCGGCGCACGTTCGGCGAGGAGATCGGGCATCACCAGCTCGTCAAGCAGCTGATCGCGAAGATGGTCGCCGGGACCGAGATGGGACGGCTGCTCGTGTGGCGTGCCGGGTGGCTCAAGAACCAGGGCAAGCGCAACACCCGCGAGACGTCGCTCGCCAAGTGGCACGCGACCGAGCACTCGGTCCAGAGCGCGCTCGATGCGATCCAGGTCCATGGTGCGAACGGCTATTCGAACGAGTTCCCCGTCGAGCGCTACCTACGCAACTCCAAGGCCGCGGTGATCTACGAGGGCACGAGTCAGCTCCACACGCTGATCCAGGCCGACTACGCGCTCGGGTATCGCGAGGACCGACCGATCCGCTGTGAACCATGGCCCGCCCAAGGCTGGGAGGCTGTCCGGGCTTGACATGGGCACCTGGACGGACCGCGAGCTGGCGACCCTCGCCGAGATCGCGGAGACGTTCGTCCGGGGTGATGCCCTCCGCCGGGCGCGGCTGACCACCGAGGCCCTCGAGCGCGCCGCGGACCCCGAACAGGTCCGCCAGTTCCATCGGCTCCTCGGGTTGATGGAGTCGCGCTTCGCCAACCTGATCCTCGGCCGCCGGCCGACACGGTTCACTTCGATGTCGCCGTCCGCGCGGGAGCGCTATCTCCTCAGTTGGGCGACGTCCCCATTCGCGTCGCGTCGCACCGCGTTCGCGACGCTTCGCAAGCTGATGACGTTCCTCGCCTACGCCGACCCGGGCGCCGACGCGTCGGGTAATCCCCGTCATGCCGTGATCGGGTACGAGCCGGAGTCCCCGCCGGTCGCGGTCGACCGCGCGCCGATCGTGCCGTTCGCGTTGCCGTTCGACGTCGGTCCGGTCGACGAGCCGATGACGCTCGAGGCGGACGTCGTCGTGGTCGGCTCCGGCGCGGGTGGCGGTGTCGTCGCGGCCACGCTGGCAGAGGCGGGTCGCTCGGTCGTGGTCCTCGAAGCGGGTCCGTTCGTGGACGAGGCGACGATGCCCCGCGACGAGCTCGATGCGTTCGGGCGCCTGTATCTGAACTACGGTCTCCTCGCCACGTGGGACGGCTCGGTCACGATGCTCGCCGGCTCCGGCGTCGGTGGCGGGACGCTCGTCAACTGGATGACGTCGATCGAGGCGCCCCCGGCGGTCCGCGCCGAGTGGCGCCGCGATCACGGTCTCGCCGAGCTCCAGGATGGCGAGGCATGGAGCTTCGACATCGCGGCGCTCGAGGACGAGCTATCCGTCACGCCGGTCCGACGTGTGCCACCGAAGGATCAGGTGATCCTCACCGGCGCCGAGCGCCTCGGGTGGGAAGCGGCACCGGTCAAGCGTGACTCGCCGGGCTGCGACGACTGTGGCAGTTGCCCGTTCGGCTGCCGGCGCGGGACGAAGCAATCGGGTATCCGGGTCCATCTGGCGCGCGCCGCGGCGGCCGGCGCACGCATCGTGCCGCAGGTCCGTGTCACCAAGGTGCTCATCGAGCGCGGCCGCGCGGTCGGCGTCCAGGGTCGTGCCCTGGTCCCCGGCACGGACGCCGAGCCGCGCGTCCGCGAGGTCGTCGTCCGTGCGCGCCAGGTCGTCCTCGCCGCGGGCGCGCTGCGTACCCCGGCGCTCCTCCAGGCGTCACGCGTGCGGCACGGCGGGATCGGGAGGCACCTCCGGATCCATCCGGTGCCCGTCGTCGCGGGGCGGATGACGATGCCGGTCGACATGTGGCACGGCCCGATGCAGGCCGCCCGCTCGCTGCAATTCGCCGACGGTGAGCCGGGCCGGAACGGGTATGTCATCGAATCCGCGCCCGGCCATCCAGGTCTGCTTGCCCTTGCGCTCCCCTGGGAGGGCATCGACGAGCACGCCCAGTCGATGCGCGAAGCTCGCTATCTCACGCCACTCATCGCCGTCACGCGAGATGGCGGATCAGGCCGCGTTTCGCTGACCCGCGCCGGGCGCGTCCGGATCGATTACCAGCTGAACCAGACGGGAGTCGCGACCCTTCGCCACGCCGCGATCCGCATGGCCCGACTCGCTCGGGCTGCCGGGGCGGGCGACATCGTGGTAGCGGCCACGCCCGGGATCCGCTTCAACGCGATCCGCTCATCTCCGGAGAGCGACGCCGCGGCGTACGCGCGTTTCGAGGACCGGGTGGCACGGATGGATTTCCGGCCCAACCGGGGCTCGGTGTTCTCGGCACACCAGATGGGGACGGTGCGGATGGGCGCCGCCCCCCGGGAGCATCCGTGCGATCCGAACGGCCGCGTCCGCTCCCGTGGCCGACGCGAGCGCCTGGTCGCCGGTCTCTACGTCGCCGACGCCTCGCTCTTCCCGACGGCCATCGGCGTCAACCCGATGCTGACCGTGATGGCGCTGGCGCGACGGGTTGCCCGGACGGTGCTGGCGGAGTCGTAGCGTCCGGGGAGGGCTGCGGTCGAGCCATGCGGCCGCGGGCGGTCACGATCAGCGCGACGGCAGCGACGATGACGGCGCCGGCGAGCACGGTCCGTGGCTCGATGGGCTCGCCGAGGATGATCGCGCCGAGGATCACTGCGACGACCGGGTTGACGTAAGCGTACGTCGCCACCAGCGGCAGCGGCGCGACCCGGATCATCCAGCCGAAGGTGGTGAACGCCACGATGCTGCCGACGAACGTCAGGTACAGGAACGCGGCGAATGACGCGGCCGTCACGGCTGCCGGATCGAACCGCGCCGGCTCACCCGACACGATCGACATCGTGGCGAGGACGAGCGCCCCGGTGACCATCTGCAGACCGGTCGACACGAGCGGGTGACGTGGTAGCTCCGCGCGGTGCGTCGCGAACAATGAGCCCGACGACCAGGCGATCGGCGAGATGATCAGCGCGAGGACGCCGGCGGCGTGCAGCGCTCCGGTCGCGCCGAGCGCAGTCGGACCGACGAGGATCGCCACACCGGCAAAGCCGACGACGATCCCGACGACCGCGAGTCGAGGCAGTCGTTCGTTGAGGACGACGCGGCCGAGCACCGCGATCCAGACCGGCATCATCGCGACCAGCAGCGCGGCGATGCCCGACGGGATCGTCTGCTCGCCCCACGCCACCATGCCCATGCCGCCGCCCAGCAGCAGCGCGCCGACGATCGTCGAGTCACGAAGCTCGCGGCGCGTCGGGCGCCTGATCGTCCCTCGCTCGCGAACCGCGACCCAGGTGAGGAGGATCAGGCCAGCCGAACCGAACCGCGCCGCCGCCATAAGGAACGGGGGGATGGTCTGGACGCCGACCGCGATGGCCAGGTACGTCGAGCCCCAGACCCCATAGAGGATCGCCAGGCCGACCCAGATCAAGCGCGGATCAGGGGCGGTCGTCTTGTGCTCGGTTGGCATAGTCCGTTGGTCCAAGAATCAAGGATACGCCCCGTCGGTCCCACGTGCGCGAGGCGCACGGCGGGCGCGAGACGCGCGAGGTGCTCGCGGTGCGCGACGTGCGCGGTCCGGGTCGGCGGCGCGTCAGGCGGCGGCTGCGACCGGCCGGCAGACCTTGCATGGGCGGTAGCCGGCGGCGCCTGCCTCCGCAAGCGAGCGGAACGGACGCCGGTTGCGTTCGAGCATGTGCCGCCCGGTATGGCACGTCGGCCAGCAGACGATCTTGGTCGAGGCGCAGCCGACGAGTCGCTCCCCGCGGCGGGCGGCCGACTCCATCGCGTCGGGATCGAGGCCCTCCTCGGTCAGGACGGCACGCTTGTTGTGCGGACCGCCGAGCGAGTACTGGCCGATGAAGCCGTCGCTCCGGACCACTCGATGGCACGGGACGATGAGCGGCACGGGGTTGTGTCCGAGTGCCGTGCCGACGGCCCGGACGGCCTTGGGCCGGCCGATCTCGGCGGCGATCCAGCCATACGGGCGGACCTCGCCCCGCGGGATCTCGAGCGCCTTGCGCCACACGTCCTGCTCGAAGCCGGTGTGACCACGGAGGTCGAGCGGGATCCGGACGCGGCGATCGCCGTCGAGCCGTCGAGCGATCGCGTTCGCGAGGCGGGTGGGGACCTCGGCCGCGATCGCCTGGCGACCCGTCGCAACAAGATGGCGCGCTTCGAAGGCCTCTTGGTCGCCGGCAAGGTCGACCGATACGACGCCGACCCCGTTCCACGCCACCACGAGCGGGCCGAGCGGCGACTCGTCGATCCGCCCGTAGCGATCCATGAGGCCGACCTCGACCAGGACCGACGACCGCAGCGTCGACGGTGCCCGGACGGCGAGGTCGGCCAAGGCTGTCGCCTCGGTATCGGTGATCTCGAGCTGGGTCGTCATGCGGTCATCTCCTCGGGCTCGGGGCGTGTCTCCGCCTCGAGCATCGTGCGTAGCAATGCGATCCCTCGGTGGACCTGGGCCTTGACGGTGCCTTCCGGCCTGCCGAGGGCTTCGGCGGCTTCGGGATACGTCAGGCCGTCGACGTGGCGTAGGACGATGGCGGTGCGATACGCCGTCGGCAGAGCGGCCAGCCGGACCGCCCAGCGGTCACGCTCCGCGTGGCGCTCCGCCACAGCCGTCGGTGTCGCGGCCTCGGGTGCTTCCGGTTCGGTGATCTGTCGGTTCGCGTCGCCATCGATCGAAACGGGCTTCGGACCACGAGTCGCCCGTCGGGCGCCGACGGTCCGGCAGCGGTTCAGGACGATCGTCGATAGCCAAGGCCGGAGACGAAGCTCCGCGATCCGTGCCCGGTCATACGAGGCGAGCGCCCGGTATGCCCGTACGAGCGCGTCCTGGGCCGCCTCCTCGGCATCGCCCGGATCGCCGAGCATGCGTAGCGCGATCGTGTAGAGCCGGTCCTGGTGGGCGATGACGAGCCGCTCGAACGCGGCATCGAGGTCATCAGCGAGGTCGGCGATGAGGCGGTCGTCGGCGTCCATCACCGGCTAGAACCGCGTCCTGGCGGCTTCCGTTGCACGGGTCCACGGTACGCCCGCGGCCCGGCGCGAGTGCCGGAAAACCCCCGAGCCCATGCGACAATCCGCCGATGGGCCACGAGGACCGCTTCGACGACCTCATCGCCAGTCTCGGTGGCTTCCACCGATCCTGGCTCGTGTACCTCGGCATCGAGCTCGGTCTCTTCGCGCGGATCCGCGATGCGGGCGAGCCTGGCATCACCCCGGACGAGCTGGCCACCGCGACCGGCACGAACCCCGAGGCCATCGGCGCATGGTCGTGGGCCACGGATGCACACGGTCTCACCCGATTCGACGACGGCCATCTGACGATCGACCACGACACGGCGCAGATCCTGCTCGACGAGCGCCGCTCCGACTTCCTCGGCGGCCAGTTCGTCCATGCCGTCGTGGCGTCGATGGACTGGGGCGGGATGGCCGCGTTCTTCCGCAACGGGACCCCGATCCTCGATCGGCCAGACCGCTACCGCGCGGCCATCGAGCGCCTGACGCGGCAGGACATCGCGGTGTTCTTCGAGGAGGTGCTCGCGGCGTTGCCGCAGCTGACCGTCGAGCTGTCGCATGGCGGCCGAGTGGTCGATGTGCATTGCGGCGGCGGTCGGTGGCTGATCGCCATGGCTCGCCGGTTCCCGCAGCTCGAGCTCGTCGGTGTCGAGTTCGAAGCGGATTCGGTCGCGCGCGCCCGGGCGACCATCGAAGCGGAGGGACTCGCCGACCGGATCGAGATCCGCGCGGCCCGAGCCACGGATCCGGGTCACTCCGGTGAATACGACCTGGCCTATTTCCAGTACGCCCTGCACCAGCTGTCCGATGCACCACGGGTGCTCGCCGCCGCATGGGCAGCGCTACGACCGGGCGGGCGCGTGATCGTCCTGGATTGGCCGTTGCCCTCTGGCCCGGATGAGTTCCGGACGCGCCACGGCGAGATCATCGCCGGTGTTCAGCTCGACGAGCTCTATCAGGGCACCGCGCTCGCGACGCGCGACCAGTTCCTGGCGTGGTTCTCCGAGGCTGGGCTCCCGGAGCCGTCGACGATCGACCTGCCCTCGGGCGCCTCAGTCTTCCTCGCGGAGCGTCCGGCCTGACGCGGGGCGTCAGGCCGTCGGCCCTCCGTCGGTCAGCTGACCGTGATCTGCCCCGTCATGTTCGGATGGATCTTGCAGAAGTAGTCGTACGTGCCCGCGGCGGTGAACTTGATGCTCCCCGTCGAGCCGGCGGCGATCGTCGGGGTCGTGCATGAGGCGTCCGCCTTCATCGTCGCCGTGTGACCCGTGCTGTCGTTGTTGGACCACGTCACGACATCGCCGACCTTCGCGGTGATGGTCGCCGGGCTGAAGGCGAAGCCCTTGATGGTCGCGGCGACGGTGCCGGTCTCGGTCGAAGCCTCGCATCCGGCAGCGCCACCGGAGCTCTCGGACGCCGCGGTGCTCTCGGACGCGGCCGCCGACTCGCTGGGAGCTGCGACGCTGGGGGCAGCCGATGCCGGTGCGCTGGTCGCGGTGCCGCTGCTCGAGCAGGCCGCGACGATGAGCAGGATCGCGGCCGTTGCCGCGAGCAGGGGTGTCCGGGACATTCCGATCTCCTCGTGTGTCCGTATCCGAGGTATGCCTCTCGATACCTGCCGACGGTACGACCGTAGCGTCCAAGCGGTTTCATGAATCCCGGTCCTGCAAGCCCCTCGCCCCGCATCGACGCGACCGTGGTGCGCCGCTTGCTACGCCACGAAGCCGAGGTGCATGCGATCCCCGGCCGCACCTTGCGCGACCTGGGCGACGCGATCCTGCTCCACGACCCCACCGAGCCCGAACCGTTCTGGAACCGGATCGAGGCGATCCAGTGGCCGACGGACGCGAGTGGCTTCGACCGACGTCTCGCCGAGGTCGGCGTGCTGTTCGCGTCGATCGGGCGACAGCCTCATTTCTGGACATTGCCGCCGTACGACGAGCCGCGTGACCTCATCCCCCGGCTGTTCGCGAATGGGTTCGAGGATGTCGGTGATGGCCTGGTCCTGGCGACGTCAGACGTCGAACCGGCACGGGCCGCACTGCGCCGATCGCCACTCCCCGCCGACGTCTCGATGGAGCGGTTTCGCGGGATCATCGGTGCCGAGGCTTCCCGGGCCGCGGATGCCATCGTGTCCGTCCTCATGGCGGCATTCACCGTCGAACCGGAACGTCATCCCGGGGTCGTCGCCGAGACGCTCGCGTCGCTGGCGGACCCGCGCTTCATGCACTACCTCGTTCGGCGCGAGGGCACGCCGCTCGCTGTCGCCCGGCGGGCAACATTCGACGGGATCTCCTACCTCTCGTCGATCGGTGCCGTCGACGCCGCGCGCGGTCTCGGGTTCGGGCGGCTCGTGACGGCATCGGCGATGGTCGACGGGTTCGCCGAAGGCAACGAATGGGTCCATCTCGGCGTGTACGCCGACAACATCCCGGCACGTCGCCTCTATGAGAGTCTCGGTCTGGTGATGGCCGGCGAGCCCGGGCCGGACATGATCCTGATCGGATGACTCGCCCGATCGGGCGAGGCTGGGCGACCGTCGAGCTGGAACGCGCCGAAGGGCAGGTCCGCGACCTGATCAGCGGGGACCTGCGGTTCAGCGACACCCAGCGGTCGGTGCTCCTTGGCGCGCGATGTCGCCGTGCTTCGACGCCCGAGGGGGAGTGGATCGTGCTCATGGAGCCCGACACGGAGGGCAGGCTGGCCGGGTTCCTCGCCCGGCAGGGCGAAGGCTGGGCCGCGACCTGGGAGGAGCACGCGACCGAGGATGCGAAGCCCGCCGCCGTGGCCGGGCCGTTGGGCCCCGAACTCCTCGCGCCCGACCAGCCCGCGCGCGGTCAGTTCCGGCTCATCGTGATGCCCGCTACCATCGAGCCATGACGGAGACGACCGACCCGACGCTGACGATCCGGCCGGCGGAGGCGAGCGACGCCGAGGCGATCGCGACCCTCTTCACCGATGAGGGATATCCAGCCGGTCCGAGCGACATCGTCGAGCGGCTCAGCCGCTTCGCGTCCGAGCACTCGCGTGTCGTGATCGCGGAACACGAGGGCACGCTGCTGGGGTTCATCGCGCTCCACGCCCTGCCGCGATTCGAGCACGACGACCGCATCGTCCGCGTCCTCGCGCTCGTGGTCGACGCCGGCGCGCGTGAGCGTGGTGTCGGTCATCGGCTCATGACCGAGGCCGAACTGATGGCCCGGCAGCTCGGAGCCGCCTTCGTCGAGGTCACGGCCGGCCACCACCGCCCCGAGGCGTACCGCTTCTACGAGTCGATGGGCTACGACGCGACCGTCACCGCCTATCTGCGCAAGAAGCTTTGACCCGGTGACCACGATCCCGGCCGGCGGGCCGGTCATCCGCGTGCGCGGCCTCACGAAGCGATACGGCGACGTCCAGGCGGTCGACGGCATCGACTTCGACGTCGCCAAGGGCGAGATCTTCGGTCTGCTCGGACCCAACGGTGCGGGCAAGACGACGACGGTCGAGATCCTGGAGGGATTGCGCCAACCCGACGGCGGTCAGGTCTCGGTACTTGGGGTCGACGTCTCGCACGACGCGGACGCGATCAAGCCGCGCATCGGGGTCAGCCTCCAGACGGCGGCCCTCTACCCGAAGCTGACGGTGACGGAGCTGATCGACCTTTTCCGCAGCTTCTATCCGACGTCCCGCTCGACGAAAGAGGTCATGGACGCGCTCGAGCTCGGCGAACGGCACGACGCCCGCAGCCAGGATCTGTCGGGCGGGCAGCGTCAGCGCCTCGCGGTCGCGCTCTCGCTGGTGAACGACCCGGAGCTCGTGTTCCTCGACGAGCCGACGACCGGTCTCGATCCTGCCGCGCGCCGCTCGCTCTGGGACATCGTCGAGGGGCTGAAAGCCGACGGGCGATCGGTGCTTCTCACGACCCACTACATGGAGGAGGCCGAGATCCTGTGCGATCGGCTGGCGATCATGGACCACGGGCGGATCCTCGAGATGGGCACGGTCGAGCAGCTCGTTTCGAAGCATTTCCAGGAGCGCACGGTCCGCTTCGACCGGCTCGACGGCCTGGCCCGTGAGGAGCTCGAGCGGCTGCCCGAGGTCACATCGGTGAAGGAGGACACGAACGAGGTCCTGATGTACACCAAAGACCCCGGGCGCACCATCGGCGCGCTGCTCGATCTCGCCGACTCGCGCGGGCTCGAACCGCAGAACCTCGGGATCCGCCGGGCAACGCTTGAGGATGTCTTCCTCGACCTGACCGGCCGAGCGCTGCGGGACTGACGATCGATGACTCCACTGCTCGCACTCACGCGCGCGAACATCCGGAGCTATACGCGAGACCGCGCTGCGCTCTTCTGGACGCTCGCCTTCCCGCTGATCTTCATCTTCATGTTCGGGTTCATCTTCCAGGGCGGCAACCAGAGTCAGCTCAAGCTGGGCTGGGTGGACCAGGACGCGTCGCCAGCCGCGACCCAGCTGCGCCAGGCGTTCGCGGCACAGACGGGCACCGAGCTCACCGACGCGCCGAAGGACGACGCGCTGGCGAAGATGCGCCAGGGCGACGTCGATGCCGTGATCGTGGTGCCGGTCGGCTACGGCGAGGGCGTCACGGCGGGTGCCGCGGGTAGCGGCGGCCCGACATCGATCCTGGTCTTCACGGACCCGTCACGCTCGAACCTCGTCGCGTCGGTCTACCAGGCGGTCGGCGCCGTGCTCGGCGTCGTGAACCTCGGTGGCCGCCCGCCGCTGGTCGTTCCGCAGGCGGAGACGCTCCAGACCGAGAACCTCACCTTCATCAGCTACTTCGTGCCGAGCATGCTCGGGCTCTCGGTGATGCAGGTCGGCATCTTCGCGGCGATCCCGCTCGTCGCCGACCGCGAGAAGCTCATCCTCAAGCGGCTTGCTGCGACCCCACTCAAGCGCTGGCAGCTCGTCGGCTCGAACGTGCTGATGCGTCTGCTGATCGCGCTCGTCCAGACGGTGATCATCGTGGGCGTCGGCGTGGCGGCATTCCACGTCGAGATCACCGGATCGCTGCTGTTGGCGCTGGCGTTCGTGGCGCTGGGTGCGATGGCGTTCCTGGCGCTCGGCTATGTGATCGCCTCGTTCGCCAAGACCGAGGAAGCCGCCAACGGCATGACCAGCGTCGTGCAGTTCCCGATGATGTTCCTGTCGGGGACGTTCTTCCCGATCGCGGCGATGCCGGACTTCCTGCAGACCGTCGCCCGGCTGATCCCGTTGACCTACCTCGCCGACGCGCTTCGCCAGGTCATGGTCGGTGGCGCGGCGTTCGCGCCGCTGTACGTGTGCGCCGCTGTTCTCCTGGCGTGGCTCGTGGGCTGCTTCTTCGTCGCGTCGCGCACGTTTCGCTGGCAGTAGCGCCCTACCAGCGTTCCTCGTGGACGACGTCGTCGAGCGGGCGACGACCGCCTGATTGCAGTGGCCGCGTGAGATCGTCGGGATCGAGCGGGTAGCCGAACGAGAGCAGGAACTCGCAGTGGTGGTCCTCGGGATAGCCGAGGAGCGAGCGCGCGAGGTCCTGCTCATAGACCGTCGCGGGGACGCTGCCGATGCCGAGCTCCCACGCGGTGAGGATCATCGAGTCGGCCGCCATGCCGAGGTCGAACATCACCGATAGCGGGACGCCCGTCTTCGAGGGATCCGGTGTCACGAGCGCGACCGCGGCGGCCGCTCCCGCCAAGTGACCGGCCCACGGACCGACCTCGGCGAGCTCGCGCAGGTGATCGCGGTCGCGCGCCACGATGAACTCCCAGCGCTGCAGGTTCTTCGAGCTATTGGCGCGCCGGCCGGCGCGCAGGATCCTGTCGAGATGTTCGTCCTCGAGCGGGCGATCCGCGAAACGCCGGACGACGCGTCGCGACGAGACCGCATCCCAGACCGACATCGATGCCACCGTCAGCCCAGTCCCGGCTCGTCGGCGGTGGTGAGTGTCTCGATCTCGACGCGCTTCGTCGCGCCGGGGAGGGCGACCTTCACGAGCGTCCGGAAGCCACCGGGAAGCGTGTCGACCGCGGATAGCCGCTCCTCCGCTGCCGGGACCCGCTCGGCCGGAGTCGCAGCGGCAAGCGACGCCGCGTGCAGGGGCGCGAGCGACCCTTCGAGATGTGCTGCCAGGAACCGGGCGACCTCCGCGCGGTAGCGCGCGTCTTCATACAGCCACGAGTGCTGGCCGCCGGCGATCACCAGCGTCTCGACCGGCGCCGCATCCAGGTCGCCGACACGTGCTCGACGCGCCGCCGCTGCCAGCCGGGAGAGGTGGCCGACCGGGACCACGTCGTCGTCATCGCCATGGATCAGCAGGATCGGGCCCGCGTACCGGATGACCGCAGCGGTCGCGCTGATGTCCGCGACGACATGCCGCCTCGGCCGCAGGTAGACGTGCGTCGTCAGCCAGGCGAGTGGGTAGGCGATCGGGTCGGGGATCGGCAGCCGCGCGAGGCGGAAGGTCTGGCGCGTGAGCCGGTATGGGTCTGCCGGCGTGGACGTCGCGACGACCGCGGCGACCCGAGGGTCGGCCGCGCCAGCCAGCAGCGCTCCGATCGCACCCATCGAATGTCCGACGATCGCTCCGCTCGTCACGTCCGGGCGAGCGATGAGTGCCTGGAACGCGGCGAGGGCATCGTCGCCGAACTCGCCCGCCGTCAGCGGCATGGTCTCGGGCGGGTTCGCGCCATGGCCGCGGATGTCGATCGTCAGGCAGTGGAAACCCGCCGCGTGCAGGAACAGCGCCAGCGGCAGCGTCCGGTCCCGCGCCGATTCCCAGCCGTGGACGAGCACGACGCCAGGCCCGGGTTCGCCGGAACCGGCCGGGATGAACCAGGCGGGGAGATCCTCGTCGCCGGATCGCACGGAAAGTGTCTCGAACGGGAGCCCGAGGTCGGCCGGCGACATCGTCGGGGGGAAGCGTCGGGGATACCCGGCGCGTGCCCGGTAGGCGAGCGCGAAGCGGTAGGCGAGTCCGACTTGTGCCGCCGCGATCGCAGCAGCGAGGCCGGCTCGCGTCACGAGACCCATCACCTGCTAGGGGACGGCACGCACGACGTGCTGTCAAGCGCGCAGGAGCGGACCGCTGTTTCCGGCGTGCCCGTCGGTACACTGCATCTGTGGCCAAACGCGATCCGCACGAGGTGCTCGGTGTCGCTCGTGATGCCGACGCCGCACACATCAAGGCCGCCTGGCGGAGACTCGCCCGGGCCCACCACCCGGACCTGACCGGCGACGACCCGGCCGCCTCGCGGGTCGCCACCCGGAAGATGGCCGAGATCAACAACGCGTATGCGGCGCTGATCCGGGACATCCAGGCCGCGGAGGCGGAGCGCGGACCAGCGGCCGACATGGGCGGCGCGCCCGGCCGGCGAGGTGGGCCCCCGTCACCGCGACCCACGCGTCCTGTCACCGGCCGCGTCGACACGACCGCAACCTACCGCCCGCGGAATCAGACGATACCGAGGTCACCCGGCGGCCCGTACCCGCAGAACGGGGATGCGCTTCGCGGCCAGCCGCCGCTCCGTGCCGAGCGTCGTGGCAACGAGCCGCCCCGCGCTTCGACGCCGACCGGGCCCCTCGAGCGGGGGCGGATCCGCAACTTCCGACGGCCGAAGCCGCCGCCGCTCGATCGGGCGCGAGAACACGTCATCGAGTTCGGCAAGTTCCACGGGCACACGCTCGGCCAGATCGCGGCCTTCGAGCCGTCATACATCGACTGGGTGGCGAGCACCGTCACCCGGGATCCAGAGCTGGTTGCCGCGGCGCGCGTCGTCCAGGCGGATCTCGACGCCCGTGGCGTCGGTCGGCGGTCGCACCCGGCGCCGGCTCGCGCGACCCGTTCCGCCTGACCTCTGGCGGAGAAGTCCCGGAAAACGATGATCGCCCCCCGGATACCCGGAGGGCGATCGGTGCTGGTCCGATCAGTGCTGCCAACCCAACGTTCTTACGGGCCTGATGGCCGATGATCCGGTTACTCGGCTCGTGATCGGGGCCCGGGATCCCTCCCTCGAACCTCCTCGAGTGAGCGTCCGTTCCCCGTTCCGTGACCGACGCCCCAGGTGCTGTCCCCGGTTCGATCGCAGGTCGGCTTGATCGCCATGCTGGACCTCGGCACCACGAAGGGCAATGGCACCCTCGTCCCGGATCGGCAGGCTCGATGGTCGGGCGCACCCGCGCACCATCCGTGGGACGCCCGTACCAGGTGCCAGAAGGCACCGCCGGCCCGTCGCCGGTACGCTTCTGCGCGTGACCCATCGATCCACGGTGCTGCATTTCCGCGTGTCCGCTCGTGCCTTGATCGCGCTCGCCAGCCTGGCTGTCTTCGTCGCCGCATGCGGCGGCGGGGCCACGGCGTCCTTCGACGTCGCCGCCGGGTGCCCGGTCGAAGGGCGGGTCGCTGGTGCCTATCCAGACCTCGAGAAGCGGATCCCGACGAGCTACGAGGGACGCGCGCCCGACACCCTCGACTCTGGCCGTCACTGTGACCCGGACAGCCTCGGCAGCCTCGCAAAGGCCGGATTCGATGAGGTCCGTTTCGCCGGCGGCACGTGGGACTTCGGCGGCGAACGGGCGGCCGCGCTCGTCGTCTTCGAGGCCCCTGGCCTGACGGCAAACCAGATCGCCGACTTCTACGGCACGAGCGCGCAAGGCGCGAACCGCACCACGATCACCGGCGTATCGACGCCCGAGATCTCCGGGCGATCCGGCTATCGCCTGAACACGATGACCGGTGACCGGGTCCAGACCGTGGTCGTCTGGCCGTCCGCGACATCGGATGTCGTCAACGTCGTCATCACCAACGACCTGCCCGACCCGAAGATCCAGTCTGCGATCGACGCCTTCTCGGGAGCCTGATCGAGGGCCGGTGCTAGAGTCGGCCGCATGACCGACCGGCGGCGGGACTGGGAACGCGAGCGGCTCGATCCGGCGCTGAAGCGCGCCCCCGAGCGCAAGGCGTCGTTCTCGACGATGAGCGACATGCCCATCGAGCGGCTGTACGGCCCGTGGTCGATGGCACCGGACGAAGAGGAGCGGATCGGGCTTCCAGGAGAGCCGCCGTTCACGCGTGGCATCCACCCGACCGGCTATCGGAGCCGCCTCTGGACGATGCGCATGTTCGCGGGCTTCGGCTCGGCCGAGGACACGAACCAACGCTTCCACCAGTTGCTCGCTGCGGGCCAGACGGGGCTGTCGATCGCCTACGACATGCCGACCCTGTACGGCTACGACACCGACGACCCCGAAGCCGAGGGCGAGTTCGGCACGTGCGGGGTCGGTGTCAGCAGCCTTGCCGACATGGAGGTCCTGCTCGCGGGGTTGCCGCTCGACAAGGTGTCGACCTCGATGACGATCAACTCGCCGGCCGCGCCGATCTGGGCGATGTATATCGTCGCGGCGGAGAAGGCAGGCGTGTCGCGCGACCGGCTGGAGGGCACGCTCCAGAACGACATCCTCAAGGAGTTCGTCGCTCAGAAGGAGTTCCTGTTCCCGCCCGAGCCGTCGATGCGCCTCGTGACCGACACCATCGAGTTCGGGACCCGCGAGCTGCCGCGCTGGAACACGATCTCGATCAGCGGCTACCACATCCGGGAGGCCGGCTCCACGGCGGTGCAGGAGCTCGCCTTCACGATCGCCGACGGGATGGCCTACGTCGAGGACGCTCTGCGGCGCGGCATGCGGATCGATGACTTCGCACCGCGCCTGTCGTTCTTTTTCAACTCGCATTCCGACTTCTTCGAAGAGATCGCCAAGTTCCGTGCGAGCCGGCGGATCTGGCACGACCTCATGACGAAGCGCTACGCCGCCGAGAACGAGCGATCGGCATGGATGCGGTTCCACACCCAGACGGCGGGTGTGTCGCTCACACCGCAGCAGCCGCTCAACAACCTGACCCGCGTCGCGCTCCAGGCGCTCGCCGGTGTCCTCGGTGGCACGCAGTCGCTCCATACCGACGCCTACGACGAGGCGCTCGCGGT
>Ga0207708_10001184_pt1 | contig 19642 bp, 18 predicted proteins | sample KBSK5101metaG_FD_184340 | JGI IMG/M metagenome (GOLD analysis project Ga0207708, IMG submission 184340) | Corn, switchgrass and miscanthus rhizosphere microbial communities from Kellogg Biological Station, Michigan, USA - KBS K5-10-1 metaG... | ecosystem: Host-associated > Plants > Roots >...
GCTGGGTCGCGGCTGCTCGTTCAGGAGTCGATCGCGGAGACGCTGATCGACAAGCTGAAGGACCGCCTGTCGACGATCCGGGTCGGCGATCCGCTCGACAAGAACACCGACGTCGGAGCGATCAACTCGAAGGCCCAGCTCGAGAAGATCACGGAGCTCGTGGCATCGGGCGTCGCCGAGGGCGCCGAGCTGTATCAGCCGGCTTGCGACCTCCCGGAGCGTGGCTACTTCTTCCGCCCGACACTGTTCACGAACGTGGCGCAGTCGCATCGCATCGCGCGCGAGGAGATCTTCGGGCCGGTGCTGTCGGTGCTGACCTTCCGCACGCCGGACGAGGCGGTCGAGAAGGCAAACAACACGCGTTACGGGCTGTCGGCCGGGGTCTGGACCGACAAGGGCTCGCGGATCCTCGAGATGGTGTCGCGCATGCAGGCCGGCGTCGTCTGGGCCAACACGTTCAACAAGTTCGACCCCACCTCGCCGTTCGGCGGCTACAAGGAGTCGGGCTTCGGACGCGAGGGCGGCATGCACGGGCTGCATGCCTACGTCCGGCTCGAGGATCGCTGATGGCCGGGACGAACGGCCGCAACGGCCGGAATGGCGCCGACTCGCGGATCGAGGTCCGCAAGACGTACAAGCTGTATATCGGCGGAGCGTTCCCGCGCTCCGAGAGCGGTCGCTCGTACCTCGTGTCGACCGCGGACGGCGCGCCGCTTGCCAACGCCGTCCGCTCCTCGCGCAAGGACGTCCGGGACGCGGTGCGGGCTGCGCATGGCGCCTTCCCGGGTTGGTCCGGCAAGACCGCGATGAACCGTGGCCAGGTCCTCTACCGCGTCGCCGAGCTGATGGAAGGTCGGCGGGACCAGTTCGTCTCCGAGGTCGCGGCCGCCGAGGGGATTCGGGAAGCGCGCGCGACGGAGGTCGTCGACCGCGCGATCGACCGCTGGGTCTGGTACGCCGGTTGGGCGGACAAGATCACCCAGATCCTCGGCTCTGCCAATCCGGTCGCCGCGCCCTACTTCAACTTCACGATCCCCGAACCGACCGGGATCGTCGGCATCGTCGCCCCGGAAACCTCGTCACTGCTCGGTCTCGTGAGCCGCCTGGCGCCCCCGATCGTCGCGGGGAACACCGTCGTACTGCTCACATCCGAGACCCGGCCACTACCGGCGATCACGTTGACCGAGGTCCTCGCCACGTCCGACGTACCTGGTGGCGTCGTGAACGTGCTGACCGGCCGAAAGAAGGAGCTCGTGCCGGTGCTCGCCGCTCATGAGGATGTCGACGGGCTCGACGTCTGGGGCGTCCCGGACGACCTGCGGGTCGAGGTCGAGCAGCTCGCCGCGGACGACATCAAGCGCCTCTCCCGTCGACCGCGTGGAACGGCGGATGCCCGCTTCGACTGGCTCGACGATCGTGCCGCCGAACGCCCCGAATGGATCGCCGCCTTCCTCGAGATGAAGACGGTCTGGCACCCGATCGGCGTCTGAGCTCGATGGCCGTTCGTCCTGACCCCGAGGTCGGCTATCGCCGTGCCGGTGACCACCTGCGCGGTGAGCGGGTCGTGGAGCGACGCGTCTTCGTTCAGGCGCCCCCTCGGGTGGTGTGGGCGGCACTCCACGACCCGTCCGCGTCGGCTTCGTTGTTCCCCGAGCTGCGTCTCGGGCCCGCGGTGCCCTCGTGGCCCGCAGCTGCGGCGACCCGCTCGGCGCGAACGCGCCTGGGGCTGTTGCGCGAGTCGGCCCGTGTCGAGAGTCTCGAGGCCCGGCCCGAGTCGGTCTTCCGGTTGCGCGTCACGGGCTCCGGTTTCGAGAGCGAATGGTGGTGGCGTCTTGAGGCGATCGCTGGTGGGACGCGCGTGATCCACGCCGCGACCTTCGAGCCGATCGATCGCTGGACGGACATCCTGGTCCGCCTCGGCCGACGCTCGCTCGAAGCTCGGGTCGAGGCGCATCTCCGCGCGCTCAAGGAACGCGCCGAACGCGCAGAACGGACCTCGCCAGCCGCCTGAGGGCCGCTCAACACACGTTCAATAGACGCTCGATACGGAACGTTCAGTATTGACTGAAACGTCTGAAATGAGTAGCGTCGTCGCATGACCGATGCGGAGAGCCGGTTCGTCGAGGAGATGGGCCAGATGCTGGCCTCCTACGGCATGACCCCGATGTCCGGCCGGATGTGGGGCTGGCTGCTCATCTGCGAGCCGCCCGAGCAGACCGCCGCCGAGATCGCCGACGCGCTCCACGCGAGTCGCGGCGCGATCAGCGGCACGGCGAGGCTCCTGGCCAACGCCGGGATGATCCGACGGACGACCCGCCGTGGCGACCGACGCGAGTACTTCAGCGCGCCGCCCGAAACGTTCGAGTCGTTCCTCGAAAGCGCCGGACGTATCTATCGCCAGTTCCGCGAGATGGCGGAACGCGGTCTCGAGGCCATGGCGGATCGACCGCCCGAGTCACGGGCAAGGCTCGAGGAATTCCGTGATGTCTTCGCATTCGTCGAGCGGGAGGTCCCGGCCGTCATCGACCGCTTCCTCCGAGAGGAAGCCGGCAAGACCGGCAGGAAGGACTGACCATGGACCCCGTCATCCGAACGGAGAAGCTCACCAAGGCCTACGGGTCACACCGGGGCATCATCGACATCGACCTCGAGGTCACCGAGGGCGAGGCGTTCGGCTTCCTGGGTCCCAACGGCGCCGGCAAGACGACCACGATCCGGACCTTGCTCGACCACATCCGGCCCACCTCGGGGCGCGCGACCATCTTCGGGATCGAGACGACCGTGGATCCGGTCGGGATCCACCGACGGATCGGCTACCTGCCCGGCGAGTTCGCGCTGTATGACAAGTTGACCGGCGGTCAGACGATCGAGTACTTCGCGAACCTTCGCGGCGGCGTCGACGCTACCTACCAGAAGCAGCTGCTCCAGCGGCTCGACCTGGATCCGAGCCGCAAGTTCAAGGAGTACTCGAAGGGGAACAAGCAGAAGGTCGGCCTGGTCGTCGCCCTCCAGCACCGCCCGGACCTGCTGATGCTCGATGAGCCCACGTCGGGTCTCGATCCGCTCGTCCAGCAGACGTTCTACGAGCTCATCCGCGAGGCCAAGGCCGAAGGGCGGACGATCTTCCTCTCCAGCCACATCCTGAGCGAAGTCGAGAAGACCTGCGACCGGGTGGCGATCATCCGCGATGGTCGCCTCGTGAAGGTCGACCGGACCGAGGCGCTACGTGACCTCGCGCATCACGAGGTCGAACTACGGTTCGCGGGCGATCCCCCGATGGGCGCGTTCGCGGTCCTGCCTGGCGTCAGCGACGTCACGGCCGATGGCAACGTCCTGAAGATGCGGGTGTCGGGTTCGATCACGCCGGTCGTCCGCGAGGCCGCGAAGTACGAGCTGCTCGACTTCGTCAGCCGGGAGCCATCCCTCGAGGAGACGTTCCTCGCGCAGTACGGCCGCGGGACGGCCGAGGCGGCCTGACATGACCTCGGAAGTCGGCCGGCGCGAGGCGCCGATAGCCCCGACGATCACGGGGCCCTCACTTCGTTCGAGGATCTTCGGGTTCGGAAGCATCTACGGCAAGACGATGCGCGACTCACGGCGCGCCGTGATCGCCACGTCGATCGTCCTGGGGCTCCTCCTGATCGGCGTCAGCTTCACGATCGTCCAGCAGTTCAACACCCCCGAATCGCGGCAGGAACTCGTCAATGTGGTTGCAGCGGTTCCCGCGATCCTGCAGGGGTTGGCCGGCAAGGCGATCAATGTCGGCTCGCTCGGCGGCTACCTTCAATACAAGTACGGGACGTTCCTCCCGGAGATCACGAGTATCTGGGCGATCATCGCGTTGTCCGGGAGCCTGGCGATCGAAGCGCGTCGCGGGAGCATGGAGTTCGTGTCCTCGACCTCGACGACGCGGCGCCGGATCGCGCTCGAGAAGCTGGGCGCGCACCTTACCGGCCAGGCGATCGTCGCCGTCGTCGTCTTCCTGTCGCTGCTCCTCGTCGGCCAGACGGTCAACGGTCTCCCGGGCGACGAGATCACGGCTGAGATGGCGGCCGGGTTCGCGGTCTGGCTGTTCCTCCTGAGTGTCGTCGCTGGTGCCGTGGCATGGGCCTGCGCGCCGTTCGTCGGTCGCGGGTCTGCTGCAGGCATCGCCGGCGCCGTCCTGTTCGGCGGGTTCATCGTCAACGGCTACCAAGCGGCCATCCCGGCCCTGGCGCCGTTCGCCAACCTGACCTGGTTCGGGTGGACAGCGAACCATGTCCCGCTCGCCGGGCAGATGGACTGGGTGATGCTCCTGCCGGTCGCGCTGGTTGCGATCGTGCTGTTCGTCATCGGGGTCGAGGCGTTCGCGCGACGCGACATCGGTGCTACGTCGCCCATCCCCACACCGAGCCTGCCGCGCGCGCTCGTCGGCCTTCATGGGCCGACGGGCCGGGCGATCGGCCAGAATCTGCCCTCGACCATCGCATGGGGTCTCGGGATCGGGCTGTTCGGTCTGGCCATCGCTGGCTCGGGCAAGTCGTTCATCGACGAACTCGGCAAGGCGACCGATTTCCTCAAGCTCCTGAATCAGGTGTTCCCCGGCTTCGACATCAAGTCCGTCGGCGGCTGGCTGCAACTGCTGTACGTGGAGTTCGGGATGGTCCTCGCCGGGCTCGCCGCCGCAACACTCGTCTCGATCTGGGCCTCTGACGAAACGTCGGGACGCCTCGAGTTCCTGCTCGCCTCACCGCTGTCGCGGATGCGCTGGGTCACGTCCGGCGGTGTCGCGATCATCACCGGCGCGATCCTCGTCACGATCGTCGCTGCCGTCGGGATCGCGGTCGGCGCGGCGATCGCCGGTAGCGAGATCGGCGGACCGGTCCTCGGATCGCTCGTGCTGGCCCTGTACGCGGCGGCATCGGGCGGCATCGGGGTGGCGATCGGCGGCGTGTTCCGGATGAGCTGGGCCGGCCCGGCCGTGGCGTTGATCACGATCCTGACCTGGTTCCTCGACATCCTGGCGCCCGCCTTCAACCTCCCGGACGTCGTCCATCAGCTGGCGCTGACGGCGCACTACGGTCACACGATGCTGGGTCAGTGGGATCCAGCCGGGATCGTCGCCTCGGTCGTGCTGGCGGTCGGTGGCGTCGCCATCGGCGCGTTGGGGTTCCGGCGCCGGGACCTGCAGTCCTAGCCGAGAGCCTCACCAAGCGCTGCAAGGCCCAGCGAACGGGCAGCCACGCCGGTTAACGTCCCGGCGTGGACCCGTTCGTCATCGCCCTCGTCCTTGTCAGTGCCGGGCTCCACGTCGCGTGGAATATCCGGCTCAAGACGGCCGGAGACCCGCTTCGCGCGGCAACGGTCGGGATGCTGGCCGCCTCGCTGGGGATCGTCCCGGTCGGCACGCTGGCCTGGTGGCTCGATGGCCAGCCGCCACTCCCCGTCGAGGGCGTGGCGCTCGGGGTCCTGTCCGGTCTCGTCGAGGCCGTGTATTTCGTCCTACTGTCGGCCGCGTACCGGCGCGGTGACCTCTCGGTCGTGTACCCGATCGCCCGCGGCACCGCGCCGCTGCTGGCCGTCGTCATCGGGGTGGGACTGCTGGGTGAACGGCTCGGCGTCGCGGGATCGATCGGCGTCGCCTGCCTGTTGGTCGGCTTCCTCGTCCTGCAGCGACCATGGCGCGCGGTCCAGGGCCACGGATTCGATCCTTCGGTAGCGTTCGCCCTCGCGACGGGCGTCTCGATCGCGACCTACAGCGCCATCGACCGGGTCGGCGCCCGGATGATCGACCCGCTGACATACGCCGCGATCCTCTGGGTCACCGCTGCCGCGGCGCTCGTCCTGTGGGTCCGATTCGTCGTTCGTATGCCGATCTTCGCCGGCGGGCGCGAGCAGATCCGGTATGCGGCGATCGGCGGTTGGCTGACGCTCGGTGCCTATCTCCTGATCCTGTGGGCGCTGAGCCTCGCGCCGCTGTCAGGTGTCGCTCCGTTGCGCGAGTCAGCGGCCGTGTTCGCGGCAGCCTGGGGCTCGGTGCGGCTCGGCGAGGCAGCCGACCGGGGCGATATCACCCGCCGGGTCGGTGCGTCGGTGTTGATCGTCGCCGGGGCGCTGTTGCTCGCGCTCGGCGGCTGACTCTGGTCGAACCTGGGGTGTTCGAACCGACCGATGAACGGTTGGTCGGCGGGCCGTACGACCGGATCGGTGCTTGTTTCGAACACCCGATGTTCGACTGCGCGAACGACTCGCGGTCCGGCGGTCGCTTCGAACGTGGGGTGTGCGATCGCGGGGTCGGGGCACAGCGGTGAGGGCGGGCTCCGAAACTAGACCGGCTCGACCGGCGGCACTTCGGCGAAGAGCCGCCGCCGGCCCCAGCGCCCGTTCACGAGCGCGACCCCGGCCGTCACGAGTGCCGTCCCGACGATCAGCGCGGGCCCGATCGGTTCCTGGAGGACCAAGGCGCCGAGCACGATGCCGACGATCGGCAGGAGGTAGGCCACGAGCGCGGTCCGGGTCGCCCCCCACTTCGACAACAGCCGGAAGTAGGCGAGGTACGCCGTCCCCGACCCGAGGATGCCGAGCCAGATCACCGAGAACCACGCCTGGGCATCGGGCCTGGCGGTCTCCCAGGGCCGCTCCAGTACGAGGGCGAGGATGCCGACGATGACGAGCGCGAACGTGACCTGGAACACGGCCGGGATCATCGGGGCGAGGCCGCGAACGTTCCGGCGGGCGTAGACGTTGCCGCACGCGTATGACACCGACGCCCCGAGCAGAGCGACCATGCCCGGGACGGTGCCGGCCGTGCCGACGAGACCCGGCGACACGATCAGGACGACGCCGAGGAACCCGACCGCCAGCCCGACCAGACCGTTGACCCGGATCGGTTCGTCGGGCAGGAACGCCGGTGCGATGACCAGCACGAACAGCGGCACCGTCGAGTTGAGGATCGCCGCGAGCGCGCTGTCGACCGACTGCTCCGCCCACGTGATCAACGCGAACGGGATCGTGATGTTGATGATCGCCATCACGAGCAAGTGACCGTAGGCGCGCCGATCGCGGGGAAGCGCCGTTCGCGACAGGCGGAACACGATCCAGAGGAACGCCGCCCCGATGAGCAGCCGGAGCGAGATCAGCGTGAACGTGCCGAACGAGTCGACCGCGAGCTTGATGAAGAGGTAGGAGGACCCCCACATGAAGCCGAGGCCGAGGAACGTCAGCCACTCCGCCCGGGTCGCGGGTGTCGTCATCGGGTCATCCTACAGCTTGGCCTACCGGGATATGTCAAGTTCTCCCGGGGTCGATCCATACGCATCAGAACTCGCCGACGGCGCTGTTCGTTGCATCGGGGTGGCTCAGCGCCAGCGGGTCAGGATCGCCTCCCGGTCGAACAGGCGAACGCCGATCCGCAGGCCGATGAACGAGATGACGAGCACGATGATCGCCAGCAGCGTGTAGCCGACCGCGCCGACCAAGAGAGTGCCCGTCGCCTGGAGCAGCACGAGCGCGATGACCGGCACGATCACGACACCGCCGATCTGCTGGGCGACCCGCGGATCGTTCACACGGGCACTGACGATGACCCCGGCCACGACCGACGACAGCCCGACGGCCGGTCCCAGCAGGAACACACCGGCGAGCCATGACGGGTCGGTCACGACGCCGAACAGTGCGGGCCCGTAGGTGAGCGAGGCGAGCGCGACGAAGATCGCGTAGGTCACCCAACCCGCGAGCAGCCCCGGGACGAGCGCGGCAACGGCCTTTCCTGCGAGCAGTTCTTGAGTCCGGATCGGCGTGGCCAGGACCGGCTCGAGGGACCGTGCCTGCTTCTCGCCGATGATCGAGAACGTCGCGATGGACAGTGGGATGTACGCGGGCATGAGCAGGAAGAAGACCAGGAACTGCTGGACCGCGAACGCGCCCGCCAGCTCACCCGGCGTGAAGCTCGCCCATTCAGGACGTTGGGCCAGGACCTGCTGCTCGAGCTCCGGCGGCAGCTGACTGGCGCCGACGGCCGCGGTCAGCAGGATGGGCGCGACCGTGAGCAGGATCGGCGGGATGAGGATCGTCGACATCAGCAGCCGGTTGCGGACGGTCTCGAACCATTCGCGTTGGAGCACGGTCCAGACGATCGACCGGCGCATCAGACGCGGTCCTCGAGGCTGTCGGCGCCGGGCGTCACGCCCATGATCTCGAAGTAGACGCGTTCCAATGACGCCTGCTCCGCGCGCACCTCGACGATGTCGGCCCCGCTCGCGACGAGCGCGCGCACGACGTCGGGCGCGACGGTCTCGGGTTCGGCCGCACCGACCTGGAGGAGGCCGTCGGCCATCTCGGCGGTGCGGACCCCCTTGAGGCCTCGTACCGCGCCGAGCTGCTCGGAGGACGCGGTGTCGCGCAGACGCACGGACAGCCCGTGACCACCGAGTGCGCCCCGCAGGGCCGCGGGTGAATCGATGCGGAGAAGACCGCCCCGGATGAAGGCGATGCGGTCGCAGAGCCGATCCGCTTCGTCGAGGTTGTGCGTCGCGAGCACGATCGTCCGGCCGGCCTTCCGAAGGGTCTCGATCGCCTCGCGCACGATGAACGCAGCTTCGGGGTCGAGCGCCGCGGTGGGTTCGTCGAGGAACACCACCGACGGGTCGTGGAGCAGGGCACGCGCGATCGCGAGCTTCTGCTTCATGCCCTTGCTGAACGTCGCTGCGAGGTCGTCACGGCGGTCCCAGAGCGAGAACAGCCGCAGGTAGCGCTCGATGCGCTCAGCACGGACCTCCGCCGAAAGACCGTAGAGGCGACCGAAGAAGTCGAGGTTGGCGGTCGCCGACAGCTTTTCGTAGAGACCCGGCGTCTCGGTCAGGATCCCGACGCGGGTCCGGACGGACTCGGGGTCCTTGTGGACATCGAAGCCGGCGACCATGGCGGTCCCTTCGGTCGGGCGGATGAGCGCCGTAAGCATCCGCACCGTGGTCGTCTTGCCCGCACCGTTCGGCCCGAGCAGTCCGACGACCTCGCCGCGGTGGACCGCGAGGCTCACGCCGCGGACAGCCCAGCGGTCCTCGAAGGCGCGCCCGAGTCCGTGGGCGGTGAGGGCGAGCTCGGTCGACTCGCTAGGTGCGTCCACGAGGGAAGTGTCGCGTATCGGGACCGTGCCGCGTTTGGCCTACCGCCGTATGCCAATCCGGCATCGGTCGTGCCGTCGCCGGTATCCTCCCGCGGTGATCGCGTTGCGCCTCGTCGTGCTGGCACTCGGTGTGGCGCTCGGCGTGTTCTACCCGTTCATCTCGGTCATCCTCGCCAGCCGCGGATTAGGGCCGGCGCAGATCGGGCTCGTCGCGTCGATCGGCGCGGTCGGGTTCACGCTCGCGGTGCCCGCGTGGGGCCACATCGCCGACGTGCGTCTCGGACGGGCGCGCACGCTCCAGATCTGCGCGATCGGCGGCGCGGTCGCGGTAGGGGCGCTGCTCGGTCCGTGGCCGCCGATCGTGATCGCCCTGCTGTTCTTCGCCTACTGGATCTTCGAGTCGTCGTGGCAGCCGCTGGCCGATGCGCTGACCGTCAACCTGGTCGACCGGCGGCGGTACGGTCGCGTTCGGCTCCTGACGAGTCTGTCCTTCGCGATCGCGTCGATCGCGGCCGGGTTCCTCTACGACCAGGCCGGGTTCGACGCTGCGTACATCCTCGCCGTCGCCGCGACCCTGACCATCGCTGTGGCGGCGACGCGTGTCCCGGATGTGGGGCGCGCGGACCTGGAGACACCCGGACACGGGGCGATGACGCCCGGACACGGAGCGGCGACGCCGTCCCGCTCGCGACCGTGGCTCGGCTCGGCCGGCGTGGCCTTGCGCGTCGCGCCCAGGCTCGGCGCCGTACTCGTCGCCGTGATGCTCATCAACATCACGATCATCAGCGGGTTCACCTATCTGCCCCTGCGCCTCGCCGATCTGGGCAGCCCACCGTCGGACGTGGCGCTGTCGGCTGGAGTGTCAGCCATGGCGGAGATCCCGGCGATGCTCGTCGCAGCACGCGTCGCACAGTGGGTCGGATTGCGGGGCATGTTCGTCGTCAGCGCGCTGATCTACGGCGGTGTCTCGGCCTCGTGGATCGTGCTCGATTCCGCGCCGCTCATCATCGCGACCCGTCTCGTCAGCGGCGTCGCGTTCGCCTGGATCCTCGTGTGCGTCGTACTGACGATCGCCCGACTGCTCCCGTCTGAGCTGCAGGCGACGGGCCAGTCCCTGTACCAGACGTTCGCCTTCGGGCTTGGCGCGATCGTCGCGAACCTCGTGGGCGGCGTGTTGTACGCGAACATCGGCCACTCGGCCGTCTTCGGCCTTGGTCTCGTGCTGGCGATCCTCGCCGCCACGATGGGCTGGTTCGTGTTCCCGCGAGATGCGAGAACCCGGATCGCGTCCGCGCCCGCCTGATCCGGACGGACCGTCTAGCCGAGCCACACCGCGGTATCGGGCGGCAGGCCTCCACTTTCCGGGAGCGGCACGCTCGCGAGCAGCACGGGCCGACCCGCAGGCAGCTCGATCGGCTCCGGCCCGAGGTTGACGACCGTCTCGAGGCCGCCGGGGCGGTCGAAGCGGAGCACCTGATCCGGCGCCGGCAGCCAGGCCATCCCGTCGCCGCGGAAGCCGAGATGCTCGCGGCGCAGTCGGAGCGCGGCGCGATACAGCGCCAGCACGGAATCCGGGTCACGGCTTTCGGCCTCGACCGTTCGGTCGCGCCAGCTCTCGGGTTGCGGCAGCCACGGCGTCGTGCCTGGCGGTCCGAAGCCGAAAGGCGGCTCGGACCCGGACCACGGCAGCGGGACGCGTGCGCCGTCGCGGCCGCGGATCGTGTGCCCGGAGCGGCGCCAGGTCGGGTCCTGCAGGACCGCCTCGGGCAGGTTCTCGACCTCCTCGAGGCCCAGCTCCTCCCCCTGGTAGAGGTATGCGGTACCGGGCAACGCCAGCAGCAGTAGCAACGCGGCCCGCGCGCGCCGCCTGCCGAGCTCGACGTCCGTCGAAGGCGGGGGAGCGACCCGTTCGCCTGCCGACTCCACGACCCCGACGTCCGCGGTCCGTGGCCGACCGAAGCGGGTCACATGGCGGGCCTGATCGTGGTTGGACAAGACCCACGTCGCGGGTGCACCCACCGGGCCCATCGAGTGCAGGTTGTCGTCGATCTCGTTGCGCAGCCGGGCCGCGTCCCAACCTGCTTGCAGGAAGCGGAAGTCGAACGCCGTGTGGAGCTCATCGGGTCGGACGTAGCGGGCGAGCCGCTCCGCCGACGACACGAACACCTCCCCGACGAATGGCCGGTCGCCGTAATCGTCGGCCACGGCCCTCCAGCGTCGGTAGATGTCGTGCACCCCTTCCTGGTCCCAGTACGGGCCGGGATGGACGAGCGACTTCGGCGACGAGCCGTGCAGATCCGGGAAGGAGCGGTCCTTGACCAGCCCGTGTGCGACATCGATCCGAAAGCCGTCGACGCCGCGGTCGTACCAGAAGCGCAGGATCGAATCGAACTCGTCGGCGACCTCCGGGTCGGACCAGTCGAGGTCGGGCTGTTCTGGCGCGAACAGATGGAGATACCACTGACCCGGACGGCCGTCCGATCCGATGACGCGCGTCCATGCCGGGCCGCCGAACACGCTCGGCCAGTCGGTCGGCGGCTGGTCACCGCCCGGCCCCTTGCCCTCGCGGAACAGGTATCGCGCCCGCGCGGGGCTGCCCGGTGGGCTCGCGAGGGCCTCCTGGAACCACGGGTGCTGGTCCGAGGTGTGGTTCGGGACGATATCGAGGAGGATGCGCAACCCGTGCGCGTGGACGTCGTCGATGAACGCGAGTGCCTCGTCCATCGTCCCGAACGCAGGGTCGATCGCGCGATAGTCGGCGACGTCGTACCCGCCATCGACCATCGGCGAGGGGTACCAGGGGTTGATCCAGATGGCGTCGACGCCCAGATCGCGCAGGTAGGGGAGACGCGACCGTATCCCTGCGATATCACCGACCCCGTCACCGTCGCTATCGGCGAAGCTTCGGATGTAGATCTGATACACGACGGCGTGGCGCCACCACGGAGTCGGTTCGGTCATGCCGCTAGCATGACGGCAAGGAGGGTGCATGCGCCTGTGGGGTGGCCGCTTCGCGGAGGAGAACGATCAGCGCGTCGCCGACTTCACGCGCTCGATCGAGCTCGACCGTGAGCTGGCAGCCGACGACATCGCGGGATCGATCGCGCACGTGCGCGCGCTCGGTCGCGCCGGTCTGCTGACCGACGACGAGGTCGCCGAGCTCGTCAGGGGACTCGAAGGGCTGGCTTCCGAGGTTGCGGCCGGATCCCTGACGTGGGAACCCGATCTCGAGGACGTCCATCTCAACCTGGAGTCCGCGCTCGCGGACAGGATCGGGCCCGTGGCGGGCAAGCTCCAGACGGGGCGGTCGCGCAACGACCAGGTGGCGACGGACCTGCGGCTGTGGTCGCGCCGGGCCATCGACCGGCTGGACGAGGCGCTCCTGGGATTCGAGAGCGCGCTCGTCGCTCTGGCAGAACGCGAGGGGACCGCGATCCTGCCCGGCACGACCCACATCCAGCCGGCCCAGCCGGTGCTGTTCGCTCATCACCTACTCGCCTACGTCGAGATGGCCGAACGCGACCGGTCTCGTCTGGCCGATGCGCGCCGCCGGGTCAACGTGTCGCCGCTCGGATCGGGGCCGCTGGCCGGAGCGGGGTTCCCGCTCGATCGCGAGGCGACGGCAGTCGAGCTCGGCTTCGACGGCGTCACCGCCAACTCGCTCGATGCGGTGAGCGACCGCGACTTCGTCATCGAGCTCGTGGGGGCGATCTCGCTCGGGATGGTCCACCTCAGCAGGCTCGCCGAGGAGATCACCTGGTGGTCGAACCCGCGCTTCGGTTTCATCCGAGTCAGCGACGCGTTCTCGACCGGGTCGTCGGTCATGCCGAACAAGAAGAACCCCGACCCCGCGGAACTCGTGCGTGGGCGCGCGGCTCGTGTGATCGGCGCCCAGGCCGGGCTGCTGGCCCTGGTCAAGGGACTGCCGCTCGCCTATCAGCGCGACCTCCAGGAGGACAAGGCGCCGCTGTTCGACGCGGTCGCCGTCTACGGATCGTCGCTCGGGGTCATGAGCGGGCTGCTCGACACCCTATCCGTCGACCGCGAGCGGATGCGCGCTGCCGCCGATGAGGGCTATACGACCGCGACCGCGGTCGCCGACGCACTGGTCCGCCGCGGTATCCCATTCCGTGTCGCCCACCACGTCGTCGGGTCACTCGTCGCGCAGGCCGAGGAGGCCGGCCTCCGCCTCGACGAAGTGCCCGACCCGATGATCGGGCTCGCCTTGGGCGCGGCCGGTGACCCGGCCGCTCAGTCGCTCGCGGCCGACGAGACGTTCGGCGAGATCGTCAGGGGCGCAGCGTCGGTCGATGGCGCCCTTGCGGCATGCGACGTCATCGGCGGTACGGCGCCGACTCGGGTCGCCGAGGCGCTCGCTGCGGCCCGGCGGCGCCTCGAATCGCCCTGACCTGAACGAGGTTCCGCGGCCGGGTCAATGCCCGGCGCAGGTCCCGTCCGTGTTCGTGTCGCTGTTGGTCCCGTCCGGGCAGGTGGTATTCGAAAAGGTGGCCGACGCAAGGCCGGTCGCGCCCCGCCAGTTCGCGCCGGTCAGATCGGCGTTCGTCAGGTCGACCCCACCGAGCTGGGCGTACCGGAGGTCGGTCCCGACGAAGCTCGAGGATCGCAGATCCGTGTTCCGAAGGTCGATGCGATGCAGGTCGGCGCCATCGAAGGACGCACCGTTCGCCGCACCGTCACGCCAGATCGCGTTCGAGAGGTTGGCGTCATCGAACGGCGCGAAGGCGGCGCCCGCACCGGACAACACCGTCCACGACAGGTTCGCTCCGTTGAGGGTCGCGTCCTCGAGGGCTGCGCCTGACAGGTCGCTGCCGTGCAGGTCGGCGTCGTTGAGGATCGCGTCACACAGCTTCGCGTCGACGAACAACGCGCGGTATGCGATCGCGCCGTTCAGATTCGTCCTCGGCAGGTCCGGATCGCACCCGCCGTTGACCCGCGACAGGTCGGACCAGGCCACGTTGATGCCATGCAGGTCGAGCCCGATGATCGTCGAGTCGGACAGGTCGCAGCGATGCAGGTCGGCGCCTGAGGCGACCGTGATCGCTGAGCAATCTCGGTACGTCGTCGATCCCGCTGCGCTCACCGGGATGGCGGCCAGACCGGTGGCCAGCAGCCCGAACAGGGCGGCCGAAAGCCAGATCCGACGGGGTGTGGGGCGGCGTCGATGGTGGGTCACGCGAGGATCTCCCCCTATTGCGGTTTCCGTCGATCCCCTCGCGTAAAGGGTGACCCGAGGTCGTCGATGGGTCAACCCGAGGGGGTCCGGGCCTTCCCGGCCCCTGTACCATCGCCGCCACGATGCTGCGCGCCGAGACGATCCGCGAGGCCCCCAAGGCCATGCTCCACGATCATCTCGACGGCGGGCTGCGCCCCTCGACGATCGTCGACCTTGCCGCCGAATTCGGATACGACGGGCTGCCGACCGCCGATCCGGACGAGCTGGCCACCCACATCCGCCGTGGCGCCGACCGCAAATCGCTCGAGCTCTACCTCGAGACGTTCCAGCACACGGTCGGCGTCATGCAGGACAAGGACGCCATCATCCGCGTCGCCGCGGAGTGCGCCGAGGACCTCGCCGCCGACGGGCTGGTCTACGCCGAGGTCCGCTACGCGCCGGAACTTTCCACCGAACGTGGTCTGACGCTCGACGAGGTCGTGGCGGCCACCCTCGAGGGCTTCTCGGTCGGGGCACGGAACGCCGAGGCGGCGGGCCATCCCATCCTCATGAAGATGCTCGTCACCGCGATGCGCCAGGCGGCCCGATCCGTCGAGGTCGCCGAATGCGCGGTGCGCTGGCGGGATGCCGGGGTCGTCGGCTTCGATATCGCCGGCCCCGAGGCCGGCTATCGACCGACCCAGCACCTCGACGCCTTCGAGTACGTCCGTCGCGAGAACTTCCACATCACGATCCACGCCGGCGAATCGTTCGGGCTGCCATCGATCTGGGAGGCGCTCCAATGGTGCGGCGCGGAGCGGCTCGGCCACGGCGTCCGCATCGTCGACGACATCACGGTCCGTGACGACGGGTCGGTCGAGCTGGGTCGACTGTCCGCGTTCGTCCGTGACCGGCGCGTCCCGCTCGAGCTATGTCCGACATCGAACGTCCACACGGCCGCGGCCGAGTCGATCGCCGAGCATCCGATCGACCTGCTGCGCCGGCTCCGCTTCCGCGTCACGGTCAACACCGACAACCGCCTGATGAGCGGTGTCACATTGTCGAGCGAATTCGCCGCCCTCGACGAGGCGTTTTCGATCGGTCTCGGCGAGATGGAATGGCTGACGATCAACGCCCTGAAATCGGCGTTCGCGCCGTTCGATGAGCGGCTGCGGTTGATCAACGAGCTCGTGAAGCCCGGCTATGCGCGCCTTCGCGCGGAGCAGTCACGGGTGATCGCGGCACCCGCCTAAGCGTCCGATGGCAGCCTGGCTGGAGCGCGTCAAGGAGACCTGGGGCCGCATCCGGGGTCAGCAACCGCCGAAAGGGATCTTCACGGACCTGCGATCGATGGCCTTGGCCGTCGACCTGGCATCCATCCAGACGCCGGTCGAGGAGTCGTGGGGCGGCGCGGGCGTCGCGATGATGGAGATCGGGACGGACCGGGCGGTCGCTTCGATCGTCGCGATCGCCGACGGGACGGTGAGCATGTACGTGAGCACGGGCGGTGGGGTGATCGGCGCAGGCGAGCACGAAGCCGTCCGAGCGGAGGCCAAGCGCTTCCGGACCGTGGTCGCCGATTCGCGGGGCTTGCTTACGCGAAGCATGGATTTCCCGCTTCCGGAGCCCGGCGAAGTCCGCTTCCAGGCGCGGATGGGGAGCGATGGGTTTAGCGGTGCGGCAACGGAGTCCGCGCTGCGCGGCGGTCGTCATCCGCTATCGCCGCTGTATGCGGCAGGCCAGGATCTGCTGACCGAGATCCGCCTGGCGAGCGATTCCGTCGAAGGCTGACGGGTCCGGCAGCTCGAGCGCCGGCTAGAAGGTTGGCGGCTCTGGGAGCGTCCCAGGGGGAAGCATGTCGACCGCAGCGGTGTAGCCGAACCAGATGATCGCGATCACCACGATGCACACGACGGCGACGATGAGCCAACCGCGGAAGCGGGATCCGCGGTAGGGCTTGCCGGCACCATCGAAGGGGCTCTGCATAGCGCGACTCTGCGCGCAGCCTCTCGGCGCGTCAATGTCGGGCCGGCGGGCAACGTCGAGCGAGCCTGCAATGTCTAGCGAGCCCGCAACGTCTAGCCGGCCGGCAGCGCGACCACGAAGCGTGAGCCGGCGTACCCATTCGGTTCCAGGAAGACGCGCCCGCCCATGGCCTCCATGAGCCGCCGAGCGGCGAACAGCCCGATGCCGGACCCGCGCGACCGTCCCCGGCCTTCCACCCGGACGAACGGCTCGAAGACGCTCTCCCAGTCCTCGACTGGCACGCCCGGGCCGTCGTCGGTGACGTAGACCTGCACCTCGTCGCCCAGGCGCCAGATGCCGATGCTCACGCCCTTCTCGATGGGCGCGTACTTCGACTCGTTCTCCAGGAGCTGCTCGAGCACCTGGCGGAAACGCGTTTCGTCGCCGATCGCGGTCATCGGCCGGTCGGGCCGCGCCCAGCGGATCGGGTGGGGTCGCAGGAGCAGGCGAAGGGTGTCGACGACCTCGTCGACCGCGCCGACTGCGTCGAACGGTGCCCTCGACAGGCCGGTAAGGCCCTCGCCGCGAACCGAGGCGAGGATCGAGTCGACGAGCCGATCCAGTCTGGCGAGCTGGTCGTTCGCGGCCTCTCGCCAGCCGTCGGCATCGGCGTTGGCGGCTCCGGCCTCGGCGAGCAGGTCGACGTAGACGCGCACGACCGACAGCGGCGTGCGCAGCTCGTGCGTGACGACGCTGAGCAGCTCCGACCTTGCCGCGTCGAGGGCCGTGAGCTGGGCGAGCCTGGCCTCGACCTCCGCGGTCAGGCGTCCCTTCTCGACGATCCCGGCGAGGAGCGCGGCGATGGTCTGGAGGAGATCGACCTCGGCCGGCTGGAACCTGTGGACGGCGCGCGTCTGGACGTTGAGCACACCGACGACCTCGTCGTGCCAGACGAGTGGCACCGACAGCATCCCGGCGAGATCTTCGATATCGAAGCCGCGCACCCACGCGAAGCGATCGTCCGTCGTGACGTCCTCGACGGCGATCGGTCGACGCGTTGCCGCGACGCGGCCGGTGATGCCTTCGCCCCAGGCCAGGCTCACCGAACCCACCTGGGAGCGATCGAGCCCGTTCGTCGCCGCGAGCGTGAGCCGCGTCTTCTCGTGGTCGGCGAGGTAGAACGAGCAGACCTCGACCCCCATCGCCGCCGTGGTCCCGTCGACGATCGAGCGCATCAGCTCGTCCCAGTCGCGCGCCTGCGTCGCGAGCTGAGCGATCTCGTGGAGGAAGGCGAGCTCGCGGACGCGCGTGTCGGTCGGCAGCATCGGGTCGGCCATCAAGCCGAAATCATCGCGTATCCGCGGCAGTCTCAGGATCGGCCGATGGCCTCCACCACCTCAGCCGCTGCTACCGCGGACCCTGCGATGACCGCGCAGGCGATCGCCAGTCGAGCGACCGGCGAGACCCAACCGGGAAGCGGTCGGCCGATGACGCGCGACCTCCAGCACGCGAGTGTTGCGACGCCGACGACCAGGAGAGCGACGCCAGAAGGACGTAGGTCCTCGGGGCCTAGATAGGGCGGGACGACGGCCATCAGCCCGAGAAAGAGACCGACCAGGGTTACCACCGTGTAACCGCCGATGACCCTGCGGTCGTCCTCCCTGGCGTGTGGCAATCGGGCGTCGAGCCATCCCTCCGCCATGACAAGGATCGGACCGAACAGGGCGACAAGCGTCACGAGCGACGCCACCACGACGGTCGAACCGCCCAGGACGCCGAAGTCCGGGTTCGCGCCGTCAACGAGCCCCTTCGTCCCCAGGGCGATCGCGATGGGGACCGAGATGAGCGCTCGTAGGCCGACTGACTCCGGCAGCCAAGGCCGCACGGTCACCCACAGCGTCCCGCCGACGACCCCGACGAACAGGCCGATGAACAGGATCAGCGCGAACGTACCGCCCAACGTGATGTCGCCGATCCGGTTCCCGTTCTCCGTGAAACTGCCTGCCGACTCGGGCACGAGAAGTGCAGCCAGACGCATCACGAGCCGACCACCGACGCCGGCGACCAGGACGCCAGCGATGAGCCCGGCGACGCCACCACGGGTGATCTCGCGCAGGATCTCGTTCGCAGGCACGAGATCGCGGGCCGGGGCGCGCTGAGCTGCTGCGACGTCGACCGTCATCCTGGGCCTCTCTACCGACGTGCGATATATCGCGCGACGATACAGTACGCCGTCCGGTCTGGGGTCGTCAACAGAGCCCGTCGGGCCGTCGCTTCACAGGCCCTTGGTACATCGGTTGTTACGACTGACGTCGGAACGGCTCATCGTTCTCTATTCGTAACGTCCTGAGGTTACGGAGGGCGTCTGAACGCCCGTTCTCGGCCGTTCAGCCGCTGGTCGTAACACGTCATGTGACAGGCGCGGCGACGCTCGCAGAGCCCCCGAACGGAGTCAGACCGCGGCAGGCTCCGGATCGGTGACGTTCGTCGGCAACGACTCGAGCAGCGGCTCGGTCCACGACCAGGCCGCGCCGTATCGAGCCCCGACGGCGCCATGGCGTGCCGCCTCGACGCGGAGAGGCAGCCCGAAGATCTCGATGAACCCGACGGCACTCGCGTGATCGAACGCATCGCCCTCGTCGTACGTCGCGAGGCTCTTGTCGTACAGCGACAGCGGCGAGCGCCGGCCGGCGACCACCGCGGAACCGTGATCCAGCCGCATCCGGACCTCGCCGGACACGACGCGCTGGGATGACGCGACGTATCCGCGCAGGTCGCGTGAGAGGGCGCTGAACCACAGCCCGTCGTAGATGAGCCGCGCGAGTTCATCGGCCACGAGCCGGTTGAACCGCAGCGTGTCGCGGGTCAGCGTGAGCCCCTCCAACGCGCGATGTGCCGCGTGGAGGATCGTCGCAGCGGGCGCCTCGTAGATCTCGCGGCTCTTGATGCCGACGAGCCGATCCTCGACGTGATCGATCCGCCCGACGCCATGCGCGCCGCCCAGGTCGTGCAGCCGCTGGACGAGATCGACCGCTCCGAGCCGCTCCCCGTCGATGGCTACGGGCACGCCGCCCTCGAAGTCGATCGTGATCTCGACCGGTGCCGGGGCGGCCCCCGGCTCGACCGTCCACTCGTATGCATCAGCCGGGGGTGTCACCCACGGGTCCTCAAGCACGCCGGTCTCGCACGAGCGGCCCCAGAGGTTGACGTCGATCGAATACGGCGACGCCTTGGTGATCGGGATCTCGATACCGCGCTCGTTCGCGTAGTCGATCTCCTGGTCGCGCGTCAGGCCCATCCCGACACGCATCGGCGCGACGACCTCCAGCCCCGGATCAAGGGCATGTGTCGCGATATCGAAGCGGACCTGGTCGTTGCCCTTGCCCGTGCAGCCGTGGGCG
>Ga0207708_10001189_pt1 | contig 19603 bp, 23 predicted proteins | sample KBSK5101metaG_FD_184340 | JGI IMG/M metagenome (GOLD analysis project Ga0207708, IMG submission 184340) | Corn, switchgrass and miscanthus rhizosphere microbial communities from Kellogg Biological Station, Michigan, USA - KBS K5-10-1 metaG... | ecosystem: Host-associated > Plants > Roots >...
GGTCAGGTCCGAGATCTCGCGTTCGGCGTCCACGCGATCGCGCATCCGGCCCGCGATGCTGGCCGCCATCGCGGACGCCGCCTGGCGCCGACTGGCGACGCTCTGATCGAGCTTCGACTTGGCTGTCGCCGCGGACTCGCGCAGCGTGGCGGCCTTGGCGCGGAGATCCGCGAGCTGTGCGTCCAGGCGCGTCAGGTTCTCTTCCAGCGCACGCTGTTCGGCGGCGAGGCCCTGGGTGTCGTGCGCCAGCTGGGCAGATCGCGCGTCGCCGGTCGTCCCCAGCGCCTCGCGTTCCAGCCGGGCGCGGTCTTCCTTGACGCGCGCCAGGCGCGCGCCGGTGGTCCGGCGATCGCCGGTGGCCGCGCGCAGGATCTGTTCTGACTCGCGGCTCGCGTTGTCGGCCGCGGTCCATTCGGCCTCGGCCGCGGCCTGCTGGTTCGCCAGGCGGGTCGCCTCGTTCTGCTGCAGCGACTCCGAGGTCGCCGCGTCCGCGGCGGCCGCCTCGCGTTTCGCGTGCGCGCGTCCGATCGCCTCCAGCAGCCCCGTCAGCTCGGCGTGCTGGATTCCTTCGCGCAGCACGATCTGGCCCAGCTCGTTCAGCGCGCCCGCCAGCAGCGCCTCGGCGCCCGCCCGTTCCTCCGTCAGGCGGCGCCGCCGCTCGCCCGCGTCCAGCTTGCCCCGCAGGTAGACGTAGATGTACCCGACCGACTCGCCCAGCCAGCGGACGCGTGAGGGAGGCGCGGCGGGCGATGCCGCTTCGAAACCCGATGACGACAGCGCGGCCAGGTTCCTGTCGGAAAGAAGGCGCGCGCCCGAGACGGTCGCCCGCCCGGTCGTTGACACGGGATATGGCGTCGCCATGATGGTCCGCGAGTACCCGGTCGGGTCGCTGGCGAGGCGCTCGGCCGTGAGCCCACCGTCGGTGCGGGGCAGCTTGCGGCCGCATTGCGAACAAAACGCCAGGTGGTCGGCGTTTTCGTGCGCGCAGTGGTGGCAGGAGCGCATCGCGGTGGTCAGTTTACTTTATCCGTGGTACCGATCGCGTGGGTACGCACATGAACGCCGCCGCCAAAACGAGCTGCCAGCTCATCGAAAAGACCCTACGCAAGAGCCCTGCGTTCAAGAAGGTCGACGAAGGCCTTTACGTCGTCAAGCAGGGATCGTCCATCGTGATGATTAACGTGATCGCATGGAACCCCGACCGCGCGGTCGTACGCTGTGTGGCCCAGCTCGTCAAGGGTGTGACGATGGAGGTCCCGCTGGCCCTCCAGCTGCTGGAGATGAACGCCCTGCTGCGCTTCGGGGCGTTCGCCTATGTGCCCGCCGGGGACGTCATCATCTTCTCGCACACGCTGCTGGGCGGGGCGACGCTGGACTCCGAGGAGCTGAACACGACGATCCGGGACGTGGCGATCATCGCCGACGAGTACGACGACCGCATCGCGGCCCGCTACGGCGGCCAGACCATGCAGGAGCTGCTGGAAGAGAGCGTCATCGACCACTTCCGCACCGCGCACGGCCGGGATCACTTCAAGTCCTGAACGGCGGCGCACCATGACGGGCGCCAAGAGCAACATCCTCGAGGCGATCGGGCGAACGCCGATCGTGAAGCTGCAGAAGGTCGCCCGCCACGTCAGCGCGGAGATCTTCGTGAAGTGCGAGTACCTGAACCCGGGCGGTTCCATGAAGGACCGGGTGGCGCGCAACATCGTGGAGGACGCCGAGCGTCGCGGCCTGCTCGGGCCGGGCGGAACGATCGTCGAGGCGACCAGCGGCAACACGGGCATGGGGCTGGCGCTGGTCGCGGCGCTGCGCGGCTACGCCTGCGTGTTCGTGATGCCCGACAAGATGTCGCAGGAAAAGGTGGCGGGGCTGCGCGCGTTCGGCGCGCGCGTCGTCATCTGCCCGACCGCCGTCGAGCCGGATGATCCGCGCAGCTACTACCAGACGGCCAAGCGGATCGTGCAGGAGACGCCCGGCGCGTTCTACGCGAACCAGTACCACAACCAGGCCAACCCGGAGGCGCACTACCTGTCGACGGCGCCCGAGATCTGGGAGCAGACCGCGGGCGAGGTGGACGTGTTCGTCGCCGGAATGGGGACGGGCGGAACGATCTCGGGCTGCGGCCGCTACTTCAAGGAGAAGAAGCCCGGGTTCCGGTTGGTGGGCGTCGATCCGATCGGGTCGCTTTACTACGAGTACATCAAGACGGGGCGGATGACGCGTCCGTTCGCCTACTACGTCGAAGGGATCGGCGAGGACTTCCTGCCCAGCACGATGAACCTGAAGCTGGTCGACGAGATCGTGCGCGTCGACGACAAGGAATGCTTCCTGATGACGCGCGAGCTGGTGCGCCAGGAGGGGCTGTTCGTGGGCGGCAGCTCGGGCGCGGCGGTCGCCGGCGCCATCAAGTACGCCGAGGCGACCAAGCGCAAGGAGAACATCCTGGTGCTGCTGCCCGACGGGGCGTCCAAGTACCTGTCGAAGATCTTCGACGACAAGTGGATGCGCGAGAACGGATTCCTGGACGAGCCCGATCCGCTGGGGACGGTCGTCGAGCTGCTGCGTTCGAAGAAGCAGCGCCCGCTGATCACCGCGCGCAAGGGCCAGGCCGTACGCGACGTCATCGCGCTGATGCGCGACAACGGCGTGTCGCAGATGCCGGTGCTGGCGGCGGACGGTTCGCGGCTGGTCGGGATCGTCGCCGAGGGCGACCTGCTGGATCACCTGGTGAAAGGGGAGGGCGGCCTCGACACGTCGATCGACGACCTGATCGAGTCCGACTACGCGACGGTGTCACCGGCCACGCGCATTCACCTGCTGCGCAACATCCTGAACGACGCCAAGATCGTCGTCGTCGAGGAACGTGACGCGATCGTCGGTGTGATCACGAAGATCGATCTCATCGAGTACCTGGCCGAGCGCAGAGCGCGATGAAGCGCGCGAAGCGTTCGAGGAAGCGGTCGTCCGCGGGCCCTCGGTTCGAGACCGCCGCCGTTCACGCCGGGCAGCACCCCGAGCCGGTGACGGGGGCGGTGATGACGCCGGTGTTTCTGACGTCGACGTTCGCGCAGAAAGCGCCCGGCGAGCACACCGGCTTCGAGTACTCGCGCACGCAGAACCCGACCCGGTTCGCGCTGGAGGCGAACCTGGCCGCGCTGGAGGGCGGCGCCTGGGGACTCGCCTTCAACGCGGGCGTCGCGGCCTCGGCGGCGGTGCTGTCGCTGCTGGACGCGGGCGATCACGTGGTCGCGGGCGACGATCTTTACGGCGGTTCGTACCGGCTGTTCGAGAAGGTGTACCGGCGGCTGGGCGTGCGCTTCAGTTACGTCGACGCGCGCGATCCGAAGGCCGTCGCCGCCGCCATCCAGCCCAGCACGCAGCTTTGCTGGCTGGAGACGCCGACCAATCCGCTGTTGCGCCTGGCCGACATCAGCGCCATCGCCGCTGTCTGCGCACCGCGCCGCGTGCGTCTGTGCGTCGACAACACCTTCATGACGCCGTACTTCCAGCGCCCGCTGGATCTGGGCGCGGACCTGGTCGTCCACTCGACGACGAAGTACCTGAACGGCCACTCCGACGTCGTCGGGGGCGCCGTCATCGGCCGCGATCCGGATCTGCGCGCGCGGCTGGCGTTCCTGCAAAATTCGATGGGAGGCAGCCAGCCCGCGTTCGACAGTTTTCTGGTGCTGCGCGGGACCAAGACGCTGGCCGTGCGCATGCAGCGGCACGAGGCCAACGCGCTGGCGGTCTCGCGCTGGCTGGAGTCACGCCGTGACGTCGCGTGGGTGCTGTACCCGGGACTGCGGTCGCATCCGCAGCACGCGCTCGCGCGCCGCCAGATGTCCGGCTTTGGCGGCATGGTCAGCTTCGCGTTCCGCAGCGGCAGCGGGGCGCTGGCGCGCGCGCGGAAGTTCCTGTCGGCGCTGCGCGTGTTCACCTGCGCGGAGTCGCTGGGCGGCGTCGAGTCGCTGGCCGAGCACCCGGCGATCATGACGCACGCGTCGATTCCGCCCGAGCGGCGCAAGGCGCTGGGCATCGACGACGGTTTGGTGCGCCTGTCCGTCGGCATCGAGCACGCCGACGACCTGATCGCCGATCTAGAACAGGCTCTGCGCGCTAGCCGTCACTGAATCGGGAGGGTGGGGGCCAGCGTCAGCGCCGGGGCGCGCAGTCGGGAAACAGCGCGAAGTCGGCCGGCCCGTCCTCGATCAAGTGATCGCACCACTGGCCGTGAAGGTTGACCGTGAACCCGTTGCCGCTCACGTCCCAGCCGTTGTTGCGATCGTGCGGAACGACCATGTTGTTCCAGTAAAGAGCCGCGCCGTCGGGGTCCGGAATTCGCGTGGGTCCGAGATCCACGTGGCAGGCATCCCTCGCGATATCGCGGATGATGTCGCCGATCTCGTTCGTCAGCTCGGACTGGTTCGACGCCGGATGAAAATAGGGCGGATAATCGGCGCCGCCGTTGATCGCCATGCCCTGCAAGCAGTCGCTGGTCGCTTGATCGAGCTGTCCGGGCGCGACCACTGCCGTCTTAACGAAGCTGCGGGCGGCCAGATCGTTGACCGCCATCTGCGCGTCGAAGCAGGAGCTCTGGCCGCCCCCGCCGCAATCGGGCATGCCGTTGGTGATCAGCAGGACGTAACGGCTGTTCGCGTCGGGGCGGGACGCGAAGACGACGCCGCAGCTCGTGATCGCACGGGTGGTCGGCCGCTGATAGCTCGACGGCGCGCAGGCCGGCGACGAGTTCTGATCGCACAGGTGCAGCGCCATCTCGAACTTCGTGTAGTTCGGGTTGGGCGAGCTGGGCATGCTCGCGCAGCACCCGTCGTTGCACAGGTAGCTGCTCGGAAATTCCACGTACCCGAACTCGACGACCTTCTGGTAGCGCGCCGCGTACGTGTCCAGCGCGGCGCGCGCGGTGGCGAGCGGCGTGCTGTCGCCGAAGCGACTGTTCATCGTCGCCGAGCGGTCGAGCGCGACGATGACCTCCGGGAACTGGATCAGGAGCTCCGTCGGAGCGCCGGTGCAGAACTGCGGGCCGCCGTCGCCAAACCCGCCGCCGTCGACCCCGCTCTGGTCGATCAGCACGGTCTGCCGGCAGGCCAGCACTGACAGCGCCACCACGCCCAGCCCGGTGATCCCGCGCATGCCGCCGGCCGTCCGCTAGTGGTTCGTCTTCGTCGTCTGCTCGACGAGATCCGTCGCCTGCCGCTTGAAGCGCCCATCAGGATAGGAACGGAGATAGCCGCGCAGCGCCTCGACGCCGCCCTCGCCGGTGCGGACGAGGCACACCGCACGGTAGAAACTGGAGGCCTCGAGCACGTCGCGCGCGCGCGACGCGGACAGCGCGACCTGATACGCCCCGACCGCGTGCCGGCAATCGCCGCGGCCGCGGTACAGGTCGCCGGCCACGCGCGCGATCTCGCCGCGCCGCTCGCTGTCGGGCCGCCGGCGCAGGAAGTCGGTCGCCTCGGCCAGCGCGTCGTCGGCCTCGCTGGCCCGCGCGAGCGTCTCGATGATCGACACGTCCGCCTCGACGCGCAGGATGCCGGCGGGGTAATCGGAGCGGTAGCGCCGCCACGCGGTGACCGCAGCCGCCGACTGGCCGCGCTCATTCAGCACGCGCCCGATCTCGTAGGCGGCGTTTTCGGCGACCGGGCCGGTCTTCTGCGCGAGGGCCCTGTAGATCTCGAGCGCTCGGGGCGCGTCGCCGGCGGCCAGCGCCGCGCGCGCCGCGGCCGGGCTGTCGCCGGCGGGGGCGCGCGCCGGGGTCGCGACCACGGCGACCTGCCGTTCTTGCCGTTCCTTCCGTTCTTGGTGCATCGACGAACGGCGATGGCGCGTGTCCGAGCGAAGCTGCAGGCTGGTTTCCACCACCGGCGACGGCGGCGCCTTCGCGGGCGCCATCACCGGCAACTCGTACTTCTCGATCACCTTGTCGGCGGCGTCGCGGTTCTTCTCGGTTCCGTCGCGGTCTGCCGGCGCGCCTTCGGGCGGCGTGCTGTTCCACCGCTGCCCCGGCTCGAGGCGTGCCAGGCGCACGTCGTTGTTCCACACCTCGACCACGCCCTCGTCGACGTCGACATCAACACGTCGATCGCCGGCGCCGTTCACCGCGACACCGAACTTCGTGCCCAGCACGATCACGCGATAACGCTCGGCGCGCACCACGAACGGATGCCCGGGACGGCGGTGCGGGACCTTGAACCGGACCGCGCCGTCCTCGACGCGCGGACCGCTGCCCTCGAGGCGCATCACGCTGGTGCGCTGCAGCTCCGCCTCGACCCCGCCTTCCAGCGTCAGCCGGCGCGTCTCCGCCGAGGCCGGGCTGGCGACCGGCGCCTGCGCGACGTGCGAGCGCTCGGGCGTCTGCACGACCCGCGGCCACAGCAGCGCCGCGGACGCCAGCGCCAGCGCGGCGGTGCTCGCCATGCCGCCCGCGAACCACGACAGCCGCGCGCCGCGTCGGCCGGCGGGCCGCGCGTCGAACGCCGCCCAACCCCGGCGCACGGTGACGTTGTCGGGCAGGCGTTGCTGAGCGTCGTCGAGCGCGCGGCGCACCTCGGCGGCGATCGGATCGTCCCCGTCGGGCCAGACGCGGTGACTCACGCGTTGCCCTCCCGGCCGCCGGCGGCCTTCGTCTTGAGGCGCTTGCGCGCCATCGCCATCAGCTCGGCCCGCGCGTAGTGAAGGCGCGACCAGGCGGTGTTCTCCGGACACTGCGCGATCTGGGCGACCTCCTCGATCGGAAGCCCCTCGATCTCGAACAGCACCAGCACCAGCTTCTTCTTCGGCGACAGCTTGGCGATCAGCTCGTCCAGCATGCGCAGGCGCTCGGTCCGCTCGGACGCGTCCGGCGCGGGCGGGGGCAGCGGTTCGCGCAGCAGCATGCTCGACAGCATGGTCCGCACGCGGCGGCGGCGCGCGGCGCGCGACGCGTAGCGCGCCGCGATCCGGTAGATCCAGGTCGACAGGCGGGCGTCGCCGCGGAAGTGCGTCAGGCTGCGGTAGACGGCGACGAACACTTCCTGGCAGGCGTCCTCCCGCTCCTCGGGCGGCACCCCGAACGAGGCCAGGAACCGGTGGACGATCGGCGAGTACCGGTCGAACAGGACGCGCCAGGCGCCCCGATCACCATCCCGGCAGCCGGCCAGGATGTCGTGGTCGGGCCCACCGCCCTTCCCCGATGGGACTGACCGCAACACGCCGGGGGTGTTCACTGGGCTCTCCATGTCCTTAGAGTTCGGCATGCCCGGGATTCGTCAGGGAAACCAGAGGCCGGATTCTACAGCTAGCTCGAGGTAGGTGCCGGGCGTACGCCAAATCGGGTCACCTATTGATATTCCCGGTGCCGTCGTAACGAAGTCGTAAGACTTGGAAATCCCGGCCCGGGCCAGCCCCCGCACGTAAACATGATGCGCGGAGGCAAACGACCACCCCAGGGCCACGTCGGCGCCAGGGCTGCGGCACCAGCCGCCCGACGAACAGGGTGAACCCAGCTGGGTTCCGTTATTCGGGACCGAGACGGACAGCAGATCCAGGTCCGCGCCCAGCCCGGGTTCCAGCTGGCCGAGGGCGAGGCGAATCGGGAGGTAGACGCCCAGGCGCAGCGGGTAGCGGCGAAACGTCGCCTGATCGACCGAATTCAGCGCCGCCGACGAGCCGTTCGAGACCCCCCCGGACAGCCGCACCCCCAGGCGGCCCTCGGCGGAGAAGGCGAGCATGACGGCGGCGTCGCGCGTGCCTGCGTCGCCGGCGCGGCCGGCGATGGCCGCAGCCACGGCCGCGCGAAAAGGAACGCCGGCATGGTCCGGGGCGGGCGGGGGAGCCTGTTTCGTGACGGCGGCGGCTGGCGGCGGCTCCGGCTGCGCGGGGGGTGGTGGCGGCGGGGCCGCGGGCGGCGGACTGGGCGGCGGCTGCAGGGGCGGCGGTTCGTACCCAACCTCGCGCCAGAAGCGCTCGATGATGAGCGCGATCGTGTCACCGAGCGCTGCACATTCGCTGGGCGCGCGCGCGACCGCGAGAACCCGATGCAGCAACGGCGCGCCGTCCGGGTCGGCGAGGTCGATGCGGATGCCGCTGGCGTCGGTCGCGATCGCCAGGCGCAACATGCCCGGGCGCGACGCCAGCCCGAAGGGGAGCACGACACCAGGCAGGCGCGCGGCCAGCGCGTCAGTGACCTGGCGCGCCGCCGGGCACGTCTGGTCCGGCGCGACGCTCACCGCGATGATGTGCGAGTCGGGCGCCCGCGGCTGCTCCGCGAGCAACACGACGAACGCCGGTATCAAGAGCGCGTGCACTCGCTGGATTATGTGCCGAAAAAGCCGATCATTCGTCGGACTGCTTCCGCAAAAACGGCCGGCTCGGGCAGGAGGCTGACGACCAGGAAGGTTCCGCCGCGCAGGTCGAAGAAGTAGCCGGGGTGCACCAGCACGCCCGTCTCCGTCACCAGGCCGGCGGCCCACGCCTCGTCGCCTCGGGTAGCGGGCAGCCGCAGGATCGCAGACCAGCCCGCTTCGGTGGGGAGCAGCGTGCACGCGGGAACCGCCGCGAGCGCGCGCGCCAGAACGTCACGGTTCGCGGCGACGCGGGCCGCGATCGCGCCGCGGATGCCCGCGCCGAGCTGGAACAGATCCGCCAGCGCGCCCTGGACGGTCGCGCCGACCGACAGGTATGTGTCCGCCACCAGCTCCAGCCCGGCCAGCGTCGCCTCGGCCGCCGGTCCACCGACGACGATCCAGCCCAGCTTCAGGTGGGGCAGGCCGCACGACTTCGACAGGCCGCCCAGGCTGAAGACACGCGCGGCGGCGACCGCGGCGGGGTCGAGCGCGGCGGTCTCGACGCGGGCCGGATCGGACGCGAACGGGTAGGCGGCGAACACTTCGTCGACGATGATCGACAGGTGCGCGCGCGCCGCGACCTCCGCAAGCCGCGCCAGCTCGTCACGTTTCAGGAAGCCGCCGGTCGGGTTGTTCGGGCTGACGGCGACGATCGCCCGCGGGCGCATTCCGCGCGCGTGCGCGTCGGCCAGCGCCTGTTCGATGCTCGCGAAATCAACGCCCCACACACCATCGAACGCGAAGCGGTAGCCGATCGGGACCGCGCCTTCCAGGCGGACCAGGTAGTCGAAAAGGGGATAGCTCGGTTCGGGGATCAGGACCGCGTCGCCGGGGTCGCAGAGCAGCTTGAAGAGGAACGCGCACGATTCGCTGGAGCTGGCGGTAATCGCGACGCGCGTGGGGTCGACGGCGGCGCCTCTGGAAGCGTAATCAGCGGCGACCGCGGCTCGCGCCTCGGGCAGGCCCAGCGGGGCCGGTTCGTAGCGCGCCGGATCGACGCGCCCGATCGCCGCGCGGATCGCTTCGACCGGGTAGGGGAGCGCGACGCGGGTCGGATTCGATTCGGTCAGGTCCAGCAGATCGCCGCGCTGGCGCCGTTCGTGCGCGCGGGCCGCGAGCGCGTTCTCCGGAACGTGCCACGGAAGACGCGCGGAGAACATTTCATTGGGCCGTCGTGTGGCATTCCCCGCAGCCGAATCCGGTTTTCTTGTCGGGGGTCCATTCGGGCATGCCGAGCAACGCGGCCATCTTCGGCTTCACCTCGGTCTTCATGAACTCCATGATCGCGGGCTTGTCCATGGCCAGCTGCTTGAACCCGTCCGACGAGTTCGGCAGCACCGGCAGCTTCGGATTCGGCATCTTGAACGAACCGTCGGTCGCGCTGTCGCCGTGACAGGTCATGCACCCCATCTTCCCGTAGCGATCGGGGTTGAAGGCGGTGAACACCTGCTTCATCTGCGGCACGACGACCGACTTCATGTATTCGATGCGCTGATCCTTGGACATGTCCGCCCACGCGACTTCCTTGCCCGCGCCAGCCGTCACCGGAGCCGGAGCCGAGGCCTTTGTCTCGGCGCACGCGGCCGCGACGAAGACGAGGCAACCCGCCAGGACCACCGTGCCGCCGCGTCGTGACCTGCGAGGATGAGATTTGCTCATGGATGCCGCCTTATAAGAGAGCCCGCCCGCGCGCGCAAGCATCGACGAGGCTGCCCGCATGGTCGTACAATCGACGGTCAATGGGAGTCGATCTGCGCGACCTGCTGCGCGCCGAGCTGCGGATTCATCCCCGCCTCGTGCAGCAGGGCCTGTTCACGCGCATCGACGCGCGCGCGCGCATCGCGGCCGCCATCCCGCCTTTGATTCCGTTCGGCGAGTCGGACTATGCCGGCGGGATCTGGATCGTCGACTGGGATCACCGCATCCCGTCCCGCCACGCGATCTTGCGCCTTTACGCCTATTACACTGCCGAGCGACAGCGCGAGCTGGAGCAAGCTCACGCGGCCCGTCTGAAAGAGATTGGCGCCGAGGATCTGTTCCCCGAATTCGACGTGTCGGATTTCGCGGGTCTGCCCGCCGACGAGGCCTACGAGGCCGAAACGGACCTGGCCGGCAGCCCTTCGCGCTTGCGCCTGGTCAGCGAGTGGCGGCGGCAGATTCAGCCGAACGCATCGTCACGCGCGATCGATATCGTGCGCGCGTCGGCGCCGTTCAAGGAGCTGCGCGGTCAGGGACGCGTTCGTCCGGCGGGGCTGGGCGATCTCGAGCCAGCCGAGTGGTCGCCGCCCTGCGAGAGCGGGCACGTGCGCTGGGCGCTGGACGTCTGGTACTTGCTGACGTTCAACGGCATGGTGGGCGAGGGACGGGCGTTCCTCGTCGATCTCGTCGAACGCCAGGTCGTGCGCGAGCGCGATTTCCAGTTCCGCGCCGGCTAGTTGTCGCCCGGCGCCCCAGGCGCGGTGAGGGTTACTTCCCGACCTTCCCGCCCTTGGCCTTGCATTCCTTTTCGGTCATCTGGACCCAGCCCTTGCCCTTGCACGAGTTCTGACCCGCGCAGGCGTTGTTGGGGCCGTGGCAGGCGCTCTTGCCTTTGCACGAATTGACGCCCTGGCACTGGACCTTGTCCGAGTCGGCAGCCGACACGATCAGCGGCGTGGAAGCACTGAAGAATCCGGCCGCCATGGCGGCGATGAGAGCGCCCTTCGTTGTCATCGTCCTCGTCCTTTCTGAATCAGGTCCGGCGGTTTTAGCCCGAAACGGGACCGGTGCCTACTGCCCGAACCGCCGCATCGTCGTTAGCTTGTTTCGACGCACGCTCCCGCCGGGGAATTTCCAGGGAGGAGTCATGTCAGAATCGAAAAAAGCGCCACCGCCACCGGAAGAGCCGGAAGTCGAAGAGGTGGACGAGTCGTCCGACGAATCTTTTCCTGCCAGCGACGCGCCGAGCTGGACCATGGGGAAGCGGGCGGAGCCGAAGCCGGCGCCCGCGCGGGACGCAGAGCCGGCGCCGCCTGGCCGGCCCCGCCGCTGAGCCGAACCGCCCCGAGTCTAGACGGCCGCGGCGCCGTGCATAACGTACGCCGCCGTGGAAAACCAACTTCGCAACGAAGGCTCCGTCTCGACCGCGAGCGCGCGGCGCAGCATCAACCTCGACATCGCGGGCGACGACTTCATGCTGCAGGGTAACTTCAGCGACTGGGAGTCGGGGCTGGCGTTCGGCCCCGACCTGGACCGCGTTCGCCTGCGGTTGGCGATCGACGCGACCAGCGCCGAGCCCGGTGACGGGCCCAGCTTGTTCGCGTTCCATGCGCGGAAGGTCGAATCGCTGGACAGCGGGAAGTACCGCGTGATCGGGACCTTTTCTGGTCCGCAGGGGGCGAAGGCGATGGAGATGACGCTGGAAAGCCCGCCGGGGCACACGGCGTTGATCGTCGTTAAATTCGCGGCGAAGAAGCAGGACTTCGGCGACGGCTGGCACGACTTGATCGCCAACGTCGTTCCTTACGGGGAACCGGGACAAGGCGACAGCGAGGGCCCGGTCCGCTCCGCTCACGCCTGGCTGTTGCCGCCGCCGCTCGCGGCCGCGTGACTGCCGCCCGGATCGGAACGCGGTAGAATGGGCCGCGAATGCGACCATCTACCTTACGCCGCCGCTGTCGGGGAACGATGCGCGTCGTTCCGATCTTACCGGGCGCGAAAGTAGCGCTCTGTCCGTTCTGCAGTCGCCCCGTCGGCATCATGCGAATGGTGCGCGACGGCGCTGCCGGTCTCCTGCAGAGCCATTCGTACCGGCAGTACTGAGCGACTAGCGTTTCGCGCGGCGACGACCGAGGCGACGGCCGCCGCGTTCGCAGTGCTCGAGGTATTCGAAGTCGTGGTGCGGAATGAGCACGGCTTGAATCTTTCCGTAGCGAGTCAGCTTGATGCGCGTACCCGCTGCCGTTCGGCGAACGACGCGCGCCAGATTCTTACGCGCCAGCGCGGTTGGTATTTCTTGAGCCATGCAGCCAAGTTGGATTCGATCAGAGCCCGGTCAACCTTTGCCGTATCAGGAATCCTCGTACGGCATAAACCGCAGTGATTTCGGGCGCGTCTGTCCGTGCGTCACGCAGGCGGGCTTTTACGCGTGAAGGGTTTTCCCTCAGATTGTAAGCTCGCCGGAGATTGAGAGGCCGCGCATGATGCGACACGAGCCTGTCGTCGAGGCGCCCCTGGAGATTGCCGTTGCCGCGCCCGAGCCGCGTCGCGATCGCGTCGTGGTTCGCCGCCGCCGGTCAAAAAGCCGTCATCGAAAGCCCTTGTGGACGACGCGCGCGTCCCGCCGCAAGGTCGTTCGCACCTTCTTCATCTGCGTCGGCGCGCTGATGTTGATGGCGGTCGTCGTGTACTTCGGATTGGCGCGGTCAGACGCCTTGCCGTAGAGGCGCAGCGCCCGGCTGCATGCTGCCGGAGCGGCTAGCGCGCGCGGCCGCTCCAGGTCTTTCCGCCCATCGGCGGCGGAAGGCTGAGCAGCGGATCGCCGGGCGTGATCGAACGATTCAGCGCCGTGAGCAAGCGCTGGACGATCTCCTTGAACGACACGGCCAGCTCCGCCTCCGAGCCGACGCGCGCGAACAGGCGGGCGCCCGCCATCGTTCCGTGCCCGCCGGCGGCGCCGTCGTTGCCCACCACCTGACGCATCACCGACCCCGCGCGCGCGTTGTCGGCTTCCGTGCGCAGCGACAGGTACGGATTCTCCTCGTACTGGCCCATGCAAAGGACGAAGCGCGCTCCCTCGTACGACAGCAGCAGGTCGGCGATCTCGGCGACGAGATCGGGGTACCCGAGCGCTCCCAGGTTCACGGCGACCAGGTCGCCGAACACCAGCGCCGAACGCAACGCGCGGTCGAGGGCCGCGAAGTGGGCGCGCGGCACCTTCGGATGCGTCATGCGGTACAGCAGGTTGTGATCGACCAGCGGCACCAGCGCGAGATACGCGCGCCGCTCGGCTTCGGTCGATTCGCGCCCGAGGTCGCGCGTCTCGGTACGCAGCGCGAAGAAGAACGCCGTCGCCAGCGGCACGTCCATCGGGACGGCGCGCGCGCGCAGGTATTCGAACACGATCGTCGACGTCGCGCCCAGATCCGGCCGGATGTCGCACCACGCGGCGCGCGCGCTCCCCGGCCGCAGCGGGTGGTGATCGATGACGATGTCGATGCGGTGTTCGTGGGGCAGCGAGTTGTTGCCGGTCTCCGGCTGGCTGTCGACGAGCGCGATCGTGTCGAACTGGGAGAGATCGATGCGCTCGACGGGCGTCAGCGGCATCTTCAGGTTCTCGACCATCGCCCGGTTCTGTGCGCGCCCGACGATGCCGCCATAGGTGAGCGTCGCTGACAGATTCAACTCGTGCTCGGCCAGTCGCTGCAGGCCCAGCGCCGCCGCCAGCGCGTCGGGATCGGGGTTGTCGTGCGTGTAGATCAGCAGCGACCGGCGGCCCGCCAGTCCAGCCAGCGCGCGCTCGAGATCGAAGGGGGAACTCGGAGGTTCGTCCATGAGGCGCTCAGGGGGCAGGTCGGACGGTGAGGTTGTCGAATGTCAGCTCGGCTTCCCAGTCGTCGAACGCGAGGTATTCGTGTCCGGCGCCGGCCAGCGGCTCGGGATCGGTCCAGTTCAGGAACGGTTTGCCGTCGATCGACCAGTCGATCGCGCCGCCCTTCCGGGTGATCGTGTAGTGGTAGCTGCGGTTGGGCTCGACGCGTGTGTCGCCGCGCGCGGCCTTGCGACCCGCGCCATGCTCGTCCTGACGGCAGATGACGGAGAGCGAGTTGCTCCAGCCGCCGAAGATCAACACGTACCCCGACGATGTGTAGGCGCCCTTGTCCGGGTCGAACGATTCGCCGTCGCCGAACAACTCGAGCTTGATGTCGCCCGACGGGCTCTTCGACAGGACGTCGACCTCGACCTGCACGTCGTGTGGCAGGCGGCGGCGCAGCCAAGCCGGGTGATTGTGCGCGTTCGCGACGGTCAGCTTCCCGCCGGCGATGCGGTACTGGTCCGACGTGGCGTTCCAGCTGGCGCCGAGCTCGGCCCGTTCGAAGTCGTCCGTGAAGGGGGCGTCGATGACGGGTACTTTGGCGCGGCAGGCCGGGAGGGGGGCAAGTGCCAGCCCCAGTAACGAGGCCAGCCGGGCACCACGCATGCCTCGAAAATACCCCCCGCTCCGTCGCGCAGCAAGCGGCGCGCATTGTTGCCGTCCTTACGTCGTTAACTCGTGGAAGAGACCCCAGCGGATACCCCGGTCGCTGACCCGAACCTCGTCAACACCGGCCGCCGCCGCCACCCGATCCAGGATCAGGGCGCCCGCCAGGATGACGTCGGCGCGGCGCGGGTCCAGCCCGGTCATCCGCTCTCGTTCGGCCTGTGTTGCGGCGGCCAGGCGCGCGATCTCGCCGCCGAGATCGCGACGTGAGAGTCGGTACCCGTGCACGCGGGCCGGGTCGTAGCTCGCCAGCGACTGCGCCATCGCGGCCAGCGACGTGACCGTCCCGGCGACGCCGACCAGCGGCGCCGCCGGGCGCGCGAACGGCACGGCCGCGATGGCCGTGTCGATTGCCTGCGCGATCGCCTCCTGCTCGGCGGCCGTCGCCGGATCGTGGCGGACGAACGCCTCGGTCAACCGCACCGACCCCAGCGGCAGGCTGGTCCGAAACTGTACGTCACCGTCCGACGCGAGCACGATCTCGGTCGAGCCGCCGCCGATGTCCACGACCACGAGCGGGCCGGCGCGCAGATCGGGAAACGACGCGACGACCGCGCGGAACGTCAGCGCCGCTTCGCGCTCGCCGTCGATGACTTCGATCTCCGTACCGAGGATCTCGGCCGCCGGCCCCAGAAACGCGGCGGCGTTCGACGCGCGGCGCAGCGCCTCGGTCCCCACGGCCGCGATGCGGGCGCCGTGCCGTCGCGCCACCGCCGCAAAGTCGCGTAGCGCCGCCAGCGTCCGGGCGATGGCCTCGCCGTCCAGCGCGCCCTGGCGTCCGATACCGCGGCCCAGCCGGGTGATCTCGGCGCGCTCTTCCAGAACTTCGACCGCCGGCCCGGAACGCGCCACCAGCAGCAGCGTCGTGTTTGTCCCGATGTCGATGGTGGCGAGATTCATCTCGCCTACTATCGCAAGGATTGCGGGTCAGGCGACGGGCGACGTGCCGATGTCCAGCGCGTAGAGCTGCGGGTTCGCCTCGAACTCGTCGCGGCAAGACTCCGAGCAGAAGAAATACGGCCGGCCTTCGAACTCTGTCGTCGCGGGCGCCTGCGCCTCCTCGACCTCCATGCCACAAACCGGATCGATGGCCATCCCACGAAATTAAGCGTCCGGTCCGCGAGGGCAAGCCGGGCCATGACCTATGCTCGGCCGGCTAGTCGCCCCGCGTCGCAGGCGCGGTTTGCGACTATTGTTTGTTCAGGTAGCCTCGATCTCGCGCTGCGCGCGGGGGCGGCTAACGCCGCGGGGCCGGGCCCCAGGAGGGCGACGAGGCGCCCCCTTTCCAGACCTGGACCTCGTGCCGCGTCTCGGGGTTGTAAATGAACAACCCGCCCCGGCTCGACGTGTAGGCCAGCAGCCGCCCGTCAGGAGACCAGGTGGGGTCGAGGTTCGAGCCCTTGCCGGCCGCGACGACCCGCTCGATCTTGTTCGTCTTGAGGTCCAGGATGAACACGTCGAACGCGCCCTTCTCATCGCGCCCCGTGAAGGCAATCTGGGGCTTGTCGGAGCGGGGGCTGAAGCGCGGGGTCTGGTTGTACTTACCCTGGAAGGTGACGCGCTTGGCGGCGCCGCCCGACGCCGGCATCACGAAGATCTGAGGCGAGCCCTGGCGGTTCGACACGAACGCGATCTGCGACCCGTCGGCTGAGTACGACGGCGAGCTGTCGATGGCCGGGCTCTGCGTGAGCCGTCCCAGCACGCGGCCGTCGTCGGAGCTGATCTTGTAGATCTCGGAGTTTCCCTCGTGGGACAGGGTCAGCGCGATCGCTCGCCCGTCGGGCGACCAGGACGCGCCGGTGTTCAGCCCCGGCTGCTTGGAAACGCGGCGCGCGCGACCGCCGCCCGCCGACACGATCCAGAGGTCCGGGTTGTTCCGCGCGTAGGACGTGAACGCGACCTCGGCGCCGCCCGGCGAGAACGCGGGCAGCAGGCTGTCCGACCCCATCTTGGTGAGCACCGCCATGCGCCCGCCGTCCATGTCGACCGCGCCGATCTCGTGCGAGCCGCGGCCGCTCATGGCGAACGCGATGCGCGAACCGAACACGCCGCGTCGTCCTGTGAACGACTGCACGATGTCGTTCGCGAACTCGTGGACCGAGTCGCGGATGTCGGCGTTACGGTAGCTCTTGGTCAGCGACGGCGTGTCGCCGCGCGCGACCACGAACACCTTGCCTTCCAGCGCGCCGCCCGAGGCCTTCATCTTCACGACCGCCTGAGCGCCGACCTGCGTCCACAGCGCCGACGAGAACGCCATCCCCTCGCTGTGCAGCTGGGCTGGAAACGACTGCGGGTCGAGGACCTGGAACAGGCCGGTGACGTCCATGTCCTTCGACAGCGTCTCGACGGCGGCCGCGGCCGAATCGCCTTCCGCGCGCGGCACGGCGAGCTTCAACATCTGAACGCCCGCGTCCTTGAGGATGACGTTCGTCGGTAGATCCTCCTCGGCGGCCTGGGCTCGGGCGTCGCAGGCGCTGAACGAGCTGACAGACACCGCCACCGCCAGCGTCAGCGCCGGGAACCATCGCGTGGTCACGTATCGCACGCGAGCCTAAATACCACGGATGGGCTCGCCGCCCTCACTTCTGGCATTCAACGGCCAGCTTGCGCGCCTTGCCGCCCGGCGGCGGCGGGACCTTGCGCGTGAGCTGCGGGGCGCTGACGCACGCGTCGTCGACCAGCGGGTTGGTCGACGACTTGTCGAGCTTGATGTTCGAAAGCGTTCCGTCCGCGCCAATGGTGAACCGCACGACGGGCGGAATCGGGATCTGGTCCACCGTCACCCCCGCCGGAAGGTTGTAATTCTGGCGCAACAGGCCGCTCACCTCGGCGAGGTACGGGTCGCCCTTCGCCTCCGTGGCGGTCCCCGCGCTGTGCCCCGTCGCCAGTCCTTCGTCGTCCGGGGGGACAGCCATCGTGTCCCACGCAGCCGCGCGCTTCAGCGCGTTCTGCACGATCTTCGACGTCTTCGGGTCGTTGACCTTGGGCGCCTCGACGGGCGCCGCCTTGGCGTCGGGGTTGTCGGAGAGCTTGATCGCGTCGGGCGGCGGCGGGGGCGGGTCGCGATGCGCCTTGGGCAGCCAGAACTTGTCGCGCGGCTTGCCCAGCTTGACCATCTCCGCCTCGACGAAGTTGCGTTCCACGATCAGCGGCCCTTGCGGCTGGCTGTGAGCTTCCTTGACGGCCCAGAAGACCGCGGCGTGGAGCGCGGCCGTGATCAGCAGGCCGGAGAAGCTCCGCCGCGATCCGCGCCGTATTCCGTCTCGCCGTGCCACGTCTTTTACTCCAGCGGGTCCGTCACCATTCCCAGTTTGTCGACCCCGGCCTGCTTGACCGCCGCCATGACTTTGACGACCTCGCCATACGGAAGATCTCTGTCGGCGTGCAGGTAGAGCTCGTGGTCGGCGTTCAGCTTGGCGTTGTTCTTCAGCGTCTTCTCGACGTCATCCCACGGGATCGGCAGCTTGCCCAGAAAAACGCGCTTGTCCTTGGTGACGGTGAGGATCAGCTTGCCCTCGTCGTCCGGGATGGTCTGCGCCTTCGCCTGCGGCAGGTTCACGTCGACGCCCGTCTGCAACATCGGCGCCGTGACCATGAAGATGATCAGCAACACCAGCATGACGTCGACAAGCGGGGTGACGTTTATCTCCGTCAGCATCGACCCGCTGTTTCCGCCCGACATCGCCACGGCTAGAAGAACCTCCGCCGCACGATGTTCAGGAAGTCGCTGGAGAACGTCTCCATGTCCGATGCGATGACGCGGATGCGGCGCGAGAAATAGTTGTACGCCATGACCGCCGGGATGGCGGCCATCAGGCCGATGGCGGTCGCGACCAGCGCCTCGGCGATGCCGGGCGCGACGGTCGCCAGGTTGGCGGCGCCCTTCGCTCCGATGCTGCGGAACGAGTTCATGATGCCCCAGACGGTGCCGAACAGTCCGATGAACGGCGCCGCGCTGGCGGTCGTCCCCAGCAACGGCACGCGCGATTCCATCTCGGTCGTGGCCGTCGTGCGCGCGCGATCGAGGGCGCGCTGGATGCTCTCGATGTCGCCCAGCAGCGCCTCACCCGCGGTGTCGACGTTTTCCTGCCGTCGCTTCTGCAGCTTCGCCAGTTCGGTGTAGCCTGCGCGAAACACTTCGCCGACGGGCGACGGCGCGCTGGATTCGCTGATGCGCCAGATCTCGTCGAGGCGGCCGGTCTTCCAGAAGTTGTCTTGGAACTTCGTCGACCGCGAAGCCGCGTTCGCCAGGTACAGGAATTTCGATCCGATGACGAACCACGACGCCACCGACATCAAGATCAGCAGCCCCAGGACTCCTTTGACGACCGGCGAGGCGTTCAGCAGCAGCGAGACGATGTCGAGCGACGCCTCGCCGCCTGCCTGCAGAATGAGTGGAAGCATCAGGCGGTGACCTCCATGCGTGGGTGGTCAGCAGTTTGACATGACCGGCACCGATTCCTACGCTGGATTATCAAGCGCTGCCTGACGGACCCCGAATGAAGCCGACCACCGCACTCCTCCTGTCCCTCTCCTTCCTGTCGGCCGCGTGCGTGGAAATCGACGGCGGCGCGGTCGAGATCAGCTGGGTCATTCGGTCCGAAACGGGCAGCGCCATCACCGACTGTGGGTGCGCCTCCCCCTCGATCGCGACCGTGAGGCTCAAGCTGACCGGCGTGGGGGGCACCATCGAGGACTACCAGCCCTGTGCCGGGAACGCCCACTGTGATTTCCCCTGCGGGCGCCAGACCGGGTCGACGCCCTTCAACATCAAAGAAACCCACGGCGACGAGAGGTACCAGGTCTCCATCGCGGCGGTCGGAACGGACGGCACCGAGCTACTTCAGGTAATGACGCCGGCACCGATATTGCGAGAGGTCGCGCGCGGTCAGCCCACCGAGGTTGAGTCGATGCAGCTTGTCGCACTCTGTGCGACGGAATGCCAGATGAATAGCTCGGGAGTCTGCGCCCGTCCGTGACTGCAGTTTTCTTTCTTCCAAACAGGAGAATCTGATGAAAG
>Ga0207708_10001192_pt1 | contig 19581 bp, 42 predicted proteins | sample KBSK5101metaG_FD_184340 | JGI IMG/M metagenome (GOLD analysis project Ga0207708, IMG submission 184340) | Corn, switchgrass and miscanthus rhizosphere microbial communities from Kellogg Biological Station, Michigan, USA - KBS K5-10-1 metaG... | ecosystem: Host-associated > Plants > Roots >...
TGCCGGGTCGGTGGAGCCGGGAGATTCGCCGGACTGGGTGTTCGCCCGGGACCTGCTGCTGACCGGGCTGATGGAGTTCGTCGGCTCCGGTGACGTGCAGGTGTGGCCGGTCCGGGCCCTGATGGCGCTGCACATCGCGCTCGGTCGGGGCGAGGAGAAGGTCACCGTGCGGCTGCCATGGGCCGCGGTGCAGGTGTTCCTGCACCGGACCTGCCTGGTCGTGGAGCCGGGTGCCGAGACATACGACGTCGACGGGCTGATCGCCCAGCTGATGGAGGGTGCGCGATGAGCATGATGACGCAGGTTTTCCTGTGCGCGATGGCGCTGGGACTGCTCGCCGCCGGGGTTCTGGTGTGGGCGATCTGGCCGACGACGGAGCGGATCCGCGTCGCGGCGGCCCGGGCGGTCACCCGTCAACGCCGTGGTCGAAGCGTGGTTCGGGTGGACCCGGTCGCACCGGAACCCGTCGGCCCAACAGAGGAAGAGCGCACCGAAGACGAGGAGCGGGCGGCCGAGCCGGAGTTCGAGGAGCCGACCTGGTCGAACGACCCGGGTTGGTGGGGCCGGCCGGCCGCCGCCGAGCCGCAGCGCTGGACCGCGGACCCGGAAGAGCCGACGCCGCTGTTCTCCTTCCCGGGCAGGCACCGGTACCCGGAAGACCTGAACCAGGAGTCCTTCACGGACACCTGGAACCGGGCCGACCTGATCGCCAAGATCCGCCGACACGACGCTCAACAGGCAGGGGTGGAAGCGGCATGAGCCCGAACCAGACCTTCTGCCTGCTGGTCCTCGTCATCCTCGCCGCCGCTGCCGTGCTCGGCACCTGGGCGCAGAGCCGCCGCCGGGGTGGTGACGACTCGTGATCGAGAACCCGACCTACGTGTCCCCGCTCTACGGAATCGACGACAAGGGCCGGTACCGGACCTGGCCTGCGTTCGCCGGACCCGAACCCGAAGACCTGCCGGGATGGGCGGAACCGGTGACCGATGAACCGCTTCCGCTGCTGGTCCAGCCCGGACCCCTGCACGACGAGGAGGTCGGTCCCAGTGCCCCCAGTGCCTGAGCTAGACCTGGACCGGATCAAGGCGGCGACAGAGGAACTGGACGACGAGGCGATCCCGGACAGCGCGTGGACGCAGCGGGCGATACGTGTCGCGTCGCGGGTGCCCGCGCTGATCGCGGAGGTCGAGCGGCTCCGTCGCCTCCTTGGTGATGATTCCTTCCCAACCTCGCGGGCGTACGAGTCGATGGCCACCGCGATGCAGGCCTACCGGTCCGTAGCCGAGGAGATGCTGAAGCACTTCGCGCAGGGCTCGTTCGGGTTGGAGACCGTCGTCTCTGACCCGGTTCCGATCGAGACCCTGACCCGGTGGCGTCAGGTGCTGGGTGGTGGGTCATGACGCTCCTGCTCGGACTGCTGCTGCTCGTCGGGCCGATCGTGGTGCTGCTCGGGGCGTGGCTGGTGGGTGCCATGCAGTTGGTGCGCCGGCTGTGCGGTCGCGGCGAGGTCGACGCCCTCGACGAGGACACCCGGGCCCGCATCGACGGGGACTCGCCGTTGCCGGCCGCCGAGGCGGTCCGGGTGACCCACGAATTCGCCGACCTCATCAACTCCTCCCCGGATCTCAAGCAGTTCGAATGCGATCTGAAGCGGTTCTACGTGATCGGAGACGAGCGGTGAGCGACTACCACCGTGCCCACGAGCCCTACATCCGGACGGTGGCCGCAGCCCTGGCGGCGGCCGGGTTCCCGAACGACGGCGGAAACGCCGAGCCGAACGACCCCCGGGACGGGTTCATCGACCTCGACCTGGAGCGGCTCAGGACCATCGACGGCGAGCCGATCTGGACGGTTCAGCAGGTGGCCGTCTGCTGGCAGGAGGAGCGCGGCTGGTGGCTCCTCACCGTCGCCGACACGACCAGCAACGACGGCCGATACGTCTACGGCCTGGACGTCGCGACGATCGCCGCACCCTCCACGGTGGTTGCCGCGGTGGCCGAGAAGGCAGGGCTGAACATCGAGGTCGCCGCCTGCGGATACCCGGACGTGGACTCCTCGGCCCACGAGTTCGACGAGGACGACCCCGAGTTCGAGGCGGCACTCGCGGTGTACGCGGAGGTGCCCAATGTCCGCTGACCTGTTGCGCCGTGCAGCAGCCAAGCTGCGCAAGGACACGGCCGCGTTGCCGGTCGTCTGGCACGACCGCCCGTGGTTCCCGGTCTTCACCGACTCGGAGAGCCTGACCGGGGTCCGGGCGTGCCGGAAGACCCACACGGTCGACATGGAATCGGACGCCTGCGACCTGTGCGAGTACATCGAGACGTACGCCGAGGGCCTGGCAGGGTTCATCGCGCTGATGCACCCGGCGGTGGCTCTGGCATTGGCCGACGTCTTCGAAAACCTGGCCGGCTGCATGACCACCGCAGGCGCGTGCCGGGACCAACGACTGGAAGCCGTGGCTCATGCGGTGCTCCGTGAGGACGGTGAGCAGCGGTGATCGCTACGAAATGGCCTCGTCTGCTCGTGGTTGGCCTGCCGGTCACCGAGGAACAGGCCGACCTGATCCTGGTCCGGACGACCCACCTGCCGCCGTTCACGAACGACAAGGCGTGGGAACGGGTCATCACCACCGCGCTCGCCGACGTTGGCGCGCCGCCGGAGCCGGCCTACACGGCGGGCAGCGACGTCCGCCTGGCGTGGTATCGGGCGTTTCGCGAATGGGAGCAGCGCGCCGGCATCCTCAGCCTCGGCTACCTGCACAACGACCGGATCGCGTCGGCGTGGATCGGCGGCCCGCACGGATGGTGCGACTGGGACGGGACGATCGGCTGCGGCACCTCCAACATCGGCAAATGGCCGAGCACCGAGGAGGTCACCGACGACTGGGCGGCCATCGCGCGGGCGTTCCCGTTCCTCGACCTCACCGCCCAGCTCCTGGAGGACGAAGGCGAAGGGCAGCTCTGCGGACAGTGGCGGGTGCGCGGCGGCCAGGTCGAGTACGACGACGCACCGGCCGAGCAGATCCGGCCAGCCGCTGAACTAGGGGAGGCCGACGTCATCGGCCGGTTCACCCGGCCAGACGCGGAACGGGGAGTGTCCGAGACGCGACTTCGCCAGGCGCTCGCCCGGGTGACGGCGGCAGCCGTGCAGCGTGAGGACGGTGAGTCCGCATGAGCAACTGGCAGGACCAGTTCAAGGACTCGGCGGAGCGGTTTCGGATGACGGTCGTATGCGACGACGGTATGTACCGACAAGTCCCAATGGGCGGCGGAACGTGGCGGGTCCAGTGGTTCAGCCGGGCCGACGTCGACAGGCCGGAGTACGCGGCGGGGTACTCGGATTTCCTCGACGAGTCGGCGGCCCGCGAGCACTTCGATGTTGTCGCGCCCCAACTGGCCAGCAAGGTGTGGCGGGCGGAGCTTCAGTACCGGCCGCCGGTCCCCGGGTTCGAGACGGTGGAGCGTTCGGATTACCTCGGCCCCTCCGCCGAAGGCGGGGAGCCGAAGGCGACACCTGAAAAGGCTTCTGATCCTGGCGGTGGGTCATGACCGCTCTGGTTCCCACGAACTCCCGGATCGCTCTTGCCCGGGGCATCAAGGCTGGCCAGGTCGTCGATCACGGCTGGGCCAAAGGACATGTCACCTGGCGCGACGGTTTGAACGAGACCGAGGTGACAGGCCGGGTCGGTCAGTTCCGTGCAGCCGGCCTGCTGGAACCTCCAGGCGAGCAGGGCGAAAGGCCCCCGTACAAGGTGCGCCTGAACGCTGCCGGCGAGGCGTGGCTGGCTGAGCACGGGGGTGCGTCGTGACCGCCGCCGCCGTTGTTGCCGAGCGTCCCCACGGCTACGCCCGTTACAAGCTGGACGGCTGCCGCTGCAACGCCTGCGGTTTCGCGGTCAGCGAGTACGGCAGGCGACGGACGCTGGCGATCAGGAAGGGCACGTGGCGCTGCGACGCGGCTGCGGTGCGGGCTCACGTGCGGTCGTTGATGGCCGCCGGCATGGGTCGACGACGGGTCGCGGAGATGGCCGGCGTCAACGACTCCACGCTCAGCCGGCATCTGTACGGCCGCAACGGTCGTCCGGCACCGGCCACGATGCGGCACGACCTGGCGCGGAAGCTCCTCGCGGTCCGCCCGGACCCCGCCCCCGGCGCCCTGGTGCCGGCGGTGGGAGTGGCTCGCAGGGTTCAGGCGCTCGTCGCGCTCGGGTGGACGTTGACCGAGGTGGCCGCCGGCATCGGATGGACGTTGAACAACCTCGGCCGGCTCGCCTCGTCGACGGGCGGCGAGGTGACGGCCCGCACGTCGCGGTCGGTGGCCGAGCTGTACGAGCGGGCGTCGATGACCCGTCCGGCCGGTCCGGCGGCCAACCGCGCGCGGGCGATGGCGCGGCGAAGGGGCTGGGTTCCGCCGCTCGCGTGGAACGAGGGCGCGATCGATGACCCGAGGGCGCGGCCGCACGGCATCCCGCTCGTCGACGAGGTGGCGGCATGAGGCGGTCGGCATTGGTCAGGAGGACCCCGCTCCGCGCGAAGGCGAAGCTAGCGAGCGGCGGCAAAGTGGCGCGCCGTAAGGCGCAGAGCGCGAAGCGCGTCAACAAATCAGGCCCTTCGAAGTTGGTCGTCGCTCTGGTTTTCGATCGTGACGGCGGCTGCTGTGTCCGCTGTGGCCGGGCGGTCCGGTTCGAAGCCCGCGGTGAGGACTGGAGTTGCCAGCACCGACGGGCCCGGGGCGCTGGTTCGGACCCGCGGCCGGAGACCAACCTTCCGGCCAACCTGGTGGTCCTGTGCGGCTCGGCGACGTCGGCCGGCGGATGTCACCAGCACGTCGAGTCGCATCGCGCTGAGGCCCGGTTGGCCGGCCTGTCGATGCGCTGGAAGCAGGACCCTCAGAAGGTTCCGGTGAGCACCTGGTGGGGTGCGGTGTTTTTGGACGACAAGGGCCGGTGGCGTAAGGCGGAGCAGCGTGAGGGCTGCTCCTGCGATCCGGTGCTGTGTGTGACCGACCCGGGGCATTGCGAGCGCCAGGGCTGCGTGATGTGTGAAGAGGCGCTGTGGGCGGAGGTTCCGTCATGCGCGTGATCGTTTCGGGCTCGCGGACGTGGGATCGCAAGGACGTCGTGTGGGCGGCCCTGGACATCCTGGCCACCGAGGCGGCGAAGGTCGGTGAGCCGCAGTTGGTCGTGGCGCACGGGGCGTGCTGGCCGCGGCGCGACGACGAGACGGGGCTGCTGCCGCAGCGCTCGGCGGACTACCTCGCGGACCTGTGGGTGCGACGCGGCGACCATCCGTTGCCGGTTCTTCGTGACCCGATGCCGGCGAAGTGGCGCGAACACCACCGCGCGGCCGGCCACCTGAGGAACAAGGCGCTCGTCGACAAGGGCGGCGACGTGGTCCTGGCGTTCATCCGGGACGCCTCACCGGGGACGCAGGACTGCATCCGGCTGGCTGACCGGGCCGGCATCCCGGTTCAGGTCATCGACTACGACGACATCCCGGACGCTGCGGAGGTGTCCCCGTGAACATGATCAGAAAGCTCGCCGATCAGGTACCGGGTCCATGGGACCTCGTGGTCGGCATTCCCCGGGGCGGCTTGATCGTCGCGGCGGCGCTGGCCTACGAGTTGAACACGCCACGCGTAGGTGCGTTCACCGCCGCGTACCGCCGCCGGCGGGGGTTGGCGCCGGTCATGGGCCGGGAGTTGTGCGTGCCACTGGTCCGGGCCGCCGAACGGGTGCTGCTGGTCGAGGACGCCACGGCCACGGGGGCGTTGATGGAACACGCGCGGGCGTGGATCGAGGACCGCGGCGCTGTCGTCGTTACGGCCTGCCTCTGGGTGCTGTCTTCAAGCCGGTACCGGCCTGACCTGTGGGTGTCCGAGGTGGATGTCCTGCCGTCCGGTCGGGACCTGCTCGCCGCGGAGGTGTCCCCATGATCGTCAACCCCTGCCCGGGTGCCTGCGGTACGGAGATGGTCCGTGGCCGCGTTGCATGCCGGGACTGCTGGCAACTGGTGCCGCTGGAGCTTCGCTACGCACTGCGTGACGCGCGGCAGCCGCAGCAGTACCGCGAGCGTCGTCAAGCCATTGCGCAGATCGTGGCGTGGCTCGGAGCTGGGATCGAGGTGTCCTCATGACCGCCTACACCATCACCCCGGTTGGCCCGAACGGACCGATCAAGGGGCTGTCCAAGCGCGTCGTCGGCTGGGATCTGCGGCTGCTAGAGGAAAACGAGCGGCTCCGGAACGAGCTGGATGAGGCCCGCCGCGTAGCGGCTGGAGCGCAGCGACTCTCCCAAAGACTCGACAACGAGTCACGACTGAGAGTGACCAGCCAGGTCCGTCTACACCGTGTGGCCCGTGCTCTGGCGTGTCTGTCCGAGGCCCATCCGGAGCTACGGGAATCGATCGAACTGGCCCGACTGGAGATCTGGGGGGACGGAGATGTCTGACGGCAGCCCGATCGAGTGGACCGAGGCGACGTGGAATCCGACGACCGGCTGTGATCGCGTTTCGCCCGGCTGTGACAACTGCTATGCGTTGACCCTGGCCAAGCGGCTCAAGGGGATGGGGTCGAGGAAGTACCAGCGCGACGGTGACCCGCGCACCTCGGGTCCGGGGTTCGGGTTGTCGGTGCATTCCGACGTGCTCGGCCAGCCGATGCGTTGGCGGGAGCCGCGCCGCATCTTCGTCAACTCGATGAGCGACCTGTTCCACGACCAGGTCCCGGACCGGTTCGTCGCCGACGTGTTCGCGGTGATGAGCATCGCCAGCCAGCACACGTATCAGGTGTTGACGAAGCGGCACGCCAGGATGCGGTCACTGCTCAGTTCGACGCGGTTCTGGCACCTGGTGAGTCGGGCCCGAAGTGTCCGCGGCTTCCCGTCGCTGCCGTGGACCGGCGAGCTGGAGCCGTTACCCCATGTCTGGCTCGGCGTCTCGGTCGAGGACCAGAAGTGGGCGGACATCCGGATCCCGGCGTTGCTGGAGACTCCGGCGGCGGTGCGGTGGATCAGCGCTGAACCGCTGCTCGGGCCCGTCGACCTGGCGAAGTGGCTGACGTACGGCTGTCCGCAGTGCGAGCGTCATGGGGCATGGACGGACGGCCGCAGCGCGCGGGCCGGCGACGAGGTTGACGAGTACTGGTGCCAGACCTGCGGGGCAGAGGCGCCGCTCACCGCGTGCATCCCGCCAGGGCTGAGCTGGGTCGTGTGTGGCGGAGAGTCCGGCCCGGGTGCCCGCCCGATGAACCCGAGCTGGGCACGCGGACTCCGGGACCAGTGCGCCTCTGCCGCGGTGCCGTTCTTCTTCAAGCAATGGGGTGCATGGGAGCCATTGGCGCCGGTCGACGCCCATCCGGGGGACAGCATCGTGGCGGATGACGGCGCGGTCTACCGCATCCCGGCCGACCGCTTCGACGGCTTCCCGCTTGAGTTGCGGCGCCGTTCATACGCCATGCGCCGAGTCAGCAAGAAGTCCGCCGGCCGGCTGCTCGACGGTCGGACCTGGGACGAGTTCCCCGAGCCTTCCCGGCAGGTGTCCGGTGTCTGAGCATTCCCTCCCACAGGACTGGCGACTGGCTGCGGTGTGCCGTGACCGGGTGGATCCGGAGGTGCCGTTCGCCCGGTCGGATTCCCCGGAGCTGAGGCAGTTCATCGACGAGTTCTGCGGCAGGTGCCCGGTATCGGGTGAGTGTCTGGAGTTCGCCCTGCGGGTCGAGGACCCACTACCACAGGGGGTGGGTCGGCACGGGGTGTTCGGCGGGTTCACGGGGGAGGAGCGGCTCCGGCTGGCCAGGCGTGGGGTTCGTGGTTGCATCCGCTGCCGTCGCCCGTTCGTGCCGGTGCAACGCAACCAGGTGCGGTGTGGCCGGCATACCCGCGACGGGGTGGTGACGGGTTCCGACGCGCGTGAGCACGGGTCGGAGGCCGGGTTCAGTCGGCACCGCAGGCGGGGTGAGGAGCCGTGTGCACTGTGTCGGCAGGCGAGGAATGCGGCTGATCGGGAGCGTCAGATATCGCGGCGGGGTGCGGCATGACGGACACGGGGTTCCTGTTCCGGGCGTCCTGGCCGATCCTGGACGACTCCCGGACGCCGTCGATGCTGCGGGTCGAGGCCTGCCGCGAGGTCGACAGGCTCGCCGAGGAGGCCGGCTGCCGCATCACGGGTGACCTGGTGTGGAAGGTGATCGAGGGGCACCTGATCGCGCAGGGTCCGGCCACCCCGCTGGCGCCCCAACTGGACCCGAAGCCACGCAACTACGTCGCGATGCGCGCGGCGCAGATCGAGCGGCTCGCGGGTCTGCACTGGACGGACTCCCGTATCGCCGCTGCTCTCGGGTGTTCGGAATCGGCTGTGGCGAAGGTCCGGTACCGCAACGGCATTCCTGCGGGGGTTGGTAATCCGACGTCGGCCGGGGTTCAGCAGCGACGGAAGGGACAAGCGGCCTGATGGATCGCGAGTTGCGGCCGGTGGGCCGGTACGAGTGGGAGCAGGTCGTCCGCCGCGCTCGCCTGGGCGGGATCGTGCGGGGCAGTGGCCGGGTCGGTAAGGACGGCAGGAAGACCAAGGGCGGCATGGCCGCGGCGTTGGTCAAGGCCATCGCGCTGGGTTTCGCGACGTACGCGAACGACAAGGGCCGGGAGATCTGGCCGGGCGACGCGACCCTGGCCGTGGACCTGGAGACGTCTGTGGCGTCCGTGGAGACGGTCCGCCGGCTGCTGCTGCACCTCGGCCTGATGGAGCGCGTGCGGGCGCCGTGGGGCGACCACGGCACCGAGTACCGGCTGACCCTGCCCGACGACCTCTTGGATGCGATCGAGGTGTTGACGCCGGCTCAGCACAGGCTCGCGGCGAACCGGCTCCGGGACGGCCGGCGCGGCAAGCCGAACGGTGTATCCGCCGGGTCCACCAAAGGATCGGCAACGGTGGATCCGCCGGTACCACCCGCGCCTGTGGACGGGATTGTGGACAACCCTGTGGACGAAGTAGTCCCAGTGGATCCACTGGATACACCCGAGGTGACCATGGCCGGTGTATCCGCTGGAACCACCGACCCGTCGAATGGTGTATCCACCGGACCCCGAATGGTGTATCCGCCGGATACGCATACCGACCATGACCGACCACTAACTACTACCGGCCACCCTGATGCGGATCTTCGTACGGCCGTCACCCCTGTGGACGCGCGAGCCCCCGACCAGGATCAGATTTTGATTGGGTGTGGGCAGTGCGCGAAGGGCTACGTCCTGACGGCCGACGGCTTGGCGCTCGATCGGTGCCCGGTCTGCTACCCGAACGTCATCCGCTTCCCATCGGAGCGTGTCGCATGAGCCGCTGGCGTCCTGCTGCTACGAACTCCCACTACGGCCCGCCGACGGTCGGCTCGCTGATCGCCCGCGAGCACGCTGTGTGGCGGGTGGCCCTAGTGCACGACCTGCCACTGTCCGACGCCGATCGGGAGGTCTGGCTCGCCGCGGGCATGCCGGATCTGGAGACGTGGCGCGGGCGGCCGTACAAGATCGGTATCGACTGGGTCGGCGGGCTGCGGCCCGCGTGGGCACCCGGGGGCCGCGAGGTGCCGCTCGGATTCTCGAAGGTGCCGGCCGTACGGTTTGGCGGCCACGAGTGGCACGCCTACCCGGACAGCGGCCGGTGGCCGATGTGCTCGTGCTGCGGCGAGCCGATGCCGTGCCGCGCCGAGGTCCGCGACCAGGAGGTCGCCGCCGGCGTGAAGCAGCTTGACCGGATAGCGCGGATCCAGGCCGGGTCCTGCTGGGGCTGCACCGAACCGATCGGTCGCCGGCAGGGCTCGGTCACCTATGGCGGGGACAACCTCGACCTGCCCGGCGGCATCACCGTCCGGTTCCATACCCGGGCCAAATGCTGGGGTGCGGCGACGGCGTACGAGTTGCGGTGGATCGCCGTCGACCCTCGCCGACAGCGGGTCCTGACGTACCCGATGTGCGCCGGGCTTCTCGTGGTCCATGCCGACGGGTCGAGCGAATGCCGTGAGGCTCTGGGCCTGCCGGGCTACGAACATCAGCCGGCACCGGACTGCGGCGGACACCAGACGCACGACCACCACGCGATGACCGCGTGCTACTGCGCCGACGACGCGGACTGCCCACGCGGCTGCGAACGGCAGGGCCATCCGGGCGCGGCGCCGGCGCGACGTCCCGAACGGCGGTGCCCAGCATGACCCTCAGCATCGAGTACCCGCCCGACACCAAGGCCTGCGCCCGCTGCTACTCGCCGCTGGTGTGGCTCTACTCGCACCGCACCGGGAAGTGGTTCGCCGTCGTCCCGGAACCCACCGAGACGGACCTCATCCGGGTGCACCGGTGCCCGCAGTACCCGGACGACCGACCGCCACCGAGCTGGCGGGAAGTCCGGGAGATCGATCCCGAGACGGCCCATATCGGCGCAGCGCTTGTCAGGGAAGTAATCGCAGCTACGAAAGATCACCAAGGAGGAGAGACGTGACCAGACCAACGACCCACGTTCTGCTGATCACCGACATGAGCGGCAGCATGCGCGAACTGGCGAACGACGTGCGGGGCGGGTTCAACACCTACCTCGACGAACTGGCCAGGGACGGCGGCAAGTACCGGCTGACCGTGACCCTGTTCGACACCGAGTTCATCCCGCTGTGCACGGCGGCGAAGCTGGCCGACACACCGCGCCTGACGAACGCCAACTACGCGCCGAGGGGAATGACGGCGCTGCACGACGCGATCGGGTACACCGTCGCCGAGTTCGAGTCGGGAACCAAACTCGGCGAAGGGGACCGGGTCCTCGTGGTCGTGCAGACCGATGGGCACGAGAACTCGTCCCGCGAGTTCACCGGCGCCCAGGTCGCCGAGCTGATCAAGGCACGGGAGGCGACCGGGGTGTGGACGTTCATCTATCTCGGCGCCGGCCCGTCCGCCTGGGGACAGGGCGAGCAGTTGGGGATGCGCTCCGTCAACACCGCAGCCACGTCGGACGGCACGCAGTCGTCGTATGCCGGGCTGGCCACGGCGAGCGCCAGCTACTCGCGTGGCGCGTCGGCCGGCGAGACGTTCGCCGTTCTCGACGCCGAAGCCGGCGACAAATCGGGCGGTTCGGCGGCGTGATCGGGGACGGGCCGGGCGGCCCAACCCCGCCCGGCCCGCGGCTTCAATCGTAAGGAGATCAACGAGATGACCCGACCCGTCGACGACCCGGGGCTGCTGTTCGGCCACCCGGAGCGACACCCGAACGAATGCCCGATCTGTAAGACCTTCCGCAAGGACGGGAAACCACCCACGTCTCACCGGTTCTTCTGCTCGGAGTACGTCGATACCGGGGTGATCCGGTGGGTCGGCGTGGAGGAGATCAAACCGGAGCGCACCAGAAGGGCGGTCCGATGAGCTGGCTCACGGCGAGCCTGTGCGACTCGTGGAACTCCTGCGTAGAGGTCCGAACGGTCGACGGGGAGGTTCAGGTCCGCAACAGCACCGACCCGACCGGGCCGGTCCTGACCCTCACCGCCGCGTACTGGGAATGGGTGGTCGAACGGATCGCCGATGGGGAAGACGTTGCCACGATCGTTCGCGACGACACCGGGATCCACTGGCGCAACGCCCTCGACGGCTGGGTGGTCGTGGACTTCTCCGAGATGGAATGGGCCGCCTTCGTCGCCGGTGTGGTGGCGGGGGAGTTCGGTCTGGACCGGTTGCCGGATGTGACGCCGTGAAGCGCGGCGGATGGGATGACGACGCTGACATCGACTGCGGGGTGGTTCTCGTGGCCATGCTCGGCACCGGTGTCGCTGTGGCCTGGTCTGTCGGCTGGGCGCTCTGGAGTGTGATCGCATGAACAATGATCGATTGGATGGCGGCTCCGCCGCTCCGGCTGCGCCGGACGTCCCGACCCCCGTGCACCCCGCACTGAGGAATCCCAGTGTTCTCGACCCCAATTGCTACTGGGCCGCTGCTGATTGCCGGTGCCTGTTCACGGAGCGTTTCGATCCGAAGGGCGTCGACGTTGACGACTCGGGCTGCGCCGTGCACCGGGGCTGGCGGCAACGCGAGGCGGTCGACCCATCCGGCGTAGCCGGAGAGCCGAAGGCGACAAATCAAGGGGTTGATCATGGCTGACGACGCCCGTGCCGAAGCCCGCCGCCGGATCGCCGAAGTCCTCCACGATCACCGCCGGATCGCTGCGCACTGCGCCTGTGGAGCACGGGCGCATCTGCACCGGTGGCACCAGGCCGACGTCGTGCTGGAGCTGTTCCCCGACGCCGCCTGGCACGGGCTGCTGAACGTGTCGACCGGTGTCCGTAGCCGCCGGCTGGTGCTCCACGGTTCGTCGGAGCCGGTCACCAAGGAGTCCCCCGATGCCTGACGAGCAGATCCGGATTGCGATCGCCACGGCGTTCATCCAGGCCGGCGTCACCAGCGACGACGGGCCAGGACTGTTCGAGTGGCACCCCTGCGTTGACCGGCCCAACTGCCACGTGGCGCAAGGTAAGGGTCCGTGCGCCTGCTCTGGGATGCCGTACCTGAACGACGACACGTGGGCCGCCATCCGGTACGGGCTCGGGGATCGTCTCCTCCCGGACGGAGGAGAAACCCGCACCGAATGGACCGCAACGGCGTGGACGGACGCCGACAACGACAGCCAGCCGCCTCGCGCTACCCGGGCCCTACCGTCGTCCGAGGCCGCGGCCGAATGGGCCGCCGGCTGGATCGTCGCAGGCGGGTACCTCCGGCTGTGGCATCGCGAGCGTCGGGAATGGCCGGACGGCACCGTGCTCACCGGCCCGTGGGTGGAGGTCACCGATGCCTGAACTCACCGCCCTTGCTGGCGACGACAGACTGCTCGTCGTCACCGACGCCCACCTGCCGTACTGCCAGGCGGAAAAGTGCTCCGAATGCGGCCTGCGGCGCCTGCTGATCAACCGGCACCTGGAAGTGCTCGACGCGGCCGGCCGGCTGCGCCCACGACCGGAGGTCACCGATGCCTGATCCTCGCGACCGCGCCATCGTCGCTACCTTCGCGCTCGACCTACTCGACGCCGCCGTTGAACGGACCCTGGGTCCGCAGTGTCGAACCGTCTCGGTGGCCGGCGTGCGCTGTGTTCTGGACCTTGAACATGACGGGATCTGCGATGTACGACCCTGGCGCCGCCCCGGCCGGGAGGTCACCGATGCCACCGGATGACCCGAGCCGCTTGCGCCGCTACTGCCTCTGCGGTGCGTCGCTACGTGGCCGGGCGTCGCCAGCCGACCTCGCCGCCGCCGTTCTGGGTGCCTGGGCCAGCATCCACACCGGGCCGGGCCACGGAACCGCGACCGCATCGCAGGCCAGGAACGCCCGACGCCGCGCCGACCGGCAGGCCGTAGACCCGACGGAGCCCACACCGTGACGGCCACGATCGGCGGCCACCAGTCAGCCCGGATGGGTAGCGGGGTCTGGCTGACACCGCGGTTCATCCTCGACTCGCTCGGCATGTTCGACCTGGACCCATGCGCCGCCCCGGATCCCGACGTGTGGCCAACAGCCCGACACCACATCTGCCCTCCGGTGGATGGGCTGACCGAGTCGTGGGCAGGCAGGGTGTGGCTGAACCCGCCGTACAACCGCCACGCCCAGGCATGGATCGCCCGGCTCGCCGACCACGGCCGCGGGACGGCGCTGCTGTTCGCCCGCACTGACACCGGCTGGTTCGCGGACAACGTCCTCGACCATCGCAACGCCACAGCGTTGCTGTTCCTGCGTGGCCGGGTGAAGTTCGTCCGCCCGATCACGCTCGACGCGCCGGACAACGGCGGGGCACCGTCCGTCCTCGTCGCCTACGGCCCGGCCGATGCCGCGCAGTTGAAGGCCAGCGGCCTGCGCGGTTCCTACGTCGAACTCGGGGGGCGCTGATGGGCACAAGGCCCGAGGAGGAGTTGTACGGGCTGGCGGTGACCTCCGGGCAGCGGTCCGAGCGCCGCGTCGCCGCCGTGCGGTTCGAGGTCGGCAAGGCGCTGCTGAGGGTCCACGACGACTATCCGGATTTGACGTATGAGGAGATCCTCGACGGGCTCCTCATCGCCGCCGGGAGAGCGGTCGGGCACATGCGTTCCGACCACGCGGACACCCATCCGTGCGGACCGCCGACCCTGCGTGGCGTACCGGGCGAGGTCGGCGGCGCGGGTGGGATGGTGGCCGATCTCCTCCGCTGGGTGGGCGATGAGCTTGAGGCGTCCGCCCTCGACCCGGAGGACATCGACCTGATCGACCACATCCGGTGCCTGGCCGACCAGCCGGCGCGTCGGACGCTCGTGCCGTGGCCGGAGACCGTCCCTCGTCCAACCGACCTGGCGAAGATGCTCGGGCTGGAGAAGCCGTGAGGACGCCGCAGGGCGCCATCGACAACCGGGGAACGCCGGCCGAGTGCCGCCGCCAGCAGCCCGGCCACCCGACCGTCTGCTGCGTTCTCAGCATGGATCACGACGGCCCGCACGCTGTTGACGGGCAGACCGCGTGGTTCGACAGCACGTCGAGGGTGTGGGTGCGCTGGCAGGAGTTCGGCGGCTGGACGCCGTGGCGGGAGGCCACGGCGGTCACCACCCACGACTCGTGGCTGCGTGTGGACTGGCCGGACGGCGACCAGGACATCGTGCCGGATCACATCATCCGTGGCCGGGTGGAGATTCGCCGTCACGCACCGAACCTCGACGAGGAGAAGCCGTGAGCCACCCCGCCGTGTACCGCTATGTCATCGACGTCGACGACCACTGGCACACCTTCGACCTGTCCGGTGCCATCCTCCACGTCGGCACCCGGCGGCCGGATGTCGTCGAGTTCTGGGCGTTCCATTCCGGCGGCCCGACCTTCGCCCGGGAGTTCCGCGTCTTCGGTACGGGCCAGCCGCTCGACGAGGACTGCCGGCATGTCGGCTCCACGCTCGCCGCGGACGGCGCGCTGGTCTGGCACCTCATGGAGCGTCGATGACCTCGACCACTCCGCCGCAGGCGGGGAGCGAAGCGACACCCGAAAAGGCTCTAAAGCCTACGAATCGGCGTTGCTCCGCCAGCGGTACTCCGACCTTCGGGCTGCGGTGATCCGGGATGGCTTACCGATGTTGGTGGCGAGGATCGAGGCAGCGGAGTTGCGCACGGTCAGTGACGACTGAAGATCATTGTTAGATTGCGCCACCGGCGGACAACTGAAGATATGCACCGATTGGAATAGAGCGATCGCATATAGAGGGGATAGCGGCGAGTGACGGACATCCTCAGCCTGATCGATAACGCGGTCCGGGACTACAGGACCTCCCCCGACGCGATGCGGTGGTCCCCGGAGCCGCCGGAGGTTCCGAAACGGCAAGGGCACAACGCTTCCCTGTCGGCCTTCGACGAGGCGCGTTACGCCCCAACCCCCTCCCGCCGGCGGGTGATCCATGGGCCCCGTCCCGGCATGCGCCTGGTCCCGTTCGTCGGCGGTCCGTGGCATGGCGACCTGCGGGCGCTCCCGCCAGAGTGGGACTACCGGAACGTCCTTGCCCCCGCCGCACCGTCGTTGACGTTCTGCGACGAGACGGATCTGTCGGCCACGCTCGGCTACACCACGTACACCCTCACCGCCGGCTGGGTCGACCTTCCGCACGGGTTGGTGGACGGTGTCCCGGTGGGCGGCTGGCGTGGTCGGATCAGGGTCGCCCGGGCTCCCGACGCCACGGAGGCCGATCTGAACGAGGTGCTCTCGGGTCTTCTCTTCGCCGGCTGGCAGCCCTGGTTGCCGCCGCCGACAGAGTTTCGTACTGAGCGTGACGGCTAGCGAAGCGATCCCGGGCTGAGACCCAACACTGGCCAGTAACTTACGGGAGGTTGACAGCGGTGAGTAACGACTTCTGGGACGCCATGCAGACGGCCGCAGTGCGCCAGTACGGCACCGAAGCGGAGCTGGCCGCCTACTCGACGGTCCACCCGGACCGAGTGGCGCCCGCGTGCCGCGAGTCTGACGATGCCGACCCGTCGTGCCCGACCTGCGGTGTCCCGGTTGTCGACGCGACCCTCGGCCCGGACGAGGGGTCGATCCACTACCGCCCTTGCGGCCATGAGCATCAGGTGGGCGGTCCGTTCGGATTCGGCTTCCGGTTCGTCGACGGGGTCTGCCGCATCCGCCTGGACCCCAAGCCGTCCGCCGCAGGCGGCAAGCCCGAAGGGCGTCCCGAATGATCTGTGTCGTCTGTGCCGACCCCGAGCGCCCCGTGGAGCCCGGCTGGCTGGTGGATCACCGCTGCTGGTCCAGGATGGCCGGAGCCCTCCGCGAGCTTCCGGGTCTCGTGAACGAGTTGGCCAGCCTCGGCTACATCCAACGCGACCACCGCCGCGAACTCCGCGACCTCGACACGGGCCGCCGCTGGCCGCACTACGACCCGATCGCGAACGCCCTGCCGTCCGGCCCGATCAACGGAGCCAAGAGCGCACCGAGGGTGTCGGGGAGCCGAGCTGCGCCGGTCCCGATCCGCCTCGACCCCACGGACCTCACGGCGGCCGCCCGGGCCGGCTCCACGAGCGTCCACATCAGCAGCCCGTGGCCGGCGGACCAGATCGGCTGGCTGTCCGTGGCGACCGAGTTGGACTTCTGGGTGGGCGACTGGGCCGACCAACGCCACGAGGGCCGGCCCGACCCTCAGGTGCCGCTCTTGTGCTCCTGGCTCCTCGACAGGCTCGACTGGGCCTGCCAGCACCACCCGGCCCTGGACGAGTTCGCCACCAAGCTGAGCGGGCTCTACGGCGCTCTGATGTCCGCCGTAGGCGGGTGGCCGGCCACGCCGGAAACTCTGATTACACCGTGTCGTTCCTGTAACACCCTGGGCCTGTACTGGGAGGTCGGTCCGGCTCCGGAGTATGACCGGGTGGTCTGTCCTCACTGCCCGTCGCTACTCACCGAGGCTGACTACGCGGAGTGGGTGAGGGAACTGACGGAGCGGGAACGGGCCCGGCTGGCCCAACCGGAGGAGGCGGCGTGATGGGCGTCTACGAGGTGCACGTGGGCGTGGCGTTGAAGCGTCCGCCCCGGGAGGACGAGATCCGTAAGTACCTGATCGCCGCGGACCGGCCGATCAACGCCGAGATCCTGGCGTGCCAGTGGGCCGCGGCGAGCGATGGCGTGGTGATGCCGGTATCGAGCCGGCTGGTGACCTACGAGTCCGACGGCACAAGTTGAAGTTCGGTTTAACTTCGTTGCCGACCGGTGTACCGTCCCGTTGCGTGGCTCCATCCCTGACGAAACTCCACCAGATCAACGCGCTCGTGGCCGGCGCCAAGCCGCGCGCCCAGCGCACCCTGACCGACGCCCACCAGATCCTCCAGAAGGCTCCGGTGCTGTCGGGCATCTCCCGCACCTACCTGCCCCGCGACGATGAGGGCGAGCGGCTCCCGCCGGAGTCCACCCGCGTCCAGATGGTGGCCGCGAAGGCGATCGCCGACATGACGGCCGAACTGGGCCGGCTCTTCGACCTCCAGTTGACCCAGGACGTCGGCAACACCCAGGCGAAGGCGGATGTGGTCGTCGACGGGCAGACCGTCCTGTCAGACGTCCCGGTGACCTACCTGCTGTGGCTGGACAAGCACCTGACCGACCTGCGCACGTTCGTGGACAAGCTCCCGACCCTGGACCCGTCCGAGACGTGGGCATGGGACGAGGCGCGCGCCTGCTGGGCATCGGCTCCGGTCGAGACGGTCCGCAGTAAGAAGGTGCCACGCAACCACGTGCTCGCCGAGGCGACCGAGAAGCACCCCGCCCAGGTGCAGGTCTTCAACGAGGACGTCCCGGTCGGCAACTGGACCACCGTCAAGCTGTCCGGCGCCCTGCCGCCGGCGCAGATCCGCGAGTACCGCAGCCGCGTCACCAAGCTTCAGGACGCCGTCAAGGTGGCCCGGGAGCAGGCGAACAGCGTGGAGGTCACGGACCGCCCGGCCGGCGCGGCGGTACTCGGCTACCTGTTCGGGTAGCCCACAGACTCCCCGCTGGAGCGCGGGGTTGCGCGCAAGCGCAGAGGCTGAGGCTCACATCTCAGGCTGATCGAGGATGGCACCAAGTGCAGGTTCGAATCCTGCCCCGGGCTCCACTCGCCCGGGTGGCGCAATCGGCAGACGCATGTCCACCTACATACCGCTGAGGCTCTCGCTCCAGGCTCAGCACCCCGCCGATCACCAGATCGAACGGTCACGACAACCGTTGTAGAGATTGCCGGTTCGATCCCGGCCCGTGCCTCCAAACATGGCACGGTGGCTCAATGGCAGAGCGCTACCACCGTCAGTCTGATGCGTGGCCTTAAACGCCGCTGGTGTGCGAATGGGCGGTACACGCCCTCGAAAACGTGTGATCCAGGAACCCCGGAGATGGGCATGCTCCGGGGTTCCGCCACGTCCGGCCGCGCGTCACACTGGACCCTGCTTGCAGCCCGGTTGATCTCGCCTTAACCTGGGCGCATACCACGAGTCTGTCCACAGGGCGAGTGGTGACGATCTCCCGTTTAGGGCCACCACCTGTACCGAGGCGCTAAAATCGCAGCGGTCCGGGTCTGGGTTGCTCCGCCGGCCGCCCTTCCTCCAACCTGGGCGCGAGAGCTGGTAAGCGTGGTCCGCCCATTGAGAGCACGACTCCTCGCCCGGTCCGGCGCCGTCGCGAGGCTCTACGCGGGCGAGGTGATCGTGAACCTCGACGCCTTGGTGACCGCCCGCGAGGCCCAGGACTACCGCGCCCTCCGAGCCCACCACGTGTGCCGTCACCTGATCGGCATGTGGCGCCACGCCGGCCGGCTCACGGTCCAGGGCAAGCGGGGACGCAGCCCGCTCTACCGCTTCGGCGACATCCTCCGAGCTGAGCGGGACACCAGGGTCAGCGGGTCCAGTCACCGGGCTGAGGGTTGCCGCAGCTGCGACCGGGCCAGCGAACGATCGGAGCTTGACCACGCCGCGTAGCGGAAAGGGCGAAGCCCGCCACTCAAAGCATTCTCAGGATCTTGTCGTACCTCTCCGTTACCTTGCGAGGTTCCTGTGCCCTACCTGGTGCTGATCGAGTTCGACTACCAGCCCGACAACAGCAGCGAGTCGGTCCGCGTCGTACCTGACGATGTGATCACCGACGAGCAATTGAACCCGACCCGGGCCGCGGAGCTGATCGCGCTGGGTTGTATCAGCGAACAGCCGTAAGCCATGGTCGCCCCGCTGCGTCCATGTCTCGGGTTGGATGGTCAGCGCTGTGGTCGGCTGAGCCGCAGTGCCCGCTGTCCCGATCATGAGCGGGCGAGGGAGCGGGCCAAGCGGGAGGTCAGGCCCTACACCCACAGTGAGCGACTCCGCCGAGCCGAGGTCGTGGCCGAGTGGAAAGCTACGTTCGGTGACGTCTGCCCTGGCTGGGAGCGGCCACCCCACGCGCCAGGGCCAGGCTCCCCCCTAGGTGCCGACCACCCTGTCGAGGTTGCGTTAGGAGCAAGCGAAGCTCAGTCACTGACTGTGTTGTGTGCTTCGTGCAATGCCCGAAAGAGCAATGCTCAGCGTGCTCGGGCTGGAGGGTAGGGGGGCGGGGCACGCACGAGTCGGGGGCCCATGTGGACGAC
>Ga0207708_10001193_pt1 | contig 19580 bp, 19 predicted proteins | sample KBSK5101metaG_FD_184340 | JGI IMG/M metagenome (GOLD analysis project Ga0207708, IMG submission 184340) | Corn, switchgrass and miscanthus rhizosphere microbial communities from Kellogg Biological Station, Michigan, USA - KBS K5-10-1 metaG... | ecosystem: Host-associated > Plants > Roots >...
CGCCGATCGAGATCCTGCCCGCGAAGGTGCCGTGCGACGGCGTCGCCTTCCCGGCTGCGGCGCCGGGCACGAGCAGGAGCAGCGCGAGGCTGACCACGAGCAGACTCCGCTTGAGCGAGAGGAGCCGCATGGCTCCTCCTATGTCACCGCATCGCGGGCGAGTCCGCCTTCCGGCTCGGCTCGATGTTCGGGTTGAGCCGGAACAGGTTGTCCGGGTCGTACTCGTCCTTGACCGCCTGCAGGCGCCGGTACTTGGCGTCTCCGAAGGCCTCGCGCACCCGGTCGGGCTCGGCGGTGAAGTTCAGGTACGCCGTGCCCTGGTCGAACGGGCGCATGGCCTTCGCGAACGCCCGCGCCGCGGCCATCATGCCCACGTCGTCGGCCGGGTCCTGCCACAGCGTGATCGGGTGGAAGAGGTAGCGCGCGTCGCGGTGCGAATACGCGGTCGCGTCCTCGGGCACGGCGCTGATCGCCTGGCCGATCCGGAACAGGATCATCTGCGTGAACGGCATCCCCGCCTCGACGAGGCCGGGCGCGTGGGCGAGGAACGTGTCCAGCGCCTCGTCGCTCAGCGCGTCCACGTACTCCCCGCGCCAGTAGCTGCGCAGGCCGTGGGGCGCCGACGCGTCGATCATGGCCTGGAAGGCCGTGTAGGGCATGGGCTGGATGAGGTCGACCTCGGGCCCGAGGTCCTTCATCGGCTGGATCTGCTTCGCGCCCTCCTCGGGATCGCCGCACCAGATCGCCGCCAGGCCGAGCGCGGGCCGGCCCTTGAGGTGGTCGGGGACGAAGTCCTCCGGCGGCGCGGTGATGACCACCATGCCGGTCCCGAGCTCATCCGGCGCGTCGTCCATGAGGTCGCGCCACGCCGGCAGGACCTCCTGCGCCCGGTCGATCGGCCACAGGGCCAGCCCGGCGAGCACGATCGGCCCGAGCTGGTGCAGCCGCAGGTCGAAGCGGGTCACGACGCCGAAGTTGCCGCCGCCGCCGCGCAGGGCCCAGAACAGCTCCGGGTTCTCGTTCTCGCTGGCGGACACGACCCTGCCGTCGGCGAGCACGACCTCGGCCCCGACCAGGCTGTCGCAGGTCAGCCCCCACTTCGACGACGTCCAGCCCATGCCGCCGCCGAGCGTGAAGCCGCCGACACCGGTCGTGGTGACGCGCCCGCCGGGCGTGTGCAGGCCATGCTCCTGGGTGGCCGCGTCGTAGGCGCCCCACTGGGCGCCGCCACCGGTCGCTGCGACCTTCGCGCCCGGGTCGACGGCGATCGCGCTGAGGCCGCCGAGGTCGATCACCAGCCCGCCCTCGCACGTGCTCTGGCCCGCGACGCTGTGGCCGCCGCCGCGCACGGCGATCTCGAGCCCGGCCTCGCGTCCGTGGTTGACCGCGGCGACCACGTCGGCCGTGCTCGTGCAGCGGGCGATCAGGGCCGGGCGCCGGTCGTGCATGGCGTTGAAGATCGCTCGGGCCTCGTCGTAGCCGGCGTCTTCGGGCGTGACCAGGTCTCCGTCCAGCTGCTCGCGCAGCGCGTCTGCGGTCATGCAAATCTCCCCAGGGGTCGTTTTGCGCATCATCTACCACCCGAGGGGAGCGGGTGTGAAATCCGTCACCGCGCGCCCGGCGGCGGCTGCCACCGGGCGCGCGGGACGCGGCTCAGGCGCTCGCCCTCGGCGCGATGTTCTGGTTGAGGGCGAACACGTTGGTCGGGTCGTACGCGTCCTTCAGGGCGGCCAGGCGGGCGTACTTGTCCTCGCCGTAGGCCGCGCGGGCGTCTTCCTTCTCGCCCAGGAAGTTCACGTATGCGCGACCGGTGGCGGCGTCGCCCGCGGCGTCGGCCACGGCGCGCGCCCAGTCGCGGTGCGCGTCGCCCGCGTCCGGGTCCTGGTAGCCGGTGACGGCGTTGACCACGTACGGCATCGAGCGCTCCGGGAACGCCGTGGCGTCGTCGGCCACGCGCCCGACCGCGCCGCCCATCTGGTGCACGTGGATCTCGCACTGCGGGCCCGGCGCCTCGAGGTGCACGGCGCAGAGCCGGTCGACGAGACCGTCGTCCAGCCCGGACACGTTGACCGCCTTGAAGTAGGCGTGGATGCCCTTCGGCCACAGCGGGTCGAGCAGGCTCTGCAGGACGCCGTACGGCATCGGACCGAGCAGGTCGGCGATCGGCTCGGCGACGTCGCGCATCCGGCGCACGAGGCCGGCGCCGCTGTCGACGGGGCCGGTGGATGCCGCGATGAAGGCGACGACCTTCTTGCCGTGCCACTCCTCGGGGATGACCGGCAGCGGCGGCGCGGACGTGAGGTTGACCACGCCGGTCACCTCGTCGGGCGCCTCGGCGGCCCACTCGCGGAACGCCACCAGCAGGTCGCGGGCCGCGTCGGCGGGGTAGAACACCGGCCCCGCGTAGATCATCGGGCCGAGCGGGTGCAGATCGAGCTCGAAGCGGGTGACGATGCCGAAGTTGCCGCCGCCGCCGCGCAGGCCCCACAGCAGCTCGGGGTTCTCGGTCTCGCTGCAGTGCACGAGGCGCCCGTCGGCGGTGACCACGTCGGCCCCGGCGAGGTTGTCGCACGCCAGTCCGAACTTGCGCATGGTCCAGCCGATGCCGCCGCCGAGGGTGAAGCCGGCCACGCCGGTGGTCGAGACGAGGCCGCCCGTAGTGGCCAGGCCGTGGGCCTGGGTCTCGTGGTCGACGTCGGCCCATACGGCGCCGCCCCCGACGCTCGCGCGCTTTGCCCCGGCGTCGACCGTCACGTCGCTCATCGGCCCGAGGTCGATGACGATCCCGCCGTCGACGGTCGAGAGCCCGGCGACGCTGTGGCCGCCGCCGCGCACCGCGATGTCGAGGTGGTTGCCGCGGGCGAAGCCCACGGCGGCGATCACGTCCGCCGCGCCGGTGCACTGCACGATCAGCGCCGGGCGGCGCCCGTCGTAGGCGCCGTTCCACGCGTGCGAGGCCTCGACGTACCCCGCGTCCGCGGGGGTCACCACGTTGCCGCGCACAGCCTCGCGCAGCTCTTGCACCGTCGCTTCCCCGAGCACGGGGCCGATGGTCTGGGTCATCTCCGCTCCTTTGGTTTGGTCCGAAGGTGGAAGCGGAGTGAACCCGGCGGGGCTTTGTCGCCTCTTAGCGGTTGCTTAGCAGCCGCTCGAACCGGTCGTTGACGTCCGCCACGCCGATCTCGTCGTCGCGCGCCGCGTAGCGTTCGCGCGCGTCCAGTAAATGCGCTCTCGCCGCATCGGGGTCGTCGCGCAGGACCGCCACCTCGGCCAGCCCGACCAGCGTGTGGGCGATCCAGCGCTCGCGCTGCGTGGGCCCGAGCACGGCCCGCGCCTCCTCCAGCGCGGCCTGGGCGTCGTCGAGCCGGCCGCGGGCGAACGCGAGGTCGGCGGTGCGCCACAGCGCGGCAGCCAGGCCCCAGCGGTCGCCGCCGCGGCGGAAGATCTCGCGCGCTTCGGCCAGATGCCGGTCGGCGCTCTCGTATTCGCCCGCCGTCGTCTCCACGAAGCCCAAGCCGGAGAGCACGAGGCCCTGCCCGCGCCGATCGCCCTGTGCCCGCCGCAGCTCCAGCGCCGCCTCCATCGCCGCGCGGGCCTCGTCGATGCGGCCGTCGGCGAGGTCGAGGTAGCCGCGCCGCGCGAGCACCATGGCCCGACCCTGCTCGTCGCCGGCGGCCTCGAAGCGCGCCGCGCTCTCCTCGAGCAGGTCGCGCGCGCGTCCGAAGTCCCCCTGCGCCCGCGCGACGCCGGACTGGTTGGCGAGGGCGTAGCTGACGGCCGTCTCGCAGGAGATCTCGGCGAACGGCTGCAGCGTGTCCTCGAAGACCATCGAGAGCGACGGGCGATTGCCGAGCTGGTTGGTGCGGTGATCGGCGATGTTCACCGGGGAGGAAATGCGCTCGCTCGAGCCCGCCAGCTCGCGCAGGAGCACGATGCTGCGCGCGATGAGCTCCTCGGTCTGGGGCAGGTCGCCGATGATCCAGTAGGCGACGCCCATCGAGTAGACGCCGATCGCGGCCGAGCCGGCGAAGTCCTCGCGGTGGGCGAGCGAGAGCGCCTGGTCCAGCCAGCGGCGGGCGACGTCGACCGAGTCGGTGGCGACGCCGAGCTCGCCGAGGAACTGCAGCGCCCGCCACTCGCCGTGCGCGTCGTCGACCTCGTGCGCGACGCCGCGGCTCTCCTCGCCCAGCGCCAGGGCGTCCACGATCGTGCCGCTGCGAAGCGCGATCGCTGCCGCCGCCAGCAGCGCCTCGGCGCGCAGCGCCGTGCGCTCGGGCGCGGCGGCCAGCGCCTCGGCATAGCGGCGCTGGGCCTCGTGCAGGTCGCTGCGGCGCAGCCAGAACGGCATCAGCACCACGCACAGCTCGAGCGCCTCCTCGGGCCCGGCGGCCAGCAGCGTGTCGACGGCGCGGCGCAGGTTGGCGGCGTCGCGGTCCAGCCGCGGCGACCAGCGGTGAGCGCGCGCCAGGGCGAAGGCCCAGTGCGCCTGCCGCGCGTCGAGCGCCTCGGCCTCGCCCGCCTCGTCGAGCCGGTCGCGCGCGTAGAGCCGCACGGTCTCCAGCAGCCGGTACCGGCGCTGGCGCGACGACGCCTCGAACGCCACCACGAGCGACTTCTCCACCAGCCGTGCGAGCACGTCGGCGACCGTCGCGGTCTCGAGCGCGTCGTCGGCGCACACCGCCTCGGCCGCCTCGAGGTCGAAGCCGCCGGCGAACACGGCCAGGCGCCGGAACAGCATGCGCTCGTCGGGCTCGAGCAGGTCGTGGCTCCATTCGAGCGTGGCGGTCAGCGTCTGCTGCCGCGTCGGGGCCGCGTGACTGCGGGCGCTGAGCACGCGGAAGCGGTCGCCGAGCCGCTCCGCGATCGCGGCCGGCCCCAGCGCGCCGAGCCGACCGGCGGCGAGCTCGACCGCGAGCGGCAGCCCGTCGAGCCGGAAGCAGATCCGGGCCACATCGGTGGCGTTGTCGGCGTCGAGCGCGAAGTCGGGTGCCACGGCGTGAGCCCGCTCCACGAACAGCTGCACGGCCTCGTAGGCCACCAGCTCCTCCGGCGTGGTCGTCTGGGCCGGGTCGGGGATGTCCAGCGACGGCACGCGGAACACGACCTCGCCGGGCACGCGCAGCGGCTCGCGGCTGGTGGCGAGAATCGTCAGCTCAGGCGCCGAGCGCAGCAGCGCGTCGGCCAGGCTCGCCGTCGCCGCCAGCAGGTGCTCGCAGTTGTCGAGCACGAGCAGGAGCGCGCGCGGCGCCAGGAAGTCGACGACGGCATCGACCAGGTCCTGGCCGGTCAGCGCCCGCACGTCGAGCGCGGCCGCGACCGTGTCCCCGACCACGCGAGCGTCGGACACCGCGGCCAGGTCGACTAGCGCGGCGCCGCCGGAGTACGACGGCTCGGCCCCGCGCGCCAGCTCGAGCGCCAGCCGCGTCTTGCCCACCCCGCCGGTGCCGGCGAGCGTGAGCAGGCGCGTGCCCCGCAGCAGCACCGCGAGCTCGTCGAGCTCGCGGCCGCGGCCGATGAACGACCCCGTGCTCGCGGGCAGCCGCGCCCGCCGTGCGCCGCCGCCGCCGTCGTCCAGGGCGCCGAGCTCGTCCTCGAGGTCGGCGGCCAGCTCGGCCAGCTCGTCGCGGCGCTCGTCGGCCCAGTCGTCGTAGCGGTTCTCGGGCAGCAGCTCGCCGCCGTAGAGCGCGAGCGCGGCGCGGTAGGCGCCGGCGGTGCCGGCGCCGCGCGCGTCCGCGGCGGCGTCCGCGAGCGCGTCGACGTCGACCTCGGCCGTGAGGTAGAGCGCGCCGTCGCGCACCTCGATGGCGTCAGCGTCCAGGGCGCGCCGGGCGACGTACACGGCCTGATGCAGGTTGTTGGCGGCGGCCTCGGGCGTGCGGTCGCGCCAGAGCACGTCCATGGCCTGTTCGCGCATCAACCGGTGACCGGGCGCGAGCGCGAGCAGCTTGACCAGCTCGCGCGCCTTCTTCAGCCGCCAGGCGGAGTCGGGCACCGGCTCGCCGTCGACGGCGGCAGCGAATCCTCCGAGCAGGGTCAGTCTGACGTCGGGCACCGGCTCGCCATCATCGCCGAACGAGATGCGCTGGTTCCTAGTCCATCAGGGCCGCGGTGGGGACCACGGTGGCGAACTCGCCCTCGAGGTTGGCCGCGGTGACGCGGACGATCTCGTCGGCGGGGATGACGCCGCCGTCGAGGTCGCGGCGGTCGAAGGCGTGCGTCGCGTCCACGGCGAACAGCGTGCGGTAGCCGAGGTTGCCGGCCATGCGCGCCGTGGTCTCGCAGCACTGGTTGGTGGTGATGCCGCAGATCACGACCTCCTCGATGCCCTGCTGCTGCAGCCATGCGTGGAGGTCGGGCGTGCCGTAGAAGGCCGAGTTGACCTCCTTGCGCACGAGCAGGTCGGGCTCGCCGGTGACCACGTCCTTGAACGCGTTGCCGGGCAGGTCGGGGGCGAGCGGCGAGTCGGGCTCGACCGAGTCGTGGCGGATGTAGACGAGCGGTCGCCCCTCGCTGCGCCAGCGCGCGATCAGGGCCGCGATGTTGTCCTCGCAGGCCGGGTTGTTGCGCGCGCCCCAGTGGTCGACGTCGTCCAGGCCGCGCTGCACGTCGACGACGAGCAGGGCGGCGCGGGCGGGGTTGTCGAGCGGTGCCGGCATGGCGGCAGCGTAACCTCACGAACCCGGCCTGCCGGGCGTTCTCTGACCGTGATGCTCTCCACCACCATGAACAGCCCCGTCGGCGAGCTCGTGCTCGTCGGCGACGAGACCGCCCTGCGCGGCCTGCACTTCCCCAACCACCGCGCGCTGCCCGCCGACCTGCGCGAGGCGCGCGCCCCGTTTGCGGACGCGCTCGAGCAGCTCGAGCAGTACTTCGCCGGCGAGCGGCGGGAGTTTGACCTCAACCTCGAGCTCGCGGGGCCGGCGTTCCACCAGCGCGTGTGGGAGGCCCTGACCACGATCCCGTACGGCGAGACCCGCAGCTACGGCGAGATCGCCGCCCAGGTCGGCGACCCCGGCGCGGCGCGCGCGGTCGGTTTCGCCAACGGCCGCAACCCGATCGCGATCGTGGTCCCGTGCCATCGCGTGATCGGGGCCGACGGCAGCCTGACCGGCTACGGCGGCGGCCTGCCGCGCAAGCGCCACCTGCTCGACCTCGAGGCCGGGAGGCTCGCGCTCACCGCCTAGGCTGCGCCGGGTGAGCAAGGCCCGGCTCGAGGCGTTCTCCGACGGCGTCTTCGCGGTCGCGATCACCCTGCTGGTGATCGAGATCGCGGTGCCCGGCGAGGGCGGCGACCTCCCGCATCAGGTCGGGCAGCTGTGGCCGTCGTTCGCCGGGTACCTGGTCTCGTTCGCGACCATCGGGATCATCTGGGTCAACCACCACACGATGGTCACGCGGTTCGAGCGCCTGGACCGCACGGTGCTGTTCCTGAACCTCAACCTGCTGCTGTGGGTGGTGCTCATCCCCTGGTCGACCGCGCTGATCGCCGAGCACCTGCGCGACACCGGCTCGGACGAGCACTTCGCGGCGGCCGTCTACGCGGCCAACCTCTTCCTCATGGGGATCAGCTTCTCGTTCATCTGGCGCCACGCCACGAGCACCGGGATCCTCCCAGCCGATGCTCGGGCCACCCGTCAGCTCATCGTGCGCAACGGCCTCGGCAACCTGGCCTACCTGGTGGCCATCGGGCTGGCCTGGATCAGCGCGCCGGCATCGCTGATCCTGTGCGGGCTGGTGGCCGTCTACTACATCCATCCCGGGCCGATGCGGTTATAGGCTGGGTGGCGTGAACCTCGCCTCCGTCGACGGCACCATCGGCCCCGCCGCCGAAGCGCGCATCCCCGCCAGCGACGAGGGGCTGCTGCGCGGCGACGGCATCTTCGAGGTCATGCGGCTGTACGAGGGGCGGCCGTACGCGCTCGGCGCCCACCTGGCCCGCTTCGGCACCTCGGCCAGCAACCTGCGCCTGGACGTGGACATCGAGGTCGTCCACGCCGAGCTCCACGCCCTGCTCGAGGCGGCCGGCCCGGTCGACGCCCTTCTGCGGGTGGTCGCGACCCGCGGCGGCCACCGCGTGCTGTTCGTGGAGCCGCTGCCGCGCCACCTGCCGGCGATCCGGCTCGGCTACGTCACCTACGCGCCCCCGCGCATCCTCAACGGCGTCAAGTCGCTCTCCTACGCGGGCAACATGCTCGCCACACGGCTGGCGCAGGAGCGCGGGTTCGACGAGGCGCTGCTGGTCACGCCGCACGGGCGCGTGCTCGAGGCCCCGACCTCGTCGCTGTTCTGGGCCCGCGACGGCGAGCTCCTCACCCCGCCGCTCAGCGACCACATCCTGGACTCGATCACGCGCCGGGCGGTGGTCGAGGCCACCGGGGCGCAGGAAGCCCCATGCCCGCGCGAGGAGGTCGAGGCCGCCGACGAGGCCTTCCTGGCCTCGACGGTCAGGGAGGTCCAGCCCGTCGTGGCCGTCGAGGGCGTGGACCTGGCCGCAGGGCCGCTGACGGCGGCGGCGGCGAAGGGGCTGCGGGAGCGGATCGACGCCGACCTGCGCGCCCACACCGCCTAGTCCGGCCGGCGGACGTCGCGAGGATCGGCCTGGTAGCTGAGGAACCAGACCAGGTGGCCGACGGCGCTGCGGACCTGTCGGAGCAGTGAATCCATGTTCACGTCATTGGTAACCCGAAACACGTTCGTTCAATCGTGCGCGTCCTGACCGTCATCGGCAACCGGCCGCAGTTCGTCAAGGCCGCCGCGGTCTCGCGGCTCCTGCGGCGGGGCGCTGAGGAGGTGCTGGTCCACACCGGCCAGCACTACGACGACGCGCTCTCGCGGGTGTTCTTCGAGGAGCTCGCGGTGCCGCCGCCCGACCGGGAGCTCGGCGTGGGCGGCGGGTCGAACACCGACCAGACGGCACGCATGCTCGCCGCGCTGGAGCCGCTGGTGGGCGAGGTCGCCCCCGACGTGGTGCTCGTCTACGGCGACACGAACTCGACCCTGGCGGGGTCCCTGGTGGCGGCGCAGGCCCAGGTGCCGCTGGCCCACGTGGAGGCGGGCATGCGGTCGTTTGACCGCACCATGCCCGAGGAGCTCAACCGCGTCGTCGCCGACCACCTGGCCACGCTGTTGCTGTGCTCGTCCGCGACGGCGTCCGCGAACCTGCGCGACGAGGGCGTGGCCGGCGCGGTGGAGGTCGTGGGCGACGTGATGGTCGACGTGGCCATGGCGATCCAGCCGCGGGCGCGCGCGCGGAGCCAGGCCCTGGCGGCGCACGGCGTGCAGGCCGGCCGCTACCTGCTCGCCACCGTGCACCGGGCCGGCAACGTGGACGACCCCGAGCGGCTGGGCCGCCTGGTCGATCTCCTGCTGGGCATGCCGGACCCCGTGGTGCTGCCGCTGCACCCGCGGACGGCCGCGCGGCTGCAGGCCGCCGGCCTGGATGGGCGCCTGCGCCAGGCGCCCGGGGTGATCCTCACCGGCCCGCTCGGCTACCTCGACTTCACCGCCCTGTTGTGCCACGCCCGCGCGGTGCTGACCGACTCCGGCGGGGTGCAGAAGGAGGCCTACCTGGCGGGCGTTCCTTGTGTGACGCTGCGAAGCACGACCGAATGGGTGGAGACCGTCGATCTGGGTTGGAACGTCCTCGTGGACCTCGACGCGGACGCCGCGCGGGCGGCGCTCGAGCGTCCGCATCCCTTCGAGCACCCCGAGCTCTACGGCGACGGCAGGGCCGGGGAGCGGGTGGTGAGTGCCCTCGAACGCCTCGCCCCCTCCTAGACTGGCCCGATCATGACTGTGGGCATCGTCGGCATGGGCTACGTCGGCCTCCCGCTCGCGGTCGCCTTCGCGAACGCAGGTCAGCGCGTCATCGCCATGGACGTCGACCCCCGCAAGGTGGCCATGCTGGAGGCCGGGGAGTCCTACATCGAGGACATTCCGAGCGCCGAGCTGCAGGGGATCCGCGACCTGCTCGAACCGACCACGCGGGTGGGGCCGCTGGCGCACGCCGACGCGGTGCTGCTGTGCGTCCCGACGCCGCTGACCGTCAACCGCGAGCCCGACCTGGGCCCGCTGGTGGACGCCACCCAGGCCCTCACGCGGGTGCTGCGGGCGGGACAGCTCGTCGTGCTCGAGTCCACGTCGTACCCGGGCACGACGCGCGAGCGGCTGCTGCCCATGCTCGAGGAGTCGGGCCTGGCCGCGGGCAGCGACTTCTCGCTGGCCTTCTCGCCCGAGCGGGTGGACCCGGGCCGCGAGGACTTCACCATCCGCACCACGCCGAAGGTCGTGGGCGGCCTGACCGAGGTGTGCACGCAGCGCGCGGTCGACCTCTACGGCCTGATCTGCGACGAGATCGTGCCCGTGGGCACGCCCGAGGCGGCGGAGCTGACCAAGCTGCTCGAGAACATCTTCCGCTCGGTCAACATCGCGCTGGTCAACGAACTGGCCATCCTCGCCGACCGCATGAAGATCGACATCTGGGAGGTGGTCGACGCCGCCTCGACCAAGCCCTTCGGCTTCATGCGCTTCGAGCCCGGCCCGGGCATGGGCGGCCACTGCCTGCCCGTGGACCCGTTCTACCTCGCGTGGCGTGCCCGCGAGTTCGATTTCCCCACCGAGTTCATCGAGCTCGCCGGGAAGGTCAACATGCAGATGCCCTACCACTGCGTGGAGAAGATCGAGCGGGCGCTCAACGACACCGGCAAGGCGGTCAAGGGCGCGCGCATCGCGATCCTCGGCGTCTCCTACAAGGCGGGCATCGGCGACGTGCGCGAGTCGCCAGCGCTGAAGATCATCAGGCTGCTGGCCGAACGCGGCGCCGACCTCGTCTACCACGACCCGCACGTGCCCGACATCGGCGCGCACGGGCTGCGCTCGCTGCCCCTGGACGAGGCGCTCGACAGCGCCGACCTCGCGGTGATCGTCACCGCCCACCCGGAGATCGACCTGGGCATGGTCATCAACTCGGCTCCCCGCGTCGTCGACCTGCGGGGGGTGACGCGCCGCACGCCCGCTCCGACGGTGGAGCGGCTCTGATGGCGGACCGGCCCGTGCGGGTCGCGGTGGTCGGGCTCGGCTACTGGGGCCCGAACCTGGCGCGGAACTTCGCCGCCTTGCCGGGCAGCGAACTGCGCTGGCTGTGCGACGCCGACGCCGACGCGCTGGCCCGGGCCGGCGCGGCGCTGCGCTCGGCGCGTACGACGACGTCGCTGGACGAGGTCCTGGCCGACCCCGAGGTCGACGCGGTGGCCATCGCCACGCCGGTGCCCACGCACGCCGAGCTGGCCGTGCGGGTGCTCGGCGCGGGCAAGCATTGCTTCGTCGAGAAGCCGCTGGCGCTCAACGCGGCGGCTGCCGAGCGCGTGGTCGAAGCGGCGCGGGCGGCCGGACGCGTGCTCATGGTCGGACACCTGCTCGAGTACCACCCCGGCGTGACCACGCTGAAGGAGATCGCCGACTCGGGCGAGCTCGGCGAGATCCACTACATCTACTCCAACCGCCTGAACCTTGGCGTGCTGCGCGAGGACGAGAACGCGCTGTGGTCGCTGGGCGCGCACGACGTCTCCGTGGTCCTGCACCTGGCCGGCGGCGAGGAGCCGTTCGAGTGCGAGGCGCGGGGCGAGTCCTACACGCGCGAGGGCATCGAGGACGTCGTCTTCTGCTTCCTGCGCTTCCCGTCCGGCCTGGCCGCCCACCTGCACCTCTCGTGGCTCGACCCGCACAAGGAGCGCCGCTTCACCGTCGTCGGCGGGCGCAAGATGGCGACGTTCGACGACATGGACCTCGAGCGCAAGGTCACCGTCTACGACAAGGGCTTCGACGAGCGCGTGGGCTCCTACGGCGAGTACATCACCCGCTCGGGCGACATCTGGAGCCCGCAGATCCCGGCCGTCGAGCCGCTGCGGGTCGAGTGCGAGCACTTCGTCGAGTGCGTGCGTGAAGGGCGCACGCCGCGCTCGGACGGTGAGGCCGGCGTGCGCGTGGTCCGCGTGCTCGAGGCGCTGCAGCAGTCGCTCGAGGCCACGGCGAGGGAGGCCGGTGCTGCGGCTCGCCCATGACGCGGTCGGCCTGGCCGTGGGCGAGGGCGTGGAGCTGGGCGAGGAGGTCCGCTTCGGCGCCCATGTCACGGTGGCCGACGGCACCGTCATCGGCGCTGGGTGCGTGGTCGAGGACGGTGCGCTGCTGGGCAAGATCGCGCGGCTGGCCCGCACCTCGATGGCGGCCCGCGGTCCCGCCCCCGACCCGCTCGTGCTCGGGGCCGACGTCACGGTGTGCGCGGGCGCGATCGTCTACGCGGGCGCGCGCGTGCAGGAGCGCGCGATCATCGGCGACCAGGCCCAGGTGCGCGAGCGCTCGCTGGTGGGCGCGGACAGCGTGATCGGGCGCGGCGCCACGGTGGACAACGACGTCGCGGTGGGCGCGCGCGTGCGGGTGCAGACGCTGGTGTACCTGACCGCCTACTCGACGGTCGAGGACGAGGTGTTCGTCGGCCCCGGCGTCGTGACCACGAACGACGACACGATGATGCGCCACCCGCGCGACCACGCCCTACGCGGCGTCACCCTGCGGCGCGCCTGCCGCGTCGGAGGCGGCGCGGTGCTCACGCCCGGCGTCGAGGTGGGCGAGGAGGCCTTCGTGGCCGCTGGCGCGGTGGTGACCCGCGATGTGCCGCCGCGAGCGGTCGTGATGGGCGTGCCGGCGCGTACGGTGCGCGAAGTAGGGGAGGATGACCTGATCGAGCGATGGCGGCGTTGAGGCGCAGGCAGAAGCGGGTTCCGGGCCACCACGGGGGGCTGCGCGCCGACCGCACCACCATGGCGCTCGGCGTGCTGGCGGTGGGGGCGGTGGGCGCGTTCGCGGCGGCTGAGGTCGGCCGCGTGTGGCGGCGCGGGTCGGCGCCGGTGCCGGCCGAGACCGACCACATCGTCGGCGCCGCGGGCACGGCCACGCGCGAGACGATGGAGATCGCGCTCGAGGGCTTCCGCGTCAGCCCCAAGCGCGACCGCACGCTGCTCAACCTGCTGGCGTCGTTCGCGGGCATGGTGCTGTTCGTCCGCTCGACCACCGGCGTGATCCGCTGGCGGGGCGAGTTCGGGCCGTTCCGCAGCGTGCGCGCCGGCGGGCGCCACGTGCACCACTTCGTCCCCGGGATCGCCGTGATGATGATCGCGGGCGGCGCCTCCTTGTTGTCGAAGGACGAGACCAAGGACCAGTGGCTGGCCATCCCGTTCGGGTTCGGCGCCGGCCTGACCCTGGACGAGTCCGCGCTGCTGCTCGAGCTCGAGGACGTCTACTGGAGCGAGGAGGGCATCGTCTCGGTCCAGATCACGCTTGCCGTCTCGGCGCTGCTGGCCTCCCTCGGGCTGGCGCTGCGCATCCTGCGCCGCGGCGAGCGCGAGGTCCTCGACGCGTTGCCGACGGCGTCGCTGTCGCCGTAGTGACCTAGGCCGCGGCGCGGTGGACGTCGCCGCCCGCCCAGATGACCTCGTCACGGCCGGGGCCGACGCCGACGAGCGCGATCGGCACGCCCACGAACTCGGAGATGTAGGTGAGGTATTCGCGCGCCGCGGTGGGGAGGTCGGACTCGGTGCGGCAGTCGCCGAGGTCCTCGGTCCAGCCCGGCAGCTCCTCGTACTCGCCGCGGGCGTGGTGGAGCACGGACTGGTGGTAGGGGAAGTGGTCGAACTCGGCGTCGTCGGTGCCGCGGTAGCGGGTGCAGACGAGCACCTTGTCCTGTCCTGAGAGCACGTCGAGCTTGGTGATGGCCAGCGCGGTCATGGTGTTCAGGCGCGCGGCGTAGCGCAGGGCCACGAGGTCGAGCCAGCCCACGCGGCGGGCGCGGCCGGTGGTGGTGCCGAACTCGCCCCCGGCGGTGCGCAGCTCGTCGGCCAGCTCGTCGTCGACCTCGGTGGGCAGCGGGCCCGCGCCGACGCGGGTCACATAGGCCTTGGCCACGCCCCAGATGTCGTGGATGTCGCCCGGGCCCACGCCGGCGCCGACGCACGCGGCGCCCGCAACCGGGTTGGACGAGGTCACGAAGGGATAGGTGCCGTGGTCGATGTCGAGCAGCGCGCCCTGCGCGCCCTCGAAGAGGACGCTGCGCCCGGCGTCCAGCAGCTCCCACGCGAGCTTGGAGGTGTCGGCGATGTACTGCTCGAGCCGGTGGCCGTAGACCAGGTACTCCTCGGTCATCGACTGCAGGTCGAGCCGCGGGTCCTTGGCGAACGGGCGCAGGCTGAGCTGCTTGGGGTACAGCGCGGCGGCGATCTTCTTCTTGAGGATCTTCTCGTCGAGCAGGTCCTGGACGCGGATGCCGAGGCGCGCGGCCTTGTCGGCGTAGCAGGGCCCGATGCCGCGGCGCGTGGTCCCGATCTCGAGCTTGCCCAGCTTGGCCTCGCCCGCGTGGTCGAGCAGCAGGTGGTAGGGCATGATCAGGTGCGCGTTGGCGCTGATGCGCAGGCCGCCGATGTCGACGCCGCGGCGGCGCAGTTCCTCCATCTCCTCGGTGAGCACGCCCGGGTCGATGACCACGCCGTTGCCGATCACGCACAGCGTGCCGCGGTGCAGGATGCCCGAGGGCATCAGGTGCAGCTTGAACGTCTCGCCGTCGCGGATGATCGTGTGGCCGGCGTTGTTGCCGCCCTGGAAGCGCACGACGGCGTCGGCCCGCTCCGCGAGCAGGTCGGTGACCTTCCCCTTTCCTTCGTCGCCCCACTGGGCGCCGATGACCACGAGTCCAGGCATGCGACCGTGCAGGATAGGGCGGCGTTCAGAGCGGGGCGCGATCCTCCGGCAGCAGGTTCATGAACTTGGGGAACTCGCTGCGGAAGACGAGCTTGACCCGGTCGATCGGGCCGTTGCGGTGCTTGGCGATGATGAGCTCCGCGATGCCCGGTTCCTCGGTCTCCTCCGGGTTGTAGTACTCGTCGCGGTAGATGAACATGACGAGGTCCGAGTCCTGCTCGATGGCGCCGGACTCGCGCAGGTCGGAGAGGATCGGGCGCTTGTCGGTGCGCGCCTCGACGCCGCGGTTGAGCTGGCTCAGCGCGATGACCGGCACGTCGAGCTCGCGCGCGAGCAGCTTGAGCCCGCGGCTCATCTGGCTGACCTGCTCGACGCGGCTTTCGACCCGCTCGTCGGCGTGCATGAGCTGGAGGTAGTCGACGATGATCAGGCCGAGGTCCTGCTGGGAGGCGAGCCGGCGCGCCTTGGCCCGGATCTCGAGCAGGCCGGTGCCGCTGGAGTCGTCGATGTACAGCGGCGCGTCGGAGAGCCGCTGGCAGGCCTGCAGGATCTTCGGCCAGCGCCGCTCGTCGACGCGGCCCTTGCGCAGCTCCTCGCCCTTGATGTTGGCCTGCGAGGCGATGAAGCGCTGGGCGAGCTCGGCCTCGGACATCTCGAGGCTGAACAGGGCGACGCCGACCCCGTGCTGGATGGCGGCGTTCTCGGCGATGTTGGTGACCAACGCCGATTTCCCCATGCTGGGCCTCGCCGCGATCACGACGAGGTTCCCGTTCTGGAAGCCACCCGTGAGCTCGTCGAGCTTCGTGTAGCCCGAGCGCACGCCCGTCAGCGAGGTCTGGTCCTGGGAGAGGCGGTGGAGCTTCTCGAGCTCGGTGTCGAGCACGTCGTGGATCGAGCGGAACTCCTTCTGGCGCTCGTCGTGCCCGACGTCGAGCATCGCCTTCTCGGCGCGTTCGACCAGGTCGCGCGGCGCGGCGTCGTGCGAGAGCACGCTGGCCTGGATCTCCATCGTGGTCGTCAGCAGGCTGCGCAGGAGCGCGTGATCGCGGACGATGCGCGCGTAGTGGCGCAGGTTGCCCGCCGCCGGGACCATGCCGGCGAGGCTCTCGACGCCGGCCTCGCCCCCGACGTCGTCGAGCCGGCCGGCCTCGCGCAGCCGGTTCTTGACCGTGACGATGTCGACCGGTTCCGACGCGTTGTAGAGGTCGATCATCGCCTGGTAGACGATGCGGTGCTGCTCGCGGTAGAAGTCCTGCGGGCGCAGGCCGTCCTGGATGACCAGGCCGTAGAGCGAGACGTCGCTCAGGAAGATGGCGCCGAGGACGGACTGCTCGGCTTCGAGGTCGTGCGGGGGAGCGAGGGGCGGCTCGGCGATGGCCATCGGGTCAGCGAGTGTATGTCGGGTCGCGGCGTCGTCCGGCGCCCTCCCGCGGCGTCCTGCCCGCATCCTCCGCTGACTTTTCGCAAAGCCTGCGAGCTCTGGTATCAAGCGGTGCGTGACCACCCTCAGCGCACGCCTCGTCGGCGGCCCGACGGCGGTCCTGGAGTACGGCGGGCAGCGCTGGCTGACCGACCCCACGCTCTCGCCGCCGGGCGATTACGCGGGCGGCCTGGTCAAGACGACGGGGCCGGCGTTCGTGCCCGACGACCCCGACGTCGTGCTGCTCTCCCACGACCACCACGCCGACAACCTCGACCCGGGTGGGCGGGAGCTCCTGCCGCAGGCGGGCGTCGTGCTGACCACGGTGGCGGGCGCGGAGCGGCTGGGCGGCAACGCTGTCGGGCTGAAGCCGTGGTCGAGCGCCGCGATCGGCGACGTCACCGTGACCGCGGTGCCGGCGCTGCACGGGCCGCCCGGCAGCGAGCCGGTGACCGGGCCGGTGATCGGTTTCGTGCTCGGCGGCGAGGGCCTGGAGACCGTCTACGTGTCGGGCGACAACGCGTCGCGCGACGTGGTGCGGGAGATCGCGCAGCGCGCCGGCCCGATCGGCGTGGCGGTGCTGTTCGCCGGCGCGGTGCAGATCCCGCAGCGCTTCGACGGCGCCTATTTGACGCTGTCGGCCGACCACGCGGCCGACGCGGCGGCGATCCTCGACGCGCGGGCGGTGGTGCCGCTGCACTTCGAGGGCTGGACGCACTTCACCCAGGGCGCCGACGCCCTGCGGGCCGCGTTCGCGGGCAACGCGATGGCCGACCGGCTGGTGCTGCCCGAGCGCGGCGAAACGGTCGCCGTCTAGCTGCTCTCCACGACCATCGTCTTCACGTTGGCCGTGGCGCCCTCGGCGAGCTCGATCTGCACCAGGTAGGTCCCGACGTGGCGGATCGGCTGGTCGAGCTGGATCTTGCGCTTGTCGACCTTGAGGCCGCGCGCGTCGCGGATCGCGTCGGCGATCTCGGCCGTCGTCACCGAGCCGTACAGGCGACCGTCGGGGCCGGCCTGAGAGGGGATGGTGAGGACGGTCTTGGTCAGGGTGTCGGCCTGCTCGCGGGCGCGCTCGGCGGCCTGGGCGGCGGCGCGCTCGGCGGCCTCCTGGGCCCGGCGCGCGGCCTCGATCGAGGCGGGCGTGGCCGGTTGGGCCAGCTTGCGGGGGATGAGGAAGTTGCGCAGGTAGCCCTTGGAGACGTCGACGACGGTCCCCCGCTCGCCGAGGTTGTCGACGTCCTTGAGCAGGATGGCCGTCGGCACGGGCTACCGCTCGCGCTCGCCGCGCTCCGGCCGCTCGGGGGCGCCGCCGCGGAGGGTGGTCGCCTGGTCGGCGGTGTAGGGGAGCAGCGCGAGCTCGCGGGCGCGCTTGACCGCGCGCGCGATCTGGCTCTGGTGGCGGCGGCAGGCGCCGGTGATGCGGCGCGAGCGGATCTTGCCGCGCTCGGAGATGAACCGGCGCAGGGCGCCGACGTCCTTGTAGTCGACCTGGTCGATCTTGTCGCGGCAGTACGGGCAGGGCTTGCGCCGGGTGGACCCGGGGCCGCCCTTCTTCTCGCGCCTGCGCGTGCGTGGCTTGCGCTGCTTGGCCATGAGCCGGGCCAGTTTAGCGGCGGTCCGCCGCCGCCTCGGCCGGGACGGCGGCGCCGGGCCGCAGGCCGAACGCCTCGGCGATGAGCTCGTAGGAGCGGCGGCGGGCCGCGTGGTCGTAGGTGATGGTCACGACGACGACCTCGTCGGCGCCGTATTCCTCCGCGACCTGCTCGATCCCGGCCCGGACCGTGTCCGGCGCGCCGATGACGCGCCGGCGGCCGCCGTTGGGGTTGCGCAGGTCGAGCTGCTGCGAGCGGACGTAGCGCAGGGCCTTGTCGATGGTGGGCACGGGGACGAGCTCGCCGCGGCGCAGGAGGGCCATCATCATGGCGCCGCTGGAGGCGATCTCCTCGGCCTCGTCGTCGGTGTCGGCGCATACGACCCAGACGCCGACCGACACCTGCGGGTTGGGCGCCTTGGCGCGGTAGTCGGCGACGATGGGGGCGCCGTCGCGGTTGATGAAGTCGGCGAACGAGTAGGGCAGGCCGAGCTCGGCGGCCCAGATCGCGCTCTGGGGCGAGGAGCCGAGCAGCCACACCTCGGGCGTCTCGGGCCGGCCGGGGAGGATCTTGGCGTAGCGCCGGAACGGGTGGTTGCCCGGGAGGCTGTCGTCGAGGTAGCCGAGCAGCTCGGCGAGCTGCTGGGGGAAGTCGTCGGGGGCGGCCTCGCGGCGGTCGCGCTGGAGCGCGAACATCGTCATCGGGTCGGTGCCGGGAGCGCGGCCGATCCCGAGGTCGATGCGGCCGGGGTAGAGGCCGCTGAGGATCGAGAAGGACTCGGCCACCTTGAGGGGGCTGTAGTGAGGGAGCATCACGCCGCCGCTGCCGACGCGGATGCTCGTGGTGGCGGAGGCGATCGGGCCGATGAGGACCTCGGGGCTCGGGCCGGCCAGCGAGGGCCCGCCGTGGTGCTCGGCGACCCAGTAGCGGTGGTAGCCGAGGGCGTCGGTGAGCCGGGCGAGGTCGACGGTGTTCTGCAGTGCCTCGGCGCCGCTCATCCCCTCGGAGACCGGGGACTGGTCCAGGACGCTCAGACGCAGGGAACTCGTCACGCATTCGACGCTAGCAGCGCCATCTTTCCCCAAACTCCGCGTACTCTTGCGCGCCCCCGGGAGCTGCCGCCGCCGCCCCGCCTAGACTCGTTTCCAGACTTCCAGAAAGGAGCCAGAACGTGGCTGCGACCAACATCAACCGCGTCATCCTCACCGGGAACCTGACGCGCGACCCCGAGCTTCGCTCGCTTCCGTCCGGCACCAGCGTGTGCTCGCTGCGCGTGGCCGTGAACACGCGCCGCAAGGACGGCCAGACCGGCGAGTGGGTCGACAAGCCCAACTACTTCTCGGTCACCGTGTGGGGCGCCCAGGGCGACAACTGCGCCCGCTACTTGTCCAAGGGCCGCCCGGTGGCGATCGACGGCCGCCTCGAGTGGCGCGAGTGGGAGGCCAAGGAGGGCGGCAAGCGCGAGTCCATCGAGATCATTGCGGACTCCGTCCAGTTCCTCGGAGGCCGCGAGGACGGCCCGGGCAACGGCAACGGCTTCTCGCAGCGCAGCGACGTGCCGGTGGACACGGCGGACTTCCAGCCGGCGGCAGCCCCGTCGGGTGGCGGCGGGTCGCCGTCGCCGAGCACAAATTCCGAAGACGACATCCCCTTCTAGAGCCATTCTCGGCCCTCCTCGCTAGGTCCTCGGGGTTCGCCGTGCCCAGCACGGCTTCACCCCTGCGTCCCGAGCGACGAGCGCCGAGCTATGGCTCTAGAACAGCCGCGTGGTAGCGCGGGTGACGACCGGTCCGCCGCGCGGGAGCGCGGGTGACGACCTA
>Ga0207708_10001194_pt1 | contig 19575 bp, 16 predicted proteins | sample KBSK5101metaG_FD_184340 | JGI IMG/M metagenome (GOLD analysis project Ga0207708, IMG submission 184340) | Corn, switchgrass and miscanthus rhizosphere microbial communities from Kellogg Biological Station, Michigan, USA - KBS K5-10-1 metaG... | ecosystem: Host-associated > Plants > Roots >...
ATCACTGGGACCCGTTTGGCCACATCCCCCGCGAACAGGCCACCGTCGGCGCCCTGCGCAAAGCCGCCGAAGGCCACGACGTCTCCATCCAAGCGCGCAGCCACCACAAGAAGGATTCGAGCCTCGGTGCCCATACCTTGCAGGCACAACTCGACAGGGCCACTGCAACCCAGAAGTGAGCCTGTTGACGGGCACAGCAGATTGCTACTGCCCACATAGCTGATTCTTAGCGTGCCTTCCTAACCTCGCCGATGGGTCGGGGCGTCTATCGACGCGCGAAAGGCCAGGTTATGAAGCTCAAACAAATGATCGCCGGAGCAGCGATCGGCTGCACTCTTGGCATTACCGGAATCGGCTTGGGGTCTGGCGTTGCCAGCGCCGCACCTTGTATGCCAGCTCCAGGGGCTCAGTGCGGCGGCCCCGGTGGTCCAGGCGGGCCTCCGCCACAGCGCGGACCCGGCGGTCCCCCGCAGGGCGACCGCGGCCCAGGCGGTCCCGGCGGTCCAGGTGGTCCGCCGCCCGGCGACTTCCGCGGCCCAGGCGGACCGGGTGGTCCGCCGCCCGGCGACTTCCGCGGCCCAGGCGGACCGGGTGGTCCGCCGCCCGGTGACTTCCGCGGCCCCGGCGGTCCCGGCGGACCGGGTGGTCCTCCGCCCGGTGACTTCCGCGGCCCCGGCGGTCCCGGCGGACCGGGTGGTCCCCCGCCCGGCGACTTCCGCGGCCCCGGCGGACCGGGCGGGCCCGACTTCCGCGGACCCGACAATCACGATTGGCGGCCACCGTGGAACCCAGGCGACAACGACTGGCGGGGCCGGTTCCACGGCGCCCCGTGGGGCAATGATCTGCCGCCGTGGGGCTGGGGTGCGCCACCGGCGCCGCCCTGGGATGGTCCGCTGCCGGAAGCGTGGGGACCTCCGCCGCCTCCGATCAACTACTGGGGCTTCCAGGAGCAACCCATCTGGGATCCGGGATACAACCAGTGGGGCTTCTGGTTCTTCGGGATCTGGATTCCGCTCCCGATCTGACCTGAGACAGGACGGCCGCCTCGCGTGCGCGGGGCGGTCGTCCGCCCGATCAATTCACTTGGGCGAGTAGCGGATCGGGAGATGCTTGAGTCTGCCGACGAAGATCGTCGCAATGTGTTGCGGGTCCGTGGTGATTCTTTCGACTCCAGTCGGGTTACCAGCGGCACCATCGGACAGATCGAAAACGCAGCAGAACTTAGCGAAACCTGTTTACGGCCTTCGCATTTGCCAGGAGCTTGGTTTCTCGTTGTCGGTGGCCTTCCAGCACACTGCTATTGAGCACATAGCTAAGTCTTATCGCGCGTTCCTAACCTCGCCTGTGGGTGGAGGCGACTCCGCACGCCCGAAAGGCCAGGTATGAAGCTCATACAAAAGGTCGCTGGAGCAGCGATCACCTGCACTCTGGCCGCTGCGGGAATCGGCCTGGCGTCAAGTGTGGCGAGCGCCGCGCCTTGCATCCAATCTCCAGGGGCTCAGTGTGGCGGCCCCGACAGACCCGGCGGACCGCCGCAGGGCGAAGCCCGAGGGCCCGGCGGTCATGGATCCGCGGCTAGTTTCGTCGACTTCCGCATACCCGGCGGTCCAAGCCGTGCAGGTGGGGGGCGGTGGGGGTGGACTCGGTGGCGGCGGATCCGGCAGTGGGGGCGGTCCGGCGCTTCCCGGCGACTCGGGCGGTGGAGGCGGATTCGGCGGCCCAGGCGGATCCGCCGCACCCGGTGGACCCAGCGGACCAGCCGCACCAGCCGGACCCGGCGCACCAAGCGGACCGACCGGCCCAGCCGGACCCGACGCACCAAGCGGCCCGGGCGGGCCCGCCGCACCAGCCGCACCTGGCGGACCCGGCGGACCTGACAACCACGGGCCAGGCATGTCAGGCGAACCCGACGGTCACGACTGGCGACCTCCGTGGAACCCAAGCGATAACGACTGGCGTGGTCGATTTCAAGGCGCCCCATGGGGTAAAGGTCTGCCGCCATGGGGCCGGGGCCCGCCACCGAGGCCGCCGTGGGACGGACCGTTGCCCCCGGCGTGGGGACCGCCTCCCCCGCAAATCGACTACTGCGGCTTCGATGAGCAGCCGGTGTGGGACCCGCGCCACAAGCAATGGGGCTTCTGGTTCTTCGGGATCTGGATTCCTCTCCCGAGCTGACCTGAGACAGGACGGCCGCCTCGCGTGCGCGGGGCGGTCGTCCGCCCCGATCAATTCACTTCAGCGAGTATCGGATCGGGAGGTGCTTGAGCCCGCCGACGAAAATCGTCGCGATGTGTTGCGGGTCGCCGGCGACCTCGACCGACTCCAGTCGCGGAACAAGCTCGGAGAAGAAGCTGTTGACTTCCATCCGGGCCAGCGCCGCACCGAGGCAGAAGTGCACGCCGTAGCCGAAAGCGTTGTGCCTGTTGGGATCACGACCGACGTCAAACCTGAATGGGTCGTCAAAGACCTCTTCGTCACGATTTGCCGAAGCGTAGGACAACAGCACCGATTCGCCGGCGGCGATCGGGACACCGCGAACCGTGGTGTCCTCCTGCGCCGTGCGCATGAACTCCTTGACCGGCGTGACCCAGCGGATCATCTCTTCGGCGGCCAGTGGCATCAGCTCAGGATTATCCCTAATTCGTGCAAGCTGATCGGGGTGTTCGATCAGGGCATGCAAACCGCCCGAGATCACCGCGCTCGTGGTGTCGTGGCCGGCGGCGGCGACGATCGCGTAGTAGGACACCGTCTCGATGTCAGACAGCGGCTCGCCATCGATCGTGGCGTTGGCGATGGCCGACGCCAGGTCTTCGGTCGGGTTCTCACGGCGGGACGCCGTCACCGCCGTGAAGTAGGCGAACATATCGAGCAGAGCCGCCATCTGCTCCTCTTTGGTCGTACCGCGCTGCAACTCGGCATCGTCGTTGCCGAACATCTCTTGCGTGTACTTGAGCATCCGCGGGAAATCTTGTTCGGGCAGGCCGAGCATCGACATGATCACGTAGAGCGGGTAGTTCACCGCGACCTCTTGGACGAAGTCGCATCCGTCGCCGGACTCCATCATGTTGTCGACAAATCTCTTCGCCAGTTCGTCGACGCGAACCTTCAACGCCCGCATCGCCTTCGGGCGGAACCAGTCGGCGCCGATGGCCCGCACCACGCGATGCTGGGGGTCGTCCATGTGGATCAGGGTGTTGATTCCCACCGCGGCCTGCTGCTCGTCGGCTTCACGCGTCATGAGTACCGGCCGTGGCGAGTTGGTGAACAACGTGTTGTCGCGCTCGATCGCCATGATGTCGGCGTGCTTGGTGATTGCCCAGAACGGACGGTAGGACGGCACCTCGACCCATGACACCGGAGCGTTCGCCCGCAGATGTGCCAGGGCCGCATGGAGTTTCGGCTCGTCGGCGTACGCGAGTGGGTCGGCGAGCACCTTGGCTGCTTCGTCCATCGTCGGCGCGGTCACGGGCGACTCCTCATGGGTTGGCCGCGCAGCTCCGCCAGCACGGCGATGACGGTGTCCTCCGGAGTAGCGGAGGGAAAACCGACAAGGACGCGGTCGATCACACCGTCGCACCGATCACGGATCTTGCTCGCGACGGTGTCGATCGGTGCGACGACCGCGAACGCCTCGAGGATCTCGTCGTCGATCAACGAGCCCATCTGATCCCATTCACCCTGAAGGCTCAGCTGGTGCAATGCGGTGTGCAGGTCACCCCAGCCGTGCAGCGCGAGAACCTTGCGGTACGCGGGGGTGGAGCCGTAAAAGGCGATCTGCTTGCGAGTGCCGACTGCGCCCGCGATCAACTGTTCTTCGCTCTCCCCCGTCACCACGAAGATCGGACACGACAGCTGGAAATCGGTGCGCTGCCGACCGGAGCGCTCCATGCCCCGCAACAGCGCCGGGATGGTCACCTCTTCGAAATACCGCTTGGTGGTGAAGGCGTGAGCGAGCAGGCCATCGGCGACCTCACCACACATCTCGGTCATCGCCTCACCCACCGCGGCGACGAACACCTTTGGGGCCGGGTGCGATTGGGGCTCTGGCGTGAACATCGGCGTCATGAGCTTGTGGGTATAGAAGTCGCCCTCGAACCGCAGCTTCGTGCCGTCGCGCCAGCACGCCCAGATCTCGTGTAACGCCAGCACGAACTCACGCATGCGACGAACCGGTTGACTCCACGGCATGCTGAACCGCTTCTCGATGTGGGCCTGCACCTGGGAGCCGAGCCCGAGGATGAAGCGGCCGTCCGAGTACGACTGCAGATCCCACCCGACGTTGGCCACCGTCATGGGGTTGCGGGCGAATGCCACGGCGATGCTGGTACCCAGTTCGATCCGCGTGGTGTGCTCGGCGGCCAGCACCAGCGGTAGGAAAGGATCGTGGTTGATTTCGGCTGTCCAGCAGCAGTCATAGCCTCGCCGCTCGAGCTTGCTCGCCGCCTGTGCGACGCCGGTAAGCCCGCTGGCCACGGCCGCGTCCACCTTGAGGCTGCCGTCGCTACCCATGCCCGCAGACGCTACAGTAAGCAATTCAGTATGGTCAACGTGAACATGCCGGTGCGACGATCGCCTTCTGACGACAGGAGTGGCGCATGACAAAGGCCGAGGACTGGGGGGACACCCTCGACGAGCTGTCCCGCCGACGCCGACACGCTCATGCGATGGGCGGAGCCGAGCGGCTCGCCAAGCACCACGGCAAGGGCAAGCTCGATGCCCGCGCGCGCGTCGAGCATCTTCTCGACAAGGGCTCATTCCGCGAGTTCGGCACGCTCGTCGGCGGCGACATCGCTGCCGACGGGATCGTCGCCGGCTCCGGACTCATCAACGGTGCGCCAGTGATGGTCGGCGCCGAGGACTTCACCACCCTGGCGGGCAGCATCGGACCAGGTGGAAATGCGAAACGTTACCGGCTGGCCGAACTCGCGTTGCGCGACAGGATCCCGCTCGTGATGCTCCTCGAGGGCGCCGGGTTCAGGCCCAGCGGCGAGCACTACGGCCGCACCCCCACCGACCTTCTCGCGCAGGCGCAGTGCTCCGGCAGAGTGCCGACAGTGGCAGGCTTGCTCGGGCCGTCGGCAGGCCATGGCGCCCTCGTGGCGCCGGTATGCGACTTCACCATCATGAGCCGTCAGGGCGCGATCTTCACCGCGGGACCGCCGGTCGTCAAAGAGTCGACGGGCGAGGACATTTCGAAGGAAGACCTCGGCGGTCCGAGCGTCGCACTGGCCAGCGGGGTGATCCACAACTTCGCCGAGGACGACGAGGCGGTGCTCGATGACATCCGCCGGTACCTGTCCTACTTTCCGTCGAGTGCGTGGTCGTATCCGCCATCCCTGCCCGACGACGAGGCGGCGGAGCCGCGCTCGACGGCCGAACTGCTCGGCATCGTGCCCCGCGGCAACCGCCAGGTGTACGACATGCGCGCGGTGCTCGACGTGGTCTTCGACAGGCCGGACTGGTTCGAGGTACAGACGAAGTTCGGGCCCGCGATCATCTGCGCACTTGCCCATCTCGGTGGCCATCCGGTCGCTGTGGTGGCGAACCAGCCGAAGGTGCTCGCGGGCTCCATCGATGCCGACGCCGCAGACAAGGCAGCGCATTTCATCATGGTGGCCGACTCCTTCCACCTGCCGATCGTGTTCCTCGCGGACAACCCGGGCATGCTGCCGGGCAGCCGGTCCGAGAAGAGCGGCGTGCTGCGCAGCGGAGCGCGAATGTTCGCCGCGCAGACGGCCGCCACGACAGTCAAGCTGCATGTCACACTACGAAAGGCCTACGGCTTCGGCTCAATGGTCATGTCCCTGTTGGGATTCGACAATCAGGGCGCGACGTTCGCCTTCCCTGGCGCCACGATGGGAGCGATGAGCGCAGCCGCTCTCAGCCGCGCGTCGCACGCCGCGGAGGACGTCGAAACCAAGCTGCGCAAGATGGAGGTGGAGGCGTCCTTCCGGTCCGCGAGCCATCTCGGCTTCGACGACCTCATCCATCCCGAGGAAACTCGCAACGCGTTGCTGTCGGCGCTGCAGCGCGGCATCTACAGCAGGCAGGCGGCCGCGGAGCCGGTGTCCCGCACAGTCATCACGCCCTGAGAGTGCGATTTCGGCGCGCTAACGGACGCTGAGCGGGCGTAAGCGCGCCGTAATCACAGCCGCTTGAGGCCGCGGACCACCTTGTTGAACGGCATCAGCGAGGCAAGTCGGGTGCGCAGGCTCGGCGCCATCGGCCCGAAGTTCACCACCACTATGTAGCGCACGCCGTGGTCGCGCCACTCTGCGGCCTGGTCGAGCACATCGTCGACCGTGCCATTGAGCACCATGCCCTTGACCACCGAAAGCGGGACCTGGCCGGACTTTTCACGAAGCGTCTGCTCATCCATGGTGAACGAGACGTGGTCCTGCATGCCGGTGAAGCCGGCTCCCATCGGATGCTGGGCGCCGTGGTGGGCGTAGAACTCGGCGGGACCGTTGAGCGCCCACGTCTTGACCATGGTGGAGTCGAGGGCGGCGTCGACAGCATCACGGCTCGGCCCGGCCAGGACCGGCATCCAGAACGCCGGCGTGATGGACATCGGATCACGACCGGCGTCGGAGGCGGCGGTCCGAATGATCTGCAGCCGCTTGGCGTAATCCTGCGGCCGATGTGCGAACCCGGGGAACCACGCGTCGCCATACCGCCCGGTCGCCCGCAGCATGCGGGGCCATGCGCCGCGATCCAGATCTCAGGCCACTTTCCCTTGTACGGCGGCAGTTCGAAGATCGCGTCACGGAGCGGAAAGAACGGTGAATCGCGCTTGACCAGTTGGCCTTTGGAGTTCCAGAGTGCGCGGATGGTGGCGAGCGCCTCCTCGAACCGGGCGACCGGCTTCGACCAGTCCACGCCGTAGGGCTCGTTACCGACGCGTTCGCCCGGGCCGATACCGAGGATCGCCCGCCCACGGGTCATCAGATTCAGGGTCGCGGCCGCTTGCGCGGTGACGGCGGGGTGGCGTTTACCGGTGTCGGTGACGCCGACACCGAGGCGCACCCGGTTGAGCGCCTGCGCGCCGCCAAGCTACCCAACAGCGTCCACGCTTCCATCGCTGCGTCGGGCGAGCGCAACAAGCGTGCCGACGCTGTGTACTTCGGATCCCACAGCGGGCGGGGAGTCTGGCCGTTGATGTGGTCCGGCACCCAGTACGAATCGACGCGATTGGCAACGGCGGCAAGGTAACTCGCACGGCTGTAGCTGTCAACCGATGGTCGCCCGGCCAGGATCGAGTCCATCAGGCCGACGCGGAATCGGGACACTACCGGCTCGCGCGGTAGGCGTCGACGATCGGCTCCAGTTCGTCAGGGGTGGCGCCGTGCATGATCACCGCATCGGCCCCGTAGTCGAATTCCTTGCGGACGCGGTCGACGCACTGCTGCGCCGATCCGGTGGCCGCCGGCTCCAGCCACTCGTCCGGAATGAGCGTGGCGATGTGCTCGATCTGCTCGGGCGTGGCCTTGTGATCGATGCCGCCTGGAATAGAGGTGACCACGGAATCCTCCCGGAAGCGTTGCAACACCGCGGGATCCCAGCCGTTGGTCGTGACCATGAGATCGCCGTAGCCCTGTAGGTAGGTCGCCAGCCGGGCGACAGTCTTCTTCAGCCGCAGTTCCTCGGGAAGATGGTCGCCGACCGTGGCGAAACAGGACCACACCCGCACGCTGTCGGGATCCCGACCGGCCTTCTCCGCGGCGTCCTTAACCGTGTTCACGCACCGCTGCAGGGTCTCCGGCGGGAAATAGGTGTGCAGGATGACGTCGTCAAAGGCCCGGCCCCCGAGTTTCAAGGTGTTGGGCCCGAACACGACCAGGGCCAGCCGGATGTCCTCGTTGAAGTCGGGGTCCAGGAACAGCACCTGGTATTTGCCGATCGGACCGTCGTGATTGAAGATCACCTCGCCATGCCAGAGCCGCCGCATCACCTGCGCGAAGTCCTCCATCTGCGCCGTCGTGACGGCGGGAATGCCGAAGGCCGCGTACATCGCCGCCACCCCGCGTCCGATGCCGAGCGTGAACCGGCCGCCGGAGAGGCGGTGCATGGTCGTCGCCCACGATCCGGTGATCAGCGGGTGGCGGGTGTTGTGATTGGTTGCCGCCGTGGCGATCTGCATGCGGCTGGTAACGGCGCAGGCCGCGCCGACGAGCGACGACGCCTCTTTCACGTTCCAGCGTTCAGAGATGAATGCGGTGCCGAAGCCTAGTTCCTCACCGCGGCGGGCCTCATCCATCAACGTCGCGGGCCCTTCCCCGCCGGCGCCTGCCAGCAGGTAGTAGCCAAGCTCATCGAGTACACGCGTCATTGCCAAACCCCTTGCTTGTAGCCGCAGTTCCAGACTTCGGTGATCCTGCCTTCGACGACACGGAAGATCTCCATACTTCCCACACTTGTCTTCGTGCCGTCCTTGAGCTCCATCGGTGACTGGTACACGATCGCCACATGTTCGCCGTCGTCGCCGGCGACGACGAGGTTGAGATCGAACCGCAGCTTGTCGAACATGGCCCAGTTGTCGACGACGCGTTGGACGGCCTGCTCGTGGCTGAGCGTCTGCGCCTCACCCACCTCATGCCGGATGACGGTATCCCCCATCAGCTCGTCGGCGAGGTCGAAGTTCCGCTCGTTCCACACCACGAGGTTGTACAGCTCGACGACTTCTCTTGCGGTTCGAGTCATTTGAACACCTCCACGGCGTCGGTCTCGTCGATGGTGGCCACCGCGCGCTCCACCAAGCGCATACACAACTGCCGCGAGCGCTCCGGCAGTGAGTCCCAGCTCAGCAACGGCATCGCAGGCAGCACCACGAAGTAGGCAACGGCGTATCGGTAATGCCGCCACGCTTCGTCGAAGGAGTAGTCGCTGACACCATGACTCGACAGCTGATCGAGGTACTCGCGCAGCAGCGTTTCGTCACGCCCTGAGCGCACTTCCGTCGGAAGTCCCTGGCTGACCAGGTACCCGACATCTGTGGCGCCTGCACCCCTTCCGGCAAGTTGGAAGTCGACCACCTTCAACCGATCACCGCAGAAGAACATGTTGTCCGCGCGGATATCGCCGTGGATCAACATCGAGCGCTGACTCAGCGCATCTATCGCCGCAGGGGCAAGAGCAGCGAACCGCTCGGCATACTTCGCGACAGCGGCGGGAACCGGCGCGGTGGCATGGTCGCGGTAGATCTGCCAACCCGCGCTGAACGCAGCAGGTAGCAGGTCGCGTGTCATCGGGGTGTCGATGCTCGGAAACGCCTCCAGGACATCGGTATTCAGCGGCTTGGTCGACCACGCGTGCAGGCCTGCCAGTTCGGCTATACAGCAGCGCGCGCGGTCCAGCGACAGGCCGGCGAGATGGTCGGCGTTGTCCCAGTCCTGCAAGTCCTCCAACACCAGGACGAAGTCGGCGGTGTTCTCGTCCATTCGAATCGCATGTACGACAGGTGTGCCCAGAGGTGCGCGGCCGGCAACGTGTCGGTAGAACGCGACTTCTCGCGCGTAACCACCCAGCATCTTCATCGCGTCCCCGGCCTCGGACACGGCAGGCAGCTTGACGATCACACTGTTCGGCACGCCCTCACCCGACAGGTGCGCTCGGTACAGCTGCGATGAGAAGCCACTGTCCAGTGCGATTTGTTCGACGCGAACATCGGTAACCGTCGCACCGTCCAGTGCGGCCGTCAGCCACTGTGGCGTCACACCCTCAATGCCGGACGGAACACCCGCCGCCGCAGCGCCGACCGTCCCACCAGAAGTCATCATCGACCCCCAAAAGAAATTTGACGCGGAACAATTAAGTTAGTTGTCGGGCGTCTAATATGCAAGGGTGCCGTCCCCCTCCCGGGGGCTGACCCAGCCCCAGCGCCTCGAGATATCGGGCCGCCGATTGCTCGAGGCCGCGGTGGAACTGATCGCCGAAAAAGGATGGGAAGCAACGACGGCTGCCGAGATCGGTCGGCGTGCCGGGTACAGCCGAGCGATGGTGCATGCCCGCTACGGCAGCAAGGACGCCATCCTCGAGACCTTGTTCGCCACCGAATACGTGAACAAGCTCAGCCCTGCACTCGACCCAGAGTCCAGTGGTTTGCACCAAGCACTCGCACACGTCGATCGCATCGCGCAGCTCCACGACGAGGATCGCGACTTGTTGCGAGCGATATTCGTGCTGACCTTCGAGGCGATCAAGGCGACGTCGCCGGTGGGCCCGCGCATCCGGATGTGGCTCGAGCGGGCGGCGGACATGGTCGAGGCGGGACTGCGAAGGGGCTTCGCCGATGGGTCGGTGCGGCCCGACATCGAGATCGACCGGGCGGTCAACGACTTCGGCTCGGCCGTCCTCGGCACCGCATACCAATGGATCATGCAGGCGTATCCGATCGACATGGCACAGGAGATGGCGTACGTCCGCGCCCGGCTCATTCGTGACTATGGAGCCCCCTCACCGCGCTGAGCCGTTCGCCCTGAATCCGCAAAACTCCAGGTCGAGCTCGACATCGGCTACATACTTGCTTATATTGTGAGTATGTGCTCATAATATGAATGCGTCGTGGGTCACACCTCAAGTGGCCTGTGGTGACCTTCACCCGAAGCGCAGACGTTCGAAGGGGCTGCACCCATGTCACACACCGCAATCGTCATCAACACCGCGGTCGCGATCGTCGCCGTGGTCGTGATGATCGTGCGATTCAAGTTCAACCCGGTCGTGTCGCTGGTCATCGGCTCCGCATACCTCGGCCTGGCGGCCGGACTCGGCGTCGAGAAGACGATCGACGCGATCATGAAGGGATTCGGCGACATCATGGCCGAGGTCGGCCTGCTGATCGCGTTCGGAGTTTTGATGGGCGCGATACTCCAGCAGACGGGGGCCATTCAGCGACTGGTGCAGACGCTGCTAAAGCTGTTCGGGCCAAAGCGCATGCCCTACGCCATGTCGCTGACGATTGCCACGCTGCTCCAGTCCATCTATCTCGATGTGCTGCTTGTCATCTCGGCACCGCTGGGGCGCAGCATGGCCAAGAAGATCGGCAAGAACGGAACCGCGCGAATGGCCACGGCCATGGCCATCGGCCTCGAGTGCGGCATCGTGCTGACCGTCCCCGGGGTGGGCGCGCTTGCACTGGCCGGCCTGCTCGGTGTGCCGCTCGGCAAGATGCTGCTGTTCGGCGTGCTCCTTGTGATTCCCACCGTCGCGATCGCGGTGGCGATCATGTCCTTTCTGTTCAATCACGGCTGGTGGAACCCGGAGCGCGACGAGCAGGAGTTCCTCGGCGAGGATCCTGCCCCTCTTGACGACGGTGATGACGAACCGTCGAGCGCCACAACGACACCCGACGATGACGGTCCGACGGGCGGCGGCGTCGCCACCAAGACGGCAATCGTGACGCGCACCCAGACCCCGCTGATCGTGCTCTTCGCGCCGATGCTGGTCTCGCTCCTCCTCATCGCAACTGGCGCGATCCTCGATGCCGCAGACGTCCACAACCCGATCGTCAAGTTCGTCTCCGCGCCCGTCATCGCCCTGCTGATCGGCCTGATAGGCACGAGCTTCGTCGGCCGCTACACGCTGGGTACCGAGGCGATTCAGCACGCGATAGCCACCGGGTTCAAGGAGAGCGGTCAGATCCTGATCCTCACCGGCGTGGGCGGCTCGCTGGCCGCCACCATCAAGGCGGCCGGTCTCGGCGACATCCTTGGCGAGTACTTCACCGCCAGCACGGCCGCCCCGCTGCTCGTGGTGTGGCTCATCGCCGCGGCTCTGCACGTCGCGGTCGGTTCCGTGACCATCTCCGCGATCACGTCGGCGGGCATCCTCGCGCCCGTGGCGCCGATCATCGGACTCGACCCGGTCCTGATCGCCCTGGCCGCCGGTGCGGGCTCGCTCTTCTGTGTCCATGTCACCAGCAATACGTTCTGGCTGTTGCAGTCGCTGTTGGGACAGTCCACGCGCGGTGCACTCAAGACTGTCACGGTCGGCGTATCCGTCGCCTCGGTCGTGGCGATCCTGCTCATCCTGCCGATGAGCGCCCTGTTCTGATACACAGCAAGGAACGACATTGAACACCAAAGACATTCGTCCACTCGCCGGAGTGCGGGTGCTGGAGCTCGGCAACTACATCGCCGCGCCGACCGCGGGCCGGATGCTGGCCGACTTCGGCGCGGAGGTCATCAAGGTCGAGCGCCCGGTCACCGGGGACGAGCTGCGCAACTGGCGGCTGTACTCCGGGGACACGTCGATGCTCTACCGGACCATCAATCGCAACAAGAAGTCCATCGTGCTCGACCTCAAGACCGAGCGCGGCAGGCAGCTCGTGCTCGACCTGATCCGGCACTGTGACGTGCTGCTGGAGAACTTCCGTCCGGGCACGCTCGAAAAATGGGGGCTGGGTCCCGAGGAACTCGACAGGGTCAACCCCGGCCTGGTGATCACCCGCATCTCGGCGTTCGGCCAGACCGGGCCGCTGTCGGAGCGACCCGGATTCGCCGCCGTTGCCGAGGCGTACGGCGGCCTGCGAGAGCTGGTCGGCGACCCCGACCGGCCGCCGGTGCGTACCGGTGTCTCGATCGGCGACTCGATTGCCGGGATCTACGCCGCATTCGGCACCGTGATGGCGTTGTTCCAGCGTGAATACGTCAAAGTGCCACTGCCACAGCGTGTTATCGACGTGGCGCTGAATGAATCCGTTTTCTCGGTGATGGAGTCACTGGTGCCGGACTATCTGGCCTACGGCGTCACGCGCGAACGGGTCGGTGGACGGATGGAGGGCATTGCGCCGAGCAACGCCTACCCCTGCGCCGACGGCACCAACATCATCGTCGCGGGCAACGGCGACGCGATCTTCCGGCGCTACATGCAGACGGTCGGTCGGCCGGACCTCGCCGACGATCCGGAACTGCAGACCAACGCGGGCCGCTGGCGACGGCGCGAGGAACTCGATGCGGCAATCGGGCAGTGGACCATCGAACGCAGCCGGGACGAGGCGCTCAAGCTGCTCGAGGAGGCCGGCGTGCCGTCCGGCGCGATCTACACCGCCGCCGACATATGCGCCGACGACCAGTACGAGGCGCGAAACATGATCCAGCACTTCGAAGTCGACACCGGTGAAGCGCACCGCAAAACCGTGGGCTTCCCCGGCATCGTGCCGGTGATCGGCGGCGCATCGCTGCCGATTCGCAACGTCGGGCCCGACCTCGGCGAGCACACCCACGAGGTGTTGTCGTCGGTGTTGGGTCTCAGCGACGAGGAGATAGGAGCACTGACATGACACCTCGTCCGTACACGCCGCACGCCGAGCTCCGCGATGTGACATTGCGCGACGGGCTGCAGCTCACGGCGAAGATGCTGCCCACCGACCGCAAGGTACAGATCATCCGCGAGCTGCTCGCTCTTGGCGTACCGGCGCTCGAGATCGGTTCGATGGCGCGCCCGGATCTCGTTCCGCCACTTGCCGACACGCTCGACGTCGTCGCGGCGTTGGACGCCGATGAGCTGGATCGCTGTTGGATCTGGGTCGCGACGCCGCGGCATATCGAGAAAGCGGCGGCCGCGGGTGCGCGCAACTTCCAATACTGCTTCTCGGCGTCGGACTCGCACAACAAGGCCAACATCGGGCGCAGCACCGAAGACAGCGTCGCGGCGATGCCCGACGCCGTCCGGATCGCGCAAGAGGCCGGGGGTGCCATCCAACTGTGCATCGCCACGGCGTTCACGTGTCCGTTCGAGGGCCTGACAGACCCCGAGCGGGTGATCGGGATCGCCGCCGACCCACGCACTTCAGGAGCCGAAGACATCGTCGTGTGCGACACCATCGGTCAGGCCATCCCGACACAGGTGACCGACCTCATCGTCGACCTGAAAGCGCGAAGCCCCCAGCGGCGCATCGTCTTTCACGGACACGACACATGGGGCCTTGGCGTGGCGAACACGCTGGCCGCGATCGACGCGGGAGCGGCTATGGTCGACGGCTCGCTGGGCGGCCTCGGTGGCTGCCCGTTCGCGCCAGGCGCCAGCGGCAACACGTCCAGCGAGGACCTGTTGTTCGCGACCCGCCCGGAGTGGTTCACGCCCTCCACCCTGGCCTCGATGGTGGACATCACCGACAAGCTCCTCGCCGAACTCGGCGAACCGAATCGGTCGAAGACCGCTCAGGGCGCACGGTCGAAGGCCAAGGCGTTCGACTGGGTCATCGGCAATGAGCAGGTGTGTGACCGCAGGTAGATTCGGGTCATGGCAACCGAAGACGCCGCGGCCTCGTCCAAGCAGCAGCCACTGCTGGTGCTCGCCAAGATCACGGAGATCCTCGACGCCTTTTCGCTCGCCCACCCCGACATGTCGCTCGGCGAGATCCAGCAGGCGACGGGGCTACCCACCTCCACCGTGCAGCGGCTCGTGAGCAACATGGTGGCTCAGGGATTGCTGGACAGGACGGGCGATGGCATCCGGATCGGGGTGCGGATGTCGTACTGGGCCGCGACCGCACTGAAGGACCTCGACGTGTTGGCGGTCGTCAACCCGGTGCTCAAGGAGATCCGCGACAAGACGGGCGAGACCGCCTGCTTCTTCAAGGTCGAACAGAACTTCAGGGTCTGCGTCGCGGTCGCCGAGACCCACCACGCGCTGCGTCGAGACATGTACGTGGGCAAGGTCATCCCGCTGCACGTGGGATCGGCATCACGAGTCCTGCTGGCCTGGAACCCGGACTTGGCGGAGAAGGTTCTCGCCGGGCCGCTCGAACCGATGACCGACGGAACGGTCACCCGTCCGGATGAGTTGCACAGGCTCATCGCTTCGGCGAAGGCCGACGGTTATGCGATCACCGCGGGCGAACGCGAGGACTCGGCGTCCGGGCTTTCCGCACCGGTATTCGACTCCGCTGGCGACATCCTGGGCGCGATCACGATCAGCGGACCGACGGTGCGCATGCCCGAATCACAGTGCGAGGTATGGATCGACCTGCTGGTCGGCTACGCCGAGCAGGTCACCCGCACAATCGGCGGCCGCCTTCCGCGCTGAGCGTGCCAAGGAACCGCTCCGACACCGCCTGCACACGTCGGGAGAAGAGGTGCCCGGCATGGCTGCCGTCGTGCCAGTACAGTTCCCCACCCCACCGCTCGTGCAACTCGAGAGCGGGCTCGCGCAACGCCATCCGGTCGTGCCAAGCGCCGACGATGAGGCGACGCTCAGGCGGCGGCGTCGGCTCGGCAGCCAGCAGATCGACCGGTGACGCCAACCGCGCGACAGTCGCCGATCGCAGTACATCGCCGACGTCGCGGACCGACGGGCCCCACCGGCCGAGGTGCTGAGCGATCATCGCGTTGAGCCCGAAGATCGGGGTATAGACCGCGACCGCATCCACCGTCTCGAGGTGCGACACCAGTGCCGCGACCGGACTGCCCATCGACACACCGGAAACCGCGATGGCGGTGGACCGCGGCTGCAGCCAGCGCACGACCGCTCGGACCTCTGACACCGCCCGCATCATCCCCGCGACGTTGGCCAGCGGATCCATGTTCGGATAGGCCGGCCATGCTTCGCGACGGACGCCGTGGCCCGGCTGCACCGGTAGCGCGATGTTGAACCCGAGCTCGCTCTGGATGCGCCGGGCCCGCGAGAACAAGAGGTCCAGCGGTTGCCCCTGCCCTGCGCCGTGCACCCACACCAGCCACGGTCGCCGGTCATCACCCTGCCGGCACAGATGTACCGCTGCAGTCGTCGGGCCGCCGAGGCCCGACCCCGCCAACGACGGCGGCAGCAGAGGGTCGTGCTCGAACGTCAGCCGCTCATAGACCAAACGTCCGAACCGACGCCGACCAATCGTCTTCACGTGCAATGGTTCCGGTCGAGCGTGAGCGCAGGCACCGAGCGCTGACAACTCATCGGCCGCGGCCGCGCATGCTTCTTCCGAGCGCTCCAGCGTCGGCGGCGACGCCGTCAGCGTCATCCCCGTCAGCGCGGCCTCGTCCATCGCCACCTCACCGAGGAGCCGAAGACCGCCTGGCGACAGCGGATTCCGCCCTTCCCTCCGCAGCGCCGCGTGTGCCCGCGGTAGCACCCCCGCGACATCGCGGCCGATCCGCCACACCCGTTCCGACGTTTTCATCGACTAGGCGAGCTTGAAGCCCGTGTAGCCGGCGGCTGCGATCTGGTCGCAGCGGCGACGGTATTTCGGTATCCCCGCCGTGTATCCCATGTACATCCGTTTCTTGCCGGGAACATTGCCCCCGTTGTACCAGGAATTGCACGTTGGGTGGACGAGGACGGTCGGCGCCACGAGGGAGGTCGTGTGCTCGATCCACTCGCGCTGGGCGTCGGGCAGCGCATCGATGGTTCGGTAGTCGTTGGTACGCAGATACGCGATGCAATCGCCGATCCATTCCACGTGCTGTTCGAGGGCAGCAACGAAATTCGTTGCTGCCGAGGGGCTCCCGGGGGCCTGAACGATGAACAGGTTGGGAAACCCGGCGACCGCCAGCCCGAGGTAGGACAGCGGGCCCTCGCTCGCCCAGAACTCGCGCAGGGACATGCCGTCGCGTCCGCGGATGTCCATGCGCGTCAGCGCACCCGTCATCGCATCGAAACCGGTGGCGTAGATGATCACGTCGAGCTCATGGAACCCTTGTTCGGTGTCGATGCCGGTGGCGGTGACCTCGCGGATCGGCCCCCTGCGCAGGTCGACCAGCGTGACGTTGTCGCGGTTGAACGTCTCGTAGTAGCCCTGATCGATGATCGGGCGCTTACATCCGAAGGGATGACTCGGTGTCAGCGCCGCCGCAGTGTCGGCGTCGTTCACGATCCGGGCGACTGCCTCGCCGTAGAGCCTGGCCGCCATCTGGTTGGCCTGGATGTCGAAGAACACGTCGCCCCAGCTGAGCGCACCGATGACGCCGTTCTCCTCGATGGCCCGTAACTGCTCCTCGCGGGAGGCCGACTTCAAGGGCGGCCGCTGAATCATCTCGAGCATCACGGAGAACGCGCTCAGTCGCGCGGCCCCGACGGGGTGCTCGTGTTGCGCCGCGCGGATCTCGCCGTACCGGGACTTCATCTCATCGAGCTCGCCCGGTTCGAGCGGCCTTACCTGCCACGGCAGCGTGTACGCCGGTGAGCGCTGGAACACCGAAAGGTGACCGGCCTGCCGCGCCACGACCGGAATCAGTTGCACGCCGGTCGAACCGGTGCCGATGACCCCGACGCGCTTGCCGGTCAGGTCGACGCCCTCCTTCGGCCAGCAGCCGGTGTACAGGGACGGCCCCGCGAACGCATCCATGCCCGGTATCTGGGGTTCGAGGGGTACCGACAGGATTCCTGACGCCGCGACCACGAACGGGGCGACGAAGGTCTCCCCCGCCCAGGTCTCGACCAACCATTCGCCGGCGTCCTCGTCGAACGTCATCGCGACGACTTCGGTGTTGAAGGAGATGTCGCGGCGCAGGTCGAGCCGGTCTGCGACGAAGTTGAGGTAAGCCTCGATCTCGGACTGGGCAGGCATTGTCTCGGTCCACACCCACTCCCGCTGAATCTCGTCGGAGAAGCTGTAGGAGTACTCGATGCTCTCGATGTCACATCGGGCGCCCGGGTATCGGTTGAACAGCCATGTCCCGCCGACGTTTTCGGCCATCTCGAGCACCCGGGTGCGGACGCCGAGTTCACGCAGCCGGTGTAGCGCGTAGAGGCCGGAGAATCCGGCACCGATCACGATCGCGTCGAAGCGGGCAGGCACGGTCACGAGTCGACACCTCACGTTCACGGCTACACACCGATACTGTAACGATTACAGTATCAGAGCCAAGCCGGGAGCGGTCGCGAAATCTACCGTGATCTACCGTGCCGAGGTGACCAGTCGTTCTTCGCGACGCTGGTCGTAGTAAGAGGCCTTTTCTTCCACCAGATCGAGAAATGCCGCCAGTTCGTCTCGCGCGCGAGCTCCTTCGCCGTCGAAATTCTCGCGCTCGAATACCCCCCAGAACCGCAGCACCGGACGCACGACATCGTCCAAATGCGAACGCAGGTCGTAGATGCCTGCCTTGGCGATCGCTAGAGCATTTTCCGCGAAGCCTGGCATGGTGCTTCCCGGCATCTGGAAGTTGATCACTTCGCGAGCGATCGCCTTCATTGTCGCGTTTGGTGCGATATCGAGCGCAGCGTTCACCAGGTTCCGATAGAAGACCATGTGCAGGTTCTCGTCTGTCGCTATCCGGGTGAGGAGTTGTTCGGCGATAGGACATCCAGATGCTCGGCCGGTGTTGCGGTGGCTGATCCGCGTCGCCAGTTCCTGGAAGGACACGTAGGCCAGGGCCTCTATTGGTGATTTATCGCCCGAGTCATAGCCGGCCGCCATGTGCACCATGCGACCACGCTCAAGGGCTACGGGGTCGACGCCGCGGGTGACGACGAGATAGTCGCGGATCGCGATGGCGTGGCGACCCTCTTCGGCTGTCCACTGGCCGACCCACTGTCCCCAGGCGCCATCACTTCCGAAGCGCACGGCGATTTCGCGGTGGTAGGACGGCAGGTTGTCCTCGGTGAGAAGGTTCACCATCATGGCGGCTTTGGAAACCTCGTCGAGCCGGGAATCCGCAGGAGTCCAGTCCTGGCCACCCAACAGGGCGAAGTCGCGCCCCCGGCTCCACGGAACGTAATCGTGCGGATTCCAGGGCTTCGCATTCTCAAGGTGTCGATTCAGGTTGGCCTCTACCACTGGTTCCAGCTCAGTGAGCAATGCCTCTTGGGTTGTCGTCATCGAGACTCTCCATCCCTTACCTACGGCTGCGTAACCTACGCTACCGTAGGGTCACGGAAAATCAAGTGTCGATCGACGGCCAGGGGGTCGCACGTCGCGACCCGTCCGTGAGTTCAAATTGACTGACTGACAGCCTGTTTCGCGTCGGATGCAACGCTAAGGCGGCAGTTCGGCCGAAATCGCGCCATGACGTTACATGTGGCGAAGGCGGCCAGCAAGCTAATCGCCGGCGTCGCAGCCTGCCGATCTTGCCCTTTGCGGAACTCTATACTGTAATCAATTTAGTATCCATCGACTCAAGAGGCGGCTGCGTGAAGGTCCCATTCACCTGGAGGGTCACGGGCTGGTTCATGATCGGCTGGTCGGCCGAATTTCCGCAGGGCGAGGTCCGACCGCTGCGGTACTTCGGCGAGGATCTGGTGGCCTACCGCGACGAGTCCGGCGTGTTGCATTTGCTGTCGGGTCACTGCCGGCACCTCGGCGCACACATCGGTCACGGCGGCAAGGTCGTCGGCGACTGCGTGGAGTGCCCCTTTCACGGGTGGCGCTGGGGCCCTGATGGCACCAACCGCTACATCCCCTACCAGCCCGACCGACCGAACCGCGCGCTGCGACTGCGGGTCTTCCCGGTTCGGGAGCAGTACGGCTGTGTCTTTGCGTGGCACCAGCCCGACGGCAAGGAAGCCAGCATCTACGACGCGGCCATGGAGTACGCCAAGGCGGGCACGCCGCTGGTCGTCCTGGGCGGGCACGAGTACGGCACGGGCAGCTCGCGCGACTGGGCGGCCAAGGGCACGCGCCTGCTCGGCGTGCGCGTGGTGACCACG
>Ga0207708_10001197_pt1 | contig 19569 bp, 12 predicted proteins | sample KBSK5101metaG_FD_184340 | JGI IMG/M metagenome (GOLD analysis project Ga0207708, IMG submission 184340) | Corn, switchgrass and miscanthus rhizosphere microbial communities from Kellogg Biological Station, Michigan, USA - KBS K5-10-1 metaG... | ecosystem: Host-associated > Plants > Roots >...
CGCGGATCGCGTGAGGCGAATCAGCGCGTGGGGAGTCGGCGAGCTTTGCTCGCCGCGCACCATCGCGGGGGGTTCGGGACCCTTTGAGGGTCCCGATTCAATTAACCGCTCGGCAGGTTCGCGAGGGCGGCGGTGACGACCTTGCCGCCAGCCGCCGCGATGTAATCGTTCGCAGCGACCGTGTCAGGAATGCCCAGCGCGGCGCCCAGCGTGCGCGCCGCCGAGACCTGCGTCTTGGTCGCGTCGATGTCGCCGCCAGTGGCCACGGACGCGCCCGTGGCCGAGTCGATCCCGGACGCGACCAGCGTCCCTTTCGAATCGGCGGTGACGCCGCCGATCACGCTCGGCTTCACGTTCTTGCCGATGATGACCATGACGTTGTGGTTGCCGAAGTGGTCGCGGCCGCCCGGGCTGGTCGTGGACGACAGCTTCGAGATGTTGTTCAGGTTGCGCCCGAACACGTTCATGGTCGCGAACGTCACCCGGTCGGTCAGCGGGTTGCCGCTGGCGTCCTTGGTTCCCGCGAGCGCGGTCATGATCGCCTGGATGCCCTGGATGCCGCTGACGTGCTGATCGGCCTCCGCCTGCAGGTTGTTGTCGGTGTGGTTGTCGCCGCCGAAGCCGATGTGAACGGTGACGACCGGGGTGACGTTCGCCGCGATCAGCGCGGCCGCCGCCTGCGCCTGGCCCGCGACGTTGTCGTTCGAGATCGCGTTCAACGTGTCGGCAAGCGTGTCCGCCAGCTGCCGCACCTGCGTCTGGCCCAGCGCCAGCTTGTCCAGGAAGTCCTTCTGCACGGGGCTGGCGGTCCGCTTGGCCAGCTCGTTCAGCTTGCTCAGCGACGAATCGCGCAGGTCGCGCAGGGCTCCCTTGGCCGTCAGCGCGTCACCGCGCGCGCCGGTCAGCAGCTGCTTCAACTGCGTCGGCGAGATCGACGGCAGCATGCGTCCGCCGAAGCTCACCAGCTCGCTGGAGTTGCCGCGCGCGCCGACCGCAATAGGCGCCGCCTGCACGGTTCCGAAGCACGCCGCCAGGTGCTTGGCGTACGACGACACGATCATCTCGCCGCCGGTCGTGTCGCCGAGCAGCTTCATCACCTTCGGCTGATCGCCGTGGACGGTGGTGCCGGTGCGGTAGTGGAAGAACGTCGTCCGCGCCAGTACCGCCGAGGTCAGCTGACCGGCGTTGGCTCCCGACGCGTTCTTCACCGACGGATCGGCCCACGGCAGCGCCGCGCCGTAGCTCTGCGCGCCGAGCTGCACGGTGACCTTCTCGACCTCCGGATCGGGCGGGTGGACGACGGCGGTGTTCTCGTACGTTCCAGGGCAGTTGCAGTTCAACGGATCGCCGTTGCTCGATGTGCTGACGATCAGGTACTGCAGGTTCGCCTTCGCGGTGATGGCGCACTGAAGATCCTGCGCCGTCGCGCGCCGCGGGTTCAGCAGGTACCAGGCGGGCAGCCCGGTCGCGAGCGCCCGCAACCCGAGCGTGCCGCTGCCGAACAGCCCGGCGAGGAGACCATCGCGTCGTGTGAATCTCGTCATTGGCGGTTCTCCTTTAAAGGCCGATCCCGACGGCGGTTGGTGATTCGCACGCCAGGATGAACGTCGAGCGCAACGCGCTCGTCGCGCTGGTCGTCCCTGGCCGGCCCCCGGTGCCGGACGTCGTCGTCCGCGCCATGTCGTAGTGTTCCTGCAGGATCTGCATCGCCTCGGCGTGCGCCGGGTGCCCCGCCGGGTAACCCATCAGCGTCTCCACCATGTTGGTGATGGCGCCCGGAACGTCGCTCATCGAGTAGACGCCGGTGCCGGACGTCGGGTCGACGACCTGCGCCGCGATGTTCGAGCAGAGAAGCTCGCTGGCGGACCGATAGAACAGCGTCGGATCGGCGGGCGTGACCGGAATCTGCGATCCGCGGCTGAACGCGTCCGTCGCCACGCTCTGCGCGATGGTCGCGGTCGCCGCCTGCGTCGAGCTGGGACGCGGCACCGTCTGCGCGCACAGGTCGGGCTTGCCCAGCCGGTTGGACAGCGCCGCACAGAAGTGGTCTCGCCGCGAGATGCTGATCGGCACTGAGCCGGCGGCCGGATAGGTCCCGGTCGCGACCACGCCCGTGACCAGCGGCGACGCGAAGAACTCCTTGATCAACACCGCGAAGTTGTAAGGCATCGGCGCGCTGTTCTCGAACGCGCCGACCACGCGGCGGAACTCAGCGTCGGTCTCGCTGCAAGGCGCCGAGTTCGCCCAGAAGCAGAGGTCCTGCGCCATCGTGATGGCGAACCGGTGCAGGCCGCCGCCGTCGGTGACCCGCGCGATCAGCGTCCCGATCGCCGGGAGGTCGGCGCCCTTGTCGTTGACGTCGCCGAACGCGAACCCGCCACCGATGATCGCCGGCCGCGGGTTGGCGGCCGCGCCCGTGAAGCGGTTGCCCGCCGGGAAGTCGTTGCGGTCGTTGAAGTCCAGCTGGTTGCCCCAGAACTGGCGCATCGGATCCAGGCTCTTGTGGCAGCCGACGCACTCCGATCCGGCAACCGCGTGGGTGGCATCCAAGCCGTCCTGGCTGAGCGGCACGATGACCGAGTCGCTGGTGAACGACTGCCCGAGCGCCGCCAGCAACGTCTGGTTCGCGGTCACGCGGTGCTGATTGCTGTCGTTGGTATTCCAGAGCGCGAGGAACGCCGGCGTCGTGTAAAAGCCGACGCGCGGTATCGACAGGTCCAGGGTGGTCGTGGCGCGCAGCATCGGCAAGTCGTACGGCTTGATCGGCACGGCCGTCCGATCGGTCGGCGTCGGAACGTGGTTGATCGTGACCCAGTTCCAGTCCGTCAGATCGTTGGTCGTGAAGTACGGCTTCGAGGCGTGCTCGTAGCACATCACGCCGTTGCCGGTGAACGGATAGCGCGCGGTGAATCCCAGCAGGCGCTGGAACAGCAGCGAGGTGCCGTTGAACGTTCCCGTCGCCGACCCGGTGCCGCCCGCGCAGGTCGGAAACGAACCACCGCCGACGTTGGACCGGCCCGCCGCCGGCGCTTCGTCGCTGAACACCATGTTTTGCAGCGCGGACTCGAGCGGGATCGCGTTGCCGCTGTAGTCGACGGTCCACGCGGGCTTCGCGCTGCCGTTGTTGAACGGAGCGTCCGCCGGCATCTCGACCTGGATGTAGAGGCTCTTCAGCGCCGTCGTCATCACGAAGCGGTTCGTCGTCAGCACCTCGGTGAAGGGGTGACCCTCCTGCACCAGCTGCCACGCGGTCAGCGCGAAGCTGTCCTGGAGGTTCTGGACCAGGCGCGGGAACGCGTCGTCGCCGACCGCGCTGGTCCCGAACGGACCGAAGTCGAAACCGCCGTTTTGCAGCAGCTGGATCTTGAAGTCCTCGGTCGGCGTGAAGCCCGTCTGCTGGAAGGCGTTGCGGAAGAAGCCGACCATCTTGTCCCTGAACAGCAGCTTGGTCGTCTCGCTGGTCTGCCAGGTCGACACCAGCATCTGCAAGCCGGCGGCGCCGGAGTTGGTCACCAGCGCGACGTCCCCGTCGGTGGGCGGCATTCCGATCAGCAAGTTCTTCACCTTGCGGACGGCGACGTACGCCATGTCCTGCGAGATCGGCGTGGGTGGAACCGTCACGTCACCCGGCTTGACGTTGTTGCCGCCGATGCCGCCGATGCCGCCGCCGGAGCCGCCCGGCATCGCGTTCGGACTGATCTTGCCGTTGCAGGCGCCGGCCACCAATCCCGCCAGCAACACGGCGACGCCGCCCGCCCAGACAGCCTGTCGCCGAGAGTCTTTCGTCAACATCGGTCCCTCCTCGGGTCGGCTCGAAATCACAGGGAAAACCATGGCAAATCGTGGGGGCAACGCGCACCCGCCCGATAGACACAGTAGCGACCAAAATCATGTGCAGGTCATCATTTAATGCAAGAACAGAAACTAATTCGGTGTGTTCGCCCCTCCCACCCCGCAACGTGCGAATTGTTGCGCAACTGAGGGAAGCAGTAGACTTCGGGCCATGCAGGTGAGTTTGCTATTGCTGGCGTTGTTCGTGGCGGAGGGCGCGGCCAAACCGGCGCCGGCGGGATCGGGCAAGTTGGCGCCTGCGGTCGCGAAGGAGATGACCGAGTCGATCATCGCGGTCAACAAGGCGCTGGGCCTGGAGAGCTGGCCCTCGCACGGGGCGACCCCGTGTGTGGATCGTGGCGGCCAGGGCATCACGGCGAAGAGCGTGACGGCCGATGACACGCGCAAGTGCGCGAGCACCGCGCTCGAAAAGAAATTCCCCGAGCTCGGTAAGTCCTACGTGCTCGCGATTCCGATGGTGTCGCTGGGGCCGATGACGGTCATCGCGCTGGGCATCGGCGAGAACGACGGCTGGGGCGCCTACTCGTGCGATCCGGGACGCGACTGCAAGCCGGTGAAGGTGGGGGCGGCCAGCAAGTGGGGCAAGCGCATGGCGGAACGGAAAGCCAAGGCCTGCGGCGAGGCCACGACGTTATGGTTCCCTGAAAATCAGAAGGCGTGCGGCGACGCGACGCCGGCCGCCGCCGCCCCGGCCGCTCCCGCGCCTACCACGCCGCCGACCGCGGCGAAGTAATTCGCGTGGGAAGCCGGCGGGCTCTGCCCGCCGCGAACCATCGCGGGAGGTTCGGAACCCTCTGAGGGTTCCGATTCAATCAGCCGACCCAGACGCGGGCGTTTCGGAACAGCCGCATCCAGGGGCTGTCTTCCTTCCACGCGCGCGGGTGCCATGAGAACTGGACGGCGCGGAAGACGCGCTCGGGGTGCGGCATGAAGATCGTGACGCGCCCGTCGGGTGTCGTGACCGCGGTGATGCCGCCCGGCGATCCGTTGGGGTTGTCCGGGTAGAGCTCGGTCGGCCGCCCGCGGTGATCGACGAACGTCGCGGCGACCAGCCCCGCTTCCTCCAGCGCCCCGCGGCCGTCGTCGGTGCGCCATTCCGCGCGGCCCTCGCCGTGCGCAACCGCGATCGGCAGCCGCGATCCGGCCATCCCGCGCAGCAGCACCGACGGGCTCGCCGCCACCTTGACCAGCGCCAGCCGCGCCTCGAACCCTTCGCTGCGGTTGCGCACGAACCGCGGCCATGTCTTCGCACCCGGGATGATCTCCTTCAGCGCCGACACCATCTGACAACCGTTGCACACGCCCAGCGTGAACGTGTCCGTGCGCTCGAAGAACGCCGCGAACATGTCGCGCGCCCGCGCGTTGAACAGGATCGACTTCGCCCACCCCTCGCCGGCGCCCAGCACGTCGCCGTACGAGAAGCCGCCGCACGCGGCCAGGCCGCGGAAACTGGAAAGGTCGGTGCGCCCGCCCAGCAGATCGGTCATGTGCACGTCGACCGCTTCGAACCCGGCGCGGTCGAACGCCGCGGCCATCTCGATCTGACCGTTCACGCCCTGTTCGCGCAGGATGGCGACGCGCGGGCGCGCTCCGCCGCGCGCGACCACCGGCGCCGTCACGTCCGCGTCGATGTCGAACGTGCTCACGACCGACAGCCCGGGATCCTCGCTGTCGACGCGCGCCGCCTGTTCCTCGTCGGCGCATGCTACGTCGTCGCGCATCGCCTGGATCGCGTGCGTCGTCTCCGACCAGATGCCGCGCAGGATGCTGCGCCGTTCCTCGAACACGGTGCGGCCGTCGCGCCGCAAGATGATGCGGTCGCCGCGCTGGACGTGCCCGATCGCGCGCACGGCGTCGCCCAGACCGTGCTGCTCGAACACCGCCTTCGCGCGCGCGACGTCGGCCGGGCGCACCGCCAGCACCGCGCCCAGCTCCTCGGCGAACAGGCCCGCGAGCGGATCCTCGCCCAGGCCGCCGATCTCGATGTCCAGCCCGACGCCGCCCGCAAACGCCATCTCGGCCAGCGTCACGAACAGACCGCCGTCGCTGCGATCGTGATACGCGGCGATCACGTTCTCCGCCGACAGCGTCTGGATCGCCGCGAACAGGCTCTTCAGCAGCGCGGGATCGTCGAGGTCGGGCGGCGCAGCGCCCAGCTGGCCGTAGACCTGCGCCAGCGCCGAGCCGCCCAGGCGGTTCTTGCCCCGTCCGAGATCGACCAGCAGCAGCTCACCGGCACCGTCATCACCGTCGGCCCACAGCTCGGGCGTCAACACGCGCCGCACGTCGCTGACGGGCGCCACCGCCGTCACCACCAGCGACAGCGGCGCGGTGACGCTGCGGCTCTCGCCCCGGTCCGTCCAGGTGGTGTGCATCGACAGCGAATCCTTGCCGACCGGGATCGCGATCCCCAGCGCCGGCGCCAGCTCGACGCCGGCCGCGCGCACGGCGTCGTAGAGGCGCGCGTCCTCGCCGGGGCGCCCGGCCGCCGCCATCCAGTTCGCCGACAGCTTGATGTCGCCCAGCGACGCGATCGGCGCGCACGCGATGTTGGTGATCGCCTCGGCGATCGCCAGCCGCGCCGACGCCGCGGCGTCCAGCAGCGCCACCGGCGCCCGCTCGCCCATCGCCATCGCCTCGCCGGTCGTGACGTCGAAGCTGGTCGTCGTCACGGCCGCGTCGGCGACCGGCACCTGCCAGGGCCCGACCAGCTGATCGCGCGCGACCAGCCCGCCGACCGTGCGATCGCCGATGGTGATGAGGAACGTCTTGTCCGCGACCGCGGGCAGCCGCAGGACGCGGCGCACCGCCTCGGCCAGATGGATCTGTTCCGTCGCGAACGGCGCGCCCGCGGGCGGCACGCGCGACGCCTCGCGCGTCATGCGCGGCGGCTTGCCCAGAAACACCGCGACGGGCAGATCGATCGGCTTGTCGCGCAGCAGGCTGTCCTCGACCAGCAGCTTGCCGTCATCGGTGGCGCGCCCCACCACCGCGTACGGGCAGCGCTCGCGCGCGGCTATCGCGGTGAACGCGTCCAGCCGATCGGCCGGGATCGCCAGGACGTAACGTTCCTGCGCCTCGTTGCACCACAGCTCCAGCGGCGACAGGCCGGGCTCGTCGCTGGGCAGGTCGCGCAGCGCGACGTGCGCGCCGCGATCGCTGCCATGAACCAGCTCGGGCAGCGCGTTCGAGATGCCGCCCGCGCCGACGTCGTGAATCGACAGGATCGGATTGCCCTCGCCCAGCGCCACGCAACGATCGATCACCTCCTGGCAGCGGCGCTGCATCTCGGCGTTCTCGCGTTGCACGGACGCGAAATCCAGGTCCTCCTGCGACGATCCCGCGGCCAGCGAGGATGCCGCGCCGCCGCCCAGACCGATCAACATCGCTGGTCCGCCCAGCACGATCAGCGCGGACCCCGCCGGGATGTCCGCCTTCGCGACGTGCGCGGGCCGGACATGGCCCAGGCCGCCCGCGACCATGATCGGCTTGTGGTAGCCGTACACGCGGCGCTCGCCACCGACCTGGGCCTCCATCTCGAAGGTCCGGAAGTACCCTGCCAGGTTCGGGCGCCCGAACTCGTTGTTGAACGCAGCGCCGCCCAGCGGCGCCTCGATCATGATCTCCAGCGCGCTGGCGATCCGATCCGGCTTGCCGTGGTCCTTCTCCCACGGGCGCGTCGAGCCCGGCAGGCGCAGGTTCGACACCGAGAACCCGGTCAGCCCCGCCTTCGGTCGGGCGCCCCGCCCCGTCGCCCCCTCATCGCGGATCTCGCCGCCCGATCCGGTCGCCGCGCCCGGGAACGGCGATATCGCCGTCGGGTGATTGTGCGTCTCGACCTTCATGACGATGTGCATCGGCTCGCTGTGCGCGCCGTAGACGCCGGTGGTCGGGTCGGGGAAGAAGCGGCCGCCCACGTGGCCCTGGATGACGGCCGCGTTGTCGCGGTACGCGGACAGCACACCGCCCGGGCTCGCCTCGGTGCTGCGCTGGATCATCTGGAACAGCGACTGCGCCTGCGGCTTGCCCTCGACGGTGAACTGGGCGTTGAAGATCTTGTGGCGGCAGTGCTCGCTGTTCGCCTGCGCGAACATCATCAGCTCGACGTCCGTGGGGTCACGGCCGAGGCCGCGGTACGCGTCGACGAGGTAGCTGATCTCGTCCGGCGACAGCGCCAGGCCCAGCGTTTCGTTGGCGCGCTCCAGGACCGCGCGGCCGCCCGCCTCCAGCCCGACGCGCGCCAGCGGGCGCGGCTGCGCGTGGTCGAACAGCTTCGCGGCGTCGCTGGTGTGCTCGAGGATCGATTCGGTCATGCGGTCGTGCACCGCGCGCCGCAACGCCGCCTCGTCGTGAACCTCGCCGACGATCACGTACAGAATGCCGCGCTCGATGCGCTTGACCTTCGTCAGACCGCAGCTGTGCGCGATGTCAGTCGCCTTCGACGACCAAGGCGACACCGTGCCCAGCCGTGGCACCACCAGCAGCCGCCGCCCGAACGCGACCGTCGCGCGCCCCGCGCTGTCCGACGTCGGCCGCGGCCCGTAGTGCAGCAGCCGCTCGAGCACGTTGAGCTCGTCCGGCGTCAGCTTGCCGTCGGCGTCGACGAAGTGATCGAAGGACGCGTTCAGCGCGCGAATCCCGGGGTTCGCGCGCCGGACCAGCGTCAGCTTCTTCTGCAGCCGAGCCGTCGTGAAGGCTGAGCCACCGCCGAATTCGATCATTTGATGCCGCAGCAGCGTATCACTTACCGCGGCACGTTACCCGTCCTATCCGGCGGCGGTCCGGCCACGTGCAGGCGACGTGACACGGCTACATCTTGTCAGGATCGATCGGCGGCGGCGGCGGCGGTGGCGGCGGCGGCGCGGGCGGCGCGGACGTCGGCACCGGCGGCGGGTTTGGCGCCGTACCCGGCTTCGGAATCGGCGGCAATTCCGGCGTGCCGGTTTCGACCTGTACGCACGACGACAGGTCGAAGAACATGAATTCGAGCGCCTTCTCCTGCGGCGTCAGCGTCAGCGGCGCCGTGCAGCCCATCGGGAACGGCGTCTCCGGGTGCGAGCTGTCGCCCGACCCCAGCGATACGTGCACGTCCGTGAACACGACGCGCCCGCACTGGTTCGCGGCGGCGGACTCCACCGGCGTGTTGAAGGTCAGGTACTGCGTCGACTGCCGCTTCGCGCTGTCGTTGGCGTTCTGCGGAACCCAGATCCAGCGCCGCGCCGCCGGCGCGTTGACCTCCGCGACCGAGTGCTGGCCCATCACCAGCGACAGCTGGCCGGCCGTCGTCGACGCGCCCGTGTTCACCAGCCACTGCGACAGCGCCATGCCCTTCGGGAACGACGTGTCGACGCTGGCAACCACCGGGCTGGGCAGGTCGTCACCGACGCCGATCCAGTTCGCGGTCGCCGGCCAGGGCGGCAGGCCGGTGCGGATCCAGGCCGAGTGCAGGTGGTCGGCGAACACGCGCCCGCCGTGGTCGGCGTACTTCTTCATGTTGCCGAGGAACGGCATCTTCTCGCTCGTCAGCTGCTCGCCCTCGCACTGGAGCATGATCATGTCGTAGCCGGTCATCTTCCCGTAGTTGGGGAACAGAGTGCCGTACGAGTCGGCGAACTTCGCGCCCGACACCAGCATCGCCGAGCCCTGGTCGCCGGACTTGCCGGCGCCGCCGACGTACATGTGCACGCGGCCGTTGCCGCTGTCCGGCGTGAACTCGGAATCGGAGATGCCGATCTTGCGCAGCAGGCAGTCGAGCGCGTCCGAATGGCCGGTCGAGAGCGCGATCCGCGGCAGGTGCACGTCGCCGGGCATGTCGCCCGTCATGCCGTCGTTCATATTGCGCGGCAGGCGCACGACGTTGGGGTCGTTGAAGGCGCTGTCCTGGCACTTCGTGACCGTGGGCAGGATGATCTTTCGCCGCCACTTCCCGATCTGGATGACAAGCGGGATGTTCGTTCCCGACGGCGCGTTCATGATCTTGAACTTCCCGTCCGATCCGCTCAGCGCCGCCGCGACCGGCGAACCAGAGATTGGCGAGTCGCACCGATCGCACGTCGCACCCGTCGAGATCGGACCCAGCGCCGTATTGGGTACGTAGAGCAGAACGTTGTAGAGCGGAACCTTGCCGGCGGGATCGAACACCTGACCGCTGATCGTGGTGCCGGCGCCGGTGCATTCACCCGGCTTGTCCAACTGGCACTGCAGGCCCTGGCATGGGCCCGGCCCCGTCGACGGACAGACGTGGTCGGTCCGGCACGCCATGCCGTTGTCGCAGGTACCGCAGTCGATGGTGCTGCCGCAGTTGTCGCCGACGACGCCGCAGTACTGGCCGCCCATCGGCTTGCAGTTGAGGCGGTTCGTGCAGCTGGTCAGCGGCGTGCCGCAAACGCCCGGAACGTAGGCGCCGCAGGTCTGGGGCGCGCTGCAACCCTGGCAGTCCAGCGTGCCGCCGCAACCGTCGCCGATGCGGCCGCAGTACTGGCCGCCGCCCGCGATCGCGCAGGTGATCGGCATGCAGTTCGCGGAGACGCAAAGGCCGCCGCTGCAGACCTGGCCGGTCGCGCACGCGCCGCAGTCCAGCTCGCGGCCGCAGCCGTCGCCAACCTTGCCGCAGTACTTGGCGCCGCCGCCGGCCGAGTTGCAGGTGATGGCCGGGCAGCTCGGCCCGCCGATGCAGATGCCCGGCATCGTGTCGCCGCCGCTGCAGGTGGCGTCACCGGGACACGCGCCGCAGTTCACCGATTGACCCTTGCAGCCGTTGCCGATCGTGTTGCAGTAGCGGCCACCCACGGGATCGCAGGTGTACGTGGGCACGCACGCGCCGCCCGTACCGCCGGCGCCGCCCGTGCCGCCCGTGCCGACGATGTTCGGACCGGTGCCGCCGCTGCCGGTCGTCCCGGCCGTTCCCACCGTGATCGGTTTGTCGACGCCCGCGTCGGTTCCCTGCGTCCCGGCCGCGCCGGGGTTGCCGGTCGCCTTGACGCCCGCCGAGCAGCCGATCGCCAGAGCGGCGCCGACGGCGATCACGGCTGAAACATTTTTTTCAAACCTGAACATTGGAGCTTCTCCTTTGCGTGCGCTCACAAGCTAGGGAGCGGCCAGCCACTGGATGGCGGCCATGAGCAGCTTGAAACCCTCGATGGTGAGGTCCTGGACCGAATCGATCTTCACGCCGAAGCCGACACGGCGGGCCGCGGCCGTCCCGGTCATCAGCGCCGCGCCCTTGTCGTATCCGAACGAAACCAGCTGGGTCGACTGACCCATGATCGACACCGCGCGGATCGCCGACGCCGTCGGCGTGCCCCAGTAGAGGGACGTGCTGCGGCTGTCGAGGATCATCTTGAATCCGACGCCGGTCATCAGGTCGGAGACCAGCGGCGTGGTCGCGTCGGCGAGCGATACGAGCGTCGTGCTGTTGACTGAACCCTTGCCCGACGAGCTGCTGATCCAGCCGAGGTTCGAGTACGCCGAGTTGCCGAACACCAGCATCGGCACAGCGACGTCCTTGAACACCGGGACGAAGTCGCCCGAACCGACGCCGGACGACACGATGACGATGTTCTGTCCGTTGGCCAGCGTCGCCGGTCCAGTGGCGGGCGACAGCGTGACGACCATGTCGCGGTTCTCGAGCGTCTGCTTGAGGATCATCTCGCCGTCGTCGAGGCTGCCCGTGTTGTCGACGACGAGAAGCGCCTTGCGGCCGACGAGAGGATCGACGCCGACGCCTGTACCGCCCGCGCCCGCGCCGGCGCTGCCCGTCGTTCCGGAGTTGCCGGAGTTGCCGGAGTTGCCGGCGGTGCCCGTGGTGCCGCCCCGCCCCGCGGCGCCGGTCGTGCCGGCAGAGCCCGTGGTGCCGCCGCGGCCCGCCGCTCCCGTCGTGCCCGCGCTGCCCGTCGTGCCCGCGCTGCCTGTCGTCCCGGCCGTGCTCGTCGAGCCGGCGGCTCCCGTGGTCCCCGCGACGCCGGTGGTGCCCGCGGCGCCCGTCGTCCCGGCGGCTCCGCTGGTGCCGGCGCTGCCGGTCGTTCCTGAGCTGCCCGCCGCCCCGGCGGCCTGACCGCCAGCTCCCGGAGAGCCGCCGCCGACGTCGGTCGCGCACGCCATCAACGGCAGCGCGAGACCGAGCCACAGCCAGGAAAATCGAGGTACACCCGTCATGGTCGGAGGAGTGTCCGCACCCCCTTTTCGCGGGTCGCGCTGGAAAATTTCCACACGCTGGTCGTGCAGACACCTACATCGATCCCCGCCGTTGTCGTCGACGGGCGGGGGCGCTAAGAAACGTTTTCGATGAATCCCCCTTCCCCGTTTCACGCCGCGGCGGTCGTCACGCGCGGCGAGGGCGTCGACGCGTGGCACGCGGCAGCGGTCGCGGTCGTCGACGGACGCGGGCGCGTCACGCACACGCGCGGCGACGCCGACCTGATCACGTTCACGCGCTCGGCGATCAAGCCGCTGCAGGCGCTGCCGCTCTGCTTGACCGGCGCGCGCGACACGCTGGGCATCGACGACGAGGAGCTGGCCCTCGCGGCCGCGTCACACGACGGCGGCGACGTGCAACGCGCCATCGCCGGGCGCCTGCTCGTAAAAGCCGGCGCGCGCGCCGACCAGCTGCTGTGTGGCGCGCACTGGCCGATCGGCATGCGCGTCGCGGGCCAGCATCCGTGCGCCGGCGAGGATCGCGATCCGTTGCGGCACAACTGTTCCGGCAAGCACGCCGGCTTCCTCGCGCTCGCGCGCGTCCTCGGCGTCACGCCCGAGCGCTACGTCGATCCGGATGCGGCCGTGCAGCGCGCGGTCAAGCGCGCCGTCGCCGACGCCTGCGAGATCGACGAGGCGGATCTGCGGACAGGAATCGACGGCTGCAGCGCGCCCAACTTCGCGCTGCCGCTGTCGGCGATCGCGCGCGGCTTCAAGAACCTGGCGACGCGCGGGCCGTCCGGCCCGCCACTTGACGCCGCGCTGGCACGCGTGCGCGCGGCGATGCAGGCGCATCCGCACCTGGTGTCGAGCACGACGCGCATCGATTACGAGCTGACGCGCGCGTTCGCTGGACGCGTCGTCTGCAAGGGCGGCGCGGAGTCGCTGATCGCGATCGGTTTCTCCGACCCGCCGCTGGGCATCGCGATCAAGGTCCTCGACGGCGGCGAGCGCGCGCTGCCGCCCATCTGTCTGGCGGTGCTCACCGAGCTGGGTCTGGTCGGTGAGGAGCAGCGGACGGCGCTGGCCCACCGCGTCCGCCCGATCGTCACGAATTTCCGCGGCATCGAGACAGGCGCGATCATCGCGATGGGCCCGCTGCTGACTGCCATCGACAACCCTGAGTGATTAGCTTCCACGGTGGAGGTTCGCGATGGTGGGGCGTTGGTGGGGTCGGACGTTGGCATTGGGACTGGCGATGATGTCCGCGCAGACGGTGCGCGCGGACGAGCTGAAGCCGCCGCAGAACGTGAACGCCGAACCGGGGAACCGGCCGTCGTCGGAGCTGGGCAGCAAATCCGCGTCCGCCAGCATGCAGGGACAGCCGCAGGAGGCGCTCAACCTCGCGAACCAGGCCATCCGTGCCGATCCACGCAATCCGTGGCCTTACTACAACAAAGGAATGGCGCTGGCGGCGCTGGGCGAGACCGACGGCGCCATCGCGGCGCTGTACGCGGCCGAAAAGCACTTCGCCCCCACCGACCGGTGGGCACGGTCGCTGACGATCTACGGTCGTGCTCACACGCTCAGCCGCGCGGGGCGTTGCGTGGAGGCGGTCCAGGCGTTCGGTGAATACGCGAACTTCGTCATGCGGGAGGATCCGCGCTCCGCGGAGATGGCGCGGCGTTACGCGATGAACTGCCAGACGCAGCAGCAGGCCGCCGCCGCCGCGGCGACCCCTGTGCCCCCGCCGTCGGAGTTCAACGAGCAGCGCTGGCCCAGCCGCTAGTCAGTCGGTCGGCGCCGCGTCGGCGCCGCCGTCGAGGCACTGGGGCAGCTCCTCGGAGAGCGCGCCGCCGCAGATCGGCCGCGTGAAGCCGTCCTCGGGGCCGGCGACGCAGCTGGTGCCGCCGAAGCCCGCCTGGACGATCGCCACCAGCCTGCCGGATGTGACGTCGTAGTAGTACGTGGTGTTCGTGTCCACCGCGTTCACGGTGATGGCGTGGTAGCTGCCGCAGTCGGCGCGATGCGCCGGAAGCGGCGACCCGCTTGGGCAGAAGCGCGTGTCGTCGCGCGCCTCGTCCCAGGTCAGGGCGCACGAACCCGGCGTGGCACACCTCTGCGCGATCGATTCGTCACAAGTGAGCTTCCGCGTCTCGCCGCAGGCCACCACCTGCAGACCCAGGATCGCCAGCGACATCGCGACCGGACGGCGCATGCGGCCCATCATGGTCACGGCCGTCCGAGAAGCCAGTTCGAAAGGTGGACGCTTTCCTCGGCCAGGGCGGCGCAGCGCCGTCCCTCTTCCAGCGACTGCCGCAGGTCCTTCTCCACGCCTTCCAGCTTGGCCACGCGCGGATCCAGGAACGCCTGCGCCGCGTCCACGCGGCCCGGGTTGCAGAGCAGCGACACCACGCGCACGACGCGACTCATGACGAACGACGGGAACCGGCGCGCCAGCTCGTCGAAGTTGCGCTGGACCCAGGCGTAGACGACGTCGCGCCCGGCGCGCCGCTGCGCGAACAGCGGCGACAGATAGCGAAAATCCTGCATCTTGATGGTGCCGTCCAGCACCAGCCCGAGCGTACGCTCGATCAGCGCGGGATCATCGAACGCGGACAGCGCGCCAACGGCCAGCACGCGGGCCTCGGGTGTGGGCGGCTTGTCGACGACGGCGCGCAGGCGATCGAACAGCGCCGTGTCGCCCCGCTTCGCGGCGAGCGGCAGCGCGATGCGCGCCAGGTCCGTGTTCTCCGTGGCCGGCGATTCGAGCCAGGCGCGTGCGCGGCGCTGCGCCTCCGCCAGCGTCGGGCCGTCCTCTCCGAGATCGCCCAGCGCGAACAGGATCGCCTCGCGCGAGAAGCGATCGTCGTCGGGTTCCGTCTCCGACACCCGCCAGCCGAGGCGCCGGGCCGCGGGCCCGCACAGCTTCCGCACCATGCGCGCGAACGCCGGCCGCGCCTCGTCCGTCACCAGCGCGCGGTCGAACAATCGCAGCGCGTCCAGCATCTCCGTCCAGACCAGGCGGCTGCGGTCGTTGGCCAGCCGCAGGCAGAGCTCGACGAACATCCATGGCTGCAGCTTGCCCGCGCGCACCGCCGCCCAGGTGTTGCTGACCACGCCGAAGCGCTCGCGCTCGGGCAGGCGGCCGATCGCCGGGAAGAGCGCCAGGAGATCATCCCGGGTGATGGCGACGCGGTAGTAGCCGGCCTCGTCGGCGTTCGCGTAGACGAAGGTCGGGCACGCCGCGCCGCCGTCGAGCGGCAGCGTCGCCTCACGTTCGGTCAACACCGTGCACTGCTTGGTGAGCGGACCGCCCGGCTTGCCCGCCACGTGGACGCACACCGGGATGCGCCACAACGTCGCGCTTTCCTCTTCATGGTGCTGCATCGTGTACTCCTGCTGGCGCAGGTGCACCGCCGGCGCCTTGCCCCGCGCGCACTCGACGCGCGCGTCGACCATCGGGACGCCGATCTGATCGGTGAAGCTGCGCATCACGCCGGCCACGTCGCGCCCGGCGCTGGCCTCGGCCAGCGCCGCGTACAGATCCTCGGCGGTGGCGTTCTTCCATTCGTGGCGCTGCAGATAACCGCGCAGGCCGGCGCGAAACGTATCCGGCCCCAGCCACGCCTCGACCATCGCCAGCACCGCGCGGCCCTTCGCGTAGGTGACCGAATCGAACGCCTCCTGCGCCTCGCTGGTGCTGCGCACCGGCTGGCGGATCCGCCGCGCCGTCGCCAGCGAGTCGTCGGCCATGACCTGCGACTTTCCCGCCAGCGCCTGCAGGCGGGCGCCCGTCTGAGGGCGCCACGCGTCGACGATCGCGTCCGCCATGAAGCTGGCGAACGCCTCGTTCAACCAGACGTCGTCCCACCAGGCCATCGTGACGAGATCGCCGAACCACTGGTGCGCCAGCTCGTGCGCGATCAGGCTGTTCATGCTGACGCGCGCGGCGAACGCCGCGCGTTCGTCCAGCAGCAGTCGCTCCTCGCGGAAGGTGATCAGGCCCGCGTTCTCCATCGCGCTGGCGCCGAAGCTGGGGACCGCGAGGAGATCCAGCTTCGTGTACGGGTACGGCCGCCCGAAGTAGCGTTCAAGCTCGAGCAGCTCGCCGCGCGCCGCCGCCAGTCCGGCGGCGCCCAGGCCCGCCTTTCCGGAGACGGCGGCCAGGCGCAGCGGCACCTTGCCCGCCCGACTGTCGCGCGTGTCGAACGCACCCACCGCGAACGCGACCAGGTAGGAGGGAAGCGGCGGCGACGGTTCGAACTCGACGCGGACCATCCCACCGTCGGGCGCGCGCCGGATCTCGCGCGTGTTGGCGAGCGCCGTCGCGTCCGCCGGGATGGAGATCGCGAGCGCGAACGGCGTCTTCCAGCCCGGCTCGTCGAAGCACGGGAAGGCGCGGCGCGCGTCGGTCGGCTCGAATTGCGTGAACGCGTACCAGCGCCCGCCGTCCTGGACGCGGTAGAGGCCGCGCAGGCCGGTCGCGAATGCGCCGTCGTAGTCGATCTCGATCGTCGCGCCGCCGGGAGGAATCACGCGGTCGAACGCCAGCACCAGCTCCTCGGCCTCGTTCTTCGAACCGGCGGCGCGGCGCAGCTCGATCGTCGCCGGTACGCGGCCGCCCGCGCCGGCCAGAGCGGCCGCGGTGACGGTCAGCCCGCGCGCGTTCATGACCACGGCGCTGGTGGGCTCGTCGACGGTCACGTCGATGCGCGCCCGCCCCGAGAAGCGCGGCTGCCTCGGATCGACAACCAGATCCAGGGCGTAACCCGTCGGATGAACCTGACGCGGCAGGCGGCCGTCGGCGCGCGGCGGCGGTACCGCGCGGGCCGCCGCGTCGGGCGCAGGCGCGTGGCGCGTGCAGCCGATCGCGATCACCAGGAAGGCAACCCGCGTCGCGCGCCGCATCGGCCAGTTCTACAACGTCCCGCGCGCGCCGCATGCCAGAGTGGCGCGATCGAACGACGCGCCCGCGATCGACCGGGCCCCTTCGCGTGGATCGTCCCTTGCTAATGCGCACTGCGCATGTGGGAACGACTGGAGGCCTTTCCGATGATCGTGATGGGATCGCTGCTGACGAGGGTGTGCGTGACGTGCGGGCTGGCGGGGCTACTCGCGCTCGCAAAGAGTCCGCGTAGCGCGCAAGCCGACGACGCGAAATGGACGCTTTCGATGCAGCTGTCGACGCGCAACGGCCACGCGATGGCGGGACTGGTGCGGGCCTTCGAGAGAAGTCGCAGCCGCGTCACGGTGACCGCGACCGAACGGACGCTGCGCATCGCGGGTCCGCCGGCGGAGATCGATCGGCTGGCGCACATCATCCGCGAAGTCGACGATCCCGCGAGCCATGGTCTTCGGGTCTGGACCGTCTACGCGCGCAAGCCAACCGACGTGTCGCGCTTGCTCGATGAGGTGTCCGACCACAACCGCGGCTGGCCCGGCGACCTGAGCATCTCGAAGATCATCCCCGACGAAGTCGGCCACCGCCTGATCGTCGTCGCTGACGAGGCGGGCTTCCAGCGCATCAACCGGATGCAGTTCGACGGACCTTCATGCGACTGGCGCCGGCCGTGATCGTCTGAGGTAATGAATGAGGCTCGCGAGATCGCGCCTGTGGCCGCTGCTTGTGGTGGGCGCCTTCCTGACCCCCGTGTTGGCCGCGTTCGGCCTGGCGGAATTGCTGGCGAAGCTGTCGAACCCCCCGCCGCGAGCAGTTTCGGCACCGCGTGCGCCGGCTCACCCTCGGCGGCACGAGCCGGCTCCCGATCCGTTGAAGGCGTTGTCGATCCGGATCAGGAACCGGGAAATCGAGGAGGTGGCCGGCCTGCTCGAGACGCTCAGGGGCGCGCGGGGCAAGGTCACCGCCGACGCGTCGATGCGAACGATCAGCGTCGTGGATCGTCCCGGCGAGATCGACCGGATGGCGCTCATCGTGCGCGAGCTCGATGAGTCCCGCGGGCGCGACCTGAAGATCTGGACGTTCGGCGGCATGTCCGACCCGGAGGGAATCGCGCGAACGCTCACGGAATTGTTCATGGGCGCCGACGAGCCAGGCGTGAAGATATCGAAGATCATCCCGGCCGAACGCGAGGCGCTCTTGATCGTCGTCGCCAACGAGGCCGGATACAGCAGAATCTGGAGGGCGCGGCCCTACGGCTGCCCCGACCGTGACACGCACCGGATCCGGGCGATCAGGGTGAAGAACGGAGACCTCCACGAAATTGCGCGCTTGCTCGGCCACGTCAAGAGCGCGGAGGGCGAAGTCGTGGCGGACGAAGCATGGGGAGGGCTGCGCATCCGCGACCTTCCCAACAAGGTGAGCGGCATGGTCTACATCGTCGAAGCGCTCGACGAATACGCAGCGTCCGGCGAAAAAGGCCGGTTCTTTCAGGTGCGCGGGTTTCTGGCGGACGAGCTCATGCAGATGTTGGGACGGGCTGTCGCACCCGTCAGCGGGCGTCACTCCGTGAATGGCCTTGACCCAGCGTGCCGCGTACACGCGGACGGAAGCATCGGCGGAAGGTTCAGGGCAGTTGGCCCAAATGACGACAAGGAACTGTTCGTCGTGGCCGATGATGCGGGCTACGCGGAGATCACGCGGCTGATCGTGAACGGCTGCTTCGAATACCCTTCGGGGCGTACGTCGCCCGCAAGCGGCTTGCCCTCACCCTAACCCTCTCCCGCAAGCGGGAGAGGGGACCGGATCCGGCGGGAGAGGGATCCTCCTAGGAGGATGCGAGCTGGCGGAGGACGTAGTGGAGGATGCCGCCGTGCTGGTAGTAGGCGATCTCCTGCGGGGTGTCGATGCGGACGGTGCAACGGATCTCCTTGGCCTTGCCGTCGGCGCCGGTTGCGCGCACGACCAGCTCGCGGCCGCCCGCGAAGCCGCTCTCCAGCAGCTTGGGCAGGCCGACGGTCTCGAACACCTCCTCGCCGGTCAAGCCCAGCGACGCGGCGTTCTGCCCGCGTGGGAACTCCAGCGGCACGATCCCCATCCCGACCAGGTTGCTGCGGTGGATGCGCTCGTAGCTCTCGGCGATCACGAAGCGCACGCCCAGCAGGCGCGGCCCCTTCGCGGCCCAGTCGCGTGACGATCCGCTGCCGTACTCCTTGCCGGCGATGACCAGCAACGGTACGCCCTCGGCCGCGTATTTCTCGCTCGCCTCGAAGATCGACATCTGCGCTCCGTCCGGAAGGTGCCGTGTCACGCCCCCCTCCGTCCCCGGCGCCAGCAAATTCTTCAGTCGCACGTTCGCGAACGTGCCGCGCACCATCACCTCGTGGTTGCCGCGGCGTGCGCCGTAGCTGTTGAAGTCCTTCGGCTGCACGCCGTGCGCGACCAGATACTTCCCCGCCGGCCCATCCTTCTTGATGCTGCCCGCGGGCGAGATGTGGTCGGTTGTCACGCTGTCGCCCAGCACCGCCAGCACGCGCGCGCCCTTGATGTCGCCGACGGCGCCCGGCGTCTTCGTGATGCCCTCGAAATACGGCGGCTCCTTGATGTACGTCGACGCCGAATCCCAGACGTATGTCTGCCCCAGCGGCACGTCCAGCTTGCGCCACCGCTCGTCGCCCTCGAAC